>Ga0074045_10005963_pt1 | contig 10543 bp, 12 predicted proteins | sample BogForMeECP23OM2_FD_94442 | JGI IMG/M metagenome (GOLD analysis project Ga0074045, IMG submission 94442) | Bog forest soil microbial communities from Calvert Island, British Columbia, Canada - Bog Forest MetaG ECP23OM2 | ecosystem: Environmental > Terrestrial > Soil > Wetlands ... | reverse complement strand
GGCTCCTGCCATCCAGGCGCAGCCGCAGAGCCAGACGGTCCCGACTGGCAGCAGCGCCCTGTTCTCGGTCACGGCCACGGGCCATCCGGCGCTGACCTACCAATGGTATTTCAATGGCGCGGCAATCAGCGGGGCCACGGCCAGTTCCTACAGCCTGGCGAGCGCCCAGTCAGGTAATGCCGGGAGCTACACGGTCACGGTCACCAATGCCGTTGGCAGTGTGACCAGCAACCCGGCGACGCTGGCGGTCAACACGGTGACTTCGCAGCTCAGCAATGTCTCGACTGGCAGCAGCGACAGCTCCGGTGGTGGTGGAGGCGGTGGCGCCCCGAGCTGGTGGTTCCTTCTCGCGCTGGTGCTGATCGGTACCGCCCGCTGGGCGTCGTCAGGGCGTCTTAATCAGCTTGGAGAATGCGATTGATAAAACGGATTGGCAGACTGTCGTTATAGTTTGATGCACCGCTGCCAATCCGTGCTGATACGTTCAGGTCTTATACATCTGGTGCTTGTCGTTGACGGATCCGATTGTTACCCACGAATGCACACCAATGAACACGAATTTCCGCCTTCGGTCATTCGTGCAGATTCGTGTCGATTCGTGGGCGAAATCTCATGATCCCATTCGGTTGCGGCTAAACCACGGCAGGTTATTCGTGGGCGAATTGACCTGTCGAGATTGGGGGCAGTAACGTTCAGGCAAAGCTACCGCCATGAAACGCTGCGGGCTAGCAGGGTTGTATCCGTCCGTCCGGCGACCTCCTATACATGAGCCATGCGACAGGGTAATCTGTCGCAATGGCGAGCATTACGACGGAACTAATCGAGACGGGAGCGAAGCGGGACGGACGGATACGCAGCGCATGCGGGTACACCTATCTGATCCGGGCGCGAACTTCCCGTCGTATCACGGGTAAGGTGAAACATCCGAACCTGCCACTCAGGGATCTTCACAGGCTTACCGTCCAAGCGCCTGTAACTTCGGTGCCGGAGCCTCGGTTTCCAGTAATCTTGGTGGGTCTTAGCTGGCCGTACGGCTTGTCCCTTCTGGATGGACTGTCCGGTTACTGTCCGGTTTGGCGAGTTCTCAAGAGCTTTCACGTGTCCTCAACATCGGAGCGTCTTTTCTCTATTTTACCTATGAAGAAAGCGTTTCAGAGAAAACAGATGAAGACAATGGTGGACTCCAAAGAACCCGCAACATTATAACTACGAATCTGGGGGTTGCAGGTTCGACTCCTGCTGGGCGCGCCACTTTATGGGCTGGCCTCGAAGTGGCCCGCGCACAGATTGGTGGCGTGACAAAAGTCCCGGGGTTCACCCTGATTTTCCTGGCGGGCATCGCTGCCTGCCCGGCCGCGCTCGAGTGGAAAACCACCGACCTGCAACTGACGGCCCAACCCGGACAGCAGGCGCTGAGCGTGACGTTCCCATTCCGCAACGCCGGCGACCGACCGGTCCGGATTATCTCCCTTGATCCCAGCTGCCGCTGCGTGTCGGCGGCGCCGGACAAGGCGGTTTGCGCAGCGGGGGAGTCGGGCGAGATCAGGGTCGAACTCGCCCTCACCGGCTATTCGGGGCGCGTGCGGCGCAGCGTGACGGTGACGACGGACGCCGCCGATGGAAAGTTCGCCGAGCTGACCCTGACCGTGGAGATTCCGGAATTGGTTGCGATCACGCCGCGTTTTCTGTACTGGCGGGTGGGCGCAGTGCCCGAGGTGAAGGTGGTGGAGGTGGTGGTGACGGATCCGAAGACAACTACCCTTAGCCAGGTTGAGTGCGCCAATCCGCGTTTTCAGGCGCAACTCTCACCAGGCCGGTCCGGGGCATTTCGGCTGACCGTCCAGCCGGCGGACACGCGGCAACCCGACGAAGCCATGGTCCTTCTGAATGTGCTCGTGGGCGGACGGGCGCAGGAGTTTGTGATTTACGCCGCGATAAAATGACGCCCAGCCCGGAAGTCTTTCAGCCCCGGCAGTCGATCGCGCATCTCACGGAATGGAGGCGCGGCGGTGTTTCTGGAGGACGGGGCGCGGCGGCCGCCATTGGCCGATTCCCTGGCTCGGACGGCGCCGGGCCCTTCACCTCCGGTTGCGGCCCCGGCCGCGCCCAGAAATATGTGCGCCCGGAACACCATCGATAAGTCCGATCTCTTCTGGCGGCGCGGAGCCCGGCAGACGGGGTTGATCCTGGTGGTGGCATTGGTGCCCGCCCTTCTCGCCGCGTGGCTCCACTCCCGGCGGCCGGGGTGGTCCCGAGACCAAGCCGCGATTCCCGAGCTCGAATGGAAGTCGGTCCAACAATCGCCCGGCCCGGTTTTGTTGGTCGACGCCCGGAGCGCCGCGGCCTACGAGAGCGACCACATTCCGGGAGCCCTGTGGCTGGGCGCGAGCCCGGGAGATGACGGGATGATCGCAGTGGCCAGAGCCTGGCAGCCCGGAACCCGGCTGGTGGTTTACTGTGACAGCCCGCGCTGCGATGGAGCGCAGGCAGCAGCCCGGCGCTTGCGGCGCGAGCTGGACCTCGATGATGTCGTGGTATTGAAAGGAGGTTGGAGCGCATGGATCGAAGCGCGCAGACAGGGCAGGTGATGGGATTAGCCGGCCGGATCATGCTCGCCGCGGTTTTTGTTTACGCCGGCACGGCCAAGGCGCTCGACCCGGCTGCCTTCGCCGATGCGATCGACGGCTACCGGCTGCTGCCGCACGCGGCCGGGGCGGCGCTGGCGCTTTATCTGCCGTGGCTTGAGATCTTCGGCGGTCTGGGCGTGATCTGGTCCCGCACGCGGCTGGGGGCGCTCGCATTGCTCTTTTTGCTGTGCCTGGTGTTTGGGATCGCGGTCGCCTCCGCCTGGATCCGCAATCTCGAGATCGCGTGCGGATGTTTTGGCGGGGGCGCGATCGGCGCCGCGGCCCTGCGCGGAAGTCTGCTCCGCGACGCCGCGCTGGCGCTCCTCGCGGGGGCGTTGCTGTGGGTCGAGGAGGGAAAGTGCGTCAGTCCGGCTGACCCCACGGCATCCAGGTAGGAAGGCCGTTTACGACCGATCGTTGGCTGAATCCCTGGGCCTGGACATCAAGAACGTCCGGGGCGCATCTGCCGATTGACGGTGATTCCGAACGTAGCGCAGCCATCCGGGGCTGCATCGGTTGCAGGCTGGAAGCCTGCGCTACGAAATGCGACCGCTCGTTCATCACCGATGGCGCAGGCTTGCTGCCTGCTTTACCGTCAATCGGCAGATGCGCCCGAACCTCCGGGCTGATGGCACGAAAGCTTTGCCTCCGGCGCCGGGAACCCTTTCATGAAGTCACCGTCAACGACGGCGACCTGCGGCCCGAACTGAATCTCTCCCATTGAACACGCTCGACCGGCACATTCTCAGCGAGTGGCTCAAGACGCTCGGCCTCGTCCTGGCGGCGACGGTGGGTTTGCTGCTGTTGCAGGAGATGTATGACAATTTTCGCGACCTGCTCGATGACGGCGCGACTGGCGCCGACATCGCCGTCTACTATGCGGTGCGCCTGCCGAGTTATCTCACCGTGGTCCTGCCGCTGGCCCTGTTGGTCTCGCTGCTGTACAGCCTGGGCCAGCTCCACCGGAACAACGAGTTTACCGCCATGCGCGCGGCGGGGCTGAGCCTTTTCCGCCTCACGCGCGGAATTTGGGTGATCGGCCTGCTTTGCAGCGGTCTCATGTGGCAGTGCAACTCGCGCGTGGTTCCGTGGTCGGTGGAGGAATCCCGGCGGATCAAGGACGGCCTGGAATTCCGCCACCAGGCGCGCGTCGAGGGAGCGGAAAGCGCCGGTCTGGTGAAAAGCGTGACCTTCGACAACCGGCCGGACGGTCGCCTGTGGTACATCAACCGATACAGCCGGTTCACCGGACGGGGCTACGGCGTCACGGTTTCAATCCTCGACCACCAGCGGCGCGAGGTGACCCGGTTTCTCGCGCGGGAAGCGGAATTCGATCCGGTGAAACGCACGTGGGTTTTTCGCGACGGGAGCGAGGTCGATTTCGACGTCGAAACGGGTGAGGCGGTGCGCCCAACCTCGTTCACGGAGCGGACGTTCTCCAATTTCCATGAGAATCCGCAATTGATGCTGTTGATCGACCGCAATCCGATTGACCTTTCATTCCGCGAACTGCGGGTGCTCATTGATTATCTGATTTCGGACGGGAGCCCCAAGGTGACCAAGTACGCCTTGCGTTACTACAGTCTCATTGCCGACACGCTCGGTTGCCTGATCGTGATTGGGATCGCCATACCGTTCGCGGTTTCGGGCGTCCGCGTCAGTCCGGTGGTAGGCGTTTCCAAATCCATCGGGCTCTTCTTTTGCTACTATTTGCTGACCAACCTGGCGAATACGATTGGAGGACGCGAACTGCTTACCCCGGAGGCGGCGGCTTGGCTGCCGGACGTGGTCATGGCCGGCGTGGCCGGCTGGTTTTTCTTCCGCCTCCGCTAGGAGCTCGTCGGACTTCGTCCTCTGTGCTCCTTGTCAAATGGCTGGCGCCATTTGGGACGGACCAATGCCAGCAGAGCGGGCGACCGGAAAGATAGCTTCGTTGGGGCGGAGGCCGAGCAAGATCCAGTGGAGGGCGGACCTCCGTGTCCGCCGCGGCTCCCCCTTCGCCCAGGCTTCGGCGATCAGGCGGTGCGCCCGAGATTGTATCGGGTTCCGATGGCACTGCAGACCACATTGATGGTGTCGTCGCGATAGCCGATGAACTCCAGCACGCGGGAGAGGAAACGCCGCTTGGTCGCCGTATCGATGTTCATAATCGCCCAATAGTGTGTCTGGGGGATCGGCCGGGCCTGGTTGTGGCGACACTGGTCAACGATCTCCTCCCGGGACAGGCCGAGGTACCGCCGGCCGCTCGCGCTCGCGGACAGCGACAGGATGAATTCGTTGAACTCAGAGGAATATTTTATGGCGAGCCATCTGAGAATGGCGAGATACCTGTCGGCGTCGGTGAACTTGGTGCGGAATTCGGCGCCCAAGACAAATCCGATCAAGGGCTCGCCTGCGGCGTTTGGCAGGGGACCGACGTTGAGAAGCGTGGCGAGCACATCGTTCGGGCTCTGATGAAAGTCGGTGGTCAGCTTCTTCAGCGTGTCATAAACTTCATCAGTTACCTCGATCTTTTTCATGCGAACGGGTTAAACCGGTTTAAAATGTGTTGCAAGTCAAAAATCGCCCCAGTTTTTCTCCGGAACCGCCGGGCCGCAATTTTTGCGAATCCCGTTTGCCTGTACGGCCGACTTCGCCATGGTAAAGTCGACATTCCGCCATGAGCACACTCGGCAACGAAAACTCGGAGTCCGTCAAGCACAACTGGCCCTTGATCGGCGTCGGAATCGCCGCCGGTGTCCTGATCGCCAGCCTGGCGGTCGCCGCGATTGCGCTCTACATCGCCAACTTCAATCTGCTCGAGTGGATCGAATGACCGTCAGGTCCAGTTGTAGTTGAAACTGACGCTGATCCGCTCTTGTTCCGTCGGGCTGGCCGCGACTTCGTGACGGAGCCAGCTTTCGAACAGGATCACGCGCCCGGCTTCGGCCGGGTAGGTGACAAACTGCCGGTTGGCGGGGCGGGCCTTGGTGCAGCGCAGCGGCGCGGCCATGAAGCGATCCAGGCGTGGGTCTTCAAACTTCAGTCCGGCGCAACCAGGTGGCGTGCGCACGTAATAGGTGCCGCTGACAAACGCCAGCGGGTGCAAATGAAGACCATGCGCCACACCTCCCGACATGATGTTCACCCAGCAGTCGGTCATGAACACATTGCGCCCGCGCAGGTCCAGATCGAGTTGGCGGGCAAACCGGCGGACGTGTGCGCGGAGCCTTTCCTCCAGGGCGGCAAAGGTTGAGGACGTCCGGTGCAGCTGCGCCATCGATGCGTAGCTCGTAAATCCGCCGCGGTAGTTTTTCGCCGACCACCGGCGCCCGGCGACGTCGTGCTCCCGGATGCGGCCGCACTCTCCGGCGAGTTCTTCATTGAGGCGGGCGACCCCGCGCTCCTGCAGCGGTTCGGAATAGATGAGGGTGGAGAACCAGGCGCGCGTCGGCATGATTAGAGGTAATAGAAGAACCGGTGGCGGCAGGAAAGGCGAATGCAGGACCCCGGGACGCCAGACTGGCTTGGAGGATGATGCAGCCGCGGGAATCGATTTCCCTCTCCGGAAACCCAAACCCGGCGAGCCAGAATGCCAATGTGGAACTCAGGAATCCCGGGAACCAGCTCGTAGGTCGCGGCGCGATAAATCGTCGCCGGCTGGATCAGCTTCCCTGATTTCCCCATAGAGACAGATTGACTGCCTGGATCGCATTCCCTGCTCCATGAAAGGGGCGGTTTTGCTTGTGGCAGCCTGAAGGGCGGGAAGCCCGACAGGCTGCTAGAGCCTGAATTCCCGGATCAGTCGATGCACGGCGACGCCCGGCAGAAGGTCACTTGCGCACAGCTGAAATGCCTCCACGCGAAACGGCGCAGCCTCAAAGTCGCGGTGGCGCTTGAGAAACTCAAGGGCTGCGCCTGGGGTCGCGCCATTTCTGACCCGGCCCAGGGTGACGTGTGGGTGGAAAAGGCGGACATCGAGGGAAAGTCCTGTCGCGAGCAGGGCGTCATCGATCTGCTGGCGCAATTGATTGAGTCGCGGGTGGGCGTGGCCGACTCCGACCCAAACGACCCGGGCGGCCGCGCGCGGCGGGAAGGCGCCGACTCCAGTCAGCGAGAGCAAAAACGGCTCAACCCTGACGCCATCAAGGCCCGCCTTGATCGAATCTATTCGTTGAGCGTCGACGTCACCGAGAAACCGAAGCGTCAGATGAAGCTGTCCTGGCCGGGTCCAGACTATGCTGCGCATCGGGTCGCCTAATGCGGCGAACTGTTCGCGCACGGGATCTGGCAACGGAATCGCGATAAAGAGGCGCTCGGCGAGCATGACAACGCAGAAGGGAATCCATGACTGCACGTCGCTGCACGGCGAAAATCACGACTTTGGGAGAACACTGAAAACCCAAAGCAAATAAATGGCAGGAGCATTATTACGGGAACGCTTCTTGGGGTCGTTTGATGGAGATCCTGAACCGGATACGTAACTTTCCGGAATACAATAGGTTGGTACAGCCAAGAAGAATTCTGGGAGACGGACCCCAGATTCGACGGCAAAATAGCCAGAATCAGCCGTTTAATTAGCCAAGATTGCCGGACACTGTAACATTCAGCGCCCGCCGAAATAGGTTAGGCTCCTGATCCCATATGAGAATCGAGCAGCTCAAGCCTGCCGTTCTGGAAGAAACGCAGCACGTGGCCTCCGAGCTTTTCCCCTGGGAGCATGAACACGGCACGGCGCTTCTCGCCGCGCTATTTCCTGAGGCTCACCTGGGCTTTCTCAACGAGCGGCGTTTGAACGCCGCCCGATTCTGGACTGCGCAGTTGGAGGATCGCGTGGTCGGGCTGGCGGGATTGTATGACTATTGCGGGATGCCGTCGGACGTCTGGTTGTCGTGGTACGGTCTGCTGCCGGCCGCACGCGGCCGCGGACACGGCGGGCGGTTGCTTGACTGGGTTATCCGGACGGCACGGGCCGAAGGACGAACCGCACTTCGGCTTTGGACCACGGTTGAGGACGAGTACAGGCTGGCGATCCAACTTTACGAGAAACGCGGGTTTGCGGCGGAGGAATACCCTCCGCTTCCTGGCGAAACGTGGCAGACCATCGTCATGTCGCTCGGCCTGACCGGCGCGACTCCAATCCCTTGGCAATCGATGGCCGACCGACCGGAGCTCTGCGGGCGGGTGGCGCCGATGGCCGCGGCCAAGGTGGCGTAGCCCAGATTCCTGCTGTCGAGGGTCGAACGCCGAGAGACGAGCGGCAACAGGCTAGAGCGGTTTTAATACACTTGCAGCCGCGTTTGGGTGGAGGGCGGACCTCCGTGTCCGCCGCGGGTCGGCGGGAGCCTCGCCCTCCATTTGGTCGCACTCCACGGCTAAAGTCTTCTTGAAATCGCCCTAGTGCCAGGCTTGTTGGTGCGCGAGTGACGGAGAATACCGGGTGATCGAGCGCATTCGACATTCGGCTTTCGACAGCATGGTTGGATGAGAAAACCGGCCAACCGTTTTCCAAGGATGGCTTGTGTCGGAAGGGCATTGCGGCATTCTGGCATCCTATGGCAGAACGCATCGGTATCCTGACGGGCGGCGGCGACTGCCCGGGTCTTAATGCAGTCATTCGGGCGGTGGTGAAATCAGCCACCCGGGTCGGTTGGGAAACCATCGGGTTTCACGGTGGCTACGAAGGCCTGCTTGAACCGCTGTCCTACCAGAAGCTTGACCACCGCGAAATGGGCGCGTTGCTCACGTCGGGGGGCACGGTGCTCGGCACCTCCAATCGCGGCCGGTTTGCCGCCAAGACCGGCCACGGCGAGCAACATGAGATCCCGCGGGAAATCCTCGACGAGGCCAAGCGAAACTTCGACGCGCTTGGCTTGCATGCGCTCATCTGCGTGGGCGGGGACGGATCTCTGACCATCGCGCAGCAACTGTGCGAACACGGGATTCCCGTCGTTGGGGTGCCGAAGACCATCGATAACGATCTCGAAGCGACGGACACGACCTTTGGCTTCGATTCGGCGGTGGCGTGCGCCACCGACGCGCTGGACCGGCTGCATACGACGGCCGCGAGTCACAATCGCGTGATGGTCCTCGAAGTGATGGGGCGCTATGCCGGCTGGATCGCCGTGCACGCCGGCATCGGCGGCGGCGGCGACATCATCCTCATTCCCGAAATCCCTTTCACCTACGAGTCGATTTGCCGGAAGATTGCCGAACGCGAAGCCATGGGACGGCAGTTTACACTCGTGGTGGTGGCGGAAGGCGCCCGCGGGAAAGGGGGCGCGTTCGTCACCCAGGGCAGCGCGGTCGCTGACCGCGAAGCGCGGCTCGGCGGCGTGGGCGCAATCGTGGCGGCGGAACTCGCCCAGCGCACGGGCAAGGAGACGCGGGTCGTGGTCCTCGGCCATCTGCAGCGGGGCGGCGGACCAACGACATTTGATCGCCTGCTGTGCACCCGTTTCGGCGCCCGGGCGGTCAAGCTCGTGCAGGAAGGCAAATTCGGCTATATGGTCGCGTTGCGTTCCACGGATACGGTGGGGGTGAAGATCACGGAGGCCATCGGCCGCCTGCGAACCGTGCCGGTTGACGGCGACATTGTGGAGACCGCCCGCATGCTGGGGATCAGTTTTGGTGACGAATAGCCACGCGACGACCTGGGCGGCAATCGGGGCGGTCCTCGCGTGCAATTCCGCGCATCCGCAGCGCGTTGCTCAGCCCTGAATCTGCAGGCTGTTGGGCGTGTACTCCATCAGCTCGATGCTGTTGCCGTCGGGATCCTTGATCCAGCACTGCTTGGATCCGTCCATGCCCACCGCAATCCCGGTGACGGCGATTCCGCGGGCGATCAGGTTCTCCCTCAGCGTTTCCAGGCCTTCGACCTCCAGACAGAAATGTTGGTACGGCGCATCGGCGGGCGATTTCAGCTTCACGACTTCGCCGCCCCACTGCCGCACGGCCCCGCGCTGGTCGAAGAGCTCAAGAAACGAACACTCTCCGCAGGCAAAATAGTAGCCGAATTCCACACCGTCGTCGCCGGTGAGGGTGAACTTCACCCGCAGTCCAAGGATGTCGCGATAGAACCGCACCATGCGGTCGACTTGATCCGTTTTGAAGCAGAGATGAGCCAGGCGCTTGATCATGGGAGTCGGGGGACAAACAGTTGATGGTAACGGAGCGGGGAGGCGGCGAAGAAAGAAGTGGCAACCCGCGAAGCCTAGGGATTCTGGCCGGCGGCCTGGAATTGGTCCAGCAATCCCTGCACCTCGGCGGCCAATTGATCGTCCGGGAGCAGGTTGAGGAGCACGGCGATGCGGGTGCGGTCCTCCGCGGCATCCGCGGCGGGATAGCGGAGGGCGGTCAACAGGAGGACGTGCAGGGCCAGCTGGCAGGCGCCGGACGCCAGCGCGGTCTGTTCCCGGGCCAGGTAGGTGTGAGCCGCCTCGGTGAGCAGAGCGGCATACACCAGGCATTTCTCGCGGGCGTTGGCGGCGCTTTCTCCGATGACGAGCAGATGCAACTGCTCCTCGATGGGTCGCGTCATGAATTCCTGCGCCCGCCGCGCAAACAATCTCTCCTGCGCCTGCATGACGGTGTGCAGCGCGGAATCGTAGCTGCCGTGCTGCCGCAGCTTGACGATCTCGGTCACCAGCTGGCCCAGTTCCTCGATCAAGCGCAGCAAATAGTCCTGTTTTTGTGGGGGCACCGGTGGGTGGGGTTACAGCAGGTCCTCGAGAATCGCTCCGACGGTCCGAACGCAGGGCGCGCAGGTGATGTGCAGAAGGTCATTGGCCTTGTAGTACCGCTGTCCGTTTTCGGTGGTCAGATCGCAACCGCCGAGCAGATCGCGGCAGATGCAACTGCCGTGCTTTGTCTCAAACCGGTCCATCAACTTCCGCGTGAGCGCGTAGGTCGCCTCGGTGTGGCTGCGGTCTGCTTTC
>Ga0074045_10005962_pt1 | contig 10546 bp, 7 predicted proteins | sample BogForMeECP23OM2_FD_94442 | JGI IMG/M metagenome (GOLD analysis project Ga0074045, IMG submission 94442) | Bog forest soil microbial communities from Calvert Island, British Columbia, Canada - Bog Forest MetaG ECP23OM2 | ecosystem: Environmental > Terrestrial > Soil > Wetlands ... | reverse complement strand
CGCTGCTCGGGGGCTACAACGAGAGCGGCCGGCGGTGTGCGTCTGGGCATCGAATCCCTCCTGCCATATTAGATGCTCAAGCAGGCCACCACGATGTGATTAATTAATGACTCAGGACACTAGGGCCTGTTCACACTACGCGGATGGTGGCGACGGGAGCCGGTTTTCCCGAGTTCCAGGAGCGATGAGCGACGCATACCGGGCGTCTGCGAGCGACGAGCGACGCGGAAATCGGGAAAACCGGCCCCGTCCCTCCGCGCTTGCGGGCGAAAACCGCCTCAGCCTTCGTTGTCGTCCTCGCTTTGGAATGGCCAAAGTCATCGTCCTCCGCCTCGTCTGAGACGATTTTCGCGCGCAACGCCATCCGTTCGGGTAGTGTGAGCAGGCCCTAGGCCATGGTAACTCACTCCCCTGTGACGAATTGAATACAGCGAAAAACGTGGTCCCCGCCGGGCCCGGCGGAGGACCGGGCGGCCCGGCAGCGGATGGATGCCTCCACGGTCCCGCAGGCCCGGCGGCGCGGCCGGCAAGGCACGGCAGCAGGCCGGTCTACGGTGGAAGTATGATGGCAGATTGACCATGCGGATCGGAATTATGATCGCGATTGTGCTGGCGGCCGCCGCTGTCAGCGCAACCGCGCAGCGCCGCCAGGCGCCCTCCACGCCGGGCCGATTCGACTACTACCTGCTGAGCCTTTCGTGGTCGCCACAGTACTGCAGCGACATGGGGGACGACCCCGAGGATCCGCAGTGCGCCCCGGGGAGGCGCTACGGCTTCGTGGTGCACGGACTGTGGCCGCAAAGCCAGGATGGCAACAATCCGCGCACCTGCTCGCCGGCGCCGCGGCTGGATCCGCAGACCGAAAAATCGATGCTCGACATCATGCCCAGCGAGCAGTTGATTCTGCATGAATGGGGCTCCCACGGAACCTGCAGCGGTCTCCAGCCCGAGGACTTTTTCAAGCTGACGCGCGCGGCGTTCCAGAAAGTGAAGATCCCGGCACAATACCTGGGACCGAAATCCGCTCTGGCCGTGCCTGTGAAGCAGCTCCGCCAGTCGCTCACCGACGCCAATCCGGGACTGCGGCCCGACGAGTTCGCCATTTACTGCGACGACACATATTTGCGCGAAGTGCGCGTGTGCCTCGACAGGAGCCTGAATTTCCGGGCTTGCGGCGGCCGCGTCCGCGATGCCTGCCACATCGATACGGTGATCCTGCGGGCCGTGAAATAGAGTGCGCACAGACAGAAGAGCGCAGCGGCGGCGATGGTAGCATGAGAGTGTCTGGCATTGTCGGGGCGTAGCGCAGCCTGGTAGCGCACCTGCCTTGGGCGCAGGGGGTCGGGCGTTCAAATCGCCCCGCCCCGACCAAATGCAAATCCGCTTACTGCTTCTTTGGCGCTGGCTCTGGCCCGCCACCTTGCGGCAGCGTGAAACGTAACGAGCCGAAAATCATGTGGGCGTGCGCCGTGGACGGAGTATCAGACGCCACGTACCAGGGCGCCCGCGTCAGGTAGGCATACTCCGTAATGAGCTGCAGCGCGCCGTATTTCGGGTTCTTCCAGTATGTATAGTAATAGCCGAACACGGGTTCCTGAAACTGCCGGTTGGCCGAAGACGACCCCGGGAAGCCGAACCCCAGGTAATGCCCCGGCCCGACCGTCGTGTAGTTGCGGTCGAAATACGTGCCGCCGTAATAACCGAAGAACTGCGATTTGCGATTCGGCGCATACTCGAATCCGGCGATGCCCGCCATCGAATGCACCGGCGAGATGGAGCCATCGGGACCGACGATGAAGTCCGGACCAAGCCCCACCAGGTACCGCCCGCCGCCGCTGCTGTAGAATCCGGTGGCAATCAGGCGGAAGTTTTTCGCCACTTCCAAGACCGCGTCTGTCGATCCGCCCACGCCCTGCGCGTCATAGTATTGGCCCGGCGCGGGCGAGGTCCGGAACTGCCGCGAAAAGCCGGCCAGTTCGAAGTGCAGCGCCTTGCCGGACAGCCGCGTGTCGTAAGCGATCTTGGCCACGATGTCCGGCCGTACGTTGGGTGTTGTGGAAACGCTCCCGTTATCCACCTGGGTGGCGGCAAACGCGGGCAGCGTGGTCGCGGTGGTGATGAACTGTTCGGGGTTCTCGACCGAAGCCGCAATCGACCATTTGTAGTTGGGATGATAGACCACACGGAGTTGTCCCGGGCGCCCCCAAACCAAGCCCGTCATATAGTTGGAATCCTCGCCGAGGCCGACAAAAATGTTAGACGAAACCGGAGAGACGGCAAAGCGGTTCGGCGTAAGGAGACTCCAGGTCTGACCGCCCAACACCTCCCACTTCCCGCGGGACACGTTCACCCAGAAATGGCGCATGCGCCAGGTATTGCTATTGCTGGTCACGTAGAGACTGGTCGGCTGATTGCCATAAAAGTCCCCCTCGAGATAACCCATCAGCGACAGGTTTGGTGTCGGATTCTCAGTGATGGTGAGGGTGATGCGCGAGTTCGCGGCGCTGGACCTGAATTCCTGCATCCTGCCGGCCGCTGTGTTGCTGAACGGAACCGCGGCGAAGGAAGTCGCGACCCCGCTCCCGATGTTGGTGGAGCGCCACACCGTGGAGAAATCCATAAAGCCGCCCGGGGCGAATTCCGCGCCTCCGATGCGAAAGGAAAGCGGCGAAAGGTCCCGCCCATTGGCGTTTGCTTCAGCCGGGGGTGCGGCCGGCGGTGTCGCGATGGGCTGCGTGGCTGCGGCAGCCGGCGCGCTGCGCGCGGCCACCAGTTGGTCCAGTAGTTTCTGCTGGGAGTCGATCGCAGCTTGCGCGGTCACGAGCGCTTTCTGCGCGGACTCCAGCGCTTGCCGCTGTTGGTCGAGTTGTTTCTGCTGGGCTGCAATCTGCTCGCGCAGCCTGGTAATGTCGTCCGCCTGGGTGGGGCCCTGCGCCAAAGATAAGACGGGGAGCAACAAGGCGAGCGGCAAGAGCGAGCCAACGATCCTGATGAACTTCATGTATGTTCCTGAGTTAGTGATTTCTGGAAGACGGTGGCCTAAAAGGCTTAACAGGCCTGAAAATCCAAATCGTCAGCATATCATGCTTCGTGGGATCAAGACACTGGGTGCTCGTGTGTAAGTAAGTCTGTGCTGCAAATGACTAAAGTGACAAATACCACCTTGACGTGGTGCTATGGATCGCCGGCACTTCTGCGGCCCGGACAGGTGGGCTTTCAGGACGATTCAGACCGAGGGGCTGAATGCATGCCCTCGGTCGACCGCAGAGATGATCGTGGATTACTTGGCGGCAGGCGCGCTGGGTATCACACCGCGCGGGCAGGACCCGGCAAAAGCGGCGCCGAACCATAGCCCCCTTTTCTTTGTGGACGAAAGCGCCTTGGTCGTTGGCACCCGGACCGAGGCGTTCCTGGCAGCGGACTTCCTCACCTCCGCGCCCTGAAATCCTCCGGCGCCCCCCAAGCGGAACAGGCCGGGCGTGCGGTTCGAGGCGGCTCGGCTCATCGTCGGCCACCACCTCGCGTCGAGGCGAGAGCGCTGGCTGTCGGCAACGGACGCGAAGACCGCGCGGCAGAAGGTGCAGCGAGCCTTCGCGGCAGAATCTCTCTGCCCGTTCGACGCCCCCGGAGAATTCCCTGAAGAAGACTCCTCTCCTGAGGCCATCGAGGAGGCTGGAGCCCGCTTCGGCGTCTCCAAGCTCGCGGTGAAGAGCCACTTGGCGAACCACGGGAAGATCCCGTTTGGGGCCGTCGTCGCGTGACCCGCGAGACTGCCGCCGGGGACTGCCGCGGGGCGTGGATTCACCCCAAGCGGCTGTAGTCAGTTTTGTAGCTGTCGATTTCCTCCGGCTTCCACTGGAATCCACCGATTTCAACGGTACAGCCGCATCTCATTGAAAAATAAGCACTTGAAAACATGGACTTCGCGCCCGATGCCGGAAACCGCCTTGGGCGCAGGGGGTCGGGCGTTCAAATCGCCCCGCCCCGACCAATAAAACCAATGAGATACAGCCGTTTCCTTCAACGCGGGGAAACGGCTGTAGGTTTTTGTAGCTGTGAATTGCCTCACGATCTCCGCGCTCAACTATCCCCGCGCGTGCGCTGGTCGTGATAGGGTGCGCCGCATCAGCACGCCGCGAGAAGTCTTTCCTTTAGCGTCGCTTGCATTTCCGCCGTGAGTTTACGGCCCCGGTGCGCCACGTAGAAGACGTCGATTGCACGATGACCTTTCGTGTCGATCAGCACGATGTCGATGTTGCTGCCCATCGAAGAGAACACGGTCGCCAAACTGTAGAGCAGTCCCGGGCGGTCCTCCGTGATGATTTCGACGAGCGTGGCCGTTTCGCACGCCTCGGAATCGAATTGCACTTGTGCGGGCGCGGCACGTTTTTTGGGGTCGGCCGGAACGCGGTTTCGCAATAATCGTTGGGCATCGGTTTTGCCCAGCGCTACGCGCCGGATCAGGTCCGTGAGGCGCTCTACTTCGGGCGGGTTCAATTCGAGCGTTCGTTTCGCATCGGCGAAGACAAACGTATCGAGAATGATCCCCGCTGCGTTGGAAAATGCCTCCGCCTTGAGGATGTCGAGCCCGAAGCCGGAAATCGCTCCGGCAAACGATGCGAAGAGCCCTGGCATGTCACGCGCCACCACCGTAAGCTGGTACGCACCTTCAATGCGCTGGAGATTCACGGCCACGCCGGTCGGCCGGCTGAGATCGTACAAACGGATATGCGATTCAATCTCCGCCGGAGAACGGGCGCGCAGATAACGCACTGGAAAGCCTTTCAGGAACTCGGCGCGGCCCGGCAGGTGCTCAGGCACTTCCTGAATACGATCCGTTTCGAGTTCGCGGGTCAGTTCGTGCCGGGTGATCGAATAGGCGCGCCAGAGTTGCTCCAGGCGCCACGCCGTCATGGCGTCCGGCTTCACAACCGCCAGATCGGCGTAGGTCATCGCGGCCAGTTGTTTCAGTTGTTCGATTGTCCCAGCGCGGTCCGCGATCAAGCGCACGGTCGCCGGGTCATTCAGGTCGCGGCCCGTCGCAGACTCCGAGAAATCGAGCTGATGCGCAATCAGTGACTCGACCGCGCTCTGCTCCTCGGCGGACATCTGAATGCGGGCCATCGCCGTCCGGGCCAATTGGACCGCATCCTGCAGAGGATTGGCGGAGCCCAGGCCCATCTTGTGGAACAACAGTGCGAAAGACACCAGCGCCGGGTTGTCGATTTCCGAGACCAGCTCCGCGAACCGCTTCATCGAGGGTTCCGTCGCGATGCGCAACTCGCCCACGCTTTCGATCGCAATCAGTGTCTGCTCGTCCACCGTGTAGCTTTGTGCTGAATCGGTGACGGGCAGGTGCTCGACGCGGGCCCATTCGGGGAAGATTGCGGTGAGCAGTCCGGTGCTCTGTAGCGTGCGTAGCGCGACGCCCGCAAACTGCAGTCCCAGAATCGTCTTGATCGCCCGCCAGAGCGGCTGCTTCTGGGCACAATAAGCCGTCAGCGTGCCGCCCATCGCTTCCAGCCGCCGCTCGGTTTCGACCGAGACGGGAATGCCATGACGGCCGATGAACTCGAGCAGCCGGAACACGATTCCCGGGTCGCTTTCGAGCTGCGCCGCGTTGCGCAGCAGTACGCGCTCCCGCGAAACCGTAAACTCGCTGTTCGAAAGCCGCGAGCGCCAATCGTAAAAACTCTCCAATAGCGAACTGTTGTTTACCTCCGCGGAATCGAGCGCCCGGCGGGCTTCGTTGAATATGAAGCGCGCGTTCCTGAAGTACTCGCGCATCACCGACGCCGGCGTATTGCCCTTGGCAAAAGCTTGCTGCGCAAAACGTCCCTGCGCCTCGATGTCGAAGTCGTTGCAGTCGCCTTGCGCATCGTAGTGCAGGAAACAGCGCAGCAAAGAGACCACGCGTGCCGCCGCCCTCAGTTCCGTGTCCGCATGCGCCGGCTCGCGACCGAACGCCGCCAGCCGGCTGATGAGGCGCAAATCGCGCAGGCCGCCCGGGCATTCCTTCACGTTCGGCCGCAAATGATTGGGTGTATTCCGATACTTGGCGTGGCGCACGCGCGCCAGTTGGCATAGATGTTGGATCAGTTTCTGGTTATTCCTGGCCCAGAAATCGGGCAGCTCGCTTTCGAGTCTCGCGCAAATCTCACTCTTCCCCGCCAGGAAGCGTCGATCGAGCAAGCTGAGGCTGACCTCCAGACTCGGTTCGCGTATCTCCAGGCACTCGGCGATCGAACGAACGGAGTAGGCGATCCGCAGGCCCGCATCCCACAGCAGCCTGACGAACTCCGTCAGCCCTTCTTTGAGCGCCGGGGACAACGGTTCGTTGTCCAGCAGGATCATGATGTCCGCTCCGGAGTAGGGGAACATGGCGCTGCGCCCGTATTCGCCGACCGCCAGCATCGCCACGGCCTGCGAAACCACCGGTTCGATCGTGGCGCGATAGGCGCGCAGGGCGATCTCGTCGATGGCTGCCGTTAGACCGCTATACACGCGGCCCGCATCGCCGGTAGAAAGAAACTCCCGTTCGATCTGTCGCCATGTGCCGCTCGTTTGCAATTTCCCGCAAGCCTGCGGCTTTCCGGAGCCCTTCGCCATGTCCTCCGCGGGTCGATCCATTTGCTGCTCCACGTCTCTAAGTATCACGCGCTGAGCGCACGCGCCCAAGGCAAATTCGACGGCTTATGAGGTGAATCGGAATTATCTATTAGCAAACCCTGGTGGCAGCAGCTATGATCGACTAAACACCGCCCCGTCCCTCGGTTACCCGTTCCAAAACCAAAAACTAGGAGGTTTAACGCTGAGAGAACTTTGCGTGGGCATCGTAATCCCCGGCATTCGCGTTCTGCGTGTCTTCTGATCGAAGCGGAAGCCAACCGCATCCGCGAGTTCCGGACGAGTCAGGTCTGCCAATAACACGGCAAAAGCGGAAACGCGGCTCGTTCACCACGTCGCTCCCAGCAAGCAGTATCACGGCATAGGCAATTTCATTCATATGACCTGACCCTAATCAACCTGACTTGCCACTCTTTTCCGCAGGCTGGCCGGTTCAGTCGGAATTCAGAGCGGCACGAGACCGCGCAGCATCCGCTTCCGGCTGGCTTCTGGCCCCGGAATTTTCCTGTTCGACCCTGACCACAGCTATTAGATTAATCGCACGTCCGGCTTCTTACGGCTTATGCGCGTCCGGGCTTGATTGAATTCTCTCGCTGACCTGCACGATTAGTCATACGAGAACTATAGTGAGCGGATCCTGAGCCCCGGGTTTATTTGGAACCGGAATGAAGCAATTTTCAAGTTGATCTTAAGGGCCAGAAGGTCCCTAAGAACTATATTGACGTTTAGATCGAAGGAGATGGCGAATTTCGATTAAGCGTCTTTCTGCAAATTCTGTTCTGAGTGTAGGAACTATGTGAGTTCAGACACATCGATTCAACACACAATAGGGAGTAAACATAATGGCCGAAAATGATGCACCACAGATGAAACCGACGTTGGGCTTGACCGGGCTGACGATGAACGCGATGGCGCTGATCGCTCCGGGCGCCTTCCTCTGGCTCACGTTCGCCATTCAAGCTGGGACGGGCACAACCGCCCCGGCGATGTGGATGGGAATCTTTGTCGCCCTGATGCTCTGCCTGGCGACGGCGGTCTGTTATGCGGAATTGGCGAAGCTCTACCCCGGCACGGGAAGTTCCTACTATTTCGCGGAGCAGTCGTTTCTCAATCACGACAAAGTCTGGCGTTATGCCCGGCTCTCGAAATTCATCGTAGGTTGGGGCTCACACCTTTACTATTGGATCTATCCGGGCGTGATGGTCGGAGTCATGGGTCTGCTTTGCGGCTACCTGACGGGAACGCTCTGGCCGAACTTCATGAGCGCCTCTTTGCCCGGACCGATGTTCATGATGCTGATCGCAATTGCGTTTTCCTTCGGAATCGCCTGGATCGCCTATCGCGGGATCAGCGGCTCGACGGCTGTAAACATCGCGATCAACGTGATTCAGATCAGTGCCCTGCTCGTGTTTTCCGTGGTGGCATTCGGCTACCGGGTCAATCACGCGCCAGGCAGCGTCGCGCTCCAGTTTGACTCGCAGACCAGCGCCACCTACACCTATCAATTCCTCACCGAGAAGCAGACGGTGGGCGGGCAGGCAACCGACGTGATCGTGCGCGATGCCGCAGGAGCCCCAAAGCCATTGTTGGACGCGCAGGGCAAGCCCGTGCCCTTCAAGATCGACTATAACGAGAAGGATTCGTCGGGTGCGTTTCAGGCGCATCCCAATACCGCTTCCGTGATTGGTGCGCACAATTGGGGCTGGGTCTTCGTCCAGGCTACGGTCGCCATCCTGATTCTGGTCGGATTCGAATCTGTGACGGCCATGGGTGGCGAAGCCAAGAACGCCAAACGCAACGTGCCCATCGCGGTAATCACGTCGCTGTTGGTGCAGGGGGCCTTCTGCTACCTCGTCGAGTATTTCGCGGCGAACTACTTTCTGAATAGCGGGTACTCAATGGCAAGCGCATCGGGGTCGGCCGCGCCCGTTGGCGACATGATGGTCGTGGTCGGGGACGCGCTATTCGGTCAAGGCAATGGCCGTATTTTCATGCTGTTCGAGGCGTTCACCGTGTTCCTGGCGATCATCGGCACGACGCTGTCCTGCATCAACACCGGCGCGCGCGTGACCTACGCCATGGGCAAGGACGACGAGGTCGTGGAGAGCCTCGGACTGCTGCACTCCAAGAACCTGACGCCGCACCGCGCCATCTGGACCCTGGCGGTCATCTCGGCCATTGTCGGCTGCGTTGCGGTCTCGATGGCATTCGGAGATGTCAGCGCGCCGAAGGATGTCGACATCAAGGCGCTGCCGCAGGGCTTCTTCTCGAGTTTCGGCTACACGACGCACGACAAGATGGCGGCGCTGCCAAACACGCTGCTGCTGGTGACGCTTGCCTCTAACTTCGGAACCTTCCTGTTGTATGCGCTCAGTTGTGTAACTTGCATCGTCGCCTACCACGGGCATCCCAAATTCAAGCTGATCCGCCATCTCCTGATCCCGGTTTTTGGCGTTCTTGCCAATCTGGCTTGCATGGTCTTCTATCTGGTCGGCCCATTCCTGGGGTACGGCACGAAGATGGAACCCTTCTGCGCCTTGGGGATTGCGCTTGTGTGGGCAATCTATGGAGCCATTTTCTTTATGGTTTCGAGTAAGAACAAAGGCCGAACCACTCTGGTCATGCAAAAACCATGACGCAGGCTGTGGTAGTTTTCGTCAACCACTCGTTCACGTCGTGGTTCGGTGCTTTGTTCGCGGCGCCTGACTGCGACCGGCAAGCAAGCGGCGCCGATATTGGCTCTTGCAAGTAAGCACAGGACGCACTCAGTCAAGCCGGGCAGGCTCATCGGGTCCGCCCAGCTTGACTGGCGGCATCTCTCAAGCGTCATGCTGAAATGAATTTGGCAGCCGGAGGGCTATGTGCGCCAGGCTGTCGGGAGTACACAAGCCGGCATGCTCGAATTGGATTTCGCGCAACTCTCCGACACCGGACGGGAGCGCGACCACAACGAAGACTTTTTGGGATACGTTCAGCCCGAGACGGCGGAAGAGGCCCGATCGCGCGGCTGGATACTGGCACTCGCCGACGGTGTGGGCGGACAGGATGCGGGAGAAATTGCCTCCCACGCCGCTGTGGAACATGTTCTGGCGGGGTTCAGGGCGGCGCGGCCGGGAGAACCACTGACAGCGCTGTTGCCACGCTTGGTCCGAAGCGCCAACCAGCATGTCTATGAACTCGGCAGGAGTTCCAGCCCTGGCGGCACATCGATGGCCTCGACCTTTGTCGCTTGCGCGCTGCGTTACGATCGCGCCGTCGTCGCTCACGCCGGCGATTCGCGCTGTTATCTGATTCGCGAGCGTCAGGCAGCCTTGCTGACCAGGGATCACACCCTGGCCAATGAGCAGGCCCGTATGGGATTGCTTTCGGCCAAGGGCGCAGCCGGTTCCTCCAACAGTCATATTCTTAGTCGCTCCTTGGGAACGGACCTCTTTCTCAACGTCGATCTCAGCGAACACCAGATCCTGCCGGACGATGTCATCGTGCTCTGCTGTGATGGCCTGTATCATTCCGTGGACGGCTCGGAAATCGCCGCCGTCGCCGGCGATGGCAGGGAGTTGAAGGCCGCGGCGCGCATTCTCATCGCTCTTGCGAATGAGCGCGACGGCAGTGATAATATTAGCGTTCAGTTGGCGCGGATCCGGAGCGTGGAGCGTGTTGGCATGTATCGCGGGAGGCTCTACAAAATCCGATAAACCAATAGGGCCTGTTCTGAAATAATCTCTCCATGCTCGGCACTGGCTGGAGTTGTCGAAGCACTCCAACGCACATTGGAATAGAATGCCAATTTCGTAACAGGCGCTGAGCCCGCTATTGTCAGGTATCCCGCACCAATCATGGCCTCACTCTCTTCCGGCGATCAACTCGACCACTACCGGATCGAATCGTTGGTGGCACGCAGCGGCATGGCTTCCATTTT
>Ga0074045_10005961_pt1 | contig 10547 bp, 9 predicted proteins | sample BogForMeECP23OM2_FD_94442 | JGI IMG/M metagenome (GOLD analysis project Ga0074045, IMG submission 94442) | Bog forest soil microbial communities from Calvert Island, British Columbia, Canada - Bog Forest MetaG ECP23OM2 | ecosystem: Environmental > Terrestrial > Soil > Wetlands ... | reverse complement strand
TTCGTCCCGCTCAGCCGGTATGTCGGCTTGGGCGTGGATTCCTTGCCGCTGGCACTGTGCGACGGGAACACGTTGTTCCAAAGATCGTTACCGATGGTGAGCCACAGAATCACGAGATTCGCCCTGTAGCGCGAAAAGTACTCCCTGAGCCCCAGCAACTCCTGATCCTGACCGTAACCTCCCGCGCCGAGACTGAAGGCCTTCCAATTCCGCCGGCTGGTCGTCAAAGCGGGTTCGAGCAGCCGTTCGGGCATCGCGTTCAGGGGCGATTTAATGCTTTCCACCTGAGAATCACCGACCAGCACGGCAACGTTGTCGCTGTCCTGATAGGCGATGGGCTGACCGCGGAATCCCAATTGATTCACTTCCGTGCGCGAGTAGAATTGAGACGGGTCGATCTTCTTGTTGACATCGTGGATCGTCTTCCAGCCCACCACGGGATTGGCGGGATAATGCGCGATCCGGAGAGCCACTTCCCCCACCACGACAGTACTCAGCAGCGCCAAACCCGTGAGGATGGCGGGATGCATTTTCATGCGCAGACTCCGTTTCAGGTTGAGCAGGCGGAAGGATTGGACCGGTTCCATCCAGAGTATATCGCGGCCCGGCGGGCCATCGTTCGCGAGCGGCCGCCGCGCGGTTTTCAACCGGTTTGCATTGCCGCGGGACGGTGGAGGAGCGCGGATTCACCCAGAATTCAAGGTGCGAAAAGGGCGCGGGCAGCGGCGAACGGTCCTGAACCCGATCGGATCAATGGGCGCTGTTGTCGGTGTGGAGGAGGCGCGAGAAGTAGTCCGGCGTGCGCAGGATGGTCTCGAACTCCTCGGTGAAGGATGGCGCGCCGAAGTAGAAACCCTGCATGCGGTCGCAGTGGACGGCGCGCACCAGGTCCATCTCCTCGCGCGTCTCCACGCCCTCGGCGACGACCTGGAAACCCTGGCGGTGGGCCAGGACGGTAATGGTCTGCACCAGCGGAAGGCTGCCGGAGGGCTTGGTCATCTGGGAGATGAAGGTGCGGTCGATCTTCACCACGTCCACGGGCAGGCGATGGAGATAGGTGAGGGGCGAATAGCCGACGCCGAAATCGTCGATGGCGAAGGTGATGCCCAACTCGCGCAGGGAGTGCATCCGGCCGGCGGCCTCATCGATATCCCGCATGACGGAGCTTTCGGTCAGCTCGAGCTCGAGCCGGTCGCCGGGCAGGCCGGTGGAATCGAGCACCGCGGCGACGGTGGGAACGAATTCGGGATCGGCGAACTGCAGTGGGGAGACGTTGACCGCGACGCGGGGGATGTTCAAGCCGGCGTCGAGCCAGAGCTTGGCCTGGGCGCAGGCCTGCCACAGAACCCAGGAGCCGATGGGCAAGATCACGCCGATTTCCTCGGCCAGCCGAATGAAGGTGTCGGCCTCGACGTTGCCCAACTCGGGGTGATACCAGCTCAGCAGCACCTCACATCCGGCGAACTGGCCGTCGCGGTCGACTTCGGGCTGGAAGCGCAGGTTGAATTCCTCTTGTTCCAGGGCGAGGCGCAGGGCCGTCTCCAACCGGTAGCGCTGTTCGGGCGTCAGGGTGGGCGGCTCGGTGGCGCCCTCGACTGCGTTGCCACCGCGGCGCTTGGTTTTCATCATGGCGCGCGAGGCCTGGCGCAGCAGGGAGACGGCGTCCTGGCCGTCGATGGGATAGAGGCTGAGGCCGGCGCTGGCGGTGAGGAAAACGTCGCGCATCCCCAGACGCAGCTGACGGTTGAAGATGCGCAGCAGGGCCTCGGCCGACTTGAGCGCCTCGCGCAGATCGGAGACGGCATCGATCAGGACGCAGAATTCGTCGCCGCCGAGGCGGGCGACGGCGCGGCAGCCCGGCCAGGCCTGCAATCGACTGGCAATCTCGAGCAGGGCATCGTCGCCGGCGCAGTAGCCCAGCAGCTCGTTGAGGTGGCGGAAACGGTCAATACCCAGGACGACCACGGCAAAGCCGTGCTTCGAGCCGGCGCCGGAGAGAATGCACTTGCTGATCGTGCCTTCGATCTGCGAGCCGCTCATCAATCCGGTCAACGCATCCATCGCATGTCTTGACAAGTCGCGTCTCGAGTACGCGAGAGCTGCCGTCTCCATACAAAGTGATTGTGGCGCGTTCCACTATTTTATGCCTGAACCATTCGATGGAGGTACGGGCTAACTTAGGTTCTAATTGAGGTTAGTACTGAAGGTCTGGGTGACGCTCGTGCCAGTGCGTGCGGCGCTGGAATTCGAGGCCCGCCCGAAGCAGAAGATTCTCCGAAAAAGGCTTTCCTACCAACATGATACCGACGGGCAAACGGTCCGCAAAGCCGCCCGGCAGGAACAGTGCGGGCAGTCCGGCGAGATTGCTGGCGGCGCTGAGTTCGCGCAGCCCGCGGCCGGCGTGAGCCGGGACAGGAGCGCCAGGGCCGTCCAGCGGCTCGGTGATTTTCGGAGCCACGGAGGAGCACGCCGGGGCAATCAACAAGTCAAGGTTAGTGAATAACTTAGCGATGCTTCCTTGCAGCAGGCGGCGGAGCCGCATGGCCTGCAGGTAGTCGCGGGCTGGGATTTCGAGGGCGGCCTGGAGACCGGCAATCTGGCGCTGATCGGCGAGTTGTTCCACGGCGCCGGACTCGATCAGATCGGCGAATACGGTGGCGCCTTCGGCGCCGATGATGGTCTCGGCCATCGATTCGTAGGGATAGTCGGGCAGCTCGGCTTCCTTCAACTGGAGACCGATGTCGCGGAACACGCCCAACGCCTCGCGCAAGGCCGGGCGGAGCGCGGGGCCGGCCACGGATTCGAAGTCCGCAGCCGCATATCCAGCCCTCATCCCGGTCAGGGTAGGACCGAGATTGGGGAGGAAATGGAAGCTGCGGCCGGCGGAGCCGGGGTCGTCCATGTCCGCTCCGGCGATGGCGTTCAGGATGTGCCCGCAATCCTCGACCGAGCGGGCGATGGGGCCGATCTTGTCCATGCTCCAGGAGAGGGCCATGGCGCCGCCGCGGCTGACCAGGCCGTAGGTCGGGCGCAGGCCGGTGAGGCCGCAGAAGGCGCACGGCACGCCGATGGAACCCCAGGTTTCCGAACCCAGGGCAAATGGGACCAGACCGGCAGCCACGGCGGCGGCGGAGCCGGAGCTGGACCCGCCGGACCAACGCGTAGGATCCCAGGGGTTCAATCCGGGGCCGGTCAACGAAGCCGAGGCGAAGCGGTAGCCGCCGCCGCCGGCCAGTTCGACCATGCTCAGCTTGGCGCATAGTACGGCGCCGGAGCCGGCGAGCTTACGGACGACGGTGGCGTCGTCGACGAAGACCTGGGCACGGAAGGGGCGGGCGCCCCAGGTGGTGGGAAAACCGGCCGCGCTCAGCAGGTCCTTGGCGCCGTAAGGAACGCCGTGCAGCGGGCCGCGGACGCGCTCGCGCTTCAGCTCGGCGTCGGCCAGGGCGGCTTTGCGGAGCGCGGGGCCGCGCAGCAGGAGCGCCAGGGCGTTGTAGCGCGGTCCGAGCTTCTCCAGGCGGTCGCAGAAGCCTGCGGCGAGCTCGCGGGCGCTGAATTCGCGCTTGACCCAGCGGGCATTCAGCCCCGAGGCGGTATCGAAGAATACGTCCGCAGGGAGTGGAGGCATGTCAGGGCTGGAAGCGGAAGGCGGGCTCGGTCTCTCGCGGGACCCTGGCGCGGCGGATGGCGTTCTGGTGGCCGCGCAGGCTCTCGCGCTGCGCATCGAGCAAGGACGGCGTCGGGGAGGCGGGGTCCTGGGCCCGGCCGGACAGCGGGGCCAGGGCGCCGGCCAGGGCGACCGCCCACCGCCGCCGGCTGAAACCCGCTCCCTGATTCGATTTCTTCATACGCCTAACCGTGAGATGGGAGGTGGTTGAATTGTTCGGCCAGGGCCTCGCGGGCGGCCTGCTGCATGACCGCGCGCGGGGCGCTGTCGCCGGTGAAAATCTCAAATTGCCGGGCCGCCTGTTCGATAAACATCTCGACGCCCGGAACGATTTCGCAACCCTGGGCGGCGGCGCGTTCGAGCAGAGCGGTACGCTCGGGATTATAGACCAGGTCGAAGACCACGTCGGCCGGGACTGGTCCGCTGAAGTAGCATTCCTCGGTGTGGGGCCACATGCCAAGGGGCGTTGCGTGCACCAGGATATCGTACCGCGCGGCGGGCAACTGGTCGGGCAGGACGGCTTCGCCGCCACAGCACTTGGCCAGGGCGCGGATGCGGTCGGCGTTGCGGCCGGTGATGCTGACCCGGGCGCCGGCATCGACCAGGGCGAAGGCCGCGGCGCGGGCGGCGCCGCCGTTTCCGACCACGAGCACAGTCCTTTTAGAAAGGCGGATGCGCTTGGCGAGGGGTGCGCGAACGCCATCGATGTCGGTATTGGTGCCGCGCCACTTGCCGGCCTTGCGCCAGACGGTGTTAACGGCGCCGATGCGGCGGCTGAGCGGATCGAGGCTGTCGAGGTAGCGAATGATGCGCTGTTTGTGGGGGATGGTGACGCTGAAGCCCTGCAGGGGCAGGCGGGCGGCCAGGGCGAAAAAGTCCTTCAACTGCAGTGGACCGACAAGAAAAGGCAGGTACAGGGCGGCGATGCGGCGGGCCTGCAAAGCGCGGTTGTGAACCGCCGGAGAGATGGAGTGGCGCACGGGGTCGGCGACGACGCCGAAGACCTTGCACTGTTTCCATGGCTTTTCGATGCGGTAGAGATGGCGCAGCGTGCGCGCGGAGATCTGGCCGGCGGCGGTGCCTTCGGCGGTGGAGGGCGCGGCATAGGTGAAAGCGCCGCCGAGGACGGTGCACAGCACGCGGCTGGGAAAGCCGGCCTCGGTCATGGCGAGGAGCACGAGGGGCAGCCTGGCGTGGGCCTTCAACAGGGAAAGGACCTTGAGGTTGTCGGAGGGTTTGCGGGCCGTGGTGACGATCTTATACGCCGCGGCGGGCACTTTCAGCATGCGGCGCATGACCGGATCGAGCGCCGGCGTGCCCTCGAAGTTGTGATAGGAGACGATGAGCTGCGCATCGCCCAGCAGCTCCAGTTTCGCCTGGGCGCTCTCGGCGCTTTCGATTTCCAGATCGACGGCCTGGGCGCCGGCGGCGATGGCGGCGGCGAGAATGCGCAGCTCCTCCTCAATGCTGCCGTTGAAGCGGCCGTGGTTCTGATGGCGCCGGCAAGTGGCCAGGACGGTCGCGTCGGGGTACAGACGGAGAAACTCGCGGATGACCGCAATGCCCTCCTCGGGCGAGGGCAGGTAATCGAGACGGAATTCGAGGAACCGCTCGCCCTGAGCGGCCTCGCGCCGCGCCTGCTCGAGGAGCCGCTCAGACTCGGTGAGGCCGAGGGCAATGCAGATGCGCGGGAAAACCGTGCGGGCAGGCATGCGAAACTACAGTTCACCAAAGAATATCACGCCGAAGCGGGCGCGCCGTCGTGCACTGGAGCGGAGGCCGCCAGACGGGCCTTCCAAGCGTCGAGGATCTCCCTGGTTTTGGTCGCGCCGAAACGGTCGCAGCCGAGGGCGTAAACGTCGAGCGCGGACTCCAGCGTGCGGACGCCGCCGGCGGCCTTGACGCGGCACACGGAGCCGACCGTGCGCTTCATCAGAATGAGATCTTCCCGCGTGGCGCCGGAGGGGGCGAAGCCGGTGGAGGTTTTCACGAAGTCGGCCTGGCAGCGCATGCAGATTTCGCAGGCCGCGACCTTGAGCTCGTCGGTCAGATAGGCGTTCTCGAAGATGACCTTCAGAATCGACCTGGCGTCGTGGCAGGCGCGGGCGATTTCGTCGATCTCGGCTTCCACGTACTGGAACTGGCGCGAGAGCAGCTTGCCGATGTTCAGCACCATGTCGACCTCGGTGATGCCGCGGCGCAGCATGTCACGCGTCTCATACAGCTTCACGGCCGTGGTGGCGCCGCCGTGGGGAAAGCCGACCACGCTGGAGGGGGCGACGGAGGAGCCTTCGAGGAGGCGGACCACGCGATCGGCGTCCGAAGGCCGCGCGCAGACGCTGGCGACGTTGTATTCGAGCGCCACAAGGCAACCAGCCTCGACCTGTTCGTCGTTCAACTCGGGTCGCAGCAGCGAGTGATCGATCATCTTCGCCAGCCCGGCGTAAGTCGCCAGGGGCGGACGGGAGAAGATGTTGCTCTCAACGATCGGTTCAGTCATATGCTCCTTTTCCAGGGGGGCGGTCATGCTAGACTATTTGCGCTTCTTCGCCGGCGCGGCGTTGAGGTCGCGCAGTTCGGCCTGGGCGCGGTGCGCAAGGTCGCTGCCGGGCGAGGCGGCGATGATGGCACGGAATTCCTTGGCGGCATCGGCCTTCTGGCCGAGGCGCGCCAACGTGCGGCCCTTCATGAAGCGCGCGTCGAGGGTCGCGTTGTTTTTGGGCAAGGCAAGGACCGCGTTGAAGGCGTCCAGCGCCTGGTCATAGTCCTTCTGGTTGTAGTGGATCTCGCCGATGTAATACTGCGCGATGGGGGCGGAATCGGTGGCGCTGAACCACGTGAGGTACTGCTTGAATTGGTCCAGCGCGAGGTCATAGTGTCCGGCCAACCGGTCGCGCTTGGCAGAGTCGAACAGGCCCTCGGCCGAGACGCCGGCGGGCGGACCCGTGGGCGCGCCGGTCGCGGCGGCCGGAGGCGCGGGCGGAGCCTGCATGGTGCGGACGGCGTTGTTGAGATCGACCATCTGCTGCTGCAGTTTGGATAGCTTTTCACCGATTTCGCCGACGTTTTCGCGCACGTATTTGAAATCCTCGGCCAGCGAATCGACCTTCGTTCCAAGGCCGGAAACAGAGGCCAGCACACCCCGGTCCATGCGGTCCTTCATGCCCTTGTCGAGCGTGACCACCTGGCGATTGGCGGCATTGACCTGGTCGAGAATCTGCTTCAGGGCGGCGTCGATCGCACTGAAGCGGTCCTCGTCGGCCTTCTTCTGATTGCGCACCTCCTCCTGAAGGAGAGCGATGTCGCGGTTCATTTCAAGCAGTTCGCGCTTCTGGGCCATAGCAGCCCCGGGGATCAACACAGCGGCGAGAACGAGCCATGTGCCTTTTCGCATATCTCCCATTGTGCCTTCATCCTTCCTCCGCCCGCTGAAGGTCTTCGAGCAGGTTGCCGTGGCAATGCAGAACGGCGCCGCCCCCGCGAGGGGGGAGCGGCGCCGGACATGGGCTGGCGTGAAGAAACGTTATTGCGCGCCAGCGAAGTGGTCGTGGCGGTTGCGCTGCCAGCAGCTCTCGTTGGAATCAGAGCAAACCGGCTTTTCTTTGCCGTAGCTGATGGTCTTCAGCCGGTCGGCGGGCAGGCCCACCTGGGTGAGGAACTCCTTGGCGGCGGTGGCGCGGCGGTCGCCGAGGCCGAGGTTGTATTCGGCCGAGCCGCGCTCGTCGCAATTGCCCTCGATGGTAACGACGGCCGAGGGGAAGTCGGCGAGGATCGCCTTGAGCGTGTCGGCGTCGCGTTGCAGGGTGGCGCGGGCATCCTCGCGAATCTCGCTCTTGTCGTAGTCGAAGAGGATATCCTGCACTTCGGCCAGGCGCTGCTCGAAACTCGCCTTGGGCGCGGGGGGCGGAGGCGGAGGCGGAGGCGGGGCCGTGACGTACACGGTCACGGCGGCGACAGCATCGCCGCCCGCGCCGGTCGCGGTCATACGGTAGGTCGCGTTGTCGGACGGGCTCACGCTGCGGCTGCCGTTGGCGGGCACGGTCCCGATGCCGTTATCGATGGAGACCGACGTGGCGTCGGAGACCGACCAGCGGAGGGTTGAAGTATCGCCGCGGACGATGGTGGACGGCTCCGCGGTGAAGCTGTTGATCGTTGCGGCCTTGGGCGCCGGGGCCGGAGCAGGCGCGGGCGCCGGCGGGGGCGGCGGCGGAGGCGCGACAGGCTGCTTCTTCTTGCAACCCGCCGACGCGAGCAGGAACGCCGCGGCTAAGAGGACTAATGCAATTCGAGTTCGTTTCATTGGATTCTTTATGGCCTCCTCAGGCTTACTGCATTGACATTCTATCCATTTTTCGCCGGGTGTGAGGACGCTACTTCACCCAGACGGGCATGTAATTGTTCCCCTGCGTGGTCAACTGGCGAACGGCCGTCCCGTCCGCCAGCATAGTGAAAATTTGCGAAGAACGGGTGCGATTGGAGCTGCAGGCCAGATGGCGGCCATCGGGGGCCCAGCTGGGGTTCTCATTGCGGCCTTCGCCGGTGGTCAATTGAACTGTTTCACGGGAGGAGACGTCCATGATGAAGAGATTCCAGTTGCCGGGCGCATAGCCGCGTGTCCAGGCGAAGGCCATGTGCTGTCCGTCGGGGTTCCAGGCGGGGTTGGAAGCTTCGCCTTCCCCGGTGGTCAGCCGCAGCGGCTCGGTCCCGTCCAGGTTCATCAGGTAGATCTGCTGCGGGCCGCCGCGGCCGGAGACGAAGAGCACATCCTGGCCGTTCTTGGGATTGACCTTGGGCTCGACTTCGACGGCGCGCACATTGGTCAGGCGGCGCAGCCCGCCTCCGTCGAGGTCGCTGATGTAGATGTTCGTGTAGCGCCCGTCCGCGGACGAGGCGAACAGAACGCTCTTGCCATCCGGCGTGAAGCTGGGCGTGCCGTTCACGGAGGCCTGCGGATTGAGGAACGGGATGAAGCGCCCGGTGACGGTGGAATACATCATCAGGCGCGGCTGGCCCTTGGCGAAGGTGGTGAAGGCGAGGCGCGTGCCGTCGGGCGAAATGGCCGGCATGGTGGAGATGGAATTAAACGCAGTCAGGCGCTTCTGGTTGGAGCCGTCGAAATCCATCACCCACAGCTCCTTCGTTCCCCTGGCTTGGCGATCGGAGACGAAGTAGATCTTCGAGCCGGCAAGCGTGGGCATGCCGAACTTCGCCAGGATGTCGGCGGCGTACTGATGGGCGAGCTGGCGCGCGCCATCCGCGGTCAGCTCGCCGTTGTAAAGTTTACGGAACAAGCGCGCGCCGTTGAGGTCGGCGACGGTGGTGTTGTAGAGATGGCCGAAGGCGACCAACTGGCCGTTCTGTTCGGCCAGGTAGCCGAAGCCCAGATAGCTGGCCGAAACGGGAGCGGCGGCCCAATCGGAGAGGCAGCGCCCGGCGCAGTCGGCGGGCGCCGGGGCGCCGCGGCGGGCGGGCGGTTCGGGCGCGGTCCGCAGGTCGCTTTCCTGCTGGGGCGGGTTCAGGGGGAAGAAGCTCTTCGGCGCCATGGTGAAGATGCCGGAGATCTGGATGTCGTCGAAGACGGTCTGGTTGAAGACATCGCCGAATTGGGCCGCGGCGCCGGCGCCGCGGAAGTCCGGAAGCGCGATGGTCTGTTTCGCCCCGCCTGTGAGCAAGATTCTTATGTCGCTCTGTTGGGCCTGACCCGCCGCCAGACCGGCTAGCAGGGAGGCGAGCAGAACTCCGGAAAGGAAATTGAGTTGTTTCATCGTTTCAAGGTGAACCAGAATTCTATTGTCGCCGACGATCCCGAATAGGCCGCCGGCAGCGGGTCGAAGGGCGCGGCTTCGGTGACTGCCCGCTGCGCCGAATAGTTGAGCACCACGTTGCCGCTGGACTGAGCGACGCGGATGTTGCGCACCTGGCCGTTGCGCAGGATATCAAAGGTAATGATGGCCGTCGGGAGAGTGCGGATGCGCGGATCCAGTTGATCCGTACGCCACTTCTGCGCCACGCGGTCGCGGACCAGGATGGCGTAGGCGCCGAAGATGTTGCCGAACGGCGCGCCCGTGCCGACGCCGACGTTGCCCGCGCCGGGCGAGGGCGCAAATAGGGGCGACGCGGCCGCGGGAGCAATGCGGCTGGTGAGTTGATTATCGGCCTGGGGCTCGGGATTGGCGCGCGGATTGCGATAGGTATCGCGGGCATTCTTACGGACGTTTTTCGACTTGAGGGCGATGGAGTCCTCGGGTTCCTTGGGCGCGGCCTTGGGCTTTGGCTGGGGCTTTGTGACGGGCTCCGGCACTTGCGATTCGCTCTGGCCCGCCAGGCGGTTGGTCGGGCCGCTGCGGTCGAGGAACGGCAGCGACTTGACCGAGGTGACGCCGACCGCGCCGCCGCCCATCGAATCGGGACTGCCCCACGGCTCGCGTTTGGCGAAGCTGGAGTAGCCGAGCAGAGCGATCAGCGCGACCGTGCCGGCGTGCAGGGCCACGGATTCCACGAACGGCCGCCGCAGCGACTCGCGTTCGTCCAGAATCTCGCGATGCCCGTGCATATCCGCCTCGCCCCGGCCCTACTTGGGCCGGCCGTCGTCCGGTTGCGTCACCATGCGCGGCTCGATTTTCTCGTCGCCCAGCGTTGCAATCACGGGCGCCAGAACGCCCCACATCACGCCCTTATCGGCGCGCACGTAGACTGCTTTGGCAACCGGGAACCTGCGGCGGACCGCTTCGCCGAGCTGATGGATGTTCACCGGCTTGTCGTTCAGGAACAGCTCGCCGGCGCGCGTAATGGAAATGACCGGCAGCTCCTGCGCGCTGTCGCGGACTTGCTTGACCTTGGGGACTTCGATCTCCAGGCCGAACTCCATCACGTGCGCCGT
>Ga0074045_10005959_pt1 | contig 10548 bp, 12 predicted proteins | sample BogForMeECP23OM2_FD_94442 | JGI IMG/M metagenome (GOLD analysis project Ga0074045, IMG submission 94442) | Bog forest soil microbial communities from Calvert Island, British Columbia, Canada - Bog Forest MetaG ECP23OM2 | ecosystem: Environmental > Terrestrial > Soil > Wetlands ... | reverse complement strand
AGTTTTTAGCCGGAATTTCCGCGAATACCTTTCATCAATGGGTATTGCATCTCCAATGCTTACAAGTTGAATCAATTCCAGATCCTGCAGATTCGGTTCTTCCGAAGCCATGAGATGTTTAACAAGAGTCCGCGGTTCCGCCATGCCCGTACCAAGAAAAATGGCCATGCCCGGTTCGATTTTAGAAAGAACTTCTTCCGGAGAAATAACTTTATACTTCCACATAAATTTTAACCTTTATTATCTGCATGATTTTATTTTTATAGTTTAAAACGGTGTTCAAAATGTCATACTACCAAGCGAAGTAGTATTAATTATATGGAGATGACATCCAAGAGTCAAGAAAATAAAGCCACTTTAAAATATAAAACGGGATATAGATTTTTCTCCTTTTTCTCTTTGCAAGTGCTTGGAATTACTGCATAAATACACAATCAATGTCCTGCGGGAGATGAATTATATCTTCAATGTTTTTGGGTTACAATCTGACAGATAAATTTAAACTAGGGCATTCAATCAACTGGATGATAAGCTCAGGAAAGAGAAAAATGGCGCATTGGTAATTCAACAAGAGAAACACTTTCCGTAGGTGCCGATGTCTATTATCGTTTTTCCTGGCTCAGTGTTACATTTACCTGAAAATAGTGCAAACTTAACCCAGATTGCATCAGGATTAACAGCACATCTGTTGTATCGATTTAAGCTATAGAGCAAACAAATTTTACCGGCATTCAGTGCAAACAGTCAGTTCACTCATCGGAACTCCGGTTTTCTTGCTGATAAATTTTAATTGATCAATCGGCGCGAAATATTTGCCACATTTATCACAGGTCTGCATCCTGAAGGTACGCCCCCAGATTTTACGTTTGTCGCCGGTCGAAGTCATTTCAATATGTCCTGTGGGACATACATAGACGCACGCGCCGCAGCCGATACAGACGTCAGATTTTTCATTATACGGAGTGCCGACGGTTTTTTGAGAACCGCGGGAAAAGAGACCTATAGCGCTCACGCCAACAACTTCTTCGCAAACACGCACGCAGGAACGGCACAAAATGCACTTGCCTTTATCAGAATCGGCAACAAACCGCGGCTGCACCTCCACGCTCATTTCTTTTGCCATCTTCTGTAAAACTTCGGATTCGGGACAGCGCGCCAGCAATAATTCCATAACCAGCCGGCGGACATTCAGCACTCTATCGCTTTTTGTATTCACAATCAGGCCGTCTTCCGCGGCATAAAGACAGGAGGTGACTATTCTGGTTCTGTTTCCTTTTTTAATTTCCACCACGCAAAGTCTGCAGGCGCCGGAACGCGAAACGGCTTCATGCGCGCACAGGGTGGGAATCGCAATGCCCGCGCCACGTATTGCTTCCAAAAGCATAGTCCCTTTGGGCGCCGATATATTTTTTCCGTCAACAGTCAAATTTACCATGATTTATCCTACCTCTATTTCACATTGATTGCTTCAAATTTGCAGCTTTCGATACACGCGCCGCAGCGGGTGCACTTGTTGTTATCGATTGTATGAGCTTTCTTCTTTTCACCACTGGTTGCCTGCGTGGGACAAACCTTGATGCACAAACCGCATCCTGTGCACCTTTCCGGATCAATGCTGTAGGTAATGAGCGCTTTGCATACTCCCGCCGGACAGCGGTGATCTTTAATGTGCGCTTCATACTCTTCCCGGAAATATTTGATGGTGCTAAGCACCGGATTGGGAGCGCTTCCGCCCAGCGCGCAAAGCGAGCCGTCGGCAATCGCCTGAGACATGGTTTCCAGAAGATCTATATCACCCTCTGTACCTTTTCCGGCGCAAATGTCTTCCAGAATATCGCTCATCCGGCGAACACCTTCACGGCAGGGTACGCATTTTCCGCAGGATTCTTCTTTAAGGAATGCGAGGAAGTATCTCGCCACATCAACCATGCATGATTTGTCGTCCATTACGATCATGCCGCCCGAACCCATCATTGAGCCGACTTCATAAAGTTTATCAAAATCAACAGGTATATCCAGCAGGCTCTCCGGAATGCAGCCTCCCGACGGTCCGCCGGTCTGCACGGCTTTGAATTTACGGCCGTTGGTAATGCCGCCGCCCATGTCGTAGATGATCTCGTAGAGCGTAGTACCCATCGGAACTTCGATAAGGCCTGTGTTCCTGATTTTGCCGACAAGAGAGAATATTTTCGTTCCTTTGGAACCTTCTGTTCCAATGGACGAATACCAGTCTGCGCCCTTATTGATAATCAAAGGAACGTTGGCCCATGTTTCCACGTTGTTGAGTACCGTGGGTTTGTCCCAAAGCCCCTTTTCCACGGCGTGAACATATTTGGCGCGCGGTTCACCGGCGCGGCCTTCGATAGAAGCAAACAAAGCGGAAGATTCACCGCAGACGAACGCTCCCGCGCCCTTGTTGATGTGAATATCAAATGAAAAATCAGTTCCTAAAATGTTTTTACCCAATAACCCGGCTTCTCTGGCCGCCTCAATTGCTATATTTAAATGCGTTACGGCCAGCGGATATTCGTTTCTAACGTAGATATAACCTTCATTTGCGCCTACGGCGTAACCGCCGATGATCATACCCTCAATAATGCTGTGGGGATTACCTTCCATGAGGCTTCTGTCCATATACGCGCCGGGATCACCTTCGTCTCCGTTGGCGATGACATATTTAGGCTCGCCTGCCGCCTTGCGAACTCCTTCCCACTTGACGGCCGTATGAAAACCTCCGCCGCCGCGCCCGCGCAATCCGGCTTTTTTCACTTCATTGATGACGCCTTCAGGTGTCATTTCAGAAAGTACCTTGCCCAGCGCCTGATAGCCGTTGATGACAAGATAATCATCAATTTTTGTCGGATCAATCATGCCGTTAGAGCCAAAAACCACACGAAGCTGTTTCTTGTAGAAGGGCATGTCTTCTTCCCTGAACATGGTTCTTTTCGTCTCCGGATGGCGGTAGAGCAGCCGGCTGATAACTTCCCCTTTGGCCACGGTTTTGGAAACTATTTCCGGAACGTCTGCTACTTTTACCGACTGATAAAAGTATTTATCGGGATGGATGACTACCATAGGTCCCTTTTCGCAAAAGCCCAAACATCCGGTGGCAATGACATCCACATTCATGTTCTGCTTTTTGAGTTCGGCCTCGAGTGCCTCTTTAACCTTAAGAGAACCGTAAGCACGGCAACCGGTACCGGCGCAAATAGCAACAAACTTTTTATTCGGCCCGTAGTTCATTTTCAAATCATCCTTAAGCTTTCGGGGTTGGGTATCGGAATTATTTTTCATCACTGCGCCCCCTCTTGTTTGATTTTGTCGATGATTTTATCTACTTTAGCCATGGTGACCTGTCCGTGATATTCGGTATTGATGACGACTACTGGACCAAGCGCGCAGGCACCCACACAGTTAACAGTTTCGAGCGAAAACTGACCGTCTGGTGTCATTTCTCCCGGTTTAATACACAAAGAGCGTTCGAACTTGTCCTGAAGGGTGGAAGCACCGCGAACATGACACGCAGTTCCCGTGCAAATTTTAACGATATTTTTGCCGCGCGGTTTTAAACTAAAGGCGGTGTAAAACGTTGCCGCTTCATACACACGGCTGAAAGGAACCTTCATAGCTTGAGCCGCTGCCTTTAAGGCTTCTTTCGGAAGATAATTGAAAGTTTCCTGAATATTCTGCAACACGGCAATCATCGCGCTTTTATCGCCTCCGTGTTTTTTAACTATTTTTTTTGTTGTTGCTGCAATGCTGCTCGCTTTCGTCATGCTTTTTTCACCTCGGTATTCTTTTAAATTTCTCTTTCACTCATCCTTTTTTGAGAAACTTTGCTTTTTCCGTCAGCTTCTTAAATTCAGCGGTTACTTTCCCCTGAATCACGTCAATTTCTTCTGCGCTCAGGTGGCGGAAACGCCCCTGTCCCTTGAAGTAATCTTTAATGGGTTTGAGTTTTTTCGGCATATCGGGAGAGAGACGATAATACCCGTTTTCCACTTCATACAGAGGAAACACTCCCGTTTCCACGGCCAGACGCCCCATGGAAATCGCCATGTGCGATGGACAGCGCCAACCGGTCGGACACACAGAAAAACAGTGAATATAAGAAGGCCCCTTGATGCTTTTTGCCTTTTCGATCTTGCGGATGAAATCCAGCGGATAGCTGGGGCAGGCGGTAGCTACATAAGGTATCTCATGCGCGACCATTATTTCCGGAAGATTCTTTTTCCATGTCTTTTGGCCGGAACTGACTTTTCCCGCCGGAGCGGTGGTGGTGGATGCGCCCATCGGCGTGCCGCTGGAGCGCTGAATGCCTGTGTTCATATAGGCTTCGTTGTCAAAACAGACGTAAATCATATCATGGCCGCGTTCCATCGCTCCGGAAAGAGCCTGGAATCCAATATCCATGGTAGCTCCGTCGCCGCCCATACCGACGACTTTTATATAGCGGTCGTCAATCTTGCCTTTCTTACGCAGTGCTTTGAGGCCTGCTTCGATGCCGGAAGCGACCGATGCCGCGTTTTCAAAGGCGACGTGAATCCAGGGAACGTTCCAGGCGGTTGTGGGAAACATACTGGAAACGATTTCCATGCAGCCGGTCGCTGAAGCAATCACGGTGTTTTCGCCAAGCGCTTTGCACATCATCCGTACGGCCAACACTTCAGCGCAGCCGGAACAGGCGCGGTGACCGGAAGACAACAATTCTTTTTTGTTTATCAGACGCGGAGCAAATAAATCAAAATTTTCTACAATGCTCATTATTCTCTCACTCCCCAGAATTCATAGGTGTCCACTAACTTATTGGACTCATCCGTCAGAACTCTTTCAAACATGCCTATAAAATCACTTACCGGAACATCACGCCCGCCCAATCCGTAAATATAATCATAAATCATGGGGCGCTGAGCTTCGGCATAAAGAGCCGACTTGATTTCCGAAAATACCGGGCCGCCGGGACCGCCAAATGAATTGGCGCGGTCGGTCACGATCAGTTTTTTCGCTTTTTTCACCGCGGTTTTGATTTCTTCAAACGGGAAAGGACGCCATAATCTTAATTTTACAAGACCGGCCTTAACGCCCTTTGCACGCAGTTCGTCAATCGCCATCTCCGCCGTCTCACCCATCGAACCCATTGTCAGCATCAAAATATCCGCGTCTTCTGCTTTGTATGTTTCCACCGGTTTGTAGGAGCGACCGAACATTTTCGCCCATTCGTCCCAGACTTCCAGAATAATTTTTTTGGAATTCTTCAGGGCTTCGTTCTTTGCTTTCATGATTTCCGGGAAATAGTCGGACATGGCAAAAGCGCCCATCGTGACCGGTTTGGCCGGATGCAGCGTCGCATGCGGAACAAATGGCGGCAGGAATTTGTTTACTTCTTCCTGCGTGGGCATTTCAAAAGGTTCTACCATGTGCGTTAACTGAAAACCGTCAATATTAATGTTTACGGGCAGCATCACATCTTTATGCTCGGCGATTTTGAAAGCAATGATGGACATGTCAATGGCTTCCTGCGCGTTTTCCACAAAAATGGAAATCCAGCCGGAATCGCGCTGGGGCATAATATCGGAATGATCATTTAAAATATTCAAGGGACCGGAAACCGCCCTGTTGGCTATTGCCATGGTTATCGGCAGACGCATCGCCGAAGCTATAGGCAGCAATTCGTGCATATACATCAATCCCTGCGAACTGGTCGCGGTATAAGAACGGGCGCCTGTTCCGGATGCGCCGATGACCGCGCTCATGGCCGAATGTTCCGATTCCACCGTCACAAATTCCGCATTAATTTTACCATCTGCCACAAGATCGGAAAGATGCTCGGCAATATGTGACTGGGGGGTAATGGGATAAACGGCCGCCATATCAATATCGCACAGACCCACTGCTTCCGCCACGGCAACTGCTACTTCCATTCCAATGCGCTTTGCCATGTTATCCCTCCTCTATCATCGTTATCGCGCGAGGCCAGCATTCATGCGCGCAAATGCCGCAGCCCTTGCAATAATCCATATCTGCCTGGAAAAAACCATCCTCACCCTGCTGAACGCAGCCTTCAGGACAATACACGTAACAGATGCCGCATTTAATACATTTCTGATTGTTCCAAACGGGCCTTTGCGACCGCCAACTTCCCGTATGATATTCACTGGCGCTGCCCGGCTCAAAAACAACACAGCCTGTGGGAAGCTCCCTCCATGTTTTCAATGCCATTTGGATATACCCCTTAATTACTTATTTTAATTTCGTCATAAGCCCGTTTCATCGCATTGAGATTCTTCTGAGCGATTCTGCCGAACCGGTGCTCTACTGCTTCTTTCATGGCGTCGAGCTCCATGACTCCTATTACTTTTAACAACGCTCCTATCATCGTGGTGTTGGCAATGGGTACGCCCATTTCTTTGCGTGCGATGCCCGTACCGTCCACTGTAGCTACTATACCATTGAAATTTAAATCCTTGCGTATTTCATCAGGCGATTTAGTTGTGTTGACAATCAATTTGCCGCCCTGCTTCAGGCCATCAGTTACATTGACCAGGCCTATCAGACTTGCATCCAGAATCAGCACTACATCGGGCTCATATATTCCAGAACGGACATTGATTTTTTTATCGTCAATGCGGGTAAAAGCGGCAACAGGCGCTCCTCTTCTTTCCGGCCCGAAACTGGGGAAACCTTGAGCGTATTTTCCGGCGGCGATTGCGGCTACAGCCAGCAATTCCACTGAAGTTACCGCCCCCTGACCGCCGCGTCCATGCCATCTAACTTCTATCATTTATTTTAATCTCCTTATTAACATTACAAAAAATGACTACCATCCATAATATAGAAGCAATTTTCAGTCAACAGATTTTCACAAACGGAAAAAATGATTGTTATATCGATGTGATACGCCATCTGAGCTGCTCAGCAATGTACATATCATTGCCTTGAAAATCGTTAATGATCACTAGCGGAAAATCTATGACCGTCAGTTTTCTAATGGCCTCCGGCCCCAGATCTTCATAGGCAACAAGTTCAACTTTTTTTACGCATCGGGACATCAGAGCTGCAATGCCGCCAATCGCGCCGAAATAAACAGCTTCGTGCTTTTTAATAGCTTCGACAACTTCGGGCGATCGATTGCCCTTACCGATCATGGCCCGAAGACCTGCTTCAATTAATTTCGGTGTGAAAAAATCCATGCGATAACTGGTTGTCGGACCAATGGAGCCGATAATTTTTTTTGGCGGAGCGGGTGTCGGGGCCGCGTAAAACAAAACGGTTTGCGATAAATCAACCGGCAGCTTCTCGCCTTTGAGAAGAGAATCGTATAAACGCCTGTGGGCTACATCGCGAGCAGTATAAACTTCGCCACTCAACAAAACCATATCACCGGCATGAAGTGACTTAATAATATCATTAGTTAGTGGTGTTTTAATTTTTCGTGCTGTGTCCATTTCAACTCCTGGATTCCCGCCTTCGTGAGAATAACACTTATTACGGCTTTGTCAAAAGCTCCGGATGCAAGGCGCGCAAAGCCTTGAAAGTGAGGCGTACTTTTCGCGTACGCCGCAGCGCCTCAAGGATGAAGCGTAACGCAGCAGATGGACTTTTCACAAAGTCGTCTCTTTGTGTCTGGCTACATGACACTGAATATTCACCGCCACCGGCAAAGATGCAATATGGCACGGCATCATCTCTACATTTACCGCCAGGGCAGTAACCCTGCCGCCAAGTCCAGCGGGGCCGATTCCCAGATCATTGATGCCCTCAAGTAATTCTTTTTCAATCTGCTCTACGCGTTCATCAATTCTGTTGGCTTCGCCCACCGGCCGCAAAAGAGCCTTTTTAGCCATAACGCAAGACTGCTCAAGCGACCCGCCAATGCCCACCCCGACAATTACTGGCGGACATGGATTGGCGCCGGCGGCTGCCATCGTATCCATTACGAATTTTTTAATTCCATCAATTCCCGCGGCTGGGGTAAGCATTTTTGCAGCACTTACGTTTTCGCTGCCTCCGCCTTTCGGCATGGCAATAATTTTCAAGCGGTCACCGGAAACAATATCAACATGAATTATCGCGGGTAAATTGTCGGTGGTATTTTTTCTGGAAAGCGGATCACAGACAGATTTGCGCAGATAACCTTCAGCGTAAGCCTGTCTTACGCCTTCCTCAATCGCGGCATGCAATGGCCCGCCTGTTATGTGAATATCCTGCCCCAACTCCACAAAAACTACTGCGAGTCCCGTATCCTGACAAATTGGCATTTTTTTACGACGGGCGATATCAGTGTTTTCGATTATTTTCTGTAATACTTGTCTGCCGGTTTCCGATTCTTCGCGGGATTGCGCCTGATGCAAGGCTTCAATAACATCTTCACCCAAAACTGTATTGGCTTCGATAAAAAGTTTTCTTACCGCTTTGGTGATACGCTTAACGTTAATCCGCCGCAATTTTGTTTTTGTTTTGATTTCCATTTTTTATTTACAGACCTTTTTCAAAGTTAGTCCATCTTTAAGTGCAAAGTATTCTATACAATCCTTGCCATTTTCTATATATGGTCTCTTACCATAGTCTGCATAATAGCCTGCTTCCGTTGGGGATACAAATCCGTTCTTATCCATGTCTGCTTCGGCCCATGAAAACGGAGATAATGCGATACGGAGATAAGGCACAAAACAAAACCATGTAAGCACTATTACAACCATCACAAGGAATATTTTTACAATTCTCCTTATCATCTACTCTAGTGCCTTATTTATCATTTAAAATTATCCATTCTATGGCGCGGCAAAAAGCTCCAGAGACAAGGCGCGCAAGGCCTGAGAAGTGAGGCGTATTTTTTCATACGCCGCAACGCCGAAGGCCGAAGTGCAACGCAGTATATGGACTTTTTCCCGCGTCATTCTACATGCCGCGACGAAATTCCAGGGACTTCGAAATCGTCATCTTATCAATGTATTTCAAATCTCCGCCCATCGGCATACCCATAGCGATGCGCGTCAACTTGATATTTTTTTCTTTGAGCATCCGGGTAAGCAGCAGCGCTGTGGTCTCACCCTGAACATTTGTATTTGTGGCTATGATTACTTCCTTAACACTGCCTTCGTTAATTCGCTGGATAAGTTCGCCTAACCGCAGATTATCCGGCCCGATTCCATCCAGGGGCGCCAGAGCACCGTGCAGAACATGATAAGTTCCCCGGAATCCTCCACTTTCTTCAATCGCCGCAAGGGCGTCGGGATCTTCCACAACGCAAATCACTTCTTTGTCTCTTGTTGTATCGCGGCAAATGTGACACGTATCTTCCTCTGTCAGATTTAAGCAAATCCGGCAAAGCTTGATTTTTCTTTTTACTTCAATAATGCTTTCCGCGAGTTTTTTCACATCATCTTCCGTGGAGCGCAAAATATAATTTGCCAGCCTCGCGGCTGTTTTTTCGCCAATACCGGGAAGCTTGCCTAATTCAGAAATAAGCTTTTTTATAGGTTGTGCGTATGCTTTCATAAATAAACCTTATTACAAACCGGGGATATTTAATCCTCCGGTAATTTTCGACATTTCCGAGGAAGCCATTTCCTGAGATTTACGTATTCCCTCATTAACCACGGCAATAATCAAATCCTGTAACATTTCTATATCTTCAGGATTCACCACTTCCTTTTCAATTTTCAATGATACAATTTCATATTTTCCGTTCACCACAACGCGCACCATACCGCCGCCGGCATCAGCTTCGACGGTTTTCGTCTCCAATTCCTTTTGCAGTTGACCCATGCGCTCCTGCATCTTTTTTGCTTGCTTCATGATGGTATTAAAATTTTGCACTCTTTTATCCTCCTCAAGTTTTCACGAATCGATCTGCTTTTTACAATGCCTCAATTTTTTTCCGTCTGCACTATAATGTCTATTACTTTGGCATCGGAAAGTTCATCCATTACTTTCCTTAAAAGCGGCTGACTCATTGCTTCACGTTTTATATCGTTTATAATACTGGCCGGACTGCGCCCGTTATTTCCATTCGCATTGCCATTTTCCGCGCTTAATATTTCAATTTTTATCACCACATTTTTCTGGAAAAATTTTCCGGCCATTTGTTCCAGGTTTTCTTTTTGCTTTGTTTTAATTTCCTCTATAAAAATGTTGCTTTTCGGAAAGCCCATTGTAAGGCAATCATTTTCATAACTTAAAATCCCGGCGGAATCAATTTTTGCCCCCAGAATAGCGTTTTCTTTTTTGATAAATTTTTTAAGTTTGTCGCTCAGCGTATTCAAGTCCAGTACATTTTTCGTATCGAGGTGATTATTTCCTTTGTCTGAATCAGCGATAACGCTTGTTTCCACGTTTGCATTTAAAGGTGTTTCGTATGAGGATTTATTTTCTGAAACTCGCAGCGCGGCATTTAGGGCATCTGCCGACGATCCTTTTAGCAGCTTTTGTTCGATGTTTTCAATAGTCGAAAGAATTTCACCCAAAGGAATTATCGGCTCCAGGTAAGCCATTTTGACAATTATGGTTTCGAGTTTCATGCGCGGTTCCTGACTGCGGCGAAAACTT
>Ga0074045_10005958_pt1 | contig 10548 bp, 2 predicted proteins | sample BogForMeECP23OM2_FD_94442 | JGI IMG/M metagenome (GOLD analysis project Ga0074045, IMG submission 94442) | Bog forest soil microbial communities from Calvert Island, British Columbia, Canada - Bog Forest MetaG ECP23OM2 | ecosystem: Environmental > Terrestrial > Soil > Wetlands ... | reverse complement strand
CGCCTTGGAAGCCACGGACTCCCAAAACGAGTTAGGCGCTGATGCTAACCAACTGATTCTGTTCGAGTTTTAACCGGACAGGTGTGGTAAGGGATCATCGAGGCTGTTGAGAAGACAAGAAAGACAAGTCGCAACACCTCAGTGTGATACGAGCACGGCGGCAACCTCGACTTTTGCAAGCTGTTAGACTTTCTTGACCATAAGCAGCCGCGGCATGGTCTTGGCCGCGCGCCGTACCGACCAGTTGAAATAGCGTGTACGTTGGTTCCCGCCAGAAATGTCTTGCGAAGGCAACCAGGCATTGAATGCCGCCTGCGTGGAGGTCAATGACGGAACTTCGAAGCAATAAACAACCATGGCAGGCTCTGGAAGAGCCGGTCCGCGCTGAGCTGTTCAGCGTGGAGCGGCTTGAGCAGCACGCCGAGAGCCTCGCGGCAGCGCAGACGGTCACCAAGGAAACGTACCAGGGCCGTCCCCTTATTCCGCGGGTGGTGGAGAACGGCCGCGTGCTGCTGGATTCGTATCGAGCAATCGCCCGGGCGATTCAGGAAGAGCGCGCGATCACGCCTGCGGCTGAGTGGCTGGTCGATAACTTCCACATCGTCGAAGAGCAGCTGCGTGAAATCCAAGACGATTTGCCCCGGGGCTATTACCAAAAGCTACCGAAGCTCGACTCTGGTCATTTGCAAGGCTATCCGCGCGTTTACGGGCTGGCATGGGCCTATGTAGCGCACACGGACAGCCATTTCGATCCGGAAGTGTTGCGCCGATTTGTGAAGGCTTACCAGCGGATACAGCCACTCGATATTGGTGAGCTATGGGCAGTGGCCATAACGCTGCGAGTGGTGCTGGTGGAAAATCTGCGCCGGATCACCGATCGAATTGTGCGGAGCCGCGCCGAGCGCGAGGACGCCGACAGACTGGCTGACAGTCTGCTTGGCGCAGGCGGACAAATTTCGGTTTCCCCAGAAACCGCCCTGCGCAGATTCGAGAGAACACCGCTCGCCAGGGCGTTCGTCGTGCAGCTTGTGCAACGTCTGCACGATGTCGACCCGAACATGGGTACCGTTCTACGCTGGCTCGACCAGCGGCTGTCTGAGCAGGGAACCACGGCTGACGAAATCGTCCGCATCGAGCACCAGGAACAAACGGCAATGAACGTCACCGTGCGGAACATAATCCCCAGCATGCGTTTGATGACGGATTTTGACTGGCATGAGTTCGTCGAGGGCGTCAGCTTGCCAGACCAAATTTTGCGGAGCAACACCAGCTTTGCCGAGATGGATTTTGCCACGCGAGATTCTTACCGCCATGCGATAGAAGACGTCTCGCGGGGGTCGCGCCATTCGGAGATCGAGGTTGCGGAACACGTTGTGCATCGCATCAAGAGGGCCCGCGTAGAGCCATCTGGGGATGGACAACCACGGGAGGACCGGCGGGTAGACCCCGGCTATTACTTGCTTTCGAGTGGACGCCAGGCATTTGAGCATGAGCTCGGCTTTCGGTTGCGGTGGAAAACCCGGTTACTACGTCTTTACATGCGAAGCGCGACGGCAGGTTACCTGGGGACGATCACCGTGGGTACAGCCCTGATTGTGGCACTGCCGCTGCTCCATGAAAGGAAAGCCGGAGTGGCAGATTGGGGTTTGGTGTTGCTCGGAGTACTCGCTGCCGTGCCCGCCTCCGATCTGGCTATCGCACTCGCCAACCGATTAGTGACGGACTTGTTTGGCCCCCGGATGCTGCCCCGTCTGGAGTTGCGCGACGGCGTGACGCAGCAACTGCGAACGATGGTCGTCGTGCCCGCCCTGCTTACCAACCAGCATGACATAGAGCAACTGGTGGAGCGGCTGGAGGTCCACTACCTGGCCAATTCCGAGGGCGATCTTCGTTTTGCGCTGCTGTCCGACTGGACAGACGCATCGGGCGAGAGCCTACCTGGCGATGACGAACTGCTGGCGATCGCAGTTGACGGTGTTGCACGGCTGAACAAAATACATGGTCCTGCTCCCGAGGGCGAGCGCTTCCTCCTGCTGCATAGAAGGCGTGTCTGGAGCGAGAGCGAGGGCAAATGGATGGGTTGGGAGCGCAAGCGGGGAAAGCTACATGAGCTGAACCAGCTTCTCCGCGGCGGCGTCAACACTACGTTCCTTCCAATCGGAGGACGCCCGGCGCGAGCTCCCGCGGGTGTGCGGTACGTCATCACGCTCGATGCGGACACGCGCCTGCCGCGAGGCGCAGCGTGCCGTCTGGTCGGTACGATGGCGCATCCCCTCAATCAACCCAGGTTTAGTGCTCGCGACGGGCGAGTCGTGGAAGGCTATGGGATCGTGCAACCGCGCATCACCCATTCGCTCGCGCCTGACCACGAGAGATCACTTTTTCAGACATTGTTTTCTGGACCCAGTGGCGTGGATCCATATGCTTCCGCGGTTTCGGATGTTTACCAGGACTTGTTCCAGGAAGGCTCTTTCACCGGTAAGGGAATCTACGATGTCGATGCCTTTGAGGCATCCTTAGCGGGCAAGGTGCCGGATAACACGCTGTTGAGCCACGATCTTTTTGAAGGAATCTTTGCACGCGCTGCACTGGTGTCAGACATTGAGCTGTTCGAAGAATTCCCTTCGCACTATGAGGCGGCGGCCGCCCGACAACATCGCTGGGTGCGCGGGGACTGGCAACTACTGCCCTGGATTTTCGGGCGTGGGCGAGCAGAGTCGGGAGAGCGAGGTCCTGCTGGCATTCCTACCATAGACCGGTGGAAGATGTTCGATAATTTGCGCCGCTCTTTGTCAGCGCCGGCCGCTTTTTTGGGGCTGGTCGCAGCCTGCCTGGTGCCATCAGCTTCTCCCTGGGCGTGGACGCGATTTATTTTGGCCACGATTGCGCTTCCTGCACTGCTACCCTTCCTGATTGGAATCAACCCGCCGCGGCGTGGAATTTCCAAGCGTACGCATTTTCGGGCATTGCTCACTGACCTTTCACTCGGCGCCTCTCAGATTGGTATTACCGTGACGATGTTGGCGTACCAGACATGGCTCATGTTTGACGCAATTCTGCGCACGCTTACTCGCATGTTCATCACGCACAGGCATCTCCTGGAGTGGGTGACTGCAACTCAGGCCAAGAACGCGGTCGATCTGAAGCTCTCCGCGATATATAAGCGTATGGCTGGCGGCGTGCTGCTCGCAGTAGCGGCGTTGGTGGTTATCGCCTTAAGAAGCCACCATGCGTGGGCAGTCATGCTTCCATTCATAATCCTATGGATTGCGGCGCCGGCGATCGCACGCCAAATCAGTCTTCCTCCGAAGCATACGGGCGCCGAGCCGCTCTCCGCGACGAGTGCCCGGGCTCTGCGTTTGAGTGCGCGTCGAACCTGGCGTTTCTTCGAGACCTTCGTCACTCCGGCCGATCATGCTTTGCCCCCCGATAACTTTCAAGAGGACCCAAGGCCGGTCGTGGCCCATCGAACGTCGCCGACTAATATCGGGCTTTATCTGCTGTCCACGCTGGCAGCGAACGATCTGGGCTACCTGGGCACTTTAGGCGCAGCTGAGCGAGTGGAAGCCACACTCGGCACAATGAGTCAGCTGGAATTGCTCCGCGGGCACTTCTTCAACTGGTACGATACCCGCGATCTTCGTCCACTCAATCCAAGATATGTGTCTTCCGTGGACAGTGGAAACCTTGCCGGACACTTGCTGGCTTTGGGCAACGGCTGCCGCGAGCTTACCTGGAAGTATTGTCTCGGGGAGCGCTCGCTCGCTGGCGTGAGGGACGCGATCGAACTGTTGCGGGAAGCCCTGAGTCAGGTCGCAGAAACGAAACGGACGAACACCGTTACCAGGAAACAGCTCAGCAATGCCATCGACGCTCTGGCCAACTCACTAGAGCTTGCGCCGAGGAATGCAGCGGAGTGGGCGACGCGTCTCGTCGAACTGAGGGCGCGTGCCCTAACAGTAGCTGACATTGCGCAAACTCTGGCCCAGGAGCGCGGCGATCCTCCCGATTCCGAATTGCACACCTGGGCGGAAAGCGTACGGGGGTGCGTCGATAGTCACGCACGGGACGCTGAAATTTTGGTTCCGTGGATGCGCCAGGATTCGAAAACTATCATGGCAATGGCAGAACGTTCCCGGGAACAGGCGCCGGAGTGGGTAGCCATCGAGCCTTTCTTTGAGTCTCTGCCCACGCTGGCGGATGCCCCTGAACGTTGCGAGGGTGCGCTGCGGGCACTTGCCGTATTGCGAGCGAGCGTGCTAGACGATTCAACGGCGCACACTGATCTCCTGGCGCGCGTTGATGCCCTGGCGCAAGCCCTGCGGCAATCGGCGAAAGAGGCCGCCGCGCTTATTCGCCGCCTCTCCGCTATCACGCAGAAGGCTGAGGACATATTCCAGGCGATGGATTTCAGCTTTCTTTTTGATCACACACGCAAGCAATTCTCCATTGGGTACCGTGTCGCTGACGGCAGTTTGGACGCCAACTGTTACGATTTGCTGGCTTCGGAGGCACGCCTTACCAGCTTCATCGCGATCGCCAAAGGCGATGTTCCGTCCTCTCACTGGTTCCGCCTGGGCCGAGCCCTCACACCAGTGGGCCGGGGTTCCGCTCTCATTTCGTGGTCGGGGTCCATGTTCGAATACCTTATGCCGGCGCTGATGATGATTTCCCCGACCGGCAGCCTGCTGCACCAGACGTATGAATTGGTTGTGCGCCGACAAATTGACTATGGCACGGAGCGCGGCGTCCCCTGGGGGATCTCAGAGTCGGCATACAACGCGAGAGATCTGGACCTCACATATCAATACACGGCTTTTGGCGTGCCTGGATTAGGGCTCAAGCGCGGACTCAGCGAAGATCTCGTTATTGCGCCCTACGCCACCGCACTGGCGGCCATGATCGACCCAAACAGCGCGACGCAGAACTTTGCGCAACTCGCTGAGGCCGGTGGCAGGGGGGCATATGGTTTCTACGAAGCGCTCGATTACACGAGGGAACGGGTACCCGAAGGGGAAAATGTCGCGGTCGTGCGTGCGTACCTGGCACACCATCAGGGAATGTCGCTGGTCGCTCTCGCCAACGTACTGAACAATGGCGCAATGCGAAACCGTTTCCACGCCGAACCGATGGTGAAAGCCACAGAACTGCTGCTGCAGGAGCGTACGCCTCGTGACGTGTTGGTCGCTCGGCCGCGTGCGGAAGAAGTCTCCGCGGCGGCGCACGTTCGAGAACCCGTTCCCCCGGTGGTGCGCCGGTTCACTTCGCCGCATGAATCGGTGCCACGGACGCATCTGCTTTCCAACGGGCGCTATGGGGTGATGGTGACGACGGCGGGTTCAGGGTATAGCCGATGGCGGAATATCGCGGTTACGCGGTGGCGCGAAGACGTTACCCGGGACTGCTGGGGCTTCTACATCTTTCTTCGCGATGCGCAGACTGGCCAGGTTTGGTCGGCGGGCTACCAGCCCAGCGGCGTCGAAGCCAACGCCTACGAAGTTACCTTTAGCGAAGATCGCGCCGAATTCATTCGGCGTGACGGCGCCCTGACCACCACGCTGGAGGTGATAGTTTCGGCCGAAGACGATGCGGAGGTGCGCCGGGTTTCGATTGCCAATCTGGGGGCGCGCACTCGCGAGATTCAGGTTACTTCGTATGCTGAGGTTGCGATTGCGCCCCAGGCTACCGACGAGGCGCACCCGGCGTTTTCCAATCTGTTTGTGGAAACGGAGTTCGTATCAAGCTTGGATGCGCTGCTCGCGACCCGCCGTCGGCAATCCGACATGGAAACGCCGGTCTGGGTCGCTCAGATGGCGGTTGTCGAAGGCGAGTCCGTTGGAAACCTGCAATTCGAGACGGATCGCGTCCGCTTTCTTGGACGGGGGCATCAGGTTCGCGACGCGGTATCCATAATGGATGGCCGTCCTCTTTCGAATACCGTCGGTCCGGTGCTGGATCCCGTGATGAGCTTGAGGCGGACGGTGCGCATTCCGTCAGGTGGAACCATGCGGATTGTCTTTTCCACCATCGTCGCTCCGGCTCGCGAGCAAGTACTCGATCTGGCAGACAAGTATCGGGATGCGAACACCTTCGAACGTATTCTGACGTCGGCTTGGACGCAGGCGCAAGTACAACTCCATCATCTGGGCATCACTCCGGACGAAGCCCACTTGTTCCAGAGGCTTGCCAACGCGGTGCTTTACTCAGATCCTTCCCTGCGGCCGTCTTCCGATGTACTGAGCCGTAGCATGCTAGAGCTTTCCGCTCTATGGGCGCGCGGAATTTCAGGTGATCTGCCCATCGTCCTGGTACGGATCGACGAGGCAGAGGATGTCGGGATCATCCGGCAATTGTTGCGGGCGCATGAATACTGGCGCTTGAAGCGGCTGTCCGTTGACCTGGTCATTCTCAACGAGAAGCCGCCATCGTATGAACAGGAGCTGCAGGGTTCCTTGGACGATCTTGTACGCGCCAGCCAGCAGCGCATCTCTTCGGACCCGAACGACGTCCATGGCAACATCGTTCTCCTTCGCGGCGACCTGATCTCTCAGCAGGAGCGCGCGCTGTTGCAAACAGCGGCTCGCGCGGTACTGCTCAGCCGTCACGGCACGTTGGCCGAGCAAGTTATCCGATCTCAACACTCCGACACTGTGACGCAGCCCGTTCCTCGTCCGCCTCGATCGGGAAGAGATGCGGAAGTGTCCTTGAAGATGCCGGACCTTGAATTCTTCAACGGCCTGGGTGGCTTCGCCGAAGGGGGGCGTGAATACGTCACCGTTCTTGGGGAGGGATTGCGCACTCCTGCTCCGTGGATCAATGTGATTGCAAATCCTTCATTCGGTTTTCTCGTGTCGGAGTCCGGTTCCGGCTACACCTGGGCAGGGAACAGCCGTGAGAATGAACTCACTCCCTGGTCGAATGATCCCGTGACTGATCCACCCGGTGAAGCAATCTACATCCGTGATGAGGGCACAAATGAAGTCTGGAGCCCGACGGCACTGCCGGTTCGTGACGAAGCCTCGTCCTATATGGCATGCCATGGCCAGGGATACAGCCGGTTCCAGAACGGCTCGCAGGGAATTCTGGCAGAGCTGCTCCAGTACGTGCCGGTTCAAGATCCGATTAAGATCTCCCGCTTAGTTCTGCGGAACTATTCGGGGCGTACCCGGCACCTCTCGGTGACGACGTTTGCGGAATGGGTGCTTGGGAATTCGCGCAGTACCACGGCGCCGCACATCATCACGGAAGTGGATACGCAGACCAAGGCGCTGTTTGCGCGCAGCGCATGGGGTGGTGAGTTCGGCGGGAGAGTGGCCTTTTCCGATCTCGGCGGCCGGCAGAGTTCATGGTCGGGCGACCGGACGGAGTTCTTAGGTCGCAACGGAATGATGGAGTGTCCGGCGGCACTTCAGCGAAGCGGTCCTCTTTCAGGAAGAGTGGGTGCAGGCCTTGATCCATGCGCCACTTTGCAAACGTTGTTAGAGTTGCGTCCTGGTGAACGTGCCGAGATCGTATTTCTCCTGGGCCAGGGGAAGAGCCGGGAAGAGGCGCGGGAGCTGCTCTGTCGGTATCGCGCTGCGAACCTTGACCAGGTCTTGCTCGAGGTTACCCGGCAATGGGATGAGGTGCTGGGCACCATACAGATCAAAACACCTGAAAGGTCGATGGATATTCTGGTGAATCGCTGGCTGCTGTACCAGACACTTTCATGCCGGGTGTGGGCACGCGCAGCGTTTTATCAACCCAGTGGAGCATATGGCTTCCGTGATCAGCTCCAGGACGTGATGGCGCTCACGGTCGCTAAACGCGACGTCGCTCGCGAGCATTTATTGCGTGCCGCATCGCGGCAATTCATCGAAGGCGATGTCCAACACTGGTGGCATCCGCCGTCGGGACGAGGAGTGCGCACGCGCATTTCTGACGACCTGTTGTGGCTGCCTTACGCCGTAATCCACTTCATCGAGGTGACAGGTGAGGTGGCGCTGCTCGATGAAGTCGTGCCGTTCCTGGAAGGGAACACCCTCGCTGAAGGGCAGATCGAATCGTACTTCCAGCCGCGGGTCTCACAGACACGAGCATCTCTATTTGAACATTGCGCGCGTGCGCTGGACCGGAGCCTCAGTGTTGGCAAGCATGGGCTTCCACTGATCGGCACTGGCGACTGGAATGACGGTATGAACCGCGTCGGACTGGAAGGAAAGGGCGAGAGTGTTTGGCTGGGTTGGTTCCTGCACACAATTCTCTGGGAGTTCGCCAAGGTCGCGGACGCACGCGGTGAGCACAAGCGCGCAGAAATCTGGCGGCTGCACGTCAGCGCGCTGAAGGCCGCGCTCGAGCGGGAAGCCTGGGATGGCGAGTGGTATCGCCGCGCTTACTTTGACGATGGTACGCCGCTAGGCACCGCGTTGGACAAGGAGTGCCGCATTGACTCCATTGTTCAGTCTTGGGGAGTCATCAGTGGCGCAGCTGAGCCGGCTCGCGGAGCGCGCGCCATGGCTGCGGTCGACCAGTATCTCGTGCGGCGTCCGGAGGGACTGGTTCTGGTGCTGACGCCCCCCTTTGATCAGACGGACCACGATCCCGGCTACATTAAAGGATATCTGCGCGGCATCCGCGAAAATGGCGGTCAGTATACCCACGCTGCCGCCTGGACGGTCCTGGCATTTGCGGCGCTCAGCGACGGAAATAGGGCAGCTGAGCTATTTCGTATGTTGAACCCGATCAACCGCACCGCCTCGCGAGCGACCGTCCAGCGGTATAAAGTGGAACCCTATGTGGCGGCGGGTGACGTTTATTCTGAATCTCCGCATGTCGGGCGCGGGGGGTGGACGTGGTACACGGGATCAGCCGGATGGCTCTATCGGGCGGCTGTCGAATGGCTCTTAGGTTTCCGCATCCGCGGGTCGGTGCTGTCGATCGATCCTTGCGTTCCCAGAAGCTGGTCGAACTACTCCATGAGTTTTCGTTATCACTCGACAAAGTTCAAAATCAGGGTAGAAAACCCCTCCGGCGTTTCACGTGGCGTCAAGTTGGTTGAAATCGACGGCAAGCTGCTGGCCACCCCCCCAAATATTTCTCTCGTCGACGATGGCGTGGAGCACCAGATCCGGATTGTTCTGGGTTAGCGATATTGCCATCCCAACTGTAGTTCGGCCTTCTTCTGCTACTGCCCTGGGCTCCAACCTCTCAAATCATCAACTTCCGACACTACTTTGTTCCACTGATCCGGAGAAAAGTTATCAGGCTGGATACGGGGGAAGCCGGCATAAAAAGCCACAATGTTAGCCTGCAGTTCCGGAGTCACGAGGTCAAAGTGCCGTGTCCACAGTTTGCCGACAAGTTTGGCATAGGTCTCATCAGCAAGGCTGTATTCGCCGGGTTTCGTCGACTTGCCGGTATCAAAGTCACGATTTGGCAACGAGAGCGGTTTTCCATGCTGAAGGGAAGCCAGTTCAGCATTGTACGCATCGACGGTGGTATTAACGCTCCTTATGTAGAGATCCTCGGTGGTGCTCGAAGGTAGGGTGAAGTCTAGGGTCTTTAGGGGACCGATTCTTGGCAGGATCCTAGTGAAGAATGCGAGAACCCGGGCCCCCAAGCCCGGTCGCTGGTATTGCTTGCCCCATTCCTTTTCATATTCGGTGCGGGAAAGACGATATAGGAATTTCCGTTCAGTGAACCCGGGGGTCTCTCGAACCATGTCCGCACGCTTGGTAAGGAGTGCGACGCGGGTCATTTCAGGGATGATCGTGCTGACAGAGTGCCTGTAGGTCCCGATGGAAAGATCGACATTACCAAATACATCCCCTAGCTCGATGCCATAAGTCTCACGAAAGGCCTGTTGTAGCAGGGGCTTGGAGACTTTGAAACCGATGAAACGGTGATAGCTATCAGAACTGTACCGGTTCTTGGCGACCTGAACCACATCGAAACCGAACTCGGTTCGTATGTGCGCTTTATGATTTTCTTCAAACGTAACGTCATCGCCAAACCTCGCTCTCAGCTTGGGATATTCCAGCGCAACCGCGCGATTTACCGTGGGATGCCCATTGGTGTCGGACACATAATGCGCGAGTGCCCCCAGTGCGAAAGCATATTCATCTATGTCTCCAGCGTCTCGAAGCAAGGCTAATACGAAATCGCCACTCCTTACGTAGTGAACTAAGTTACTGAAATCCTTGCTGCCCAATGGATAGTAGCCGAGATCCTGGATGACGCAACCGCCATAGGCGTACGCGTGCGCTTCGAGGAGATCGTCATCCGTCGCATCAGGGAATTGACGGCGCAAGAGAGGCTCGATATGCTCCGCCCATGCCAGATCGACGATTTGTTCGTGCGTGAGTAGGGAATACCCGACCATCCAATGAGGAGTGAGCAGAATCAGTAGCAAGGTCAGCCCGCGCGTAGGATGGAGAGCGATGGCCATCGACGTCCTTACCGAAGTAGGTTGGGCATAGCGGCCCTAGTCAGACCCACAGGAGTCTAACTGGGCCGGCAACTTTCGACCTAGCTTCCTAGGTGACAGGGCTCCGTCCTTGAATAATACGG
>Ga0074045_10005957_pt1 | contig 10551 bp, 10 predicted proteins | sample BogForMeECP23OM2_FD_94442 | JGI IMG/M metagenome (GOLD analysis project Ga0074045, IMG submission 94442) | Bog forest soil microbial communities from Calvert Island, British Columbia, Canada - Bog Forest MetaG ECP23OM2 | ecosystem: Environmental > Terrestrial > Soil > Wetlands ... | reverse complement strand
GGCTTATTCTGCTGCATCGGCGCGCCCCGGAGGCGCGCCACGAGGGAGGGAGTAAAAGCCCATGTCGATACGGCTTCGCCAGATATGTCTGGTCGCGGGGAAGCTCGCGCCGGTGCTCGATGACTTCAAGGAGATCTTCGGACTCGAAGTTTGTTTCGTCGATAAAGGTGTGGCGACTTTTGGCCTGGAGAATTCGCTGATGCCGGTTGGCAACAACTTTATCGAGGTAGTCGCGCCGATCAAGGAAAAGACGGCAGCGGGCCGCTATCTGCAACGCCGCAATGGTGACGGCGGCTACATGGTTATCTGCCAGTGCGCCACCCATGAGGCGCAGCAGGCGCGGCGCCAACGGGCGGCGGCGATGAATATCCGGGTCGCCTGGGCGCATGAGTCGAAGACTTTCGACGCGATGCAGCTCCATCCGGCTGACACTGGCGGCGCTTTCTTCGAGATCGATTGGGACGCAAAGGGGGAGCCCGAAGGCCATTGGGAGCCGGCGGGTGGCGACGGCTGGCCCAAGGCCCGCCGCACCGAAATCGTCAGCGCGTACACGGCGGTCGAGTTGCAGTCGGCCGACCCGCGCGGACTCGCCGAGCGCTGGAGCGGAATCGCGGAGCTGCCGTTGCGTCAGGACGCGCGTGGCCGCTACGAGCTGCCGCTCGACAACGCGAGTGTGCGCTTCGTCGAAGCGACGGACGGACGCGGCGAGGGACTCGGCGGAATCGATATCGCCGCGGTTGATCGCAAACGGATTCTCGAAGCGGCGGCGCGCCGCGGATGCCGCGTGGCGGACGATCAGGTGATGGTCTGCGGCACGCGTTTCTACCTGGTGTAATCATGCTGAAAGCGTTGATCGTCGGCGGCACGGGTCCCTCGGGGCCATTTCTCGCGAACGGCCTGATCGGACGGGGCTACAAGGTCACGATTTTCCATCGCGGCACCCACGAAATTCCGGAGATTACGCCTGAAGTCGAACATATTCATGGCGATCCGCATTTCCGCGAGACGATCGAGTCCGCAATTGGTGATCGCACCTACGACGTCGTGATCGCCACGTACGGACGGATCCGGTTTGTGGCGGAAGCGTTCGCCGGCAAGACGCCATGCTTTATCGCGATCGGGGGCGTGCCGAGCTATCGCGGCTATTTCGACAAGTCGGCGAACTTTCCCGCCGGTTTGAAAGTTCCGGTGCCCGAAGACGCGCCGCTGGTAATGACCGAGCAGGAGCATCGCTTTTCGTGGCTGATCAAGAGCACCGAGGACGCCGTACTGGCGGTTCATCCGCAGGGCGTGGTCTATCGCTATCCGTACGTCTACGGCCCGTACCAATTGATCCCGCGCGAATGGTGCATCATCCGGCGGATTCTCGACGGGCGGCGCACGATTCTGCTGCCGGACGGCGGCTTGTCGCTGATGACGCATGGCTACGCGGAGAATCTCGCGCACGCGGTGCTGCTCGCCGTGGACAAGCCGAAAGCGGCGGCCGGGCAGATCTACAATTGCGGCGATGAAGAACAGCTTTCGCTGCGCCAGGTGGTCGAGGTCATATCCCGCGAGCTGAATCATCCGCTCGAAGTGATCAGCGTCCCGGATTCATTCGGCTCGGTCGGACGCGCGATAGCGCTCAACGGCAGTATCCATCATGCGGTGATGGATCTGTTCAAGATCAAGACGCAACTGGGTTATCGCGACCTGATTCCGGCCACCGCCGCGATCGCGAAGACCTCGCACTGGTACGTCGAACACAAACCGGAGCCCGGCGGCGATATCGAGCAGCGGCTGCAGGATCCGTTCGACTATGCGGCGGAAGACAAGGTTACCGAGATCCTGCGCGACGCGGGCCGGCGCGCCGCCGCCGTCACGACTCACGAGATCGTGCCGATTCCGCACCCGTATCCGCATCCGAAGGAGCCCGGTCTCCAGCGCGATCATCGTAACCGCTAGCCACCATTATGGATCCAACCGTCATCCGTAATTACGTCGATAACCTCTGGAACGACGCGATCGTGCCCGAACTGATCGAGTACGTTCGCATCCCGAACAAATCGCCGGCCTTTGATCGCGAATGGCGCGAGCACGGCTACATGGATCAGGTGGTCGCGCGCTTCGAGGAATGGGCGCGGCGCCATCCGCTCAAAGGCATGAAGTTCGAGGTGATGCGGGTCGACAAGCGCACGCCGCTGATTTTCATCGATATCCCCGGCGCTTCGGACGAGTGCGTGCTGCTGTATGGCCATCTGGACAAGCAGCCCGAGATGACCGGATGGCGCGACGGGTTGGGGCCGTGGCAGCCGGCGCTGGAGGGTGATCGCCTGTACGGGCGCGGTGCGGCCGACGACGGCTACTCGATGTTCGCCTGTCTCGCGGCGATCGGCGCACTGCAGGCGGCGTCAGTACCGCATGCGCGCTGCGTGGTGATTATCGAGGCCTGCGAGGAGAGCGGCAGTTTCGATCTGCGGCATCATATCGAGCACCTTGGCGATCGGATCGGCCGGCCCAGCCTGGTCGTCGGTCTCGACTCCGGCTGCGGCAATTACGATCAGCTCTGGTGCACGACCTCGTTGCGCGGGTTGGCCGGCGGGACGCTGAAGGTCGAGGTGCTAACCGAGGGTATCCACTCCGGTGCGACCGGTATTGTGCCCGACAGTTTCCGGATCGTGCGGCGCTTGCTCAATCGAATCGAGGATGAAACCACAGGCCGCGTGCTGGTGCCGGAATATCACGTGCCAATCCCGCCCGCGCGGGTCGCGGAGGCCCGCACCGCCGCCGCGATTCTCGGTTCCTCCGTCCATGAGGAATTCCCCTTCGTTGCGGGCGCAGGGCCCGCGACGGACGACCTTGCCGAGCTGATCCTGAATCGCGACTGGCGGCCGGCGCTGGCGATTATCGGCGCCGACGGCCTTCCCACGATCGGCAACGCGGGCAACGTTTTGCGTCCGATGACCGCGCTCAAGCTGTCGTTACGGATTCCGCCCGGCTGCGATCCGAAGCGGGCGAATCAGAGCATGAAGGAAATTCTGGAAAAAGATCCGCCGCATGGCGCCAAGGTCACTTTCAGCAGCGACTGGGGCGCTGCCGGATGGAATGCGCCGGAACTCGCGCCCTGGCTGGGCAAGTCGCTCGAGGCGGCGTCGCAACGCTGGTTCGGCAAGCCGACGGTCTATATGGGTCTCGGCGGCACGATCCCGTTTATGAGCATGCTGGGCGAGAAGTTCCCGGAGGCGCAATTTCTGATTACCGGCGTGCTCGGACCGCACGCCAACGCTCACGGCCCCAACGAGTTTCTGGACATCGCATATGCGCGCAAGCTCACCTGCTGCGTCGCCGACGTGATCGCGGATCATTTTAAACGCACCACGCAGACTCGTTAGCTCGGTAGTGGGTCAGTTTGAATCCCATACCGAAGCTGTTGGTCTCTACAAGCATCAGGCAGTCTGCGGAATTGAAAGCAGAACAATCTTCGCTTAACCCACCTTCGTTGCCCCACGGAAGACAGAAATAGAACCATGTCAGATTGCATTGATGACACGGCAGATGAAATTGTCGACGCACTCTACCGCGAGCGCGAACAGATTTTCCAGAATCTTGAGGAAATAAGGAACAAACTTGAAAGCTATGATTATCTGATGAAGAACCTTTTGAAAACCGATGTTGCAAAGGATTCCCGTTACCAACGGCGGTACAATGGCTTTTACCAAGTGCGACGCTCCGAGGAGTGGCGTGCCAAATACTATGATTTGTTGGAATGCGCGAAGCGAAATCCCAAAATTGACTTCCCTGAGGTCATTCGGAAATTGCACGACCTGACGAATCAGGTAGAACCTTCATTTTCGTCAAAGCTCGTGGCGACTGTCCGACCGGAACTCCCAGTTTATGATGCTAAGGTTTCGGGAACGCATGCGCGTTAGGGTCCCGCCGCAGGCTATGATTCCGAAGGATCGAGTAACCAAATGGATCGAGGAGTATAAGCGTATGATCCAGATCGCCGGCGCGGCGGTCAGGAAAGGCAAGTTCGAAAAATTGCGCGATAAATTCCGCAAGACCTTCCCTGCCTACGATTTCACTGACACAAAAAAGCTCGACCTGATGCTGTGGCGGAGCTGACTATCTCTCCCCAGGCCTGACAGGGTCGGAAGAATTCAAACCGATCGATAGGGCTAGCTCGCTTTGCTAACGTCCTCCCATACGCGGCCATAGCGCCGAGCGCGCTAGAGCAGGCGCTCGACGATCGCGAGGCTGAGCGGCTCCTTGAAACGGACCGTTCCGAGGCAGCTCGCGCCGGTCGCGCGAGCGACGGCGTGGGCGTCGCGCTCGACCATGGCCGAAGCCTCGCGGTCGAGCGCGTTGAGAATAAAGCCCCGGACCGGAATCCCGCGCCGCGCCGCGTAATCAATTGTCAGCGTCGCCGTACTGATGAAGCCGCCACGATTCGCAACGACCAGAAGCGGCTCGAGCTTCAACTCCAGGGCGAGGTCGGCGAAGGTGTGCCGCCAATCGAGCGGCGCCGCGAGTCCGCCGCTTTCCTCGACCAAAGTCGCGTCACTCAGCGCCGCGATCTGGCGATAGGTGTCGCAGATAGCCGCGAAGTCCGGCGGGCTGGCGCCATCGGCTTCCGCGGCGGCGGCCGGCGCCAGCGATGAGCCATAACAATAGGGCGAGACCAGCTCCATCGGCAGAATCGCGGAGGCGCTGGCGACCAATGCCGCGGCGTCCGACGGTACGAGTACGCCGTCCCGTTCCGTGCAGCCGGTCGCGACCGGCTGCATCACCCCGACGCGCATCGCGCGCACCTTGAACGCAAAGGCGAGCGCGCAGCCGACGGTGGTCTTGCCGACGCGCAGGTCGGTGCCTGTGAGGAGAAAGTTTAGCGGCATAGAAGTTCTGGTGTGAAGATAGCACCGCTCGCGCATATCGGGCAGAGCGGCGAAGTGGCGAACCTGTACGAACCGGAGCCACTGTGGTTAGATCGGGACGATTTCAACTGTGCGAGGTGAACGTCATGGAATACAACGTCATCGACGCTGACGGCCATATCTGCGAACCCCCTGACTTGTGGGAGCGGTACATCGACCCCAAGTATCGCGAGGGTTGTCCCAAACTGATCACGCTGGAAGGCGGCGAGGAAATTCTGCGAATCGAAGGCGATTACGCGATCTCGCTCAGTCGCGGCAAGCAGAAGGTCAGTTTCGGCGGAGTCGGGGCTTTTGGGTCGCGCGGCGGCAAGGTGTCGCCAAAGATCCCGTATGCCGAGGGGCGCAAAGGCGGCTTCGACCCGCACGCGCGTATCCCCGATATGGACGCCGAGGGAATCGACGCCGCGTTCCTCTATCCGAGTCTGGGGCTCTTCCTGGGCGCGACGAAAGATCCGGATTTCTCGAATGCGGTGTGCCGAGCATACAATCGCTGGCTCGCGGATTACTGCAAGCCTTATCCCGAGCGCTTGTTCGGCGCCGCGATGTTGCCGATGCAGTCGGTGGCGGGTGCGGTGCAGGAGATGCGTTTCGCGGCCAGCGAGCTGGGTTTCCATGCCGGCTTCATCCGCCCCAATCCGTACAACGGCCGCGTCCTGCATGATCCGGAATACGATCCGCTGTGGGCCGAAGCGCAGGAGCTCGGCTTTTCGATCGGGATTCACGGCGGCTCCGAGAGCGGCCAACCGACGCTCGCGATGGATCGCTTTACGCGCGGCGGGGCGGTGCGGCACGTGGTCGCGCATACCTTCGAGATGATTGCGGCGGCAACCAGCCTCATCATGTGCGGCGTCTGCGATCGCTTTCCCAAGGTCAAGTTCGCCTTCCTGGAATCGGGCGGCGGCTGGATGGCCGGATGGCTAGATCGGATGGACCGTCATTTCGACGACGTCGGGATGAACGACACGCGGCTGTCGATGCGGCCGAGCGAGCTTTTCCATCGCCAGTGTTTCATTTCGTTTGAGCCGGTCGAGGGGTCGCTCAAGTACCTGGCCGAATATATCGGTTCCGACAATATTCTGTGGGCGACCGACTATCCGCATCTGGACGGCTTTGAGGACGCCCCGGGCATGATCAAACGGATGGGGCTCGCGCCGCAGACGCTGAAGAATGTCCTCGCGACCGGAGCCAAGCGCTACTACAACCTGCAATAAGGTGAACAGCATGGAATACAACGTCATCGATTCCGATGGTCATATTCTCGAGCCGCCGGATCTCTGGGAAAACTATATCGAGCCGAAGTATCGCGAAATCTGCCCCAAGGTGCTGTTCACGCCGGAGGGCGGCGAGATTCTGCGGATCGAGGGCGATTCGGCGATTGATCTCGGGCGCGGCAAAAAACCGGTCACACTCGGCGGGCTGGGCACAATCGGGGCTCGCGCCGGCGGCATCCAGTCCTACAAGATTCCTTACCTAGAGGGCAAACGAGGCGGCTTCGACCCGCACGCGCGTATTCCGGATATGGACGCCGAGGGGATCGACGCGGCCGTTCTTTACCCGAGTCTGGCGCTGTTTCTCGGCGCAACCAAGGACCCGGAATTCTCGGCGGCCGCCTGCCGGGCCTACAACCGCTGGCTCGCGGATTACTGCAAACCCTATCCGGAGCGGCTCTTCGGTGCGGCGATCCTGCCGCTGCAATCGATCGAGCTTGCAGTGCAGGAGATGGAATTCGCGGTGAAGGAACTGGGCTTCCGAGCGGGCTTCATCCGGCCGAATCCATACAACGGCCGGGTCCTGCACGACCCCGCCAACGACCCGTTGTGGGAAGCGGCGCAGGAGCTCGATTTCGCGATGGGGATTCATAGCGGCTCGGAGAGCGGGCAGCCGACCATCGGCTTTGACCGTTTTATCCGAGGGCAGGCGGTGCGCCATCTGGTGGCGCATACGATGGAGATGATGGCGGCGGCGACGAGTTTGATCATGTGCGGGGTCTGCGACCGTTTCCCGCGCCTGCGGATTGCCTTTCTCGAATCGGGCGGCGGCTGGATGGCCGGCTGGCTCGACCGGATGGACCGGCATTTCGACGACGTCGGGATGAATGATACGCGGCTCTCGACCAGGCCCAGCGACATCTTTCGCCGCCAGTGTTTCATCTCGTTCGAGCCGGTCGAAGGATCGCTCAAGTATCTGGCGGAATATCTTGGTTCGGACAGTATTCTTTGGGCGACTGATTATCCGCACGCCGACGGCTTTCCTGACGCGGCGAACACGATTAAACGGATGGGCTTGCCGCCCAAGACGCTCGCGAATGTGCTGGCGGGCGGCGCGAAACGCTACTACAACCTGCATTAGAGCGGCTTGCCGGAGGAGCGACTCAGATGGAATTTGCAATTTCGTACCCGGCTCGGCCGGACGCCTGGAAGGACCTCGTAATCGCCGAAGATCACGGCTTCACGAATTGCTGGTTCTACGATTCGCAGATGATCTACAGCGACGTCTATGTCTGCATGGCGCTCGCGGCGGAGCATACCAAGCGAATCAAACTATCGACCGGGGTCGCGATTCCGTCGAACCGGATTGAGCCGGTAACCGCCCACTCGATCGCGACGATCAACCTGCTCGCGCCGGGACGCGCGATGCTCGGGATCGGCAGCGGCTTCACCGGGCGAAACACGATGGGCTTGCCGCCCGTGCCGCTCGAGCGAATTCGCGCGTACGTCGCGATGGTGCGCAAGTTGCTCCGCGGCGAAGAGGTGATGTATCGCGACGGCAAGCGCGAACGCGCGATCCGCTTCCTCCATCCCCGTACGGAGCAGGGCTATATCAATATCAAGGATACGATCCCCATCCATTTGGCCGCGGACGGGCCGAAGGCGCTCGAAATGACCGGCGAAATCGCCGACGGCTGGATGACTGTGCTGTCCGATCCGGAGCGCTTCAAGCAGAAATACGAGCTGGTAAAGAAAGGCGCCCAGCGCGCCGGACGCTCCTTCGACAATCTGCCCAACGCCGTGCTGACCTCGGGATGTGTGCTGCGTGACGGCGAACGCGCCGATTCGCCCCGGGTGGTTCAGCGGATGGGCCCGTTCGCGCTGGTCTTCCTGCATGCGTTGTGGGAAGCCTCGGCAGTCTCCGCGGGCTTGCAGGGGCCTCTGCTCAAAGTCTGGGAGCGCTATCGCGACGAATATATTCCGACGATGAAGACGCCGGAGTCGAAGCGTTACCTCGAAATGCACGAGGGTCATCTCATCTATATGCGGCCGGGCGAGGACAAGTACGCGACCGCCGAACTGATCGGCACCATGACACTGACCGGACGCGGCGAGGAGATTCGGGCGCGCCTCAAGACGCTGGAGGCGGCGGGCGTCAAGCAGATCGCGATCCAGGTGGTCCATCCGTTCGGCCGCGAGATGATCGAGGATTTCAGCCGCGAAGTGATTGCGAAGTATTAGGCATGAGCTTGCCGCTGGAGGGATTGCGGGTTATCGAAGTCGCGCAGATCTATGCTGGTCCGTATTGCGGGCTGCAACTCGCACATTTTGGCGCCGAGGTGATCAAGATTGAACCGCCGGGCGAGGGCGAATTTCTGCGGATGCGGCCGCCGATGATCGGTGGCGCCAACGCCGGGTTCCTGATGCTCAACCCCGGCAAGAAGTCGATGGTGCTGAATCTCAAGGAGGCCCGCGGGCGCGAGCTTCTGCTGCGCCTGCTCGCGACGGCGGACGTGCTGGTCGAGAATTACGCCGCGGGCGCGCTCGAGCGCATGGGATTCGGCTACGACGATCTGGAACCGCTTTTTCCCCGGCTGATCTACGCGTCGTGCAAGGGCTATGGCGCCGACAGCCGTTGGGCGAAGCTCGGCGCCATGGATTTTACCATACAGGCGGCCTCAGGGATCGTTGATATGACGGGTTTCGCCGATCGTCCGGGGGTGCGGGCAACCGCCGCCCTGGTCGATACCAGCGCGGGGATGCATCTGGTGGCTGGCATCCTGGCGGCGCTCATCGAGCGCGGACGCAGTGGTCGTGGCCGCAAGGTTGAAGTCGCGATGCTCGACGTGTGCGTACCGGCGGTCAACGGCATGATCGCAAGCGCGCTTGAGGGGCGTCCGTTCCCTCGCCTCGCCAATCGCCATCCGAGCGCTTGTCCTTCCAATACTTATCCAACGGCCGACGGCCAGATTCTGATCTATTGCCTGACCGAGGAGCATTGGCGGCGATTCGCACGCCTGATGGGCCGCGCGGATTTGCTCGAGGAGCCGCGCTATCGCGACCATCACAACCGCTACGCGATTATCGATGAAGTCGATGCTTTGGTCGAGGCTTGGGCCGCCACATGGCGCCGCGACGAGCTGGTCGATCAGTTGATCGAGTATGGGATTCCCTGCGCACCGGTGCGGACGATCACGGAAGTCGCCGAGGACCCCGAACTCGAGTCGCGCGGGCTGCTCCGCACCGGCGAGTTCTCCGGCCACGGTGAGGTCAAGGTGCTCGGCACGGCGATCAAGATGTCTAGAACGGCGGAGCCGCCGCCGTCGCCGCGGGTCCCCGCGCTGGGAGAAGATACGGTCGAGGTGCTGGGTCAGCTCGGTATCGGCGCCGCGGAAATCGGCCAGTTGCGGCGCGACGGCGTGATTTGATTTGACATGGGAGCCGGCCCTGCGTCGCGTTTCCGGGGAGGTCGAAATGAGCAACTATTTCAAGCTGGCAAAGGAAGACGGTGTCGCGCTGCTTACTTTCGACCGTAACGAGAAGCGCAATCCCTTCAACGAAGAGAGCATCGGGGAACTCGAGGCCAATCTGTTGGCGTTGCGTGACGATCGTGCGACGCATGTGCTGGTGATCACCGGCGCCGGCAACACGTTCTCAGCCGGCGCGGATCTCACGCTGATGAAAGGGGTGACCGATACCGCCGAGCGTCAGCGGATCTTCGCGAGCGTCGTACCGGAGCGCCGGCGCCTGGTCCGGCGGACGCTCGCGCTTCTGCAGAATCTCGAGCTGGTGACGATTTCCGCGATCAACGGCTTCGCCGTCGGCGGTGGATGGTTCTTGGCGCTGGCGTGCGACCTGCGCATCGCGGTGGAAGGCGCGGAGTTCTGGATGCCCGAGGTTGATCTGGGTCAGCCCGGGCCGCGCGGTCCCGAGCAGTGGCTGACCGCTCATGTCGGCGCGGCGCGCGCCAAGGAAATAATCTTCACCTGCCGGCATTTTAAAGCCGAAGAGCTCTATCAGTGGGGTCTGCTAAACCGGGTGGTCAAGAAGGCGGAGCTGATGCCGGTGGCGATGGAGCTGGCGCGCAGCCTGGCCACCAAGAACCGTCATGCTCTGGTGCAGGCCAAGGCGCAGATCAACGGATTTTTCACGGACTAAGCGCGAATCTTCCCGGAGTGGTGTCGATGCCCGAGAATTTTCTCTTCGAACAGAACGGTCAGCTTGCGACGATCACCTTCAACAGGCCCGAAAGGCGCAACTGCATGACGCGCGAGGTGATGCTCGAGTTCGAGCAACTGATCTATCGCGTCCGCGACGGTGGCGATACGCGGGTCCTGATCGTTACGGGCACGGGCGCGGCGTTTTCCGCGGGTGCGGACATCTCGAGTGGCAAGGGGATCGCAGATCCCCGTGAACGAAACAAGGTTTTC
>Ga0074045_10005956_pt1 | contig 10553 bp, 8 predicted proteins | sample BogForMeECP23OM2_FD_94442 | JGI IMG/M metagenome (GOLD analysis project Ga0074045, IMG submission 94442) | Bog forest soil microbial communities from Calvert Island, British Columbia, Canada - Bog Forest MetaG ECP23OM2 | ecosystem: Environmental > Terrestrial > Soil > Wetlands ... | reverse complement strand
ATGAAATTTCCTATAGAGAGGGGGGGATAGAGGTGCCCTCTGTTAAAGTAAAAGATATCGAATCACTCGAATCCGCGCTTAAACAGTTTAAGAAGCAATGCGAGCGCGATGGCGTGCTTTCGGATATAAAGAAAAAAGAGCATTACGACAAGCCGAGCGTAAAGAAAAAGAAAAAGGTTCTGGCTGCTCGTAAAAAAGCTGCAAAACGCGTTAGAACGTTCTCGGCGAGGTAATCTGCCCTTTCCTCATATGGGGCGGGGAGAGGCTTGATGGAAACTATTCCGCAACGTTTAGATGCAGAACTCAAAGAGGCCTTGAAGTCTCGCAACGAACTGAAGCTTTCAGTTATAAGGATGCTCAAGGCCTCTTTAAAAAATAAAGAAATCGAAAAGATGAGTGCGCTCTCCGATGAGGAAATCATCTCTGTTTTGTCGTCTATGGCAAAACAGCGGAGAGACTCAATAGAGCAATTCTCCGCAGCCGGCAGATCAGACCTCGCTGAAAAAGAAACAAAGGAACTTGAGATAGTCCGGTCTTACTTGCCGGCACAACTTTCGCCTGAAGAGCTTGACAGGATCATATACTCTGCGATCAGGGAATGCAATGCATCAGCGCCGGGTGATATGGGCAAGGTCATGAAAATTGTTGCGCCGCTGACAAAAGGAACAGCCGATGGCAGGGTTGTGAACCAGCGGGTTAAAGAACTCTTAGCGGCCCCCTCTTAATCCTTTTTACATATTTTCAGAAACGCCTGCCTGTAACATTTAGCTGATTTTTTCACGGGGGATAGTGTGATGAGTAGTGACCGCACAATTGATGAAATTAAGACAAAAATAGATATAGTTGACCTGATCTCCGAACACGTAGACCTGAAGAGGGCCGGACAGAATTTTAAAGGGCTGTGTCCGTTCCACGCAGAAAAAACCCCCTCTTTCATGGTGAACCCTTCAAAACAGATTTGCCACTGCTTCGGCTGCGGCAAAGGCGGCGATATTTTTGCATTCACAATGCATTACGAGAACATGAATTTTCCTGAGGCGGTATCATACCTTGCAAACAAGGCTGGAGTAAAAATAGAACCTTTAACGGAGAGACCGGCCTTCGGCAAAGGGACCAAAGAAAGCATCTTCGCAATCCACAAAGAGGCGCTGCAATTTTTTAAAAACAACCTGAGTTCGTCCGCCAGCTCAAACGCCTACCTCGTGGAGCGTGGCCTCAGCAGTGAGATCATAGAGAAATTCTCTATCGGGTACAGCACAAGCATGCGCGACCCCCTTTTCAGCCACCTCAAGAATCAGTCATTCACCCTGGAGCAGATCAAGGCTTCCGGTCTCGTTTACTTCGGCGAAAACGGTGTCCATGATTTCTTTAGGGACAGGATTATGTTTCCTATTTTCGACCTTCAGGGGAGGCCTGTTGCGTTCGGCGGAAGAAAGCTCTCGACAGCTGAAAATATTCCTAAATACCTTAACTCTCCTGATCATCTGCTCTTCAAAAAAGGGGAATCATGCTACGCCATACACATAGCAAAAAATGCCATTACGCAAAAGGGCTACTCTATTGTAGTAGAGGGATATCTCGATGCGATCATGTGCCATCAGCATTCCTTTAATAATACGATAGCGCCTCTTGGAACTGCTCTTACCGCAGGGCATCTCAAAAAGCTCAAACGGTTCTCTCCCAAGGTCCTCCTGCTTTTTGACGGAGACCAGGCAGGGATATCGGCTACCAAGAGGTCGCTGGAGCTTATATACACAGAAGGGATGTCAGCAAAGATCGTTATGCTCCCGGAAAAAGAGGACCCGGACACCTTTCTAAGAAAGCACGGGGCAGATTACTTCAGGCAATACCTGGGGAAGGCGTTCACCCCTGTGGAATTCCTGCTCAAATTATACGGCAAGAACAAACTCGATGGGGTGCGTTACGCCCTGGCGTTGATTCTGTCCTGTCCCGATTCATTGCAACGTGAAGAAACGCTTAGGGAACTGTCCGGCCTCTCGGGATATGATGAACTGACGCTTCGGCAGGAACTGAAAAACAGCAGGAAGCCTGCAAGCCCTGGAGCGCGCGAAAGCGCCGGACTTAAAAACCACAGCGACACAATAAGTAAAGAGGAACAAATACTCTTGAGCATAATTTTTTTAATGCCGGAAAAGCGTGATAACATCCTGCAATATCTTGATCAGGAAAGCCTGGGTCCATATTCCACACGGGGACTGTTCGATAATATCAGGCGTTTTCTGGCTGAAAACGACAATGGCAATTTGCTCTCGACTGACTTCATGGCAATTTGCAACAGTAACGAACAGGCACTCATTACTAAACTCTCTGTCGATTCCGAGATAGACGCGGATAATATCAATGCAATGATAAAAGACTGTTTAAAGACAATCTCCAGGAAAGGGATCACACGGCAGATCGAACTGGCGGAAAAGGACGGAGATGAGAAACTTTTATTTTCACTCCTGGGGAGGAAAAAAACTCTTACAGAAAGCCTGTGACGAAGTACTAGGCGCTTCGGTTCATAAATACGGCATCTCGCTTTCCATATAATTCATTACTGCTTTAAGAAAGGAGGGAATATTGAAAAAGCATTTTAATCTTTCCGAAGAGGATTTGGCTGAACATAATGCGGACTACGCCTTGACCGGAATCGAGGAAATAGCGGCGATCGAAAATACGGCCCCGGTGGATGCTGAAAAAACAAATGAATCCATCGAACAGGAGTATGATCCGTTAAGAGCTTACCTGAAAGGCATAAGCATGATCCCCCTTCTGACCAAAGAAGGAGAAATCGAAATTGCCAAAAAGATCGAAACATGCAAATTTAAAATATGCAGCACCATCTTTACCATACCTTTTCTCCTTGACAAGCTGGTATTGCTGGGCCAGCTTGTAAAAAAAGGAGACGCTCCACTTTCAGAATTTATTCAGGACAGTGAAGACCTGTCGGAAGAAGAAATCCAGGTGGAGAAAGAGCGGTTCTCAAAGATTACAGAATCGATCAATGGCATCTTCAACAGAAAGAAGACGCAAAAAGACAGGCTTATTGCTCCGATATCTCAGGACGACAAACTTCGCATTATTAAAAAAATTGAGAAACTCAACTTAAAGACCGACGTAGTAAAAGTCTTTGCAGAGGAATTAAAGAAGATGTGGGAGCAGGTTGAGAGTTACAGGACCTCCGATAAAAAGCGCTGCAAGAGTGAGATGAAAATATTGGAATCCAACCTTGGACTTCGTGCCGTTGAAATAACCAGGGCCATCAAAGAACTGGAATTATCAGAAATAGAGCTGGACCACGCAAAGGGACAACTTATCGAATCTAACCTCAGGCTGGTGATTAGTATTGCAAAAAGGTATATGGGAAAGGGATTAAGCCTTGGGGACCTTATCCAGGAAGGCAACATCGGTCTCATGAGGGCGGTTGACAAGTTCGAGTATCAAAGGGGGTATAAATTCAGCACCTATGCTACCTGGTGGATACGGCAGGCGATCAGCCGTGCCATAGCAGACCAGTCAAGAGTAATCAGAATCCCCGTCCATATGATCGAGAATATAAACAAGGTCCATAAGGTCACCAAGGAGTTTGTTCAGGAACTCGGGGTCGAACCCACGCCGGAAGAGATAGCAAAGCGTTTAAAGATACCGCTTGATAAGGTTAAAAACATTCTAAAAATATCTAAAGAACCAATTTCTATTGAAACACCTATCGGCGACGAAGACGATACCATGCTCAAAGACTTTATTGAGGACAAGTCGAATCTCTCCCCGCTGGATCTGGTTATCCGGGAAGACCTGAAGACGCTCATTGACAACATGCTTTGCAAACTTTCGCCAAAAGAAGAACTTGTCATAAGAAAACGGTTCGGCATCGGCGAGGAAGCCCCGCAGACGCTTGAAGATGTCGGCCAGGCCTTTGATGTTACAAGAGAACGTATAAGGCAAATACAAGTCAAGGCAATAAGAAAATTAAAAACATCTCTCAAGGGACATACGTGGCTTAGGCATTTCCTCGGAAACTCTTGACGAAGAACTTGAGTTGCTTATATAATAAAAGACTTTAGACATTAGTTTCAAATGTTTAAAGGGCCCATAGCTCAGTTGGTAGAGCTACCGGCTCATAACCGGTTGGTCCCAGGTTCGAGTCCTGGTGGGCCCACCATATACGTCGAGCGTCATGCGCCTGGAGGGTAGCGGTGAACGAACAATTATGCCTGCTTATAGAACTTCAAAAACTTGATACTGTCATACTTGCGCTGCATTCTAAAATTGATTTGATGCCCGGCACTATTACTGCCAGTGAGGGGCCGTTAAATAAATCCGTGGCATCCTTTGAAAATCTTAAACAGGGATGCGCAGCCATGGAAAAGAAAAAGAAAGACAGGGAGCAGGCTATCGAGGACATCAATGAAAAAATCAAAAAGCTGACACAAAGGACCTCGGAGATCAAAAACAATAAAGAGTACCAGGCCCACCTTAAAGAGATAACGAAGACCGAAAAGGACCTGAAATCAGCCGAAGACGAATTGCTTGATGCTATCGAGTCTATCGAAAAATCCTCAAAGTTGCTTGCCGCCGAACAGTCCAGTATCGCAGGGGAACGCTCAAAGTTGGATGTGCTTAAGCAGGAAATAGAAAAGACCATTACTCTTGACAGGCAAGAGTTGAAAAAACTTAAGGACGCCAGAAAAAAATTCGTTGGGAAATTGGACCCCGACATTTATGGCCGGTATATTGCCACCATGAAATCAGGCCGCGGGCTTGCCGTTGTAGAGGCCAAAAATGAGATATGCCAGGGATGCAATCTTCATATCCCGCCGCAGATGTTCGTTGAATTGAAGAAGAATGAAGAGATAACCCTCTGTCAGCAGTGCAGACGGATACTGTACTATAATGATTCCGATATTGTCCCCACACAAGCTAAAGGCTAACTAAGACAAAAGGCTGATGGCGAAAGGCAAAAGGTTAAAGACCAAAATACAAACAGACTTTTATTTTTTTTGCTGTTATTAAGCCATTAGCCCTTTGCCCTTTGCCTTAGTTAGCCTTTAGCCCTAATTCATTTTATTTTTCACTTTTATTTACTTATAAATTAATTTTATGCTAAGCTAATCGTTATAACGACTATGGAAGACCATAAATTAAAAGTTTTCTGCACCGTTGCCGAGACAAAAAGTTTTTCAAAGACGTCACAAATTATTCACCTGACCCAGCCTGCTGTGAGCCTGCAGATTCAAGCCCTTGAAGAACTATATGAAACAAAACTCTTTGACCGTTCGAGCAGTTCCATCAACCTTACTCCTGCAGGTGAAGTGCTGTACAGCTATTCCAAAGATATCCTTGCGCATTATGCCGAACTGGAAAAGGAAATAGGTAAAATAACCGGGCTTATAAAAGGAAGCATAACGATCGGAGCCAGTACAACCATAGGCAACTACATCCTTCCAAGCGTCGTCTTCAATTTCAAGAAAGCTCACCCTAAGATCAAAATCAGTATACTAATCAGAAATACAAACAGGGTGTTTGATCTCCTGACTTCAGGCGTAGTAGACTTTGGACTTGTCGAAGGCGAAACAAGCAGGAGTAAAATTAAAGTCGAAGCGTTGCTCACCGATGAACTTGTCTTCATAGTCCCGGCCATGCACCCCCTGGCAAAGAAGAAGTCCATTTCAATCCTTGAAATCATGAAGGAGCCGTTTATTATCCGAGAGGAAGGTTCCGGGACCCGCCATATAATTGAAAAGTATCTCGCATCACACGGAATAAAGATTTCCGATCTGCATATTGTCCTCTGCCTGGGAGGCACCGAATCAATAAAAGATGCGGTTGAACGCGGGATGGGTATCTCAATTATATCGAGATGGGCTGCACGGAAGGAAGTCCAATTCGGCATCCTGAAATACGTTGCCCCCAAAGAGGACCGGATGATAAGGGACTTTTCTCTGGCAATACCGAAGAATGCGGTATTCTCTCACTCCGTAGATGAGTTCCTCTCCTACCTCAAGGCGTACTCCTTCGATTTGCTCCTTTAGGGTCAGCAGTCCGGGCTAACTAATAACTAAGCCAGGCAAAAACATTATTCCGGTCCTCCAATTCGCGCAGCAATGCCATATCACTGTCAACGCCTTCAGCCATCGATAGAAGCCGGTTGAAATTATAGATATGTCCGCGCACTCTTCTTTCAGCATATTCGGAAGCCCTGTCTTTCTCAATAAGAAACGGCCAGTCGCTGGACTGCGCCAGCAGCATCTCTTTCACCGCCTGGTTAATGACCCGCTGCATCAACGGGGCCCGGCGGCCCACACTCAGAGATCTTTCCTTTAAGCGCGCCATTCTCTCTGCCATTGAATGGAGGTGCCTGTATAGATAATGGTTCCGTTCACCTATCCATACGGCATTGTACCCTCCTTCACCCCAGCTAGAGGGGTGCAAAACAATATTATTGCCCGCCGAATATGCCGCATTGCATTCCGCGGGAGTAGCCAAACGGACGGTCCTGCTGTCAAACAATTTCCTTACCATGATATCAAGCCAGCAGGTCCCCTCGAACCACCAGTGCCCGAAAAGTTCCGCATCAAAGGCGGAGAAAATAACAGGGCTGAACCCATAACCGCAGAGCCGCTGCACCTGCAATTCCCTGCTTTCCGTGAAATGGTCCGCATGCTCAATGGTCCTCTGCATCGCCATTACCCTGTCATAGGGGAGCTTTGCATCAGTAGCTCCTGTGACCCTGTAATACTTCATTCCGGTAAAAAGCTTCAACTCACCGGAATGAAGAAAATGATCGAGATACCCGGCAGGAAGGTCAAATCCGATATCACGGTAAAAATCCCTGTAGTATGGGTCCCCGGGATACCCCTGCGTTGAGCTCCATACCTGTCCGGCTGATTTAAAATCTCTGCCGAATACCTGCAACCCGGAAGACGCACTCACCGGTTTAAAAATACTGTGTTCAGGACGGGGATTTCCAAGCAGTATCCCGTGTGACTCCAAAAAGAAATAGCGTATGCCGGCATCTTTCAGAAAAAAATCCAGCCCATTGAAATAACCGCATTCTGGCAGCCAGAAGCCGGACGGAGCTCTCCCGAAATTTTTAATATAACTCTTAATGCCTATGCCGATCTGATCTTTTACTATGTCAGGATATGCTTCGAAGGCAGGAAGAAATGCATGTGTTGCAGCGGTAGCCACAATCTCGATGTGGCCTTCATCCTGAAGCTGCCTGAAAGCAGCGACCAGATCGCAGTTATAGCGCCCGGCATATAAACTCAGCACCATCTTGAAGTGTTTATTATATAGTGCTGCCGCAGGTCCAAAAGATGAGCTTCCGGTTCTGACCACTTCGGCTTCGGAAAGCGCTATAAGATTGTCCATATGCCGGACAAACCTTTTCCTGAGAAGTACATCATCCAGCATTTCCGCCAGCGTTGGACTTACTGAAAAGGTAATATGCGGGCTTATCCCGTCATTTATCATCCGATCCAGCATATCAAGCAGGGGGACGTATGTTTCCCTTATTGCCTCATAAAGCCAGTTTTCTTCAATGCAATACCCGTGCTCCGGGTGTCTTACATAAGGAAGGTGAGCATGAAGCAGGAGGACCAGAGTGCCGTTCACTTTACGATAATGCAGCCGGAGCCTTTCTCCACTCTGCCGATAACCGAAAAGAAGAGGGAAGAGCCTTCAAAGGCTTTGATACGGTCCTCGCCAAGGGTGAATAAAAGTCCTCCGGAAGTTTGCGGGTCGGAAAGGAGAAGCTTGCTCTCCTCACTGACGCCGGAAGAAAAAACCACTTTGCCTTCGGAATACTGCAGATTTTTGTAAGCGCCTTCGGGGACCATGCCTCTGTCTATCATTTCGAGAACATGTTCGAGCACAGGGACGCGAGAGTTCTCTAAGATAAAATCCACTGCCGCATTCCTGACCATATTGTATGCATGGCCGAGCAGCCCAAATCCGGTGACATCCGTACAGGCAGTTGCGCCTGTGGAGGAAGCTATGAAAGACGCTTTGTCATTCAGCGCCAGCATCCACTCAATCGCCGGCCCCATCGCCTCATCCGTCAGCTTGCCCCCTTTGAGTGCAGTTGTCAGTATGCCCACACCAAGAGGTTTCGTAAGGATGACAACATCCCCTTCTGCCGCACCCGACACCTTAAGTATCTTGTTCCTGTCAACTATGCCCGTTACCGAAAGGCCGAATTTAAGCTCGGGATCATCAAAACTGTGTCCGCCAATAAGCCGGGCGCCAGCCCTTCCAAGCGTATGCACCGCTCCCCTCAGTATTTCCTTCAGGACAACAGTCTCATAATCACATGATGGAAAACCCGCAATAGCCAGCGCAGTAACAGGCCTGCCTCCCATGGCATACACGTCGCTGATAGAATTATTGGCGCTTATGGCGCCGAAGGTGAAGGGGTCGTTTACCACAGGGGTTATAACATCCACAGTTTCAACGACAGCAGTGTCACCTATAAGAGTGATACCGGCATCATCCCCAGGACCTATCAGCACAACAGGAGAGTCCTTGCCGCTCCCGGACATCGCATCTTCATAATTATGGAGCGCAGTGATTATCTGTTCCAGGTCCGCCGGACCCATTTTTGACGCTCAGCCCGCGGCCTTTACTTTTTCCGTCAAACGATAATTCATCTATTTATTATACCTTAAAAATAAGGAAGACAGGAGAAGGGGAGAACCTGCTGTTTATTTTATATTATCGAATTAGGAGTGTTTCTTTTCACTGGAAATTGTTGCCGTGCAACACACAGCAATAGAATTTCAGGTGATAAAAAAAGAATCGTGCAGTGTGTTACGAAAAATTCATATTCTTGTCATCAATCTGTAACATTAAATAGGTATATTAAAGCGAGTTATTTAAACCAGCATCACCGAGGTAATTTTACGATAGACGCCTAGGTAGACGCTCCCCCCGGAACGTAATGCGCATCACAAGGTACTTTGCTGACCGGCAGATCTGTCTGTCTCGGCGCCAGAAAGCCCGAACTGAAGAGATAGCAATACGGCAATTTCGGTTCTGGTTTTTTTGTGGCGTGGTGTTTGCAATTACAATGATAATTTCTCACCAAGACAAGAAGTTGTTTTTGGGGCACTTTACGCAACATATTGTTCAGCCATGAATCTGTCCTGATTGCAGGAAAAAAATATATCCTTAATGTCATGATGAAATTTGTGGGAAGGGAAACAGATAACTTATCATTGTTTGCAGGGTATAACAATCTATACCAATAAAGGAGAAAAGGAATGAACATACTGATTACTTTGAGCAATTATCTTTTTTGCGAGGCTATTAAAAATCTTCTGACAATCCAAAACTCTCACAATGGGTGGGACCCATTTGTTATCGAATGTGGAGGCACCCTCAAAAGCGAGGAATTTATTCCGGATATTATTTTAGTGGACTTCTTCAGTCTAGAACAAAAACTGCTTTCCAGGTATCCTGATGCAAAGGTACTTCTCATCAATACTGGATTGGACCATAAAGTTATCGCATCTCTTATGTATTCCTTTAAGATAGCCGGCGTGCTTGCTGTCAAAACAGATATTAATCTATTGTTAAGAGCGCTGAAAGCCGTGAGTAATAATGAAATCTGGCTTGACAACGAACATGTTAAGGCGTTGCTGCACAAAGAGGCACTGGTCCCCAAAGGGTATGAGATGAATGTAGTTACCCCAAGGGAGCAAGAGGTCATCGAGTGTGTGAGCGTGGGTTTATCGAACAGAGAGATCGCGTCTAAGCTCTTTGTGAGCGAGCAGACCGTAAAGGCTCATCTGAACAGGATTTTTAAGAGATTCAATGTCGCCAGCCGTTCTAAACTGGCGGCGCGTGTGTTGAATAGCAGGAAACACGATCTTATCAACTATTCTCCTGCACCCGTACTCCACAAAAATTAAGACATCAGGTTATTGCAGGATAGATGGGTATTCCTGGGAAGGCATTGCGGACATTATAAGCTCCCGAAAATGTGGGCGCTATCAACTCGCAGGTCCAACTAAAATGCAAAAGATAAAACCAGACCTGTTAGTCAATGGCAGATCAGCAGGTGGTTGGGACTAACTCTGCTAATGGAGTAAGCTTATTAAACTATCATCGGCAAAAAGAAAGAAGTGATTTGTAGCCTAACATACAATTTGCGCCAGGAGCAGGCGGGACATGGCGCCGTAGCGGGCGTCGGCAGCCCGAGACGCCATGGATGGCTGAAACGGGCTGGCGTCGCCTTCGAGCAGGGCTGGATGCCTTGCGAGATTTAGCCGAGGCACTGTGTCCGGCCTGCTCCTGGCGCCACCATATTGAACGCTAAAAAGCAAATATTTTCGAATAGATTTTACGTGATGCAACGAATACCCCTTTGGAATAGATTATTACGTGATGCAACGCGGAAGGGGAGCAGTCCCGATATTTACCTTGCCCCTTGGCTGAGAAACCGATTCTGGTATTGCCCCAGGGATCTTTTGATGGCCCCACGATATTCCCCATTAAGTCGACTTCCTTTGTCACATTTCTGATCGTGAGATTTCCCTTCACGGTAT
>Ga0074045_10005955_pt1 | contig 10553 bp, 9 predicted proteins | sample BogForMeECP23OM2_FD_94442 | JGI IMG/M metagenome (GOLD analysis project Ga0074045, IMG submission 94442) | Bog forest soil microbial communities from Calvert Island, British Columbia, Canada - Bog Forest MetaG ECP23OM2 | ecosystem: Environmental > Terrestrial > Soil > Wetlands ... | reverse complement strand
GGCCTTCTCGGCCCCGTAGAGCGTCCCCCCGCGCATGGGGGTTCCCTTGTATGGCCCCCGCCCCGGGCCAATCGCCGCACCGCTCGAGATATTGACGATCGCGCCGGTACGGCGCTGGATCATTTCTGCGAGCACGAGCCGACTCAGGAAAAACGGTCCATTCACATTCACCGCAAGGGACTTCAGCCATTTGCTTGGGGGGAACTCTGCGATCGGGAAGAAATAGGTGAGGGCGGCGTTATTCACCAGGAGGTCGATCGGTCCGAACGCTGTGCGCACCTCGCCGACAATGCGCTCGCAATCCTCCCACTGAGAGACGTCGCCCACGACCGCAGCGGCACGTGCGCCCGCGTCCGCAATCTCACGCACCGTCGTCTCGAGGGAGCCTTCAAAGAGGCGGTGCTCGCCTTCCTTGAGGGTCCGTGCCACACAAGCGACGTGCGCTCCTTCCGCCGCGAAGAGACTCGCCACTGCCTTTCCGATGCCACGGCTGGCTCCCGTGATGAGGGCAACCTTGCCGTCGAGCTTGCCCATGGGCCTCCCTGGCGTAGGCCGCCCCGGAGCGGCTCTGCGTTTCGTCGCGCGATCCTCTCGTACGGGCGCCGCTGCTCGGTCCCCTGTCGTTGGCGCTTGGAGACCCTTCCGAGTTCGCCAGAAGGAAGCGCGTCAACGGACATGCCGGACGCCGCAAGCGGGCTCCTTCGAAAGGGAGCTCTCGCCTGGGTTGCAGAGGTACCGGTTCGGCTCTTTCTCTGCCAGTGACGGTCGTTCGCAGAGCCAGGCCGAGGGCCTTCCGCAGCGGCGGGAGCGGCACGGTCCGGTGGCACGAGCTTCGCCGGGGGGGATTTCTCCTGCCCGATGGGTCGTTGAACGGACGCGGATTTACGGAGGCGCGCGGCACCTGCGCGCGGCGGGTCGACGGCTAATGCACGCGGGTAAAGACTTCGGTGGCCCCGGAGTCGCCCGCACGGGTCCACATCCGGTTTCCATCTACCACGAACACACGACGAACACGCCGGTGCCGCTCGGGATCGAAGTGCTCGACCACAAATGAGCTTCGATCCGATGGCTTGATGGAACAGGGATACGTCGCGTCCATCGTCGGATGGTGCGTGTGACACGTGCCCGGACTGAAGGTCAGTCTCACGCGGGCCGGAGCAACCGCGGTCTCTTCGACGAGAGAACTCCCACCGGAGGAAGCCGCGGGGGCTTCCGTCGTGGCGACCGGATCTTGCGACTGCCACGTCCCAAGGAGTGCAGGCCTCGTTTGAGGCTGGGGAGTGGAGAGGAGGATCAGGAGTAGAGCGAACTGGTCGGGCCGCATGTCCTTCTATCGGCCCCTGTGGTCGAAAGGCACTGTGACTCGGCTCACGGCAAGAGGCGCTCTAAGCTGTCGAACCTTCGAGGAAACTCTCCAAAAATAGGCAACGGGGTGGCAAGCCCGGGGGGAACGTACGGCGCCACGCGGGCCAGGGTTTCGCGCGGCGATCCCCTCGCCTCCTTCGGCCGCCCGAGCCCTAGCTGACCTGCGGCAGGGATTTTTCTCCGAGCTCCTGCGCGAAACGGTTGCGGACACTTTCCACGAGCGTCTCCAGCTCGGCCGTGGCGAAGCTCTCGTGGGAGATCTCGTCGAGCACGCGGATCCGGATCTCATGGCGACCCTGAAGCACGAAGCCACGCTTGGGCAGCGCGTTGCCTGTGCCTTCCAGGACGATCGGGAGCAGCGGTGCGCCCATACGTTGCGCGAGGGAGAATGCGCCGGGCTTGAAGGAGCGCAGCCGACCGTCCATCGAGCGCGTCCCCTCCGGAAACATCATGATGGAGTTCCCCCCTGCGAGGGCTCGCTCGCAGGCCCGCATCATGTTCGCGACGCTTTCGCGATCGCCACGACGCAGCTTGATGTAGCGATTCAGGCTCATGTTCCAGCCGATGAAGGGAATGCGGAAATTTTCAATTTTTGAAACCCACTTGAAGTGGCTGAAGAGTCGGAAGAGAACCAGAATATCGAGAAGCGACTGGTGATTCGCGACCATCACGTAGGCCACGTCGGGTCGAATCTTCTCGCGCCCGATCACCTGCACGGGCCAGGCGGGGTTGAGCCAGGTATAAAGAGATGCCCAAAAGCAGGTAAAGCGGTGGAGCACCACCAGCTTGCGGTCAAAGGGCGCCGTCGCCGCCCAAATCAGCACGGCGACCGGAAACAGCAGGACCGAGCTCACAGCCAGGAAGAGCCAGAAGCAAAGGGACATGAGCCGACGCCGCACGCGACCTGTGTAGCACTGCGCCGTACAGCCGCGAAAGGGCGGTCCCCGGCCGCCGGGATGGGCTAGCGTCGCGCCATGCCGAGCTCCGAGGCGGTGACGAAAGGGGTACGGATCGAGGTCACGTCGCGCTACGTGGCGGAACGCTCCGCCCCCGAGGATGGAGAATGGTTCTTCGCGTACACCGTGCGCATCACGAACGAGGGTTCTGAGCCCGTGCAACTCATCTCACGCCACTGGATTATCACCGATTCCGAGGGTCGGCAACAGGAAGTCAAGGGCCCAGGCGTGGTCGGGGAGCAGCCGACGCTACGACCTGGCGAAAGCTTCGAGTACACCTCTGCGTGTCCACTGACGACGTCCATTGGTGCCATGCAGGGCAGCTATCAGATGGTGACAAGCGGCGGGGAACGCTTCGACGCGACGATCGCGCCCTTCACGCTCTCTGAGCCCTACGCGATGAACTAACCCCGATGCAAGAGGAGCCCCGCCCGTTTCGTGCCCATCCTCCTCGCTACGGCAGTACGCCGCTCCCGGCAAGCCGCTACGTGCCAGGGAGCGGGGCTACGCACCCCGGGCAAAGAGCAGACGCCGCTGGCCCGGGCACAAAGGCCAGCGAGCCCCTTCTTCCGCGCGAACGCTGGGGGGAACAGGGGAGCTACATCCACGGGGTCGATCTCTTCAACCAAGCCTTCTGGTGGGAAGCGCATGAAGCGTGGGAGAGTCTTTGGGCCCGGGCGGAAGGTACGCAGCGCCTGTTCCTGCAAGGCCTGATCCAGCTCGCGGCCGCGCTCCTCAAGCACCACGTCCAAAGTGTTGCTGGCTCGGTCAGTCTGGCCCGCGAAGCCCGGGGAAAGCTGGTCGCGGTCTGCCAGCGAGAGCGTTTGGCGCGCGGCGAGCGCTTTATGGGGGTGGACGTCCCCGCGCTGCTTCAGGCGATTGATGCGGCGTTTGCCCCCGTGTTTCAGGCCGAGCGTCATGGGGTTGTTCCGCCACTGGCCGCCCCGTTGGTGCTCGAACTCGACGGGAGCTAGACGCGTGCTGTCGCTGCGCGGTGTCTCGAAGAGTTTCGGCCAGACGCCGGCAGTGCGTGACGTCGACTTGGACTTCGCTCCCCACACCACCACGGTACTGATCGGTGCGAGTGGCTGTGGGAAGTCGACGCTCCTGCGCCTAGCGCTCGGGCTCGTGACGCCGGACCGAGGCAGCGTGCACCTCGATGGGGAGCGTCTCGATGCCGAGAGCGCTCCCGCACTGCGTCGCCGCATGGGTTACGTCATCCAAGACGGGGGCCTCTTTCCTCACCTCGACGCACGCCGCAATGTGAGCCTCATGGCGCGTTACCTCGGATGGGAAGGCGAACGCACGCGGCAGCGCGTGCAGGACCTTGCGCGGCTCGCGCGCTTTCCCGAAAGCGCGCTCGACCGGTTTCCCGTGCAACTCTCTGGAGGACAGCGCCAGCGGGTAGGACTCATGCGGGCTCTTCTGCTCGATCCGGAGGTGCTGCTGCTCGACGAACCCCTCGCAGCCCTCGACCCGTTGGTTCGCGCGGAGCTCCAGGACGCGTTGCGCGAGATTTTTCGAGACCTGGGCAAAACCGTCGTACTCGTCACCCACGACCTCGCCGAGGCTGCTTTTTTTGGCGATCGCATCGTCCTCTTGCGGGACGGAAGCGTGGAACAGTCCGGCACGCTGCGGGATCTGGTGGAGGCTCCGGCGGACGAGTACGTAAGCCGCTTCGTGCGCGCGCAGCGCACCCTCCACATCGTTGGAGCAGAGGCCGCGCGGTGAAGCTTCTGGGGCGCAGCGCCCGGCGCTGGCTTCTGGCCGCAACCCTCGTCCAATCGGAGTGCGTTCTTTCGTGCTCGGGAGACGTAGCGCGCGCGGCGACCCCCGTCAGGATTGGCTCGAAGCAGTTCACCGAATCCGTGGTGTTGGGTGAACTCGCGACGGCCCTCGTGCGCGCGAGCGGCAGCAGCGCCCAGCATCGTAGCCAGCTGGGTGGGACGCAGGTGCTCTGGAACGCCCTCGTGCAAGGCGAAATCGACCTCTACCCGGAATACACGGGAACCCTCGAACAGGAGATCCTGAAGAACGAGGGAGTGAGGGGAGAGGAAAAGCTGCGTAGCACACTCACGTCGTATGGCGTCGTGATGTCGCGCCCGTTGGGTTTCAACGACACCTACGCGCTCGGCATGAAGGCCGCCCGAGCCGAGGCTCTTGGCATCCGCTCGATCTCCGATCTGCGCCGCCACCCCGAACTCCGCTTCGGATTCACGAACGAGTTCATGGACCGAGCCGACGGCTGGCCGGGGCTGCGGGCGCGCTACGCACTTCCGCAAGAGGATGTGCGTGGTCTCGATCACGATCTCGCCTACCGCGGTCTCGACGCGGACACGATCGACGTGACTGACCTCTACTCCACCGATGCGGACATCGCGTACTACGACATCCAGATTCTTCAGGATGATCAGCACTACTTTCCCGTGTACGACGCGGTCTGGCTGGTCCGGGCCGACCTGAAAGGGCGTGCGCCGGCCGCGGTGGCCGCGCTCGCTCGCCTCGAGGGGAAGATCGATGCGAGTGCCATGGCGGCGATGAACGCGCGCGCCAAGATCGATCAGGTGCCCGAAACACGCGTCGCAGCCGACTTCCTCTTCGCGACGCTTGGCCTCACGGTGGTATCGGAAGAGCAGGGACCGCTAGCGCGGATTCTGCGCCGCACGGAGGAACACCTCACCCTCGTTACGGTGTCGCTCAGCGCAGCGCTGTGCGTGGCCCTTCCCCTGGGCATCTTGGCCGCGCGAAGGCCCCGGCTTGGCGCCCTTTTGCTTGCTGCGACAGGCGTGCTGCAAACGATTCCCTCACTCGCGCTCCTGGTTTTTATGATTCCTATCCTCGGGATTGGCGCCCCTCCTGCGGTGGCGGCGCTCTTCCTCTACAGCCTCTTGCCCATCGTGCGAAATACCCACGCTGGTTTGAGCGGAATCCCGGCGCCTTTGCGCGAGTCCGCTGAGGCGCTCGGCCTCTCGCCGCGGGCACGCCTCTGGCACGTCGAACTCCCCCTCGCCTCCCCATCGATTCTTGCCGGGGTGAAGACCTCGGCGGTCATCAACGTGGGGACGGCGACCCTCGGCGCAGTGATCGGCGCCGGCGGATACGGGCAGCCCATCCTGACGGGGATCCGCCTCGACAACGTAGGGCTCATCCTGGAAGGTGCCGTGCCGGCTGCGCTTCTCGCGGTGGCTGTTCAGGCCCTTTTTGCCGGAGCCGAGCGCTGGGTGGTCCCGATGGGCCTTCGCCTCGCGCGCAAGGATTAGTGTTCGCGTTCTCGCGCGCGCGACATACAATGCAGGTGGGCCCGTGGGGGGGGCAGGAGGCAGCCACCATGGACCTCTCATATGGGGAGGAGTCCGAGCGCCGCGCGCAGCTGGGCTGCGCGGCCGCCACTCCTAACTGCTACATGACGATCCGTTCGGCAACCGAGGCGCTATGCGCACCGCTTAGCGCCGAAGACGCTGCACTCCAATCGATGCCCGATGCAAGCCCGGCGAAATGGCATCTGGCGCACAGCTCCTGGTTCTTCGAAACCTTCGTGCTCTGTCCCACCGTCCCCGGCTACCGCGTGTTCTCTGCCGCGTACCATGCTCTCTTCAACTCCTACTACCAGTCGGTGGGGAAGCCCTACCCGAGGCCAAAACGAGGCCTCTTGTCGAGACCCTCCCTCGACGAGGTCGTGGCGTACCGCCGGCATGTCGATCACCGCATGACGGACCTGCTGGCGACCCCGCGCATCGCCGAGCGCGGCGAACTGCTCGCTGTGATCGAACTCGGCCTGCAGCATGAGCAGCAGCACCAAGAGCTCCTGCTCACCGATTTGAAGCATCTCTTCTTTCAAAATCCCCTGCGCCCGAGCTATCGGGCCGGGGCGGAAGGAAAGACGGAAGCGCCAGCACCCGGCCGGTCCTGGTGCGAACACCCCGGTGGAATTGCTCGAATCGGCCACACTGGGCAGGGCTTCTCCTTCGATAACGAGCGGCCTCGTCATCGCCGGCTCCTCGAACCCTTCACCTTGGCCTCGCGCCTGGTCACGAACGGGGAGTGGATGGCGTTCATGGCCGATGGCGGCTACGAGCGTCCTGAGCTCTGGCTGTCAGACGGTTTCGACGCCGTGCGCGCCGGAGACTGGCGTGCCCCGCTCTACTGGGAACGCGACGAATGCGGCTGGCAGCTTTTCACATTGTCGGGGACGCAGTCCGTCTCTCCTCACGATCCCGTATGTCACGTGAGTGCGTACGAAGCCGACGCATTCGCGCGCTGGGCGCGCGCGAGACTGCCCGGTGAAGACGAATGGGAGATTCTGGCCACCGGCCTACCCGTGGAAGGGAACTTTGTGGAGAGCGGTTTGCTCCGCCCGGCCTCTTTCTGCGGCGAAAGCGCTGCCCCGCGTCAGCTTTTCGGGGATGTCTGGGAATGGACGCGCAGCCCCTACGTACCGTATCCCGGCTATCGGCCCCCTGCGGGTGCGCTCGGCGAGTACAACGGCAAGTTCATGGCCAACCAATGGGTCTTGCGCGGTGGCTCCTGCGCCACACCGCAGGCCCACGTGCGCGCAAGCTATCGCAACTTCTTCCCCCCTTCGGCCCGCTGGCAGTTTAGCGGCGTGCGCGTTGCGCGAGACCTGCGATGAGCTTCAAGCTGCGAGAGGCGGTACCGCCGCTCGAGAACTTCCGCGACGAGGTGCTGCGCGGCCTCGCGTACCCCCGCAAGGAACTCCCGTGCAAATACTTCTACGACGCTAGAGGCTCGGCGCTGTTTGACGAGATCTGTGATCTGCCGGAGTACTACTTGACACGCGCAGAGCTCGCGATCCTTCGCGCACACGCAGCGGAGATGGCCGCGCTCCTCGGACCGCGCTGCCTCGTCATCGAGTATGGCAGCGGAAGCGGAGTGAAGACGCGACTGCTTCTCGACCAGCTGCTCGATGCGGTCGCGTATCTCCCGATCGATATCTCACCCAGTCCGCTGCTTGCCGCTGCGCAGGCTCTCGTGGTGGCGTATCCCAGGCTCGAGGTCCTGCCCGTGTGTGCGGACTACACTGCTGAATATCCGCTCCCTCATCCCCGCGTGAAGCCGGCACGCCGCGCCGTGTTCTTCCCAGGATCGACGATCGGAAACTTCACCCCGGGCGAGGCCGAGAGCTTTCTCAAGCACGTAGCCCAGGTGTGCGGGCGTGGCGGCGCGCTCCTTGTGGGCGTGGACCTCGCGAAGGGCTCGAAGACCCTGGAACGCGCCTACGATGACTCCCAGGGGGTCACTGGGCGCTTCAACCTAAACCTCCTCGCCCGCATCAACCGTGAGCTCGGAGCCGACTTCGATCTCGAGGCATTCCGTCATCGTGCGGTGTATGCGCGCTCCCTCGGCCGAGTGGAGATGCACCTCGTGAGCAAGTGCGCTCAGGAGGTTTGGGTCGCTGGATCGCGCTTTGCCTTCGAGGCCGGGGAGGCGATCCTGACGGAGTGTTCGTACAAGTGGGGCCTGGCGGAGTTCGAAGAGCTTGCGCGGGGTGCGGGTTGGCGGGTGACCCGCGTCTGGACGGACCCGCAGCGAAAGTTCAGCGTCCAATACCTGACCGCGGAGTAGCCGGATCGAGGGGAGGGGGACCTAGGACTCGACTCGAACCCCGCGCCAGAAAGCCACGTAGCCCGCGATTTGTTTGGCCGCGTCCATAGGCGCGGGGTAGTACCACGCGGCATCCCGGTTCGCCTCCTCTCCCACGAGGATGTCGTAGTAGCTCGCGACTCCCTTCCAGGAACAGGTCGTGTGGGTTGCACTCTCCCGCAGGTGCTCGCGACGCACACTCTCGGGAGGGAAGTACTGGTTGCCCTCGACCTCGATGCAGCGGTCGCTTTCGGCGATGACGATGCCCTTCCAGACGGCCTTGGCCATGTCCGTGGCTCCTCCTGCCTCGGAAATCTAGCTCGCGAATGACCGGCCCTGACACGCCAGGCTGGTAGCATGCCGCCATGCCGGAAATGGTCGTGGCCCGGGGCGCGCGGGCGATTGAGAATCGCCTTCTGCGCGACGTCGCGCTGCTTCTGCCCGCGGGCGAGGCAGCTTCCCGTGGGCTCGAACGGCCGGTGAGGATCATCGTCCCCTCGCGCAGCCTGCGCGATCACCTGGGTGGCGCGATCGTCCGACACCTGGATCGCGCCGTGGCCGGGATCGAGATCCATACGCTTCACGGACTTGCGCGCGACGTACTCGAGCGCACCGGCCTGCGAGCGCCGGTCGGCGAAGAACTGCTGCCGATCCTGGTGAGCCGCAGTGCGCGCCTCGAGACGGAATTGCGCGAGGGCCTCGAGCCCCTGCGTGAGGGCTACGCCGCACTCACCGGAACGATCACCGATCTTCTCGATGCAGGCTTTCATGCCGCCCACGCAGCCGCGCTGGACGACGCGCTGTGCGACTTCGACTCGCGCAGCGGAGGGCGCGGCGGGCGGTCGATCGCGCGCATGCGGGCCTTGGTCCGAGTGGCGGCGCACACGGCACGAGAGTTTGCGCGTCTTGGCCTAGGTCGAGCTTCCACGCGTCTTGAGCTCGCCCGCGAGGCCATTGAGCGTGATGCCGAGCGGGCCTTGCCCGCGCGAGCCGTGCTTGTGCACGGCTTCGCCGAGGCTACGGGCGAAGCCTCCGCGCTGATCGAGGCATTGTGCCGCCATCGCGATGCAACGGTGTACATCGATCATCCACCGGATCCCGCGAATCCGTTGCAGACGGACTTCGGGGTTCGCTTCACGCAGCGCCTGCGCGAGCGTCTGCTTGGCAGCGCGAAGCTCGGAGAGGACGCGCATCCGGAGCCGGCTCGACCGAAGGTCGAGACCCTTTGCGCAGGCGAGGGGCAATCGGAGGTTCGCGCGGTGGCGGATCGCGTACGCCGCCTGCTCGATGGTCCCGAGCCACCCCGCCCCGAGGAGATTGGAATCGTGGCGCGAACAGTCGGGCCGTACGCGCTGGCGCTCCGGCTCCACCTCGAGCGTCTCGCGATCCCGTTTTCCTCCCCCACGGCACAGGGGCCTCGGGGCTCTTTGGGCCGCCGGGTCGAAGCGCTCCTCGATCTCTTGCGACGGCGCGAAGCCACGCCCGCGGATCGATGGCTCGAGGTACGCGCAGACCTCACCTCCGAGCGCCGATGCGATCTGCGCGTGGCATTCCATGCCCTGGGCGCGGCGCGCCTTTCCGAAGTGGCTCAGCTTGTCCCCGGGCGTGATCTCGCTCCGCACAAGGACCATGCTCTGCCTGTGTATCGCGGCCTTGGACTCCGCGGCTCGGTGTCGAGTCCATCTGTGGACGATGAACGGCGAGTTTCTGTGACGCCGCGCATGCTGTCCTTCCATGCCCTCGACGCCGCGATCCGGGCCGCCGGGCGTCTTTGCCAGCGTTTCGTGGCCTGGCCCTCGAGCGCGCCCATGGCTCAGCATCTCACGGGCGTCTGCGAGCTCGTGCGCGAAGATCTCGCGTTGCCCCTCACCCCTCTCGAGGGGGCTATTCGCAAGCTCGAACAGGCTCTCCCCCCCGAGCTCCCGCTCACGGCGGACGAGTTCCTTTCATTGTGGGAGGGCGCTCTCGCAACCGAGCTGCCCGAGGCGTTTGGCGGCGCAGGGGCAGGCGTTCAGGTGCTGGACGCGATTGCGGCGCGGGGACGTACCTTCTCTCATCTCTTCGTCTTAGGGATGAATCGTGACGTCTTCCCGCGGGTCGTGCTGGAAGATCCCTTCCTGCCCGACGTGGTCCGACGGGCACTTCTTCCGGTCTTACCCGACTTGGCGCTCAAGGAGACGGGCTTCGCGGAGGAGCGGTACCTGTTCGCGCAGCTCCTCTCGGCGAGCCCGCGCGTCACCCTCTCCTGGCAGACGGCGGACGACGACGGCAAGCCGAGGTCACCTTCGCCCCTCGTTCAGCGCATGCGCTCGACGCTCGGCAGCGAGGCACCGGAGATGGTGCCCCCAATCTATTCGCTACCGGAGAGAGTGGACGCTCTACCGCGCCCTGCCCACGAGCATGCAATCCTGGCAGGGCTTTACGGGAGCCTCGCCAGCTTTGCCGGGGTGCTCCCCATCGCGATCCGCGAGACCCATGGCGCAGGCTCGAAAATTGACGCGACCCGCCTCGCCGCTGCGAGGCTTGCGATTCTGCGAGAGCTCGATCCGCGGTTCCACGCCAGGGCACGAAGCGAAGGCTCCTCGCTTCTCGGTCCGTACTTCGGATTTGTGGGCGCTGTGCGTGAGGCGG
>Ga0074045_10005954_pt1 | contig 10554 bp, 9 predicted proteins | sample BogForMeECP23OM2_FD_94442 | JGI IMG/M metagenome (GOLD analysis project Ga0074045, IMG submission 94442) | Bog forest soil microbial communities from Calvert Island, British Columbia, Canada - Bog Forest MetaG ECP23OM2 | ecosystem: Environmental > Terrestrial > Soil > Wetlands ... | reverse complement strand
TCTCTTCCTGAGAACGAAAAAGAATTCAGATCCCTCCTCAGAAGACGTTGATTTTATTGCTTGACAAGAGGTATCATTTTCATTGATAATGAGTGGGTTAAATACTCCCCAATTTTTGGCAAGAATTTAAAAGGAGGTGATTAGATAGTGAAAAAGGTATTAGCGTTAATTCTTTCCTTAGTGCTTCTCGTAGCATTTACTTTTGCCGTCGGCTGTAAGAAGGCAGAGGAACAAAAGCCCGTAGAGATGCCTAAGCAGGAAGCACCGGCACCGGCACCAGCACCAGCACCGGCACCTGAAAAAGCTCCAGCACCGGCACCTGAAAAAGCTCCAGAGGCACCAAAGAAGTAGTGCTCATAAAGGACACCATGAGGGGCTGAAAGGCTCCCTCATGGTGTTGCTTTCGGCTGGTAAAAACTATTATATTTTAGCGTGTTATTTATTCAAGAGTGGGACTTCCCACTTTTTTTTTTAGTAAAGGATGGAAACTTACGACATCAAACATAAAATGCATGGCCTGGCATCCCGGATAGCTGAAGATGAAGGGTTCGAGCTGGTAACGGTTGACATACTTGGCAAGGGCAAAAGGATGCTGGTAAGGGTCGTGATTGACAAGAATGAGGGAGTCACGGTTGGTGATTGTGAGAGGATGAGCAGAGACCTCGGGGCGCTTCTCGATGTGGAAGACCTGATAAGAGGTTCTTACGTACTGGAAGTATCATCTCCTGGATTGGATAGGCCGCTGACCAGCCAGAAAGATTTTGAAAGGAAAATAGGGAAACTTGTACGGGTGGTCACTAGCGAGAAAATAGACAACAGCACTTTTTTTATCGGAAGACTCATGGATGTTGGAGAAAATTGGATCCGGCTCAAACTGCAAGAAAAGGGAGGAGATAAGGATATCTTCATCCCTATGGACGTAGTCTCGAGGGCGCGGTTGGAAATAGAAATCAAGTAGGGGTGTCTGCCATGGGAAAAGAACTTTGTCTTGTAATAGATCAGATCAGCAGAGAAAAGGGTATCTCCAGAGACGCCCTTATAGAGGTGCTTGAATCTGCCCTTTTTTCAGCTGTCCGCAAGAGATTTGGCAACAGGGCTAATATTACCCTCAAGATAGATCCGAAGACATGTGAAATCAATGTATTCGAAATTAAGAAGGTCGTCGAACAGGTGGTGGACAAGGACGAAGAAGTTGCCTTACTCGAGCTAAAGTACAGTGCTCCTGATAAAGTCATTGGCGACAGCGTTGAAATACCCATCGCGCTCCATGACTTTGGCAGGATTGCTGCACAGACTGCAAAACAGGTCATCTTCCAGAAGGTAAGAGAGGCCGAGAGGGACATCATCTTCGATGAATATAAAGACAAAGTCGGTCAGATCCTAAGCGGCACCATTTTGAGAAAAGAGAAGGGCGCATACTATATTCACCTGGGGAAGACTGAAGCCCTATTGCTGCAGAGAGACACCCTGCCCACTGAAACATTGAAAAGAGGTGACATCGTCAAGGCCTACCTGGCTGAAGTAAAACAGACATCCAAAGGTCCCGGCATTCTACTTTCAAGGACAGAACCGAATTTCGTCATCGGCCTCTTCAAGATGGAGGTCCCGGAGATTCACGACGGCATAGTTGTGATAAAGGCGATTGCCAGGGAGCCTGGGGAGAGGACAAAGATAGCGGTATTCTCCAAAGATTCATCAATAGATCCCGTTGGGGCCTGCGTTGGCATGAAGGGAACGAGGGTCCAATCGATCGTGAGAGAGTTGAGGGGAGAGAGGATTGACATAATCCCATGGAACGAAGACCCCAGGATCTTCATCGCCAGAGCCCTGACACCTGCGGTTGTTGACAGGATTGGCATAGATGAGGATGAGAAAAAGGCTATGGTCATCGCAGATGACCAGCAGCTGTCTCTCGCCATAGGGAAGCGCGGCATGAACATAAAGCTCGCAACAAAGCTGACAGGCTGGGAAATCGACATCTTAAGTGAGTCTGAATACTCACAAATCAAACTGGAGGAGACTGACAGAACCCTCACAGAAGCGGTAAAGAAAGAGACAAAGAGCAACCGGCCGGAAAATGAGGAAAATCTCTGATTAAGTAGAGACCTGTCCCCTCAATTGACTTTCTTCTGGTATCGGGACCATGTCTGCAGTCGTTCCTTATCGTAATGGACAACCATTTATCATCGCCAGTCCAGTATATCAAAGGAGTTGGACCTCAGAGAGCCTCTTTGCTTGGTCGCCTCGGTATACACACAATCCTGGATGCCCTTCTTTACCTTCCCTTCAGATATGAAGACCGCAGTGCTATCAAGAAAATAGCCGATATCAGCTTCGAAGAATTGACCACGATTTCGGGCAAAGTAGTGCGCTCTGATCTGGTCTCGCCCAGCCCAAGAAGGCCGAGACTCAAGATGGTTGAGGCCATCATAGCAGACGGCAGCGGAACTATCAAGGCAAAGTGGTTTAACCAACCGTACCTCAAGAGGGTACTCAAACCGGGATCTTCAGTGGTCCTTCATGGAGCAGTAAAGTACGGCTTCGGGTCCGGAAAGGTTTTTTTAAGGGACGCTGCCTGCTTCGAGATGGTTAACCCCGAATATGAACTGCTCGACGACAATGAGGCCGATACTGACCAGATCCATACGGGAAGAATAGTCCCGATATACAGGTCAACTGAAGGGCTTAGCCAGAAGCAACTGAGAACGATCCTGTATACCATTTTGCATTCTACCGCTTCAACACTGTCTGACCATGTCCCCGCTACAATCATAAAAGCGTATAATTTTCCGGCCTTGCGTGAGAGCATCCATAATGTTCATTTTCCGACAGATCCATCCTCGTTGGAGGAACTCAACAGGGGGATAAGCCCTTATCATCAACGGTTGGCCTTTAATGAGCTTTTCACCCTTCAATTAGGATTGGCAGCAATCAAGAAAGGCGAGGCAACGGAAAAAGGCATATCCTTTGCCCCAGACGGCAGATTCACGAGACAATTACTGCAGAGGCTCCCTTTCACCCTTACTGCTGCTCAAGAACGTGTCTTTGACGAGATTCATACCGACATGCAGCGTCCCCGTGCAATGAACAGACTCATACAGGGAGATGTGGGATCAGGAAAGACTATCGTTGCGCTCCTCTCGATGCTCGCAGCTGTGGAATGCGGCTACCAGGCTGCGCTGATGGCACCAACAGAAATCCTCGCAGAACAGCACTTTATCACCATCCATCGGCTCATTGAGGACCTTGGGCTGCGTATACACCTGCTCACGGGAAGCCAGAGAAACAAGAATGTCGAGATAATTGCATCAGGAAACGCGGATATCGTCGTCGGGACCCATGCCCTGATTCAGGAAGGGGTATCATTCAACAGGCTGGGCCTTGCTGTTGTGGACGAGCAACACCGCTTCGGGGTGATGCAGAGGGCGCTCCTCAGGAAAAAAGGGCAGAATCCTGATATTCTTGTAATGACCGCGACCCCGATACCGAGAACACTAGCCCTGACCCTTTACGGCGATCTTGATTATTCCATAATTGATGAACTGCCGCCCAATAGGAGCCCTATCATCACAAAGCTTGTGTCTGAGTCGCAAAGGGAGCAAGTCCATGCAACCATGAAAGACGAAATTAGCAAGGGTCGACAGGTCTATGTGGTGTATCCCATTATTGAGGAGTCTGAGAAAATTGACCTCAAAGATGCGGTAACCGGAAAGGAGAGGCTGCAGAGACGTTTCCATGAATTCAATACCAGTCTGATTCACGGAAAGATGAAGCCTTTGCAGAGGGAAGAGATAATGGCTGAGTTCAAAAAGGGCGGCATCCACATCCTTGTGTCTACGACTGTCATCGAGGTCGGAGTTGACGTGCCAAATGCGACGGTTATGGTTATAATACACGCAGAGAGATTTGGACTATCACAGCTCCATCAGCTAAGGGGGAGAGTGGGCAGAGGAGGCAGCCAGTCTTACTGCATGCTCTTGAGCTACCACCCCAGCGAAGATGCGCGCAAGAGACTCCATGTCATGGTGGAGACAACTGATGGGTTCAGAATAGCCGAAGAGGACCTCCTTATCCGGGGGCCCGGAGAGTTCTTCGGCACAAGACAGTCAGGGCTCCCTGACCTGAAGGTGGCGGATGTCCAAAGGGACGCCAGACTGCTTGAAGCAGCCAGGAAAGAGGCCTTCGCCCTCATTGAAGATGACCCTCGCCTGGAAAAATATCCCGCCCTCAGGGAGTCCATCGAGGATTTTTGGGGGCGAAAACTTGAATTATTCAAGACAGCTTGACAGGGAATGTAGTATTTCGCATGAAAGGGGATGAGGAGGCGATATGCTTGGCAGAATTAAGGGGGATCTGGAAGAGGGGATGAAAAAGATTAAGTGGTTTGCCTCTCTGCTGTCTGAAAGGACAAGAATAGAAATCACCGTATTCAAGCTCCTCTATCAATCGGAGGAATTAAGAAAACAACGGGATGAGCTGCTCAGGCGCATTGGTGAAGAGGTGGTTGCGCTGAAGGGAAAACATACAGATATTTACACGCATCAAGAGATACTGGCCACCCTCAAGGAACTGGAGCTGCTTGAACCCCAAATAAGAGAGACCATGGAAAAGGCATCGGACATCAGCAAAATGAGCGCATGATCTACTTGGACATCACTTTCTTTGCGCTCGGGCTCATCATGGGCTCGTTTCTGAATGTCTGCATCTACCGCCTGCCACGCGACATCTCCATTGTGTGGCCATCATCGTCATGCCCTCTCTGCAGCACCCCTATCAAGTTCTATGATAATATTCCCCTGCTCAGTTATGTCCTCTTGCGAGGCAAGTGCAGGACCTGCGGGGAAAAGATCTCCCTGCGATATCCCTTAGTTGAACTATTAAACGGGCTCCTTTACCTCCTGGTCTTTAGTTGCTTCGGGCTGGGATGGCATCTGCCGTTGCTCTTTGCCTATGTATCCGCGACGGTAGTCATCAGCTTCATTGATTTGGAGTTCCAGATAATTCCTGATGTCATAACGATCCCTGGTGTCATTCTGGGTCTTTTTGGCGCGTCCTTCTTCCTTCCTGACCCCTTTACCCATTTTCCGGTCTACTCTTTATCTCCAGGCAACTATCCCTTTACAATCGCTGGTCCTTCTATTGTCGGTTTCATAAACTCGATTGCAGGCCTGTTGGGCGGATACTGCTTTTTTTACCTAATCGCTCTTCTAGGCAAGGCATGGTCAAAAACAGATGCGATGGGGGGTGGAGACCTTAAAATGATGGCCATGGTTGGCGCATTTATGGGATGGAAGGCAGTATTGCTCACCACCTTCCTGGGGAGCGTTGCCGGTTCTCTCATCGGGGTAGCCATAATGCTGGGCACAGGAAAGGGAAGAAAGACTAAGATCCCGTTTGGACCATTTTTGGCGGTAGGGTCCTTGATCACCCTCTTTTTTGGGGGAGATCTGGTGAGATGGTATTTTGGACTATATATCAGGTAAAATATAACTTATCCTCAGTTCATCAGTCTCTCTGCTGATATTCTGAAATTTTCCGAGATCCAATCATCTTTGTGACTATTGTTGCGTGATGCTTGTTGGCGCAAAGAACTCTCTTTTGAAAGGCGCGGTTTTATGAAACGTGATGATTTAAGAAACATAGCAATTATCGCCCATGTTGACCATGGTAAGACAACCCTTGTCGATGGAATGTTGAGACAGGCAGGCATATTTCGTTTCAATGAAAAGGTTCAGGAAAGGGTCATGGACAACATCGATCTTGAAAGAGAGCGCGGGATTACCATAATGGCGAAGAACACCGCTGTGCAGTTTGACGGTTTTAAGATTAATATCGTTGATACCCCTGGGCATGCGGACTTTGGTGGAGAGGTTGAGAGGACTCTTACGATGGTGGATGGGGTTTTATTGCTCGTTGATGCTTCTGAAGGCCCCCTGCCCCAGACGAGATTCGTCCTCAAAAAGGCCCTGGAACTCAATTTGCCTCCGATACTCGTCATTAATAAAATCGACAGGCCTGATGCAAGGATTCAGGAAGTCCTCAACGAAGTCTATGACCTCTTTATTGATCTGGATGCAACTGAAGCACAGCTGGAGTTTCCCATCGTCTACACGAACGCCAAGAAAGGTATTGCAAAATTGAGATTGGAAGACGAATCCCTTGACCTGAGGCCCCTCTTTGACCTCATTGCCACGGCCATCCCCGCTCCTGAGGGAGAGAGAGACCAGAGCCTGCAGCTCCTTGTTGCAAATATAGACTATAACGACTATGTGGGTAGGCTCGCCATCGGACGGGTCTTTTCCGGGGCAGTGAAGATTGGTGATCAAGTCGCCATGATTAAGGGTGACGGAGAGATAAAAAAGACCAGGATAACCTCCATGCACGTCTTCCAGGGACTCGAAAGGATTGAGGCAAAAGAGGTATCTGTCGGGGACATTGTCGCTCTTGCCGGCATAGAGGGCATCAACATAGGGGATACCATTACAGACAGCGAAAACCCCAGGCCCTTGCCAAGAATAACGGTTGACGAGCCAACAATATCGATGGTCTTTTCTGTAAACACTGCGCCCTATGCAGGGAGGGAAGGCAGATATGTAACTTCCAGGAATCTCAGGGAGAGGCTTGAGAAGGAATTGCTCTACAATGTTGCAATAAAAGTCGATTTTCAAATGACGGATTCCTTTAAGGTGATGGGCCGTGGGGAGTTGCAACTCGCTATCCTGATAGAAATGATGCGGCGTGAGGGTTACGAGCTCTCGGTGTCCATGCCGGAAACAATAACGAAGACGATCAATGGTGTCCTGCATGAACCGATGGAGGTTCTTGTCATCGATGTTCCGGAGGAGTTTGTCGGTGTGGTTACTCAGCAAGTCGGCATGAGGAAAGGCAAGATGCTGAAGATGCAGAATAACGGGCACGGCAGGGTGAGACTTGAGTTCAGGGTCCCGTCAAGGGGCCTTATCGGTTTCAGGTCGCAATTCCTGACCGATACAAAAGGCTCCGGCCTGTTAAACCATCTTTTTGACGGATATGACCCGTGGCATGGCACGATGTCAAAGAGGCATACCGGGGCCCTGGTGGCAGACAGGGCAGGGAAATCCACTACCTATGCCTTATTCCATTTGCAACCCAGAGGGACGCTTTTTGTGAAAGAGAATACGCCTGTGTACGAGGGGATGATCATAGGAGAAAATGCAAAGGAAAGTGACCTGGATGTGAATGTCACCAAGGAAAAAAAGCTTACGAACATGCGGGCTTCAACCGCTGATGATGCACTACAGCTGATACCCCCGCGGCTTTTGAGCCTTGAACAGGCGATAGAGTTCATTAAGGAAGACGAGTTCGTTGAGGTCACTCCACAATCGATAAGGCTTAGGAAAAAAGTTCTGGAGGCTAATAAAAGACCCAGGGTTAAGTCCTAGAAAAATCGAGATCAATGCTTGGTAAAGCCCTATTAATTTTCATCGCGGCACTCCTTTTATATGTCAGCTCTTTTTTTGTTTTTCCAGATGTGTCTGTTCTCCAGAAGCAAAATCCCCTAAAGACCTCTTTCATGCAATACCGGCAAAGGGAGTGGGAAAAGCAGGGGAAACACATAAAAATCACTCAGACCTGGGTCACCCTTTCGCATATATCCCCGTATCTGATAAAGGCGGTCCTCATTGGAGAGGATGACAAATTTTGGAGACACGAGGGTTTTGATTTTGAGGCGATGCAAAAGGCTCTCGAAAAGGATATAAAAAAGAAGAAATTTAAATTCGGGGGTAGCACAGTGAGCCAGCAGCTCGCAAAAAACCTTTATCTGACACCATCCAAGAACCCCCTGCGGAAAATAGAGGAAGCCATCCTCACTTGGCGGTTGGAAAAAACTCTCTCAAAAAAAAGAATCCTCGAGCTCTACCTCAATGTGGCTGAGTGGGCAGAAGGCATCTTCGGCATTGAAGCGGCGGCACGCCATTATTATGGCAAATCTGCATCAGCCCTCACTCCTGAGGAGGCCACCAGACTGGCCTCAGTGCTACCAAACCCCATAAAATATACTCCGCTCGGCACCTCAACCTACGTCGAGAATCGCTCGAGGTTGATCTATAACATTATGGTGAAAAGGGGCATAGTATCTGAGGAGTATGAGGAACTGATGGAAGACTCCAGCAAACTGAGGACTTCCGCTACGGAAGACAAACCCGAGGCTGATGGGGTTGACGGTGGCGGCAAGGATGCTCTCTCCCGCTGATATGTATGCACAGTTATCCTCTTCATACAAGGGACTTTAAACGGTCGATAGAGAGGCCAGAATTTGCAGAGTCCCTTTAGTGGCAGTTTTCTGCAAGTAGGGAAGGCCAGATCTTCGGAGGACTTCTCTGACTCTGAGCAGGGTTCTATCTCAATCGTGATGTCCCCACAACGAATCAAGGAGGAGCCCGAAGTTCTTCGCCAGCACCGGGTGGAAGTCGGTGCCCGCCAGATGCATGATCGATACGCTGATCGTTTCTTTATTATACGCGCGGCGGTATTGCTTCGCTGTGCTCATGGCGTCGAAATAGTCAGAAATAGTCGTCATGTGGCTGCATATGTTCTGCTCCCACGAAGCAGCGACTGTCGGATACCCCGTCAGATCATACATCAGGTGATGCTCAAACGCGGTCACAACAGCCAGCCGGGGCACTCCGGGGTTGTCCATGAGATACCGAGCACCCTTGAGCGGATGCTCACGCACCACATCCCATTCCGCTTCCGTTAGCTTCCCGGGCTTATTCAGAATATCTTCAGGTATGAAGAGCTTGCCGATATCGTGTAGCAGTGACGCAACCCCGATATCATGCAGTAGTTGACCCTTAATGTCCAGCGACAGCGCCTGCGCAAGGTTGAGCACGCATACATTGGTTGAGTGTGTAAAAGTGTAGTCATCGAGGATCCTCAGTGGCGCAAGGGCAGTCAGAACCTGACTCTCCTGTCGAAAGGTCTTGATAAATCCCCCGACAATAGTGTACAAGCCCGAAACATGGAAATGTTTACCTTGCCTGATGGCCTCATAAATCTCACGGAAATGGTCAAGCTCGGCCTGTGGAAGATCCTTAAGCAACGGTAACAGGATTTCACTGTCAGATGGCAACGCCAGCCCAAGGCCCGTCTCAAGGCCAACCGTGCCAAAGGAGATGGAGGCTAAATCCTGCGGCAATGATCCCTGGCGACTGGCGGCCATGATCCCAATCAATGACCGGATTTCATTATCCGTGATGCTGTCACTTACCGTGATATGACTGCACCCATGTTCACGGAACGCGAGGGCAAACCGCTCAGTGTAAATGCTGTCAGGCAGCCGTACCGAGTCAGACACGAGATGGTCTTCCAAGATCATGAGCGACAGCTGCGGCTTTTCACCAATGGCGGCCCTCAGGGCCCTGGCCGCCTCATTCAACATCCGCTCCGTCTGGGGATGATTAATGCCGTACATCCGTGTGTTGGACATGGCTATCGTAAAGAAGCGGAGAAATGTCTGGATATCGCGATGCCGCTCAGGGCTCATATCTCAGCTCCCTCATCTGCCTCTCAACCTCCTCGGCCTTGTCAGCAAGTTGTTTGCTCCCGAATTTACGCACCAGGCGCAAAAGCTCAAGCGCGTTAGGTGAACTAAAGCTGCCAAGCGCGGAAACGATCTCCTCCTTGACCTGCTGGAGCGCAGCCCTGCGGAAGAAGTGCTTTCTTCTGAGAATCTTCTCAAAGACCGGCAGACATGAGACGTCATTGATTACAGAAAGCGCCTGAATGGCCGCTACTTTTCTTTGGACTTCATCCTCCGAGAACCCCTCGGTGTCAATGATAGACTGCAGCTTCCGCACTATCTCGGGACTCCCATGCTGTGTAGCTAGAAGGATCGCAGCCATACGGACATCACGGTCCCGGCTACTCAGATCATCTGCAAGCATCTGCAGCCCGCCCGCATCCTTGAGATCCAGCAGCGCCTTCAGGACCTCCTGCCGCACCTTCGGATGCTCATGCCGCTGGAGTCTCCCCAACAGCGGAATGACTGCCCGGCTGCCGATACTGCTCAGGATGAGGGCAAGATTGCGCACGAAATACCAGCGGCCGTCCTTAAGTCTTGCGCCAATCAGGTCAATAGCGGGGGGGCCGCATTCGATAATGCGATCGATGTAGAAACGGCGCAGAGAAAGACTCTCTTCCTCAGCCAGGCGGTCGAGCATCGGGTCCACAAATGGCAGGCCGATGTGCCGTACCAGAACAGCAATGTCCTCAAACTTCTGTTTCCCCCAGATCATCGAACTCTGGAGCACCTCATCGATGAAGTCCGGCTGTGCAAACGCATTCTGCATGGTACGCCCGTAATCGTCAGCGTGCTCCAGCTTCTGCATGCGGTCGAAAATCCCGGTAAGAATATCAAACTCACCCGTCCGCACAAAATATCCGCACAGATCAACCAGGTTGCGACTAAGCATGTTCACATGCTGCGGGTCCCCTGCAGAAATATCCAGCAGCTCAAGGATGATGTGCGAGATTTTGATCTCAACCCAGCGGTCTTCAAATGTTTTTTTAAGC
>Ga0074045_10005953_pt1 | contig 10554 bp, 17 predicted proteins | sample BogForMeECP23OM2_FD_94442 | JGI IMG/M metagenome (GOLD analysis project Ga0074045, IMG submission 94442) | Bog forest soil microbial communities from Calvert Island, British Columbia, Canada - Bog Forest MetaG ECP23OM2 | ecosystem: Environmental > Terrestrial > Soil > Wetlands ... | reverse complement strand
TCACGCAGCGGGCGATCCTCGACAAGTTCGGCCTGAGCGCGCCCGGTCGCGACGAGCCGATCCTGCATCCGTTGGCGAAGCCGGCTGCGGCGGTAGGAAGCAGGAGCGCGGCCACGCCGCCCGGCCCAACGACCACGAGTAACATCCGATCCACCTGAGTTTCCGCGCTTCGACTCCAGGCCAAGGAAACTCGCCCGCCTCCCACGTCATCATTCTCCGCCGTTTCCATCACGCGCCGCGCGGCACCTGACCGCGCGGCGCGTTTTCGCGTTGGCCCGCGGCCTTAGCGCGATCGCCCGTCGCCGCATTCTCACTCCAGTCATTCCCGCGGCTAATATTGTGCGGCACCCGTAGCGCCTTCCGACGCGGTCGCGCCGTGCCCGCGCAGGGTCATGCAAGCCCATCGATCTTCGCTCGCGCGCTCGGTGATCGAACCGTGCGATCGCCCCCGCCAAACCTACCTCCGCGCTCCAGTGGGTCTGCTCTGAACGCCAACCTTAGCTGTGATTGTAGCCACCCGCCTCGGTTTCGGTGAGCGGCCGCGAGACGGGGTGCGCTTCGAGACGCTTCAGCGAACGGCGAATATCTTCCAGTAAAAGGTCCGCCAGATCACGACTAACCCCGTGACGAACCAGAACCCGCTGGATTACCAGGTCCTCTCGATTTGGTGGCATCGAGTAGGCCGGTACCTGCCATCCGCGTGCACGGAGCCGATCGGAAAGATCGTAAAGGGTGAAGCCGTAATCCGTCCCGTCGCGGAGCGTCCAGCAGACCGCAGGCAGCCCGCCATTTCCGTCGTGAATAACCCGGAATGGTCCCATCTTGCCGATTTCCGCCGCGAGGTGGCGGGCCGTGTGGTAACAGTCGTTCTGGATTTGCCGGTAGCCTTCGAAACCCAGTCGGAGAAAATTGTAGTATTGGCAGACAATTTGACCGGCCGGACGCGAAAAGTTCAACGCGAAGGTCGGCATGTCGCCGCCCAGGTAGTTGACGTGAAAAACTAACTCTTCCGGCAGGTCCGCATGGTCGCGCCATATCACCCATCCGACCCCAAGGGGCGCCAGGCCAAACTTGTGGCCCGAAGTGTTGATTGACTTGACTCTCGGCAGCCGGAAATCCCAGACGAGGTCAGGATCGCAAAACGGCGCAAGGAAGCCTCCGCTGGCCGCGTCCACATGAATTGGTATGTCGAGTCCGGTGTTCGTCTCAAGCCTATTCAGAGCTTCGGCGATAGCCTGCACCGGCTCGTATTGGCAACACATGGTCACGCCGAGCGTGGGGACGACCATGATAGTATTCTCATCACAGCGAGCCAGCGCCTGTTCCGGGCCCATCAGAAAACGGTCGCCTTCGACCGGAACCTCGCGGACCTCGACATCGAAGTAACGACCGAACTTGTGCCAGCAGACTTGCACCGGTCCACAAACCAGATTTGGCCTTTCGGCAGGTTTCCCTTGAGCCCGCATCCTGGCCTGCCAGCGCCGTTTCGCCGCCAGACCGCCGAGCATCGCCGCTTCGCTGGAGCCGGTGGTGGAACATCCGGTGGTGTTCGACGCGGCGGGCGAATTCCAAAGATCGGCCAGGATATGAACGCAACGAGCCTCGATTTCGGCGGTTTGCGGATATTCATCCTTGTCGCACATATTCTTGTCGATGCACTCCGCCATGAGCGTCTGCACTTCAGGTTCAATCCAGGTAGTACAGAAGGTCGCGAGGTTCTGCCGAGCGTTGCCATCGAGCAGCAGTTCGTCGTGGATAAGTGCGTAGGCGGCTCGCGGTGGACGGTCGTTGCGGGGAATTTTGTATTTGGGAACGGACGGGGAAAAGTCGCTGGAGGCATAGATGACGTCCAACACCTTCCCGCCGAGGTCATGTTTTTTATGAAGTGACATGCGCGTCTCCGATATCCATCCAAGCTGAACCCGGGTAGGGGGCGAGGCAAGCGCCGCTTCGAACCTGTACCACGACGTGCGTCACGAATAGCCAACTGCGTGGACGAGGACGCTGTAGCCGCTCCAAACAATTTCGATTCCGATGCAGAGTAGGATGAAAGCCGATAACCGTACCAACACATTGGTGCCCTGCTCGCCGAGCATGCCGACGGTTTCCTCCGCGAATCGGTAGCATACGTAGATGGTGACGACGATCGCGATGAGGCCGGCGCCAACCGCACCGCCGAGTAGCGCCAACTCGGGCAGCGCCACCCGCGGCCGCACGCTGCCGAGCGTGATGGCTATCGCAATTGACCCTGGGCCCACCGTGAGCGGCATCGTGAGGGGATAAAACGCGTCGACCGGTCTCACTGGTCTTTGGTTAGCCCGCTCATCGTCCCCCTGATCTCCGGCTTGGAGTAGTTTCCAGCCAGCCGCGGACACGACGAGTCCACCCGCAACACGGACGACCGGCAACGTGATACCGAAGAACTCGAGCACGTACGAGCCGACGAGCATCGAGCCAAGCAGTAGGAAGAAACTGTTACGCGTTACGCGCATGGCAAGCGCGTTGCGTTCCTGCTCGCTGCAGTGCCGTGTCAGTGCAAGGAAAATCGGCGCGCCACCGATCGGGTTTACAATCGGGAACAACCCCGCGTAGACGAGCAAAAAGGCATTAGTGACATCGTTTACGGCTGTCATCCTCACATCGGGCCTCTGCCACGGACCTGCAGAACAAGTCTTGGCGACACTTTAGGGGCTTCCAGGGACATTGTCAGCGGAGGCGATATGGCAAAGCTTCCCACCCCCCAATATGTCGGACCCTAAAACCGAAAACCCGAGGCCCGTTGGAGCTGTCCGTTGAGAGGTTTCAATGGCTGGCCGCCATTCTTTCCACAGAGTCCGGGTATCAGCATTCCACCCGACAGTTCCTCGGTTGGTGCACTGCTTGGTCGTCCACCTGGCGTTGATAATCCTGTCTCGACCAGAAATTGGATCGCAGCAGCAACTAATCCAGTTCGTGCTGGCCGCGGTAGAGCGAGCTCAGTTTCCTTATCCTTCGCTCAGAGTGGGAATTTTCGAAAATTTTGAGTTCGCGTAAACTTCCTGCGCATCGGCAAGCGAACCCGCCCCTATTGCCTCGGCCGATCGTCCCCGGCACGTCGCAGGCTTGGGCCGCACGAACTGCATAAAGACCACGGATGAGCTGATTGCAACCAAATAGAGCTAGCCGCCAATGTCCCTAACAATCAGTCGCGCGGTACTCGCGTTTATGAATCAACCGCTAAGAGGAGGGATCTAATCTTCGCTCGATCGCCGCCTGCGTGAACACTAAGGATGTTTTACAGTCATTTGGACCCTGCACGTGCTCATTGCTTACAAAGCTAGTGCGCCAACTAATACTCTACTCGATTCGCAACTGACTTCAACGGATACTTATACGGTGACGAGTTTGCTGCCAGGCTAATGGCGCAGTGGAGGAACACGTCATGCAAGAAAAAATCGAAGTGGGATTCCAGGTTTTTGCCTCGGACGGGGGCGAGGAGTTCGGGGCCGTTCGCGACGTTTCGCCGAGCGGTAGGCCTGAGCTTGTAATCTACGTCGAGAATGCGGGTGACTTCACAGTGCCGATGAGCGCAGTCGATGCGGTGCATTCCGAGAAGGTCATCTTGAACCGCGCCAAGCTCGACCGCCGGCTGCGCCGCGCAATAATACGCTCGATGAAAGGCCGCCCCGCTCACCATGCTGCGCAGCGAGAAGACCTGCCGCTTGACCGGGGCGCCGTTCAACTCGGCCCACGCCTCATACCAATCGACGTGGCCTTCCTGGCCCGGCGCATAACTCTGCGGCACATTGGTGCTGCGCACCGACCAACGCAACTCCTGTTTGCGCTCGCGCATGTAGACCCGCACCGTGACCTCCGCCACCTTGTGCTCCGGCCGCTCGTTCGTGATCCGTTCGTAACTCCGATCACCATGTGACGCTGCTTGCGTGGCGCGTTGCGGTCAGCTTCCAGGATGGCGTCGATAAACGGCCGCACCGGCCCTATCGTCGGCCGCTCACGTCGACTCCGCTTGCGCGCTGGCGGCTCGGCACGCGCCAACGCCTGACGCACCATCCGCCGGTGTATCCCCAGCTTGCTGGCTACCCCCTGAATCGTTCCGATGCCGAACTCGTACTCCCGTCCTATCTCCTCGAATAGTTCCACCTCCGCTCTTCGCTCCATCCCGCGCCTCCCGCCTCCTCAGCAGGATGCGCGGCTATTCGGCGGTGGGCCAATTTACGCTATCGAAAGTGGGCCGAATTACAGTATCGAAATCACGGGAACGGTTGGCAATTCGCGCTCCACAGATCGATCTCCATTTGAATCCGAAATTGGCCGACCGGCGCCTCGATCGGATCGAAGTCGCGCTCATCGAAAAGCTGCGCGACGAGCTTCGCGCAAAATTGAGCGCCAAAACCGCGAACGCCCTGTTGACCACAGCCGCGGCAATCTTCAAGCTGGCAGTTCGGCGGAAACTTGCAACCGGTAACCGCGCGGCGGACGCCGAACGCGCCTTCATGGGCGCAACTGAACTCAAGGATGAGGCGACGAAGGAACAGCGTGGAGACGGCGTTCAGCCACTCAGACCCGAGGAAGTCTTGGATCCAAACGAGATCCGCAAGGTGCTAGAAAAGGCTGAGCCCGGATATTACCGGACGCTGTTCCTGATCGCACATCTGACGGGAGTGAGAAGCGGGGAACTTTTCGCGTTGAGATGGTCGAAATCGAACTCAAAGGGATCGATGCGGAGGCCGGCAAGGAATCTTCACGCGGACGAATCTTCGTTCGTCGCTCGCTGTGATGGGCTCGTGTGAAGAAGGACGAGGGTCCGGTTCGTCCGCGCTTCTATTCGCCCAAGACGAAGGCCGCTGTTCGTACGATGCCGGTCCCAATAGAAGTAGCCGGAGCGCTCCGACGCTGGAAGCTTCAATGTCCGCAGAGCGAGCACGACCTGGTCTTCGGGGATGCGCGACGGCCAACCGATGCATCCCAGCATAGCGCTGCGTTATGGCCTGTGGCCGGCGCTCAGCCGCGCCGGGCTGCGCAGGGTTAACATGCACTCGCTGCGTCAGTCTTTTGCGTCGGCGCTGATCATGCCTGGAGCGCCGGTGACCGAGGTTCAGAGCCTGCTTTGACACTCCAGTCCGGCGGTCACGACTGAAGGTCTACTCGCACTGGTTCAAGAATGTGGAGACCGATTCGGTGGACCGGCTGGCAAAGAGTCTGACGGCGGGCGCCAAAAATCCTGGACAGTTTTTGGACACTTTCGAGGTTGCTCCCCAGATAAATACCGCGTAAGTACTTGATTTCATTGAGCGGAGAGGTGGCCGAGTGGTCGAAGGCACCAGATTGCTAATCTGGCGTACTGGGTAACCGGTACCGAGGGTTCGAATCCCTCCCTCTCCGCCAGTTTCATTGAGTTTTCCCCGATTTGAACCATCGTTTTAGACTCGCGTTTCGACCCCTAAATCACTCCGGGTGGGCATAGGGTGGGCACAATTTGCACCCGTGAGACCCCTCTCACCCTCCAATGCAGCCATTTCCTCCACGGAAAGATCTTCCGTTGGAATCCACCGCCAGTAATGCTTCAGCAACATCTGAAGGGTGCGATGACCCATCTGGCGCTGTATCCAGTTGAGCGGCTTGCGCTGCTTCAGCGCCAGCACGGCGAAGCTGTGCCGACATTGCCCGATCGGTCGATGGGGCACATCCGCTCGGGCCAGAATTCGTCGCCAGACGACGTCGGTTGCCCAGCGCACGTTTAGGGCGGCACCGTTCTCGTTCGGAAAAACATATTTGCTGCGGAGCTGCACTCGTTCCCGTTGTTTAAGCAGCTCGTCACGCACACGAGGGCCGAATTGGACAATACGTCGGCTGCTTTTCGTCTTCGGCGTCGTAACACCGTAGCGGGGACTGAGACTGCGACTGATCAGCGCCCGATCCCGCTCGAAATAAACCCTGTCCCAGGTAAGCGCGAGCGCTTCGCCGCGACGAACGCCAGTAAAAAAATAAAAAGCTAGCAGTGCGCGTTCCCAACCTTCGGCAGCGGTGAGGATCAACTCGATCTGCTCCGCGGTATACGGCGCGACTTCGCCCTCCTCATTTTCTTCAACAAGATCGTTGTCTTTCTCCGTCGGCTGGCCTGAATCCTTGAAGGGATTCATCCCCGACAGAAGATCCTCGCCAACGATCTTTCTTACGCGACCGAAATCGACAATCTGGTTGAGCACATCCCACGCCATGTTCTTTCGCCGCGTGCTCAGTGGCCGTCCAGTCGTGGTCCGCTTTTCGTCCACCCGCGCGCGCCAGCGATCGATGTCTTCCCGACGCAGGTCGTGAACCCGTCGCTCGCCGACGACGTCCCGCTGAATGAAAATCTGGGCAACTTCCTTGTAATAGCCGTGCGTCGATCGCTTAACCTCGCCTTGCTTGCTGAGCAGCCAACTCCTTGTGAGTTCCTCGACGCTAACTGGCTGGACGAGCTCCGGCGCCTTAAGACCCAGCTGATTGATGCGGTCGCTATCCGGGAACCGCCTGCCGTAGTCGAACGTTCCGGCTCGCAGCTCCAGCTGAATAGTCGCGCACAGTCTCCGCGTGCTGCCACCGTCTGCTTGTTCGCGACCACCCCGAGCGACTCACGGCACTTGCGGCCGCCATATTTAAAACCGATTCTCAGGCGACCGTGTCTGTCCGTCTCCAGCCACGCCATTTTCCTCTGCCTCCGTCTCGCTCGGAAGTTGACCGCGCAGCCGCGCTCGCGGTTTGAACTGATTCGCACGGAACGTCGGCCAATGGATCAGGTAGCGTCCGTGCACGACGAAAAGACCGTCGGCCTCTCCTATTTCATCGCTCACGATCCAGCCGTAGACGGTCTTGCGACTGCGCTTGACGATTTTCGCGAGCTCCGGAACCGTCAGATACTCGCCGCCCTCCACTCTCGGACGTGTCTCTTCGCCGCTCATACCCACCCCTTAATTGCCCTCTGTATGTGGATTCAACGAGACGTAAGGCAAGCTCGGTGCCAAAAGAAACTCCGCATAAGCCGTTATTTTTCGCGTCGAATCCCACGGCGAAATGTGTGCAATGTGCGGATTTCGCACGCACACTCGATAAGCGCCTTTTGATCCTGATTGAGAGATAAATTGGACAGTCCCACTAAATTACCGCGCCGCCCGCGCAACGCGCGCGAGAAAAAGGGCCGCTTCGCGGCCCGAGGATTCTGCGAACTAAAGCTGCTTTCGCGGCGACTGGAATAAGTCGTCGTCGTAGTTCACTGCGAAAAGTGGAGTGCGCCCTTTAAAAGGAACCGATTTGAGGCAAAGCGACCCTACAGGCCGTCTCGATTTCTCCTTGGGAGTTACTGTCGGATAGAGCCGCCGGCAAGCGCGACCGGTCAGCGCGTGCCTCCAGCTAGACTAGCCGGGGATCAGTTCGAGCTTGTCCATCGTCGCTCCTTCAATTGCCTTGAGCGAAATGGTGGAATCAAAGCTTGCGAGCCGTCCCTGATTCGAGATGGCCAACGCGAGCAGGTAAACGTCGGTGAGCTGTCGGTGGCGCTGGGCGTGATTCCATCGGAACCGTCCGCGCTCGCGGATACTAACGGCGTCTGACCAAAACACGTGCTCGCGTTCCGTGCAGCAAGGTTCGCAGGCGCACCAGCGCGTCCTCAATGGTTGTGGCTTGGCCCGGATATGCAGGATTGGACAACACACGTACAAAGGCGTTTTTTGTCAGCGGACAGGTCGCCCACCGATACTTGCGGTTGACCCCGAACCACCGATGCGCCGCCTCATGATGCACATGCGCAGGGTCAAACAACGCAATCAGCACATTCACGTCGAGCAGCGCTACCATGGCACGCGTGCTTAGGCTTCGTCGCGGGGTCGGTTCACGATCTCCGGTGTGACCAGTCCGCCAGGTCTGCGTTGGGGTAGCATCGGCACACCGTTACGTTTGCGCCCAGCGCGACCGCGCGGCGCCAAGGCGCTGCGCGCAAGCTCCGACAAGAGTCTCCGTACAACAGGTCGTGCGCTGCCGTTGTTGCTGCGATTGTTGAGTCGTAGGCGAACTGGTGCCCCGGTAAAATTCGAGGCATGTTTAAGCCGTGCCTAGCTCCTTTGACGTTCATAGTACGCTGCGACCCTCATGCGGTTGCCGCAGCCGGTCGCGGCACACCAACGACGTCCGTGGTTCTTGCTCGTGTCGTAAAAGAAAGCACCGCATTCACTGTTGGCGCACCGTTTCACGCGGGGAAAATTCCCGCTGCACAGTAACTGAGCCGCTGATTCGGCGATCGGCACGAGCAGTTGGTCTGGCTCTTTCAGGACAGTCTGGAATTGTCGCTCGAAGCCTCGCGGAGTCTTGATTAGTTTCGTCGTGCCTAACGGTATCGCTATCAGGCGATTAATAACTCCCAATGCCCTTTGCGGAATCGAGCGTCCCTCGACAATTTCGGTAGCTAGCTCACCCAGCGCTGCGCGCAGCGCGAGAGCGTCCTCGAAAATCCGCCGGAAATCTTGCGGGCTCGAATTTTCCAGCGCTGAGTTTAAATCATCGCGTTGGAACAATTTCGCGCATGCGAGCCATCGCACAAAATCATCAAAGTCTCGCAATAGGTCAAATGGCTTGCCGGATTTCTTTTCTTCCGTATTGATGAAATCGAGACACGCATTGTGTCCGATGAATCTGAAAGAATCATTTTTTGTCGCAACGGTTGATGCTTTCTTTGGTCGTGCCATGCCACCCTGATCTATAACGACCTACTGAACTCTTGACTCATTAGAACAAACGAGACTAATTGTTAAGTGTTGAAGGGGGTGGAGGAGGTGTCCGAATTCCACCGTCCGTTTGGAGGTCGCCATGATTGGCCATTCTGTCACGATGCGCCGACTCATGAACCTGATCGAGCGTACCGCCACATCTACGCTCCCGGTGATCATAACGGGGGAAACAGGAACCGGAAAGGAAGTAACCGCGAGAGCGATTCACGACCATTCGGCTCGACAGGGTTCATTCGTTACCGTCAACTGCGCAGCAATTCCTGAAACCTTAATTGAAAGCGAGCTATTCGGCCACGAAAGGGGAGCTTTCACAGGTGCGGATCGCCGCCGCCTGGGGTTGATCGAACGAGCGCACGGAGGGACGCTTTTTCTGGACGAGATCACGGAGATGCGGAGCGATTTGCAGGCCAAGCTCCTGCGAGTCATCGAACAGAAAAGAGTGCTCCCTGTGGGCGCCGCCGAGGAAATTCCGTTTGACGTGCGATTTCTGGCTGCCTCGAACCGCCACCCGAAACAGGCGATCCTTGAGGGCCGTCTGCGTGAGGACCTGTTCTATCGTTTGAACGGCATCTCGATCCAGCTGCCGCCGCTTCGCGAACGTATCGAGGATTTACCCCTACTGGTTGATCAATTCATCCGGCAGGCAAGTCACGATCATCGGCGAAGGATCGAAGGAATGGACGCGGACTGCCGACAAGCCCTCGCGAACTATCGATGGCCTGGAAATATTCGGCAGCTGCACAACGTGATTCAAACTGCGGTTTTGCTTGCACCATCAGACCGAATCTCGATCAATGAACTTCCTGATGAGATCCTGACGCGGCCAAGCTTCGAGAACTCCTTCGTCGTCTATTTGGGCGCCACGCTGGATGAGATCGAGCGCGAGTACATCCACCGCACGCTTGCGTTCGCTAATGGAAACAAGGTACGCGCGTCGAAGATGCTTGGCGTTCCGCGACGTACGCTGTACGGGAAGCTTGAGCGTTACGCGCGGCATGATTGGAGCGCTCATTCCAACGTCAATGGTTACCATAGTCCTCGCAACGGACTCTCCTAACGAATGTTGCCAAAGGTTGCTTGCGACGCCTGCAAATCGGACTGGCGTGCCCTGACCTGCCCCGCGAAGGTAGGACCGCTGGTCCGCACCGCCAGGCCGTCCTCGGTTAAATCCGGGTTTGGCGTTGACCGGCCAACCCTCGCGCCGCAGCAGCACCGTGAGCCGCCGATAACCGAATCGCACCCAGTTGCCGCCGATTCCCGCAGCCGCAAGCGCAGCCCCAACTGTGGATCACACTGCCCATCGGCGATCAGGGCCGTGGTGAAGCAGAGAGCCGCCGACCGGACAAGGTGATAGGGTAGGGCACGAGCGCGGAACTAACGAAGTGCGAGCGGGCAGCTCATTAGGCGCCGCGTCTTTATGCGGGGATTGACGGGCAGGATACGCGAGCGAAGCGAGCATAAAAATACTGCCGAGGACCCTGGCAACGCCTCGGCAGCACAACTCACTGCAAATTGTATAGGGAATTATTACGGACTTGACACCACATCTTTAGTCGGAGACCTCAACCAAAAACCAGCGTCCCGAGGCTCTCTTGAACGGCGGCTTGTGCCGATGAAGAATCGCGTTAATAGCGTTGTTGGCATCTTCGGCATGGCTTACAAACCCGCATTTGCGGTAAGCGAGTGACCAAAGACATCTCCCTGGGCTTCGGGCGGGGAGCGCAGAATGGGTGCAGAGGAAAGCAGCCATGGGGAGTATGGGATCGACGAGCTCGGCGCGGGCCCAAGAGATGCGCCG
>Ga0074045_10005952_pt1 | contig 10555 bp, 10 predicted proteins | sample BogForMeECP23OM2_FD_94442 | JGI IMG/M metagenome (GOLD analysis project Ga0074045, IMG submission 94442) | Bog forest soil microbial communities from Calvert Island, British Columbia, Canada - Bog Forest MetaG ECP23OM2 | ecosystem: Environmental > Terrestrial > Soil > Wetlands ... | reverse complement strand
TCGGCTTCGCCGTGAACCGTGCGCACCATCTGGATATCGGCGGCATCGCTGTTGCCGGCTTTGCGGGCGCGGCTCGAAGCATTTATCAGGAAGGGCTGCGCATTCCGCCGGTGCGTTGGTATGACCACGGGGTCGAGAATCGCGACGTCATCGAATTGATTACCCTGAATCTGCGCTTTCCGAAGGACCAATGGGGGGACTTCCAGGCGCAGCTCGCCAGCACGCAAACCGCGGAACGCCGGCTGCTGCGTCTTGCCCAGCGGTACGGAGCTGCCAGTGTCCGCGCCGCCATGGAGGAGTCGAAGGATCATTCGGAGCAACTCACGCGGCTGTTCATCTGCAACCTGCCGGACGGCTGCTACCAATTTTCCGATTTCATCGATGACGACGGTGTATCGGACCACCCGTACCGCATAGAGGTCGCGGTTACGGTCTGCGCGGACAAGCTATCGGTCGACTACACGGGAACCAGTCCGCAGGCCGGGGGGCCCGTCAATTCGTCCTACGGAAACACACTGTCGTCGACGTTCAATGCGGTCATGCAAATACTCGGGCCGGACGTTCCGTTCAATCATGGCTGCTTTCGCGCAGTGGATGTCATCGTGCCTCGCGGCTGCCTGCTCAACCCCGTGGCGCACGCGCCGTGTTTCGGCGGCGTAACTGAGGTGTCCATTCGCATTGTCGATGCAATTCTGGGAGCGCTAGCCCCTGTAGTCCGCGACCGGGTGGGTGCGGCGAGCTATGGCACCTGCAGCAATTTCTCGGGGGGCGGCTTTGACTCGCAACGAGGCTCGAGCTATGGATTCTATTTTTTCATGGAAGGGGGGTGGGGCGCCTCCTCCTGGCGCGATGGATGGAATTGCACCCCGAATCCCACGTCCAACTTCACGGATTACCCGGTCGAATGGATCGAGACGACCCTTCCGCTGCGGTATAAGGAGGTGCGTCTCAATACCGACAGTGGCGGCCCCGGTCGCCGGCGAGGCGGCGTGGGGACGGTCCGAACTGTTCAATTGCTCGCCGATTCCGTCGAGATCAATGCGCTTGGGGAGCGATTCCTCATCCCGCCGTTTGGCCTCGAAGGTGGGGATCCAGGCCGCTGCAATGCGCTGTTGATGCGCGAGGGCGAGAACGGCGAATGGGCGACGATCAGGGAGGCCATGAATACGCCAAGCCCCTCGAAATTCCACGGTTTGACATGTGGGCGAGACACGTGGTTTCGGATGATCTCGGGCGGCGGCGGCGGCTATGGGCCGGCACTTGAACGCCCGGCGGATCAGGTCGTCGAGGACGTGGTTCAGGGGCTTGTGAGTCAGGAGGGGGCGCGGATCGATTACGGGGTGGTGGTGGTCGTCGTCAAACCCGACGGCACGCTCGGCTTTGATGTCGATCAAACCAGAGAGTTGCGCGGGCGCCAGGGCTCGCTCGATCGAACGCGCCAGACGGAACGAGCGAGCATTCTGCGCAGCGCCCTGGAACGATCGAAGAACTTGATCCTCTCGGATCAGGCCAAATCGGAGATTGCAGAAACCGAGGTGCGCATTTCGAGGATCTTAGAAATGCTCCTGAAGCGCGGCCAAAGAGACGAATCAGCCGCGCCGGGCAAGTCGCTGCGGATTCCATTTTTGAATGATCGTGCGCTGCAATTCTGGACGATTGACAGTATTGAACGCTGGATCAGCCGCCACCACTTCGATGATCCAGCTCGTCGATGAGGTTCAAAGGCCTGCTATTTCGGCGGGACTCTCAGCGCGGCGCGGGCGAACACTCCGATTGCTCCGAGGGGTCGCTCCCGGTAAGTGGACGGATGATTAGAAGGAGGGCGGTTCCCTTGGGGGGGGGGTCTCGAATCACCTTTCGGGCTGCTGCGCGCGAGTAGGGAAGGCCAAAAGACAGAGAAATAAGTGATGGATAAGAGTAGATAAGGACAGGAAGGCGCACGCCGCGGAGCGGCTCGGCGACGGTACGTGCGCATACTAGGGTCTTAAGGTGATTAACTGAGGAGGGCTCCCCATGGAAGACCAGCAGCAAAGAGAGAAATTCGATACCGGTCTGGGCAAGATCAGACACGAGATCAAGAGCCGCTTGGTAGCACACGGGTTTTTCGGCAACGTCACGCACATTGACACTGATCTCGTGGATCAAGTGCCTAGCGGCTCGAAAATCGAAGTCGTCGTCAAAGGAAAGACAGTCGGGCGTTCCTTTAGCCGCGAGGAAATCGAAGGCTGCCGTCTTAGGGTGGGCGGCGCGGTTCTATTGGGGATTATCTCCATGATTGATGAGCTCGCCGCATAAAATAATAGTGGACTGATCAGTTAACCCGTCGCTTCCCAACTTTTCTTATTGCGCTGCGTTTTCACCTGGCTTCAGATCGGCGCCTTGCATCAGGGATGTGAAACGGTCATGGTGCATGGACGATAAGGCAGGAAAGGCCATGAGCAATCCAGTCACGTATCGGCTCGAAGACTCTGTAGCGAGCATCGTCATGGATGACGGCAAGGTCAATGTGATGTCGCTTCAAATGACGCGCGCCTTGAATGCAGCGTTGGACCGGGCCGGTGCGGACAAGGCGGTTGTATTGCTGACCGGCCGACCCGGTGTATTTTCCGCCGGATTCGATCTATCGGTGCTTGGTGTTGGCGGCGACGATGCCAGGAGGATGGTGAAAGCGGGTTTTGAGTTAGCGGAGCGCGTATTGTCATTTCCGGCACCCGTGGTTATCGCTTGCACCGGCCACGCGGTGGCGATGGGCGCTTTCTTGCTGTTGTCGGGGGACGTGCGTCTCGCGGCTGCGGGCCATTTCAAAATCGGAGCAAATGAAGTCGCCATCGGTCTGACAATGCCCCACTTTGGTATTGAGATATGCCGCCAACGTCTCGCTCCAGCTCATTTCAACCGTGCCGTCATAAATTCTGAAATGTATTCTCCCGATCAGGCAGCAATAGCGGGATTCGTGGATCGAATCATCCCCGCAACGGAGCTGCTGAGCGAGGCTCTAGACGCGGCGCGAACGCTTGGGAAGCTAAATATGGCAGTGCACACCGCAACCAAGTTACGCGCGAGATCACAGGCATTGAAATCAATTCGAGAGGCGATCGAATTGGATTCGTCCTCGATAGGACTCGCATCTGCGCAGAGCAATCGCTGAATAGGGTACTCACGTACTGGCGCAGGTCGAGCGTCTCGATACGCGAGTTCCAATCGCTGAATTTCAGCAGCGTCGTCGGGGGACATGGCGCTCCATTCGCTGGTGGTTTCTGGTCGTATTCTTGTCGGCCGTAGCGCTAATTGGCTCGTCCTTGAATTTCGATCGCGTCACGGGTACGGGGTCACTGCGCGTAAATCTACCGCTGCCTGTTGGTTAAGTTTTTCTTAACAGGCGGTCAGTTATTGCGTTTGTTGTGCGTCGGCGGGCGGTGCAACCTACTTACTGCTCGATCAATTCGATTAATGGAGCACGCACATGACCATTGAAATCCTCACCTCACGGTTCGCGCAAGGGCTTCTTGCCCTCACCGCCTCAGTCGTTTCGATTCTGGCTTTCCAGCTTGCGATGCTGGCAGGGTAGCTCGATATGTCGGCGCACCTCGCGAAACTAAGGAATCTCGTTCCCTTTGCGGTGGCAGCACTCGTTGTGCCGGGCGGGTCGCTGATCGCGCCTCTCTTTTGGCTCTATCGCCGGCGGAAAAATCATCGAGAACCTACGACGGCATTTCGTGGGAAACATTTGGGATTAAACGGTCGACCGAGCAGGGAGTCATGACCCGGAGGTGCGAATGCTTGCGCGAGTGTGGCACGGGGCTGTGCCGGTGCGAAAAGCGAGGAATACCTGAATCGGACGAGAGAAGTCGCTCTACCGGATTACAAATCAATATCGGGGAACCGCGGTGCCTTCCACTGTATATAACGATTAACGATGGGCACGTGGGGCGGTGAGGCGGCGAGGGCCGACGAGCGGAAGAGGTGAACTTCGTGCAGTCAGGGAGTGCCGAGGACTAGTCCTACAGTAGGCTGCGATTATGAGCGCTTCCCATGAGATCGCGGGTGGCGCATTATCAGGACTTTCTCGTCGGCGGCAACGCGGCGCCCCATCGTTCAAACAAATTAAGGGGAACTCAGCATGTCATTTATCGCCTGGATTGTGCTCGGATTGGTGGCTGGATTTATTGCGAGCAAGCTCGTGAACAAATCCGGGGAAGGCTTTTTTCTGGACATTGTACTGGGCGTTATCGGCGCGGTGGTGGGCGGGTATCTATTCCAAATGTTTGGCATGGGGGGTGTCAGCGGCGTTAATCTTTACAGCATCTTGGTCGCTGTCGTCGGCGCCGTCCTCGTGCTCGTCATCTACCACGCAATTCGACGCCGAGCGTAAGACAGTCGCCCACGCGTGGTAGCAGAAATTCGGCGGCAATCCTCGAATGCTGAGCGGCCATCAGAGAATAATGGGTTGATGCTGGCTTCCCACTTTGATCATTTGTTTGAGCTCGATACGGTATCGATCCTGAGGATCCGGCCGCCTTTCTTGTGTTGGATCAGGGCCGACAGTTCACTGAGTCCGATGCGGCCATCTACGTGATCGCAGCGTTGGGCGGCTTTCGGGGTATGAGCAATTCGGCGCGAATCGTTCCGCTACGTTGGCGCGATTCTCTCAACCGGCTACTGGCGCGCAATCGCCATCGATGGTTCGGACGCCGCAGCATCTGCTATGTGCCGGGCCCGTGATGCGTGTCGTGGTCATTGGGGGCGCGGGTAACTTTGGGGCCAGAATTTGTACACGATTGGCACTAGAGCCTCGGATCGAGGTAGTCGCAACCAGCCGCCGAGCCAAAAGCACCGGAGGATCGGGAAACATCCAGACGGTGCCGCTCGATATCGATAGTCCCCGATTCGAGAAAAAGCTCCAGTCTCTTGCCTCGGATCTCGTGATCCATTGCGCAGGGCCTTTTCAGGAGCAGGACTATCGGGTTGCATTGGCGAGCCTCGCGTGTGGTGCTCACTACGTTGATATTGCGGATGGCAGGAAGTTTGTCGCGGGATTTGTCGCGGCGGTCGGGCGGGAGGCAGAAGCCGCTGGTCGTTTCACGATAACCGGGGCGAGCACGTTGCCGGCGCTGTCCTCGGCGGTTATCGATGCTCTTCACACGCCGTTCGCAAAGCTCAACACGATTGATGTCATCATCGCTCCTGCCCAGCGCGCCGCGCGCGGTGCGGCCACGGTCGCGGCCGTGTTGGGATATGCGGGCCAATCGTTTCAATGGCGGCAAGACGGCCAGTGGCGCACCGTGTACGGATGGCAGGAGCTCAAGCGCGAACGGTTCTCGTTCGGCAGCCGCTTAGCGGCCGCGTGCGATGTGCCGGACCTCGAATTGCTTCCCACACGATACGCTGGCGTGCAAACGGTCACCTTTCGGGCTGCCTTGGAAGTGTCCCTGCAGCATTATGCTTTATGGGCGCTGGGCGCTTGTCGGCGGATGGGATTACCAATTCCGATGGCTCGCTGGGGAGCCTCTTTAGATCGCATGGGGACGTGGCTCAATTGGCTCGGCAGCGATACGGGCGGGATGACAGTCCGGGTTACTGGAAAGGACGATGCGGGCCGAAGCCTGTGCCGTACGTGGGAGCTCGTTGCCGAAGGCAATCACGGGGCGGAAATACCATGCATGGCGGCGGTCATCCTCGCCAACAAGCTTCAACGAGGAGACGCGTCGATGAGGGGCGCGAAGGTCTGTATGGGAATTCTCCGATTGTCTGATTTCGAATCGGAATTCGCTCGCTGGAACATTTCTACCCGGATCAGCGACAGTGATTCATGGTGCTAGTGTTCTTTGCACCCGCGGAAACGACGTGAAGGGTTGTAAGATCGGGCGCCTCGATTGCGAGGCGCCAGAAAGCAGCCGTTAAGTGACGATGCGCCCGTGCTCGCGGGCTTCCGCGGCGTAGGCCGAGAGGGCTTTATCGGCGTCGAAGTGTTCGTCGCGTTCGATGGGAAGGCCGAGTGGACCGCGTGCTTCGCGCAGCTCGCGCATGCAGACGAAGCCGATCTCGGGCATCCCCATCCCGAGGTCGCAGAGGCCGTAGGCGATGTCATCGTTGCCGAGTTCGGTGAGGAGCCAGGTGCATTGCGCATCAGGCGTGAAAAGCTTGACGACTGGTCTGAAGTCGATGTCGGGATGGCCGGCGTCGTTGTTGGCGATTTGCTCCTGGCAGTTGGCGAGGAGCTGTTCGGTTTGTTCTTGAGTGAAGAGTGTCATGGCGAGGTTCCTTGTGTTGGCGGACCCTCATGGTCCGGTCATAGAAACTCCGGACCATGAGGGTCCGCGGAACCGGATGGAACTCGTCATTGAGGGCAATACGACAAGAAACGAGAGGACGCCGGGCCGTAAGGGGGCGACACAGAGCGATCTCGCGGCAAGGTCAACAAAGATGGGCCGCCGCTAGGCGCCTTTCAACAATCGCCGCAGTATTTTTCCAGCCGGCGACCGTGGAATGTGGTCGACAAATTCAACCGCATGAATTTTCTTGTAAGGCGCGACCCGAGCGGCCAGCCATGTTATGAGTTCGTTCGCCTCTATCTGCGAGCGTGGTACTACAAAAGCGACCGGAATTTCTCCCGTCTTTTCGTTGGGCCGGCCGACGACCGCTGCATCGGCGACCGCAGGATGGCTCACAATCAGCGCTTCCAACTCTGTCGGCGCGACTTGATAGGCATTGACCTTGATCAGTTCCTTTAGGCGATCGACCAGATGCAGGTAGCCGTGGGCATCGAAAAATCCCATATCGCCCGTGCGTAGCCAGCCATCGGGGGAGAAAGCAGCCCGCGTCGCTTCGGCGTTCGCGAAGTATCCACGCATCATTTGGGGACCGCGAACCCAGATTTCGCCAATCTCGCCGGCCCCTTTGTCCGCATCGATATTAGGGTCGACGATTCGCGCCTCTGTGCCTGGGACGAGAATTCCACAGGTTCCCGGACGCGGCGTTTCCGGCGGATTGAATGCGATCGGTCCGCTCATTTCAGTCATCCCAAAGGCTTGTGCGACCACAGTACCCAGCCGCCGCGCGACCTTCTTCTCCACCTCCGCGGACGTCGCCGCGCCGCTGCACACAGTCAGACGCACCCTGCTAAGATCATAATTGTCAACCGCTGGATGATCGGCGAGGCCTTGCATGATTGGCGGCGTCGCGACCAAGAAAGTAACGCCGCCCCGCTCGATCGCGTCCAGGAACGGCTCCAATCCGAAGCGCGGCATCACGCGGATGGAGGCGCCAAGTGTCAAGCCGGCGCCAATGAAGAACGCCGTCCCCATGATGTGGAACATCGGCGCGACCGCGAGCAGCGTGTCGTCCTGCCGCATTCCGGTGGCAGCTCGAACTTGGAGCGCCGCGGCGGCGAGCGCGTGGTGCGTCAACTCGACCGCCTTCGGCAGGCCTGACGTGCCGCTTGAACATGGCCGCATGGCGACTGTTTCCGGTCCGACCGTGAAATCGTTCAACGGACTCACGCCGTCGAGCAATTGCGAAAAGGCAATCGCGCCGTCGGCCTTGCCATCGAGGACGATCAATTCGGGCGCGCCGGCTCGTGACGCCGCCTCGCGAGCGATGGCCAATAGCGGCAGCGAGGTGACGAGAAATCGTGCACGCGTGATGTTGATGAGCCGGCAAAGCTCATCCGCAGTCAAGGCCGGACTTGCGCCCGTGAAGGCCCCACCCGTGGCCGCCATGCCGAGCGCCGCAATCACCCCATCTGCGGAGTTCGGGCCGTGGACCGCGAGACAGCTTCCGGGACCGGCACCCCGTGCCCGAAAGGCCGAAGCGACACGGCGTACTTTATCGATCAGCTCCTCGTAGCGGGTAGTGCGGTTCGAGGCGCCGTCCACGAGTGCCGGGCGATCGGGAAACCGCACCGCCGCCGCTGCAATCATGCTCAAGATCGTGGCTTGCGTCGGCACATCAAGATCGAGCCCTCGCCAGATTTGGCGCATCATCGGCTCCCCCCGCTGGATGAATTCAGCGCAACGGCTCGCGAAAGCGATCCCGCAAAGCGACCAGCGCAGTCAAGCTGATCGCTGCGGCCCCAATCACATAGAAGGCAGGCGCCAGCGGTGTGCCCGTTGCCGCGATCAGCCAAGTGACGATGAGGGGCGCAAACCCTCCGACTACTACGACGGTAAGATTGTAGACAAGAGCCACAGCGACTGACCGCATGTGGGTCGGAAACAGTTCTGCGAAGATCGAGATCGCAGGCCCAGCATACATCGCGAGTAACAACGCAAAGCCCGATTGCACAACAGCGAGTTTCGCCACATTCGGCTGCATCGTCATCAGCATGAAGGCAGGATAGGTCAGAAGAGCGAAACCGAGCGCGGCGACAATGGTCACTGGTTTGCGACCATATCGATCCGAGACGGCGCCTAGGACGGGGCTGCACACGAACAGCACGCACCCGGCGATCGCGGCAGCCGCTAGAGCCTGACCGAGCGGCAGGTGGAGCTGGCGGACCGCATAGGTGGGCATGTATACGAGAAGAACATAAGCGCCCGACAGGTACAGAACCGCGATGCCGATGCCGATGAGCAGGGGCCGATACTGGTCACGAAGCGCTGTCGTGATCGAGACATCCGGTGCTCTCCTGACGGCTTTCAGAAACAACTCCGGTTCATCGAGCCTCGATCGCACGTAGAGCCCAATCGGCGCAATGAGCAATCCAATTACAAACGGCCAGCGCCATCCGCCGGCTTCAAGGTCAGGCTGCGTCATCGACAGCGAAACCGTCATGGTGACCACGGCGCCGAGTAGGAAGCCCGCCGCTTGGCTTGCCAATTGCCAACTTGCGTACAGACCCCTGCGGCCCTCCGGCGCATGTTCGACCAGGATCGCGGTGGCGCCGCCTAATTCGCCCCCGCACGAAAATCCTTGCAGCAACCGCGCGGTCACAATGAGGAGCGGTGCCGCAATACCGATTGCTCGATATGTGGGTGCTGCAGCAATCAGGCCGGTGCCGAGGGCCATGATCAATATCGTCAAGGACAGCGCTGGCTTACGCCCGACGCGATCGGCATAAGCCCCTAGGACCACAGCACCGATCGGTCGCGTAACGAAACCGACCCCGAATGTGGCCACCGACAACAGCAGCGATGTGAATTCGCTTTCGGTCGGGAAGAACAACTTGCCTATTGTCACCGAGAGGAAGCCGTAGACCAGGAAGTCGTACCATTCAAGCGTGTTCCCGATCGTGGCCGCGACCACGATCCGTCGACGCATGGCAGCGCTCGAAATACCCGGCGGCGTACGGAGAACCCCTCCGCCAGCGACCAATGCATCGGAGCTATTCGCCATCTGCCCCTCCGTCGGTGCCTGTATGCGCCGTCGTCACATGCCGATAATTGAGGCTTGCCTTGATCATCCCTTTCGGGCACTTTACACGTGTAAATAAACTCTACCACGACACTTTACGCGTGTAAAGATGAGCTTATGACTACCAGCGCCACTCCCGAATCCCGCGAAACCAGCGATAGCCCCGATACGCGCACCAAGCTGCTCAACACTGCTTGGCACCTCATCGAGACGCATGGAGCGGCGGCAGTGACGCTCGCCGACATCGCCGCCGCGGCCGGCGTGTCACGGCAGACGATCTATCTGCAATTCGGCAGTAGAGCGGGGCTGTTGATTGCCACGGCGCGGCTCCGTGATGACACCAGTGCCGTGGTTCGCGAGATGTCGGTGACCGCCCGGGAGGCGCATTCGAAGGTCGAGTTCGACCGGTTCATCCGTCTGTGGTTCGAGCACGTGACAGTGATCCTGCCGATCGCCCGTGCGATCGAGGCGGCCGCTGCGAGTGATCCGGATGCGCGCGCCGCATGGCAGGAACGGATGGATGCGAATCGCCGCGTCATTCGTAAGATCGTCGGTCGTCTGGCAGACGCTGGGCACCTGGCCAAGCGTTGGACACGGGAGGAAGCGACCGAGTGGTTCTGGTCGAGAATTCATATCAACGTGTGGAACCAGTTAGTGGCGGACCGGAAATGGTCGCCTGAAAACGTTGTGGAGCGCGTAATCGATTCACTTTGGCACGATCTCGTCGACGGGAACCGCGCCCCGTAGCTCAGCTGCCGTATCTGCCGCTCCACGGGCTGAACACCGCGTTTACAGCAGGTTCGATTTTATGAGGCGCCTTCGTGAATTCGGTCGACATTAATCATGTCATGCCAAATTCCGACGTCGCAAAGCCCACATTGACCATGGACGGCTTTGGGTCCGAGAGCGCCCTGATGGTAGTGAGGCTCCGGTTCGCGTTGACCTCGGGTATTCGTGAACGTGGACGCTTGAGCAAGCGTTTTGGACAGGGTCGTGTCGCAAGCGCAGAGGTACCGCATTGAATACCAGACACGAGAGCAGAGCGGACTGGGTACCTCAGGATTATCGACGAATCCTGCGAGGACTACCTGTACCCCAGCCAATGCTACGTCGCGGCAGAGCGGGCGGCGATTCTCTGCGCAGCAGAGCTACTGCCAAATCTGGATAAAGCAGCTTCGTTTATGGTTGGCGCACCGCGTCGCTC
>Ga0074045_10005951_pt1 | contig 10556 bp, 8 predicted proteins | sample BogForMeECP23OM2_FD_94442 | JGI IMG/M metagenome (GOLD analysis project Ga0074045, IMG submission 94442) | Bog forest soil microbial communities from Calvert Island, British Columbia, Canada - Bog Forest MetaG ECP23OM2 | ecosystem: Environmental > Terrestrial > Soil > Wetlands ... | reverse complement strand
CGGACCATGCCGCCGAAGAGGTCGAACGGCTGGTCACGCTTCCTCTTGAACTTGAGATGAACGGCGTTCCACACATGGTAGTGATGCGTTCGATCTCTCTCTATGGTTTATCCGATGTGATCCTGACCTTCGAGGACCGCACCGACGATTACTCTGCGCGGCAAATCGTATTTGAAAGGCTTGCTCAAGCCACACTGCCGACGGGAGTCACCCCGAGTCTCTCGCCCCTGTTCAGCCCCAGCGGGCTGGTGTATCGCTACGTGCTCGAAAGTCCCGATCGCACACCGCAGGAGTTAAAGACATTTGAGGATTGGGTGGTGGAACGTGCCTATCGTTCGGTGCACGGCGTAGCCGACGACTCGGGTTTCGGTGGAACTGTGATGCAGTACCAAGTGCTGCTCGATCCCGCGCGCATCTACGGATATCACCTGACCATTCCGCAAGTGGTTACGGCGCTCTCCGCCAATAACGCGAATGCCGGCGGCGGTTTCTATTCGCAGGGCGGACAGTTCTACTACGTGCGCGGCATTGGACTGGTACGCAACACAGATGACATCGGAAACATCGTGGTTGGCGCCAACAAGGGAGTGCCGATCCGTGTGCGTGATATAGGAGAGGTAACCATCGGGCACGCGCCACGCCTGGGCGAGTTCGGCTTCCAGAAGAACGACGATGCGGTGGAGGGCGTCATTCTGATGCTGCGCGGCGAGCAGACACAAAACGTCCTGAAAGCAGTTGAAGCAAAAACGGAGGAACTGAACCGCCAGATCCTGCCGCCAGATGTCAAGGTCCATCCTTATTATGACCGCAGTGAACTGGTCGACCTGACGACCGACACGGTCGAAGCGAACCTGCTTCGTGGCATGGTGCTGGTGTTAGTGGTTTTGATTTTCTTCTTGGTCAGTTTTCGGGCTGCGATCATTGTTGCCCTCACCATTCCCCTCTCGCTCCTGTTTGCCTTCATCGTGCTCCACGCGCATGATGTCGCCGCGAATTTGCTCTCCATCGGCGCAATTGATTTCGGGATTGTCATTGATGGCACCGTGGTCATGGTGGAAAACATTTATCGCGAACTGGCACTGCGGGAGGGGCAGCAGTACAAGCTGAACGAAGTTATTCTCGCAGCTGCGAAAGATGTCGATCGCCCGATTTTCTATTCGGTCGCTGTCATCCTCGCCGGGTATCTGCCGATTTACGCGCTAACCGGGGCCTCGGGCAAACTCTTCCACCCAATGGCCGAGACCATGTCGTTTGCGCTGGTCGGGGCGCTCATCCTGACACTTACATTGATTCCCGTGCTCGCTTCCTACTGGTTCAAGAAAGGCGTGCACGAGAAACCAAATCGTGCCTTTGAATGGATGAAGCGGAAATACGCAGTCCAGCTGGATTGGTCGCTCAACCGGCCCAAGACAACCATGTTGATCGCGACCCTGATCTTCCTCGCAACTCTGCTGCTGGTACCCTTCATCGGCGGCGAGTTTATGCCTCACCTCGATGAAGGTGCGCTCTGGGTCCGGGCGACGATGCCATACACCATTTCTTTTGAGGAAGCCAGTAACATCGCCCCTCAGATACGCGACATTCTGATGGCTTATCCGCAAGTTACTGTCGTGGGTTCAGAGTTAGGACGGCCCGACGATGGCACTGATCCGACGGGCTTCTTTAACTGCGAGTTCTACGTTGGGCTGAAGCCGTATAAAGACAAATCGTGGGCTGGCGAGGCCAGTGATAAAAAACAGCTGATCGAATCGATCAACAAGAAACTCACCTCCTTTCCCGGAATCATTTTCAACTACACCCAGCCCGCGGAAGATGCCGTGGACGAAGCCCTCACCGGCCTCAAGAGTTCTTTGGCGGTCAAGATCTATGGTGAAGACCTGAACGTACTTCAGGACAAAGCGATCCAGATCAAGAACACGCTGTCCAATGTGCCGGGGTTCACGGAACTCACGGTGGTGCGCGAACTGGGCCAGCCCAGTCTGCTGGTCGATGTCGATCGGGACAAGATCGCGCGGTACGGGATCAATGTTGCGGACGTGGAAGCTGTGATTTCGGCCGCAGTCGGTGGGCAGGCGGTCACCCAAGTTATTCAGGGGGAGAAGCTATTTGATCTCGTGGTCCGAATGCAGCCCCAATTCCGCAGCAGCGCGCATGAGATTGGAAACTTATTGGTCGGCACACCCGATGGGCAGCAGATCCCGCTCAGTCAACTCGCCAATATTACCCAGGGGAACGGAGCGTCCTTTATTTATCGCGAAAATAACTCGCGCTACATCGGCGTGCAGTACAGCATTGAAGGGCGCGATCTGGAACGGGCGGTGCGAGATGGCCAAGCGGCGGTAAAGAAGGCGGTGACATTGCCGCCGGGTTACACGATGTCGTGGGGCGGCGAATACAGCCAGTTTCTTGAAGCCAAATCGCAGATGTACTTTATTGGTCCACTTGCGGTCGTGCTGATTTTCATGATCTTGTTTGCGCTTTACGGAAATTTCAAATTCCCGGTCACCATCGCCCTGGGAGTAATCATGACGGAACCGGTGGGAGCGCTGGTTGCGCTGAAACTCACTCACACTCCCTTCAGTGTTTCCTCAGTGCTGGGTCTTCTGGCGTTGCTTGGGGTTTCCGTGGAGACGGCCGTTATTCTCGTTTCCTACATCAACAAGCTGCGCCAGGAGGGGATGGGCATTCGCGCCGCCACACGGGAAGCCTCGTTGCTTCGGCTCCGTCCCATCATGATGACCGCTCTTGTCGCCTGCCTGGGATTGCTGCCTGCGGCCCTATCCACCGGCATCGGATCGGATACGCAAAGGCCCTTTGCGATCGTGATTGTTGCCGGTCTCATCTCCCGCCTCTTTATCGGGTTCTTCGTCAATCCTGTGTTGTACGAGATGGTAGCCCGTGAGGGCGATGTGCTCCAGGTATAGAGAATAGTGTCTGGATGGGGAAGAGACGTAAGCCTCTCCGCTTTGGCTTCCTTCAGGATAGGAATGTCTGGATCAGCGCCTTTCCAGAGAGTGAGGAAGTCCTTATAGGCGGAGATCGCGCGGGCAACAGTTACCGCTTCTGTGTTCGATTTGACAGGCTTATTGTTTGCGCTAAAATCTTGCAACCTTATGAAACGACTTGCTGTTGTGCTCACGCTGGCAATCTTCGCGCCTTGCGCGGCTTCGCAAAGCCGTACAGTTGAGCGAGCCAAGATCCTTGGAATTGATCATGTTTCGTTTTTCACCACTGCGCCGGACGGAGTGAAACGCCTATACGGCGGGCTGCTTGGGCTGACTTCCGCTGCCCCGATCGAGCCGGGCGGCCTGCAGCGATACGTGATTGGCACGCAGTGGATCGGTTATAGTTCCGCGCCCGATCCGAAAGCGAATGACCGCATGGATCATGTGGCCTTCAACACCAACGACATCGTCGTTCTTCGTCAATATCTGATCGCGAAGGGCATGAAGGTGCCCGAGATACAGGAGCGGCCCGACCATAGCCGGAGTTTCATGATGGCCGATCCTGAGGGGCACCACATTGAGTTTGTCGAGCGGGGAAAGGCCGATACTCCGGCGACGTCCTCTTCCGCGGTTTCCCGCCACATGATTCACACCGGTTTTCTAGTTCGGAGCCGCGAAGCCGAGGACCGCTTCTACCGGGATATTCTGGGTTTTCACCTCTACTGGCACGGGTCAATGAAGCCGGGCGAGACGGATTGGGTCGCGATGCAAGTCCCCGACGGTACAGACTGGCTGGAATACATGCTGAATCAGCCAGAAAAGATGGATCTTGAACTTATGGGGATTATGAACCACATTTCTCTTGGAGTGGCCGATATGAAGAAAGCGGAGGCTACTATGGAATCTCACGGTTGGAAGCCGCACGGCGACGAGGAAGCGGAGATTGGTCGAGACGGGAAGTGGCAGCTCGATGTGTTTGATCCCGATCTCTCTCGGGTGGAACTGATGGAATTCAAGCCTGTACAGAAGCCATGCTGTTTCGATTTCACGGGCCCTCATCCTTCCGAATAAGGCAAGTAGCAATTGGACTTTCCCGCATCCTACCTAACGGTGTCGTTGGTGTGACCTAGTCCGTCAGAGGCAGGCATCACCGTTCGGTGTGACAGGCCAGTTCTACCAGCGCAGCTTGCTCAGATATTCGTAGCTCGTCTGGATGCTATCGAACGACGCCTTGGGCTTGTCGTGCTCAACGATGTAGTGCTTGATACCCGCCTTCTCCGACTGCGCAAAGATCTTCTTCCAGTCAATGATGCCACTGCCGACTTCGGTCATGTCTTTGAGCGAGTCGCCAAAGTTCTGAGCGCCGGCGACAGTGACCGATGGGAGCTTCTTCATATCCTTGACATGGACGAGCGGGAAACGTCCGGGATAGCGGCCGAAGTATTGGAGTGGGTCGCCCCCGCCGACGGTGATCCAGCAGAGGTCGAGTTCCATCTTGACCAGTTTCGCGTCACACAGCGTCAGCAGCGTGTCGTAGGGGAGCTTGCCCTTGACCGGCAGGAATTCAAACCAGTGATTGTGATAGGCGAACTGGATGCCAGCCTTGTTGCTGGCCTCTCCGGCGCGGTTGAAGGTATCGGCGGCGCGCTTCCAGTCGTCATCGGTCTTGCGACGTTCCTCGGGAATCCAGGGATTGACGATATAGCGTTGGCCGATAACCTGAGCCGATTCGATCTGGGCCGGCCACTTGTCGGGCGCGAGCAGGTCGTAATCAACGTGGCAGGCGGGTGAACTCAGGCCGTTTTTTTCGAGCGCGGCGCGAGCCTGTTGTGGGGTGCGGCCAAAGTATCCGGCGAACTCGACCTCCTTGTAGCCGATGGAGGCGACCTTGGCCAGGGAGCCGTCGAAATCGGCCTTCATCTGGTCGCGCACGGTGTAGAGTTGCACTCCAACTTTTTCGATTTTGTGATCGTCGGCGGCCCAGCCGAAGCGGCTCGTGAGCAGCGTGGCGGCAGTGACGGTAGTCGCGGTTTCGAGAAAGCTGCGGCGATTCATGGCATGAAAACTCATGATGACGTTCCTCCGAATCGCCCTTCTGAGGGCGAGATCAAGCCGGAATTTCCTTCTTGACTTCGAAAACGGGGTCCATTTTACGACTTTATTGGCGTGGAATCCGCCGGAGCCAACACGCGCTTTACTCTCTTGACGTGTACCGGTTATGGCATTCTCGACTTCAGCTTGATCATCTCGCCATCCACAGCGAAGCTGCCGTATCCGTGATGGTGTATCGTCTTCGGACTCTTCTGCGCCGGATCGCTCCAGGCCTTGAGCACTTCAAGGACGAAGAGATTGTACTTGTTGACCAGACGGGTATCGGCCACCTTGCATTCGAGATTGGCGAAACACTCGGCCACCAGAGGCGGCGCCACGCGCTCGGCCGGCACCGGCGTCAGACCGAATCTCTCGAACTTCTCGACGTCCCGGCCCGAGCAGTTGCCGACTTCCACGACTCTGGGCGCCAGCTCCAGCGCCGGAACGGCGATCACGCACTCTTTCGTCGCCCGCAATGCGGCAAAGCTGTGATTGGCCCTGCTGACGACACAGGCAACCAGCGGTGGTTCAAACTCGACCATCATATGCCAGGACATCGTCATGATATTGGCGCGGCCGGCGCGGGCGGTCGTCAGTAGGACCACCGGACCCGGCTCGAGCAACTGGTAGACCTTCGACAGGGGTAGATCCTTCATCACGGTCACGGCTCCTGGACGCCAAGCTAGTTTTGCCCTACCTCCTACTCACAAGTTCTCGAGCACCAGCTTGAGATAGTTCCAGAAACTCTCCACAGACGATATTTGCACTCGCTCGTTCGGGCTGTGAGGATCTACGATCGTCGGACCAAAAGACACCATCTGTATGCCCGGATATTTCTCCCCAATGACCCCACACTCGAGGCCAGCGTGCATCGCGATCAACTTTGCCGGCGCGCCGAACAGTTTCTTATGCACGTCCTGGAGCTTGCGCACAATGTCGCTGTTGGGCTCCGGTTTCCAGCCGGGATACTTGCCTCCGTGCTCCACTTCGAACCCCGCCAGCCGGCATACCGTCGCAACCATGCGGGCGGCAGCCAGCATGCTGCTCTCGATCGCGCTCCGCTGACTGGTAACAATCTCCACCACATCCCCCTTGGTATTGACAGTCGCCAGGTTCGTGGACGTCTGGACTAAGCCGGGAACGTCGGGGCTCATCGCCAGCACGCCGTGATGCAAGCTCGCGAGCAGCGCCACCGCTTGTTTCGCGTCATTCGCATCCAGAACCTGTCCCGGCCGTTCGGCTTTCTCGACCGTGATCTGCAGTCCGGAATCGAATCCACCCAAGTCAGCCTTGTATCCAGCTTCCGCTGTGGCGACAAGCGATTTGAGCTCACTCTCGCGAGACGGATCCGCCAGCACCAAAGCCGCAGCTTCGCGCGGAATCGCGTTCTGCGCGCTTCCACCATTGACCTCGGCGATTTCGATCGGAAGACGATCGAGTAGTCCCTGAAGGATCCCACCCATGATTCGCAGGGCATTGCCGCGCCCTTGATGAATATCGACGCCCGAGTGACCACCTTTCAACCCAGATACCTTGATGCGCCAGGCTGATCCCGCGCCTGAAGGACGAAGCCGGACCTTACGCCGAGCAGTCGTCTTCACGCCACCGGAACAACCGATACAGAGGGTGCCTTTCTCTTCGTTGTCAAGGTTGAGAAAGTACTTGGATTTCAGCAATCCACCCGGAAATGCCGAAGCGCCCGTGAGTCCGGTCTCTTCGTCAATGGTGAAAACGAACTCCAACGGACCGTGGGCAATGTCATGACTCTCCATCACGGCCAGTGCGGCGGCTACACCGACTCCGTTATCGGCGCCCAAGGTCGTACCATCTGCTTTTAGCCAATCCCCGTCTCTTGCCACCTCGATAGGGTCGACATCGAAATCATGGACGGTTCCCTCGTTCTTTTCACAAACCATGTCGAGGTGGCCCTGCAAAATGGCCATCGCTGCTCCCTCGCGTCCCGGCCGCGCCAGTTTCCGAACCACAAGGTTGCCGACATCATCCTGCACGAACCCGAGGCCCAGCTTTGCAGCCAGCGCCCGGACGTACTCCCTGGCTGCAGCCTCCTTTGTGGAGGCGCGAGGAATCGCTGCCAATCTGTCAAAGTGCTTCCATAATGCTTGGGGTTGCAGGTTCGCAAGTGCAGGTACCATGGCACGCTCCGTAGGATCAAAAGCTACCAGCCATCGTACAGCGCGGACGCAATGCCGGGTAGCCGCTTAGGCGGGCGGAGGCCCAAAATCCGTACCTATGAGATTTTGGGCAAGCCTACAACCGCCCTTTGCGCAGTACCTTTCCTCACCCCTAGCTCGGTTTGGATTTGCGCCCACGACCGGCCAGAAGGGCGAAGGGAGGCAGTCTGTGAACTGTCCACAATCACGAGCGGCCGGCAATCCGGTTTCAATGGGTACTTCTACCAGCAAACGACCAATGACGACCTGAAAGGGGTGGTTTTCCAGGACGGGTTTCGCGGCCGCGACCTGGCCGTGGGGCCGCAATTGCGGTTTCCGCTGGGCAAGCATGGGGGGTTTGCCTTCAAGTACTATCGCGACACTTTGGTGCAAAACAAGCCCCGCGGAAATGCATTTTGGTTTCAGTTGTCCGTTACGATCGGAAGACGCGCCCCTTGGATTTGTCCTGTCCCCGACTTCTACTGGTACCAGTGATACGTTTTTACGCGGAAATAGGAGCGATAGCGGAAACTACAGAAGCTGTAAGCGAGCGCACCGAGAATGGTTGCTGCGGTAGGGGAGTACGACGAAGCATTCCGCGCGAGGATGTCAAGGTCATCTCGGTCCGCACGCGAAGCTCTATCGGGCGGCGCGTAGCTTCTGTCCAACGGTCCGTAACTGACCGCCGCCGGCGAACCCAGATTGTTTCTTGGTGTTTCTCAACCACGCGGCAGCTCTGTCTTCGGCCTCCGCCAGTTGCTGTGGAGACATTCTCCGGCTGATGTTGTTCTTGCCTTCCTCGATTTGTTCAAGCATTGGGGACGCCGCTTTTTCGGCGAGCAGGTACCACATGTAAGCGGAAACGGAGGCAGGTTGGAAGCCCGTGTTTTGCCCGCTTTCGCTATCCTGCACATCTTTGATCTGAGAAAAATGCTCGGCCAGGCGAAGTTGTGCAGAGGGATCACCGGCCTCGGCGGCTTCGATAATTACAGAAAATGAGTGGCTCTCTCCGTTGGCGGTGCGCGGTGGCCGCGCTTGCGACTGGTTCATGGTCAGGTAGAGCAACTCGGTGCGACTGGAGACACCCAGCTTGTCAAAGATACGAAACAGGTAGTTCTTGACCGTGTGCGGGCTGAGATCTAGAGCCTGAGCAATTTCGCGGTTGGTCATACCCCCAGCCATGTGCTGGATGACCTGGCGTTCACGCTCGGAAAGCAGTTCGATTCCTTGGTGATTGGTGGCGCGGACGAGCGGCAAGTTGGCAAACGCTTCGAGCGCATGATCCAGATCGACGCTCCGCGCCCAGATCTGTCCCTCATGAACACTGCGAATGCATTTGCCAAGGCTTTCCAGTCGCTCTTGCTTGGAGAAAATACCCTTCGCGCCGGCGCGAAAGCACTCCAGAACTTCCTCTGGCTTGGACGAGTCCAGCAAGATGACGCCCTTGATCTGGGGCCGGAGCGCACGTATCTCCCGCAGCACATGGATGCCGTGGCCAGGCTGGTCGTCCAAATTGTGACTCATGACCGCGACATCGATGGGCACGCGAGTGATGGCCGCCAACAACTCCTCGGAATTCGAAGTCTCGGCTACCACCTGCAGACCGCGATCATTGCGCAGAGCGTCGGCCAAGAGCTGGGTATGTATTCGCGTGCTGTCGGCAACGACGATACTGACAAAGTCCGAGCCCAATCCTGCATGGGATGGCATCGGGCCTCCTCATATTTAGTTGTACGAACCGGAAGGGGGAATCAAAAACAGTCCGTTCGTCGATACTATGGCCGCGGGGAGGAGAAGAAAATCAAGTCAACAAAGCCGACCACAGTCTCTTACTACAGCCGACAATGTACCACTAAACCTGCGAACCAGCAAGCAAGGGGCTTGCAACCTATGCAAAAGATTGCACTGGTGGTCGCGGCCCCGATGCAGATTGACCTTCTCCACGACGATGCGAAGGATCAGCTCCAGCTCTGGCGTCGATATAATCATTGGTCGGAGAGAAATAGATATAGAGTAATGTTAATAGTATCAATAGGATAGAGACTTCTTCCTCAATAGATCGATTGAATATCGGGAAGGAACTGTTCCGCTCCTGCAGATGCGTATACCACGGCTGTGCCATAGAACAACGTCTCCCAGTCGTATAGCTTGGTCATGAGAAGACTAGCCCTCGTGTGAGTAGGGCTGATCTGTCCTAAGTAGTCCTACCACTTGCACGTTCTTGCACGTGACCATTAAGGTTGGGCGACAAAGTAACTCCTCCCCTAGTAGTTCGAAATGCTTCTTCCCCCGAAGGCGTTGACGAGATTTCCTGTGCGATCCAGGCGGACCCAGTTCAATGGGACCCAGAGGGCGAAGCTATGAGTAGTGCCAATCAGAGCTACCAAGTGGACAGCGGGTTGAGCCCATTGGTATCGCAGGATGCGCTCCGCTGGTACGCGCTGCACACCAGAGCGCGCCACGAAAAAGCGATCGAGCGGCGCTTGCGCGATCAAGGTATGGAGACGTTCGTGCCGACCACGATGCAAGTGCATCGCTGGAGCGATCGCAAGAAGAAAGTCGAAGTGCCGCTGTTCAGCTGCTATGTGTTCGTCCGGTGCGCTTTGACCGCGGACGACCGGACCCGCGTGTACCAGGTGGACAGTGTCCACGGTTTTGTGGGCACGCGCGGTTCGAGCCTGCCGATTCCCGATGAACAGATCGAAAGCATCCAGAAAGTTCTCACCCAAACTGCGCCCTGGCGCTCGTACCCCTTTCTCAAGGTTGGGCAGCGGGTCCGGGTGCGCGGCGGAGCGATGGACGGCGTGGAAGGCGTGTTCTTGTCGGAGAACGGCGATCACAGCCTGATTATCTCCATCGATGCGATTCAAAGATCGATGGCCGTGCGAATTGACGGATACGACGTCGAGCCCGTCTGAGAAACCGGTTGCAGTCCGCTAATTAGCCAGTCTCCTGGTAAGCAATCCGAGATCTTCCTTAATAACCTTAATAACCTTCCGGCTGTAACTCTTAAACATGTACCAAGCAGAAATCGAGCGAATCGACGAAGAGCTGTATTTCATTGCGGCCAGCCCCGTCACACGCCGGCTGCGAATGCAAGCGGAATTGCTTTCGCACACCGATGTGCCGGTGCTGATTACCGGAGAGACGGGGAGCGGGAAGACGACCGCTGCCCAGCTGATCCATTCGCTTTCGATTCGGTCCAGCTTCGCCTTCATGCGGGTCAAGTGCGCGGTGCTCACCTCCGACCTGCTGGAGAACGAACTGTTCGGTTATGAGCACACTTCCGCCAACGGGCGACCGGAATCGACGCCAGGAAAGTTCGAGCAGTGCGCCAAGGGAACGATTT
>Ga0074045_10005950_pt1 | contig 10558 bp, 8 predicted proteins | sample BogForMeECP23OM2_FD_94442 | JGI IMG/M metagenome (GOLD analysis project Ga0074045, IMG submission 94442) | Bog forest soil microbial communities from Calvert Island, British Columbia, Canada - Bog Forest MetaG ECP23OM2 | ecosystem: Environmental > Terrestrial > Soil > Wetlands ... | reverse complement strand
AATTTCAGGAGTTTAAGAAAAATGTCAGTTAAATTGAAAATCCCGACAGCGTTGCGACATTTCGTCGGCAACCAAGAGAGCGTCCAAGTCCAAGCCGCCACAGTAGGCGAGGCCATAAAGCACTTGATCGACTCGTACCCAACCCTCAAACACCACATCATGACAGACAACGGAGATCTCCGCAATTTCGTCAACGTCTACGTTAACGATCAAGATATCCGAAACTTGAAGAACGTCGGAACTCCAGTGAAAGACGGCGACACGGTGACTATCGTTCCAGCAATAGCAGGCGGCAATTCTAAATTACAATTATCGAACCGAACAACTGAACTCACCCAAGAGGAAATGCGCCGTTACGGCCGCCACCTCATAATGCCAGAGGTCGGACTCGAAGGACAGAAGAAACTCAAAGCCGGGAAGGTCCTAGTGATTGGAACGGGCGGATTGGGTTCTCCTCTCTCGCTCTATCTTGCCGCCGCCGGTGTTGGTCGACTTGGATTAGTTGATTTCGACCAAGTGGACGCCAGCAATCTGCAACGCCAAGTCCTCTACTCTGTTCGAGATGTAGGACGCCCTAAACTGGAGGCAGCGAAAGATCGCATCTTGGAGCTTAATCCGAACGTGAAAGTCGACAGCTACGAAACAAGACTTACCTCAGAGAACGCTATGGATATAATCAAAGAATACGACGTTGTTGTGGACGGAACCGACAATTTTCCGACGCGTTATCTGGTCAACGACGCGTGCGTACTGCTCGGCAAACCGAACGTGTACGGGAGCATATTCAGATTCGAAGGCCAAATCTCCGTGTTCGACGCCAGCCGAGGACCATGCTACCGATGCCTCTATCCAGAACCTCCACCTCCAGGTTTAGTTCCGTCATGCGCCGAAGGGGGAGTATTAGGAATCCTCCCAGGAGTAGTCGGAACTTTACAAGCAACTGAAACCCTCAAAATTCTCCTTGGAAAAGGGGATTCATTAGTAGGAAGGTTACTGCTGTTCGACGCACTACAAATGCAGTTCACGGAACTGAAACTTCAGAAAAACCTCAACTGTCCAGTCTGCGGCAATAATCCGACCGTCAAATCATTAATAGATTACGAAGAGTTCTGCGGAGTTGGCCGTGGAGGAAGAAGCACGATGACTGAAGAAAACGAAATCACGGTTCAGGAACTGAAACACTTATTCGACTCCGGAGCTAACGTGAATCTCATCGACGTAAGAGAACCGCATGAATACGAAATCTGCCACATTAAAGGTAGCAAACTTGTCCCAGTGAGCCAAATCCCGCTTCGCGTCAACGAATTCAATCTCACCGATGAATACATCTTCCAATGCCACACCGGAGGAAGAAGCGGCTGGGCTGTAAATTTCCTGCGTCAACTAGGATTCAAAAAAGTAAAGAACCTAACAGGAGGTATCGAGGCATGGGCTGCCGAGATAGATCCTTCGATGCCACGCTACTAGTTCACGAACCCTGAAGGCGCTTGACTTTACGGAATAAGTAAAGATTCGATACGATAAGAATTACCAACACGCCAACTAACGCTAACCGCTCCATCTCCGAAACCCGATTCGAATTACTGACCGGAATAAATCCTTCAAGCCCGACCCAAGCCGAATTCGCAAATATCGACGCATTACTTGCCCTTGCAGCAGCTAGGGCGTACCAACCATCTTGGAATTCATGTTCTGCATCATTTAGGGAAGACTGGGCCTGCTGATACGATATGCTAACGTTCTCGGGCAGAGTTATCCCTCCGGCAACAAGTTGGTTGATCTGGTTGAGTAGCGATTGGGTCTCTGCAGTGGTGTTGTAGTATTCCTGGTAGCCCGCTAACGAGAATGCTCCGAAGGCAATATCGCCACCATATCGAGGTTCAAACATGACGTCAGGCCAGTGGCTCCAGATCATTTTCATGAACGTATCGCCTTGGCTCGCCATCTGGTAATCGATCGCGTTGAAATTCACGGAGAATGTTGACTCGAACCAGGACGGCTTTAATTCAAGAAGGACTGAAGAATTACGCTCCACTGTTTGTACGAATGCCGGTATGCCCGCCTTTTCAATTTGGGTCATATTAGGTTGATAGAACTGTGGATAGCGTCCCCACCAACTAGACGTGACATATTTTATGATCGCGAGCGATTGCAGTGGGACAAGCTGCTCATTTGTGAAATGCATCCGCATTAACCAGTCTGCAGCCAACACCGCCGAATTTTGATAGGTTAAATTCCCGGTGAGTTGTGTGAGGCCGAGTAGACCGGGAATTGCATATGACGCGCTCCACAGAGACAAGGCCTGACCAAATTCGCCAAATTTGTGCTTCGCAGTGTTGTAACTATAGTAAAATCCTCCAATTGCCATGCTGTCGTTTGCATAAGTGTGATTGCCCCAGCCTACGTCAGTTGGGGTTACCTGGAAGCTCATCAGCCAATTCGCATATCGCTCCGCTGCGATCAAAAATCGTGTATCGTTCGTCAACCTGAAAAGCTGAGTCCAAGCTAGTAGCGTGTAGCCTGCATGGTTGGTTGACACCGAGGACGAGTAATGTGTTTCATTCGCCATGTATGGCAGAGCGCCTTCGATGTGCGTATCATTCGCGTTCACAAATTGCCGGGAAACCATGAAGCTGCCTGCGGCAACGGCTGCGTTAAGATAGGTCTGATTATGTGTAAGAATGAAGAGTTCTGATAAAATCCAAGCCGACTCTGTTGTCTCGAACATTCTCGGTTTCCATCCGATATCCCAATAATATTGCGTTACGGGGAACGCTCCTGCGAATTCACCGGACATTATTTGTGATCGAACTAACCAGTTTCCATATCGATTCAGCATCTGAAGAGCAACAGGATCGCTGGTTAATCGGTAATATGCTATGAGCGCCGTTGCAATCGGGTTTCCATGCTCTGCGGCAGGAAAGACTGAGCTCAATTCTATTTGATCACTGTTGGTTCCGAAGGCCCCATTAGGCCCAGCAGCGACCTGAGCCTGTTCGGCCCACATTCCACCGTTGAAGATGGTTACATTCTTTCCTTGTACATCAGCGACTGTATCGATCGGTGTCGTTACATTTGCACTCGGAATCTGCGCATCGAGGAAGTAGTTGAAGTATACGTCAAAAATTTTAAGATATTTTACATCGCCAGTCGATAGGTAGGCATCCAAAGCGGCCGATGCACCTTCACCAGCATCATGACCACCGATTAAGAATGCCAATGTTTGCTTCTGTCCTGCTACGATCCCTCCCGTTCCGCCGGTGATCGTACCATTATCGTAATAGAACGGATCGAGACCCCAGATACGAGAATCAGGGTAAGGAATTCCCCAAGACGACGTCACCGGAGCCATCTGAAATGATGTAATCCAATCAGCCGCATCGATACCCAAGTTGGAATATTCAGATTGCGAAGATTGCGGGGTCGGGCTTGCTAATGCCGGTGTAACCGTAGTTAATGTTACGAGTAACACGAATAGTATCGGGATCAAGAATCGAACGTGGGAACGGAACTTGAATGACATTTTCTGCCTTCTTGAAATGGACGTGCAATATAAGTGGGAATATTGATGGCGCTGAAGTGATTTCGGATCACAAAGCAGTTCAAATAGGTTCGCTAAAATAGTGACACAGGGATCGCAAATGGGCGCGATTAAGAAATCCACCTGTTACCTTGTACTGTTATTTGCGGCCGCTCCGTTACTCGTTGGTATTACGCCGGTTCACGCTTCGATCTGCGAAGTGCTGAACATCACGCCAAATTACCCATCTGAGGCTGGTCCGAATCAAGAAATCGCAATCGACGTAAATGTGGCCCTAAACTGTTCTCCATTTTACTCTTACAGCTACATGATAGTCCGACTAGATCTAATGCCGATCGGAGTCACTCGAATCATTGCGACGGAAGTTGTCCGCGCATATCCATATCTATCATCAGAAATAGTACACGTCTTAGTCTTCACACCAAAAACCATGGGACCCTGGTATCTAGATGCCGTTATCACGGTCGTTGACATACAGCACAATTCCCGTATTGACAGCATCACCGGAATACCCATTGCCATTCAAGTAGGACCGACCACTCCATCCACGGATGCAACAACAACTCAGATTGCCTCGACTAATGGAATCGTCCAAACATCAACAACCACGTTTACGCAAATGTTGATTATTACGTCCACATCAACGCTAACAGGAGAATTCAATTGACCCCTCAAACAGAGAGACGCTTCACGATTGTAGCTAAGTCCGTAGGCCAAGCAGAAGCATTGATGACAACAGAAAATCCGAAAACTTCCGAAGCGGTGTGGAATGCGCTGCCTATCAAGCAATCAGGGAATAGATGGGGTGATGAGATCTATTTCTCAACTCCGGTGTCACTCTCCGAGGAGAACTCGAGAGCTGAGGTCGAAATAGGAAGCGTCGCTTACTGGCCGCCCGGGAAGGCCTTATGCATTTTCTTTGGATCGACCCCGGCCAGCCGAGGCGACGAACCACGGGCCGCTAGCCCCGTCAACGTGTTCGCAAAAGTGGTTGGTGATGCGACTATTTTTAGAAAGTTTCGCGATGGGGATCAAGTTAGCGTAGTGAAGTCTTCGACTTCTTGATTGGTTTGGCGATCGAGAATTCGTGTCCGTCAGGATCTTTTATGTGAAAGTATCTCTCACCCCAGGGCCCATCCTGAGGTTCACCAACATCGTCTAGTTGTCTCTTGAGGTCTCTGTGCATATCATCAACATCGCTACAGTGCAGGATTATTCTTCCCCATCTTGTCTCGCATCGAGTAGCGAGCTGCAGGTTGAGATATTTGTCTCCGATTTCGAATGATGAAAAGGTTGCATTCTCTCCTCCGTAAGCTAATTTCAACCCTAGAATGCTATGGTAAAAATGAAAAGATCGAGACATTGAAGTGACCTGAATCGTTACGGCACTAATGCTGGTTATCTCGGTCATCGGCGACACACTGTGTCATTGTTGTAGATATATATACAAAGTATATGCGCGCTAATCAGAATTCAGACCAATCCTGGCCAGTCACCTAATTATGTGGCAGTTAACGGTACTCCTTCATTTTCCACCAAGCATTTCGCATCAAAGGGTTACGGAAACCGTCAGACTAACCCTGACTAAGCGGCATTTTTCGACTTATTCATTGGATATAGACACATTTTTCTCGACACGAGCTGCTCATTGTCAGTGTTGAGAACTGTAACACACGGGTATAAGCGCATGTACCTGCTGTCTTAGACGACGAAGCATATCGGGGAAGGAAATATGTCGATATATTGGGTAAGGAGCTATTATGGAAAACCAGGGAAAGTTACAGAGTACCTAAAATGGTTGAACTCAGACGAGGCAAAGCTATTGGCTTCTCACATAGAGAAGGAGACTGGCGTCAAGTACGTTAACACATACACCACGATTCTAGGCTTTGGCGACTATGATGCCGAGGATTGGTGGGTTGCGCCGAACTGGACCTCCTTAGATAAGCTGCGTGACTGCAACGCTTTAGCGACATGGACACTAAGCACTTGGGACATGATCGACCAGACAAGACCTCAAAAGTCAAGGATGATGCGAACGTCAAGCGAAGTCAAAGTCATAGAAAAACCGGAGAAGTGGGCCGAACTACTATAGGACAGAATTACTGCGCACCAATCGTCGAATCAATGAAAACGAAGTTGGCCGGAGGCGAATGCACTCTATTCACAAGGCACTCCCGAGTGCAACAACTTGGTTCCACCCATCTTTCAGGGCCGACCACGTTTGCGCACGGCCAACAAAACATCTTAGTTGCTTTGCACATAAAAAGTTATGAATGTATATTTTTAATTCACCGATTTCAAAAGCGAGTAATTCTATTTCATGCGTTACTCTGCGGCATCCGATGCCCTCACTCTTCACTCCGCCAGCGCTTCGAGTGAAGCAACTAGCAGCATCCGAGCGAGTTACTTTGATTTCTGTTGGATGACGATTTTCTTATCATCCGTCATCCAGTCTACTTTCTGGCTGGAGGCAACAAACAAAGACAACAATATGCCCAATCCGTGAGAAACAAACAAAAAACACCCGATCTGTCCCGGGTTCGCGACGCGATTTTTGTGCCTATAATTGGCTCTACTTGGTTACCGTGAATGATAATCATTGGGTATCGAGATATCTGTAATTAGGGATAATTGAACTGGCGTGTGGCGGTTGCCTTCACCGATAAGTAACCTCTCTAGAACACGAAAAACCAGAGTTACGAAAACAGCCGCTAATTCGACTATTAATTTTTCGTGGTGGTGGTATAAAAAATCACAGAATTGGACGGAAATTGACGACACGCAGCTCCAAATCCTATACGTCGCTAGAAACAGCTTCCCCGAAGGAACAAGCACCGCTATGATTGCGAAAGAAACTGGGATTGATTATCGAACCGTTATGGAAGAATGCGAATACCTCGCAGATCGAAATTTCATGGAAATCATCGAGTGGGGACTACATGTTCACTTAATCAAAATAACCGATGAGGGCAATGAAGTTCTCAAGGAAATCTTACTGAACATACCATCGGTAGTTAGGAAGGTATTGATTGAAACCGCCTAAAACACCTAAAGCGCATTTTCTGACTAATCACATCATGAACTACGAACGAAAAACGTTCTATCACCCCCGGGTTACCAAAAACCAGAATTACGAAACAGACTTTAATCCTGACTAAGCGTCGTTTTTCTTCTTATTTATCAGATTTAATGAATTAGAATCATCCTCTAGATCGAGCGCCGCGTTTTGACCACATTGATCTTGCCACTCTCTGGAGTTTTGCACTCAATTTTAGCGGTGGCTCTTCGGAACCTCTCAATCGCAAAAATCGAGATGGCAACGCCTTCAGCTCCTGCTTCGCGAATTCCCGAATCTCGTCGATTTCCGGCAATTCCTTGACAAGACTCCCGTTCTCAAGCACCTTAAGCAAGAGTGGTCGCGCGCCAGGAGGAATTCTTTCATCTTGGAGCGCCAAGATGTCTTCTCTGATCTGCTTCTTCAAATTGAACTTGCGGTAGATTTGCTTTGGGCCAGGAAGGGTCATCTTTCCCTCGCTTGTTTTGGCACGATAAACATCTTTACCATCGCGCGTCAGGGAGACCAATTTGTATATTCCCGGTAGAGCCGGATCGTCACGAGATGTCACTAGCTCTGTTCCGACTCCGAAGAAATCGATTGGGGCATTTTTCGATGTTAGATCATTCAGAATGTATTCGTTTAGGTCGCCGCTAACGAAGATCCGGGTTTCCTTGAAGCCCGCCCGGTCAAGCATCTTCCTTGCCTCTCGGCTAAGTTTCAATCGATTACCACTGTCAAGTCTAATCATGTTGGGAGTTTGCCCAATTGCAATCACTTTCTTGATGCCTTCGATTGAGTCGTACGTGTCCACAAGGAAGGCGGGTTCAGGTATAACTCGACAAAACTTTTCGAAAGCCTCTTCCTCTGAGTCGTAGCTCATTATGAATGAATGCGCCATAGTGCCGTAGGTTGGGATGTTGTACAGGTACCCGGCTAGGACGTTCGATGTTCCAATGCAGCCGCCGATGTAACTTGCTCTTGCTGCCAATAACGCGGCTTCAGGTCCGTGGGCACGGCGTGAACCGAACTCGACAACGCCTTTTTCCCTTGCGCTTCGCACAATCCTGGATGCTTTTGTTGCGATCAGTGTTTCATAATTTATGACGGATAGTAGGTAAGTTTCAGCAATCTGCGCTTCTATGATTGGAGCCGTAACTCGAATGATGGGTTCGGTGCGGAAGAATATAGTGCCCTCGGGAAGAGCCCATAATTCTCCTGTAAACTTGAAATTACTCAGATATTGGAAGAAAGCGTTGCTGGCATTTCTGAAGTTTGGATGCTCCTTCAGAAATGTGATTTCGGGTTCCGTGAAACGGAGTTGGGTTAAGTAGTTGATCGCCTGCTCCAAGCCCGCAGCGACCAGATAAGAACGGTTCTTTGGATAGTTTCTGACGAAAAGCTCGAATGTCGCTTCGAAACTCTCTTTGTTATCAAAGTAAGCTGCTGCCATTGTCAATTCGTAGAGATCGGTTTCGAGACCGTGATGGTTGACGGGCAGCAATCTTACCAATCTTTTCGACCAACCATTCATCTCAGAGAATAATACTCATTTGGTACGCGATAGGGGTTAAGGGTGCAGCACTTACGTGTAGTCGAGTAATGTGGTCTTCTTCTTAACTGCCTTGATCCCTCTAACTCTAACTCTGGTCAAAATTGACTGCATCTGCCGTTCTTTCTTCAAGCTGCTCCAATAGTAAGCTTCGTCTATCGTATTCTCTGCGATGAACACGGTTACTTTGCCTATTCGAGTTCGTCCCGTTCTTCCTCGACGTTGGATTGTGCGAACTTCAGAGGGTACGGCTTCATAGAAAATTACGTGATCAACATCCGGAACATGAAGTCCTTCTTCACCGATGCTCGTGGTGACTAGGATGTTGTATACTCCCGCTCCGAATTGTCGCAGGATTTCGACTTGCTCGTCCTGTTTCAGCCCCTTACTGGACTCATCCCGAGTAGCTTGTCCCACGAATCTCACGGGTCGATATCCTTCCGCAAGTAGCTTCGCGACGATTTGGTCGACTGTGTCTCTGTATTGAGTAAAGATGATGATTCGGTAACTCGGATTGCTACTTATCTCCTCCCTGACGAGTTTCGATATGGCAGATAGTTTCGGATGGTTCTCGTTCAGCGAAGCCGTTAGAGTCATCGCTCGCTGAACTCGTTCGTCTTTGAGGAGACTCTTGACAGTTCTCTTTGGGCTTTCTGACATTCTCGTGAAGTACGATCGTAAATTTTCTATGCCCTGTGTCTCTAGAAGCTCGATTGCGTGGAGAATTGAGATTGATTGGGCTTGCAAAGTCAGTGCCGCGAAAATGTATCCTGAACGGCTCTTCCGAAGTCTTGCAACTAATTGCTGTCTAAGGTCCAGCAAGATCTTCTTCGGTACGATCCGCATGTTCGGAATCAGGTTCATCGCTCTCATTTTTTGAAGTTTTTCTTCATACACCGCCCTCAGGAGGTTGGAAATCTCGCGATAGCTATTCGGCAATTGTACGCGCACCCAGTCGGTGGAGACGGATTGTATGTAGGGTTTGACGTCCTCATCATGCTCTGTTCTCGTCTCAACTTGTTTGATGAATAGGTTCTCGCAGATTTCTTGTATGCGTGCTCGCTGTCCCCCAGGTGAAGCTGTCAATCCTAGAATCAATGGACTCTCCGCGACTTGCTGATACGACAGTGCTAGTCTAGTGTAATCATAGACTTTGACACATCGATGGGCTTCGTCGAACACCAATAATTGGACGTCGTTCAATGTGTATCGTGATGCTTCGATGTCGTTCGCTATGACCTGAGGAGTAGCGAAAATGAGGGTTGATTCACGCCACACTGCCTCTCTCTTTGCTGCTGGTATCTGACCGGTGAGGTGGCTACAGGTATAATTTGTGAAGTGGTTTCGGAAAGCATTGTAGTGTTGAATAACTAGCGGCCTGGTCGGGGCGAGAACAACGATTTTCCCTTGATTCTTCTTCGCAAGAAGTGTCTGCGCTACGAGTATTGCTATTGCCGTTTTCCCTAAGCCGGTTGGGAGAACCACGAGTGTATTCGCATCAGACGCCTTCTCTGCGATACGGATTTGGTATTCGCGCTCTTCTAGCTTGGAACTCAAATATTCAACACTCCCGTTAGCCGATCGTTTTCAAGTCAATGCGACGGTGTTCTTTTCAGCAGCGCTTCAGGGTTCACAGGATTCGGTGGCATTTCACCGTTCAGCCCAGCGAATAGGTTTTCTGCCACCATCGATCCCATTTTTATACGCGTGGCCATCGAAGCGCTTCCGATATGTGGTGTGATCAACGCATTATCAAGTTTGAGTAGCGGATGATTAGGTGGAATTGGTTCAGGATCGGTGACATCGAGCGCTGCGTAGGCAATTTTATGTTGCGAAAGTGCCTCATACAATGCGTTACTGTCTACCACTGCTCCGCGTGACGTGTTGATGAGGATGCAGTTTGGTTTCATTCTACGAAATTCCTTTTCACCGATTAGATGATATGTTTCTGAGGTGAGGCGCGTATGGATAGAAAGAAAGTCGCATTCTCCTAATAGCGTGTCAAGGTCCATAAATTTGATGCCAATCTCGTTTTCAATCTCTGTGTGTCGTTGACGACTATAATATGCTAGTTTCATGCCGAATCCTCTACCGCGACGTGCAACAGCGGATCCGATTCTGCCTAGTCCTATGATCCCCAGAGTTGCTCCGTGAACGTCGACACCTAGGAGATTCATTGGCCCCCAGTTTCTCCATCGGCCTCTCTTGACTCCCTCCACTCCTTCCACTATCTTCCTCGCAGCAGCAAGTATGAGTGAGAAAGCAAGGTCCGCTGTTGTTTCCGTCAAAACGTCCGGCGTGTTGCCGACGATGATTCCTCGTCTTGTAGCTTCACTCACATCGATATTGTCAACTCCAACTCCGAAATTACTTATTACTCTAAGCCCTGATGCCCGATTCAAAAGTT
>Ga0074045_10005949_pt1 | contig 10559 bp, 8 predicted proteins | sample BogForMeECP23OM2_FD_94442 | JGI IMG/M metagenome (GOLD analysis project Ga0074045, IMG submission 94442) | Bog forest soil microbial communities from Calvert Island, British Columbia, Canada - Bog Forest MetaG ECP23OM2 | ecosystem: Environmental > Terrestrial > Soil > Wetlands ... | reverse complement strand
GCGGGCGGTCGAGGCATGGCATTCCCCAGTCACAGAAGCCGAACTGGCGGCGACTTGCGGCCTGCTTGATCCCGCCCACTCCCAAACGCACGAGATCATCGAGCAAATTGCCGCGGTCATCGATCGGCGGCCCAGCTACCGGACGATCACGCCCGATCCCGAGGTCTGGCGGGAAGCCGGAGTGCTATCCGGCGCGCTCGCCCGGACCCAGGGATACGGAAGGGAGCAGCGACGGCGCGTCTTGAACGACGCATTGCTATTCGCCACCGCTCGAAAATACGGATGTGCGGTATTGTCCCGCAACGTTCGGGACTTTGACTTGCTGCAGCAACTCGATCCCTCGGGGAGAGTCGTGTTCTATAAAATAGGTGTTCCGTAAGCACCGCTGGTTCGCCAAGTATGGTTTGCGTCGCTGCCATCGCACGATGGAGATTCGCTACAGGGTGGCATGGGAAGATGGGTACTTCCTGGGACAAGAGGATTCCGTTTGTTTGCGAGAAGCCGCTGCCCGGTCGATTGGCTCCCAACAAACTGCGTCCCGTAGCAGTGGGCGCGCTGTTTGGGGAAGGACGACAAAGCCAGTTCCCGCGGCTCGGGAATAGGAGCGCGAGGAAGTCAAATCAGGGCTGACGCAAGCTCCTTTTGCGGACGAGCCGGAAACGGTTTGATTTTAGTCTGCCTGGTTTTCTGAGGCTTCCAAAGATCGTAATTGAGCTGCATCCTTTGCCAAGACTCGGGAGACGTGTACGGCATCGCCTTGGCAAGCCGCAGGCTCATCACCGCTGAAATGCCGGCGCGGCCGTTGAGTATCGGGGACCGTGAGCCGCCGACTCGCGAACCTCCATGCTCTCATTGTCGCATCTGCCCTCAAGAGTGGTGCCAGTCGGATCCTCTCGGAAGATCGGAACGCGGGACAAGTGATCGCCGGTATGCGTATTGAAAACCCCTTTGCGACTCTCACTGATTTGTAAGCGCCTAGTCCCCTTGTGCATCACGCGTGAGGCGCCTACCTCGCGGCTCCAGGCAGCTGAGTAGCTTTCTGTGGTCACTGCAACTCTGCAGTCATAGGTCGCGAAGGATCAATCGTGGTTGAGGCAACCTTCTTTTTACCTGGCATCGCCTTCTTCCGTGTTCCTCTTCCGCCGGGTTGTGACCTCAGCGATGATGCACACTAGGGCGATTGGCTCACAACGAACTGCATCCCGGAATAGCCAACCGCCGCTGCCCACCTGGAATCTCCTCATGGACATGACGGGACACGATCTTTCGTATGCACCCCACTAGGTTAGTGACCTTTAGCGGGAGTATTGTCGACATCGGTTCGACTCGAACTGTACAGTTTAATCAGTCGAAATGGAGAGTTCATGAATGATGGGGTTGTCGTCAGCGCCCTAGAATTGGCACGCATCATCTTCCACCTGGTGACTACGCATCAGGAATTCGATGACAGCCACTTTGCCGCCGATCAACTCCGCTTCCACAAGCACCAAATAACAAAATTCCGAGCTAAAGCGCGCGCGCTGGGCTTCCAACTCATCCCCTTGGAACAGGCACCATCAAATGGTTCCTTAAGAGGCGGGCAGGCTAGCCAACGTTATTGTCCGCAGGGTCAAGCGAGGTACTTTACCAGTACAACTTCGTTCTGGGCTTCGTTGTAAACCAGATCATCCGCGATGGCTTGGACCATGGCGAGGCCAAGGCCGCCGGGGCGGAGCCCCTTTTCTTCACGGACAGCAGTGGATGCCAGTGGTCCCCCGGGATTAACCATCGCGGAGTGGGCCAGGCCTTCGAAGCGAAAACCGGGCCCGGGATCGGAAATGCGATAAAACAGCAACCGTGGTGTACGAATGCAGGAAATGCGGACGCGGCGCGACGGATCGAGACCTCCACCCCACTCCACCGCATTCATCAGGAGTTCGCGAAATGCCTGCGCCACCGACTCGATGAGTTCCAAAGTCAGGTTGGTATCCAGTTGGCGCACGAAGTGCTCGATGCGTTCGGCGGAATCTCGTGTGCAAGGAATGGACAACTCTAGCCACTCCCGTTTTGCGGACAACACCTCGATGGCAGGGTCGGATTTCGTGGTCAAAGCCCGATTTACCAGATCTGCGAGATCGGTCGCGTTGAACGGTTTGCGAAGATAATCGTAGGCGTTCTCACGAATCGCACGCAGCAGGCTCTCCGACGTGTCATCCGCGGTGATCACGATGACCCGGATATCGCTCCTGATTTGTCGCAGACCGGCCAAGACCTCCAAACCGTGGATGTCCGGTAAGCCCAGGTCCAGCAGAATAAGGTCGAAGGAGCACTCCTTCATCCGCTTGAAACCCTCGCCCGCATTCTAGCAGGAAACTATGTTCACGGGCTGCGAGCGAAGGGCATGGCCCACAAAATCGTGAATCGAAGGATCGTCATCTACGACGAGCAGTTGTTTTCGGTGTGCAAGATAGTTCGTCGCCATAGATGCAGACCTTTTCACCTCAGTCTGGGGCCCTCGGTATTGGGCACCACCGGGATGCACGCGCTTGAATTCGGCGCAGAATAGTACTAACATTCTCCGCGCGCTCGCGCAACGTTTGCTCCTCCGCGCCGCACTTCGGCGTTCCGACGCGGGCGAGACGTCCCCTAACGTGTCCTTACAATAATCGCGGCAACGCCGGAGGAAGGACCACTCTCTTATGGTGCGCAAGGTTTTGAAGATGCACCAAGAGGTAAAAAACTCGCCTATGACTGACCTGAAGAAGATCGCTGTTATCTCTAGTGAAGGTGGCGGTAGCGCGGAGCAGGGCGCCGGCAACGTCGACAAGATCCGCGACATTCTGTTTGGCTCCCAGATCAAGAATTATGAAGCCCGGTTTGCGCGACTGGAAGACACTCTCGCGCGCGAAACCACCGAACTGAAGGACACGATGCGCCGCCGTTTCGAGTCGGTCGAGGGCTTTTTCCGCAAAGAGGCAGAGGCTCTTTCGGGACGGCTCAAAGCCGAAAAAGAAGAACGCAATGAAAGTCTGAAGAGCATTGCCCGCGACCTGAAAAGTGCGAGCGACATGCTAGGTAAGAAGATCCTTGAACTTGATAACAAGACGGCCGAGGAACAGAGCGGTCTGCGGCAGGAACTCATGCAGGAATCCCGCAAGCTCCTGGAAGAGATCCGCCAGAAGAGCGACAGCCTGACTGCGCTGGCCGAGCGCCGCGCCGACGAACTGCGCGACCGCAAAGTCGACCGCGCTGCCCTGGCGTCACTGCTGACGGAAGTGGCAGTGCAACTGAGCGAAGATGGCGTCGAGAGCGGTAAGCCGGTAAAGTCGGCAAAGATTGCTGGGCAGTAGTCAACGAGGCCCGGCATGAGCACAGCGCCTTTACGGGACCTGGAGCAAGAGGGCCGGCGCAACGCCGGCGCTTCGGGCGGCGACTACGCTCGGCTGCGGGAACTTCTTGTCGGCCCGGAGCAGTCGCGCCTAGAAGAACTCCAGCGACGACTCGACGACCGACAGTTGCGCACCGAAGACCTAAGCCAGATCGTCGCGGAAGCCATCGCTTTGCGTGCTCGGCGGGACCGCTCGCTGCAACAGGCGCTCAATCCCATGATCGAGGAAGCAGTACGGATCTCGGTCACCCGCGATCCCAGCGTCCTGGCCAACACCCTCTTTCCTGTCATTGGCGAAGCAGTTCGCAAGTCCGTGGCCCATGCCCTGCGTGGTCTGGTGGAATCGATCAACCAGACACTGGAACGCAGCCTGTCTCTGGAAGCCTTGAAGTGGAGAATCGAGGCGCTGCGTACCGGCCGAACCTTCGGCGAGATCGTGCTGACGCGCAGCCTCCGGTACCGTGTCGAGCAAGTCTTCCTCATTCACCGTGAGACTGGACTCCTGCTCCAGCACGTGGCCCGAGCGGACCAGGTTATTCAGGACTCCGACCTCGTCTCCGGAATGTTGACAGCGATTCAAGACTTCGTTCGAGACTCGTTCGCAGGAACCGGCGGCCACGAGATCGAAACCATCGAGTTGGGAGAGTTCAACCTGTGGGTGCAGCACGGGCCGAAAGCGATACTGGCCGCGGTCGTCAGCGGCACTCCTCCTCCAGAACTGCGCAGTCTGTTACAGCGCGCTTTGGAACAGGTCGAGGCGGAATGCGGCCTCTTGCTATCTCCCTTCAAAGGAGATGCAACTGCGTTTGCCCAAGCACGTCCGCTGCTCGAGAGCTGCTTACTCGGCCGGCAGGCCCAAAGGTCCGCAACGCACTCCAGATCTTTCTTTGTAGCTTTCGCGGCCGCGCTGCTCCTGGCCATCGGGCTTTTGATCTTCTTCAGCGTGCGGGCCCATCGGCGCTGGGATTACTTGGTGGAGCGGTTGCGGAAAGAGCCTGGAATCGTTCTGACAGGCGCGGAGCGCTCTTGGGGCAAGTACGAACTCGTCGGTCTGCGTGATCCGCTCTCCACCGACCCTGACAGACTCATTCGTGCTTCTGGCATTGATCCGGGAAAAGTGAGATCCCGATGGGAACCTTACGTATCTCTCGATACCAAGTTCACGCTCTCCCGCGAATTTCTGGCGGAGAAAAGTGCTCTCGAACAGGCGGTCCTACGGTTTCCGCTGAACTCCGCTCAGCTTTCCGCGGAACAACTGGCGAAGCTCGATGACATCGAGGTGCATATCTTCAAGCTGCAAAATGACGGAGCGGCTATGGGGCAGAAATTCGCTATCGAACTGCAGGGCCACACCGATCCAACTGGAGACGAAGCCAAGAATGACACACTGAGCCAAGGGCGCGCGGAAGTCGTGTCGAGAGCGCTGGTCAGCCGTGGCGTGAGCCCGGAGACGTTGCGGGTGGTCGCCTTCGGTTCCCGCCAGCCGGTGCGGCGCGCGAGCGCGTACCTCACCGAGCTCAATCGCCGCGTTACCTTCCGCATAATCACCGAGAACGAGGTGGCCCGGTGATCAAGAAGAAAATCTGCATGGTCGGAGCTTTTGGAGCGGGCAAGACCAGCTTGGTTTCCCGTTTCGTCCACAGTATCTTTTCCGACAAATACCAGACCACCGTTGGTGTGAAGATCGACAAAAAGGTAATCCAACATCCCGTCGGCGAAATTACGCTGATCCTCTGGGACCTCGCCGGAGAAGACGTATTAACCACGGTGCGCCCCGCGCACCTGAAAGGTGCCGCAGGCTACATTCTGGTCATGGACGGTTTGCGGCGAAATACGCTCGCGACAGCTATCGATCTCCATGCGCGCGTCAGCGAAGCTGTGGGAAACGTCCCCTTTGTGTGCGTGGTCAACAAGACCGATCTTCGGGAATCTTGGGAAATCCAGCAGGCTGATCTCGACGGTCTAATCGCGCGCGGCTGGACAGTGGTCGAGACCAGCGCGAAGACTGGCGCTGCTGTCGAGGGACTATTCCGTACCCTGACAGACGCGATGATGCAGGAGCTCCATGTCGACGACTCCACAGCCGACGCCGTTGCAGGCTGACCATTCCGCGAATGATACGGTCGCCCTCCTGCTCGCGTCGCTGCAGGTAGCCGCCTTTGAGGCCTTACCCAGCGACTCATTTCGTTTGTTCTCGACTCCACCCGAATGGCTTCACGATCTCTTGCCCAGCCTCGAAACCAATCCTGAAGTGGACCTTGTCGAACGCTTTCCCCTACTGGAGGCATTTCTCCCCGAAGCGAGAGAGGCTTGGCAAGCAGTTGGCCAAAGCCGAGCCTGCTCCGACCTCTGGTGTGAGGCAATCGCCAGCGGTAGTGAGATGCACCTGCAGGCTTGGGCCCTCAAGATAACTGGGCGGCCGTTCCTTTTGATCGAGGCGGCAGACATCCTTTACCGCGAACGGCAGCAAGTTCTTCAGTACGCGCACGAAACGGCACTGCAATATGACACCATCGCCCGGCTTAATCGTGAGGTCCAGCGCGCCACGCAGGCCAAAAGCGATTTCCTGGCTATGATGAGCCACGAAATCCGCACTCCGATGAATGCCATTCTCGGTATGGCGGATGTCCTCGCGGAAACTTCACTGACTGCAGAACAGCGTCGCTGCATAGACATTGTCCAGCGAGCCACGAGCAACCTTCTTGATCTGCTGAACGATGTTCTGGACACCTCAAAAATTGAGGCCGGCCAGTTGGCGCTCGAAGCTGTGCCCTTCGAGCTGCGCGACGTTGTTTCACAAGCAATCGAACTGGTTGGCATTCGAGCCGCCGAGAAGGGCTTGAGGATCGAGCACGAAGTAATGCCAGAGGTGCCGCCCTGGCTGAGTGGAGATCCGATGCGGCTCCGGCAGGTGTTGATCAATCTGCTCCGGAATTCGACGAAGTTCACCGAAAAGGGCCGGCTCGCACTGCGGGTCTCTCTCAACCCCGGCGGTCGCGGGCCCAGCTCGCTGCTTTTCGCTGTGTCGGACACCGGAATCGGTATTCCAAAAGAGCAGCTACCGAAGATATTTGAGAGCTTCGTCCAAGGTGATTCTTCGACAACACGGAAATGCGGCGGCACGGGCCTGGGATTAACCATCTGCAAGAAGCTGGTCGAGGCGATGGGCGGCAGGATTTCGGTGGAAAGTACGGTGGGAATTGGTAGTACCTTTTATTTCACGGCTGAGTTTGCCGTCGCGGCCGCACCAGCAGTGCAGAGTTCAGCCGCGGCTGGGGTTTCTGCAACGCCAGCCGAAACCCTGCGCATCTTGGTGGCCGATGATTCCGACGACAATCGTTCAATCACTCGGGCGTATCTGAAAAAGCTGCCTTACGTGCTTGACTTCGTCGAGGACGGCGCCTCCGCCCTGGAAAGGCTCCAGGCAGGCAAGTATGATCTTGCGCTGATCGATATCCACATGCCGCTGATGGACGGATATGCTGTGGTGCGTGCCTTCCGGAAATACGAACGAGCTCGGAACCTTCCTGCGTTGCCCGTATTGGCCTTAACCGCCGACGCCTTCAACGATGCGGTCGAAAAAAGCCTTGCTGCCGGCTTCACCATGCACCTGGCCAAGCCGATCCGCAAGTCGACCCTTTTGGAAGCGATCGCGAGACGCGCGCATGCCCGCGCTGAAGCTCCTTTAGCGGCGAAACTCGACGTCGTCGTCGATGAGGGGCTCTCATCGATCGTACCGAAGTTCCTCAATAACGTTCGACGGAACTCACCGGTAATTGCGGCGGCGCTCGCCCGCGCCGACTTCGAATCCATTCGCTCGCTGGGTCACAATATGAAGGGGACGGGCACCTCGTTTGGGTTCCCGCGGATAAGCGAGATCGGTGACGAACTGGAGCGAGCGGCCCAAAAGCAAGATGCTGACTCAGTCCGCAACGTCACCGCCAATCTGGTCCACTTCCTCGATTCGGTTGACGTCCGCGACAGGTAACATAAGCCCTAGGGGGTGGAAGAAGCGGTGATGGAATCAACGGCTCAATACTGGCGGTCGGTATGTTGCGAGGAGCCGCTGCCCAGGGATTCACGCTTTTACGTATGACCGGAGGACGAGTCCTCCGCTGCTCAAAACCTGGGCGGAAGAAGAACGAACGCACGGCGGGGTGATTTTTGTGGACGAAAGAACAATTTCGCCCGCGGATATCGGCGGTTTAGTCTGGGCCTTGACCAGACTGGCAAGAAAAACCGGGAATTGGGACTGGACTAATAGAATCTATTTCCTGCGGCGCTGAGGCCAATCGCTTCTACCCGGTCGTCGGCTACGACATATAGCCTCTTCTGGCGTGACCACGCGCGTGAGGTCCCTTCCGTAACCCGGTCGATTGGCTCCCAACGAACTGCATCCCGTGGCAGCCGGCTTGGTGTTTGGGGAAGGACGACAGAGCCAGTTCCCGCGGCTCGGGAATCCGCAGTCAGCGTGAGTTCGCCACGTGATCGGCAAATTCTCAAGCGGGCAGTCGGCGCCGACCGCGTTTTGTACTCGGTGGATTACCCGTTCGAGGATATGGCCGAAGCAGCCAGCTGGTTCGACCAAGCTGCCATCAGCGAACCTGACCGCCTGAAAATCGCCCGCAGCAACGCCCAAGCGTTGTTCCTAGAAACGGGCACCCCGCAAAAGTAAACGCCAGATCGGCGACTCCCTTCAAACGCTTCCGGCAGCGCTCCGTCAACGTTTGATGTACGAAGTTGCCAGGGTGCTGCGTCGTCGTCGCTAAATGCCCGAAATATAAGTGTTGCATCCTAGATTTCGCCGCTCGTCACTGTGCAACAGACAGGGGGTTCTGGGCGAGGGGTCGGGGAACCTTCCTTACCGGATTACGTCATGGTTGCCCGTGACTCAGGTGGAATCTGGTGGCGGATGGCCGGGGACTTCCTTGGTGCGGTAGACAAATAGGTTTATGACTTGGTCGGAGCACCAGAATCACTGCAACTTCGCGTACTCCGCTTTTGCCTGCTTCAGAATCGGGACATCGGGATCGGCGTTCAACCAAGCCACAAGGAACGCCGCATAAGCCTCACGGGCCTTCCCGACGTCACCAGCTAATTTGTACGCGCGACCTAATTGCAGATGGGCGAGTGCACCCAGGGGAAAGTTCGCTATGATAGCGCGACGGTCGATCATCTTTTGGAATTCGGTTGCGGCCTGCTCACCGTCGCCTACGCGTAGATAAGCTTCGCCACGGACATACGCCGGGTACATGGTTCCATGAGACGGGGATTGTACGGGCTCCCCAAGTTCGTATTTGGAAGCCACAGGCAGCAATTCCACTGCTTTTTGGCCATCGCTGCGATTGATGGCAATCGCGGCGCGGATGGTTGGCAGCCAGTAGGCCTCAAGAACGCCACTAAGAGATTGTGCTCACGGCGCTTCGAAATCGAGCGCGTAGACTTCCTGCGTTCCCACGTCACGCAGCAGTAGAGGAGCCCCGTCCGGGGTCAGGCCACTCCACGGATAAAACGAAAATTCCACCCGCCGGAAATCCTTCAGCCCCGTCACCCGCTCGAGTTTCCGATCTGCGATGCGCACACGGGAGATTGCCGGGTCCAGGCCCGACCCGGAATCGAAATAAAGATACTTGCCATCGCCGGTCCAGTTCACGGCGCCGATGTCGGTTTTGGCCAGCTCCGTCCATTTCTGGGTCGCGAAATCGAAGAGCATCAGCTTCAGCCGGTCGGAAGTGGCCGCCGCCACGAAGCGCCCGTCCAGCGAAAGAACCGGAGAATCAAAGCTCTCGGAACCAGGAAGCACTGAGACCTTCCCCGTCTTGATATCCAGCACCTCGACGTCAGTCTGAAAGTTGCTGCTGCCCTTGAGTTGGCTCTTCTCGAATATGATCGACCTGCCGTCCGGGGTCCACTGGGGAAATACCGCAAAATAATCAGGGTCGGCAAAGAGTCGCTGCGGCGCGCCTCCTTCGGCTGCGACCATATAGACTGCGTTGTTCTTGCCGCCGGGATCAAACCCCTCAAACAGAATCTTTTTCCCGTCGGCAGACCATACCGGGTGATCCAGCTCGAACGGTGGACGGGTGAGTTGCAACTTGTCGCTTCCATCGATCCGGCTCCGCCAGAGGATGTCCTCCGGATACGTGACATACGCCACCCACCGGCCGTCCCGCGAGAAGCTGACGTTGCTGGCCGAGACGCCCGCAAGATACGGCAAGAATTGACCGGATTTCTCATCGAAGCGGACCAGTTCCCCGCGAGGTTGCTCGCCGATCGCGAAGATTCGCTTGCCGTCCAGGCTGGGCCGGGCAGAATGGAAACTCAACGGGCCGGAAGTCAATTGCACAGGTTCGTGATTCGCCTTATGTAAGAAATCTCCCCACTCCGGGATAGCCCATAGGTCCGTTCTTCCGTTACGGAAGCTTTGAAAGACGAAATACTTCCCGTCCTGCGTCCAGGTGCCCTTGCTCTCATTCGCGGGCTCGTGCCAGTTTTGCAGCAGGCGATGCAGATGGCTGCCGTCGGCCGCCACCTCCCAGATTTGGTAGCCGCTCGGAAACGTGACCGTGAAGCGCAGGGCGTGGCCGTCCGGGGACCAGCGCAGCCAGTAAGTAAAGTCTGGCGGACTGGCGAACTTGTGCGCGGCATTGGTCTCAGGATTGACGACCTGGAGATCGCTTCCGTGTGCCACCAGCATGTCGCCAGTGGGCATCCAGGTTCCGTCCGTCGCAACTACATTGCCCACGCGGCGTGGTGATCCTCCCAGAACCGGCAACGCCCACAGAGGTTGTTCCAATTCGGTGCCCGTGAACGTGCCGACGAGAAGTTCCGACTTATCCGGCGAAATATTGTCGAGGCAGACATTTTGGAACGGTGTCGGGATGGGAACCGTTTCCCCTCCGCTAGCGGAAACCTGAGCCACCACGAAGTGCCCGCCCACGGACTCCTGAACAAAGAGGCGCGGCCCATCCGTAAGCACAATCGCAGTCACTTGGCCGCCGAATGTTTTCGGCAGGCCGTCGTGAGTAATTTGGGTTGACCCTGTGATCCGCGGCGGTGGCAGGCTGGGGCGAAGCAGCCAGGCAACCGCACCCACCGCCAGCAACGCTGCCGCGCCGATCACAACCGTTCGCCACGACACTTTCCGTTGCGCTTGTGGCGCCGCGACCGGCGTTGTTCCCGTGTGCGCGGC
>Ga0074045_10005947_pt1 | contig 10561 bp, 7 predicted proteins | sample BogForMeECP23OM2_FD_94442 | JGI IMG/M metagenome (GOLD analysis project Ga0074045, IMG submission 94442) | Bog forest soil microbial communities from Calvert Island, British Columbia, Canada - Bog Forest MetaG ECP23OM2 | ecosystem: Environmental > Terrestrial > Soil > Wetlands ... | reverse complement strand
TCGCTATCGGTTCCGGTCCAATCCGCGCTTTGGCGCTTAAGCCCAAGGATGTTTTTGAGGAAATAGGCTACAAGGACCAAAGCGACAGAGCCGTGCTCACGTTGGAGAGCAACAGTTTGCCTTCTGATGGCCTTATTGAAAAGGTAACTGCCGCCAGCAACGTTTCAGCCGCAAACTTGATTGTTGTCGTTGCACCGACGGCAAGCATTGCTGGTTTAACTCAGGTTGCAGGCAGAATCGTGGAAGTGGGCATTCACAAGCTTCGAACCCTTGGCTTAAGTCCTAAAGTAATCCGTTACGCCTTGGGTTACGCGCCTATTCCGCCGTTGGGCAAAGACTTCGAAATAGCGATGGCGCGCACTAACGACGCGATTCTTTACGGTGGAACCGTTTATCTCACGGTGGATTCAGAGGATGAAGCTGCACTACAGAAGATCGTGGAGCAGGCGCCATCGATGGCTTCAAAAGATTATGGGAAACCATTTTTGCAGATTTTCCAGGAAGCAGGACGCGACTTCTACAAGATCGACCACGGCTTATTCGCTCCCGCAGTCTTAACCATAAACAACGCAAAAACAGGAAACACCTTCAAAGCAGGACAAATCAACCCCAAGGTGCTAGCAGAATCCTTAGGATTCTAAAATTTTTAACTTTTTTAGAGTTTGAATCTGGACGTTATCGGTATCGCTATTCCAATTGCTATCGGTATTGTGTAAACCGCAACGGTTGCATTGAAGAGTATGCTCAGCGGCAGAAAACCTAACGCTGCGCCTTGGCTAAATGAGAAACCAATCGGGTATCCTTGTTGTATGGTAAAGTAATTTACAATTGTTGTGATCAGAACTCTGGTTGTAATTCCCAGCGCTGTCGAGGATACCGTGATTAATTTTACATGTTCACGTAGGAAATTGCTGAGGTTTTCAGTCTTGCAGCCTCGTGTGGCAAACCGGTATGGTAGGTAGACGCCGAGCAACATTGAGAGCACAGCGATAAGATTGTAGAATGGTCCTGTAGGTAGGGGACCGGGGTAAACGACAAATAGAATCAGCGTGTTTATCACCGTTATTGTTATGCCTGCTTTTGGTCCAATTGATAGAAAGGCTAAAACTATAGGTATTTCCCATAGTTGATAAAGCAGGAATGGGGCATATGGCGCCGGAATTTTTGGTCCCGCTATGTTAAGCGCTGTTGTCAAAGCTATGAATATTATGATAAGCGCAAGTCTTTTTGTGTTCATCATGCTTATCTCGATCGGTTCTTCAATGCGGCCGTTAGCTATTTAAGAGTAGCTACTCAAAAAAACGTAAAGAATCGGGTAGAATCAGGGCTAAAATTGATAAATAAGCCAATATAACATATCTCTACAGTGAAACGCTATTGAGTGAAACAACCCAGTTCGCCTCAACCGTTGAATTGAAGCCATGGCTTGAAACCAAAACAAGCTTCATTCTATCGCCGGTGCATGCTCAAGCTAAAAGGCTAAGGGACGACATGAAGCTGTCGGTCCAAGGCATCGACGAAATGAGCAAGATGCTTTTGGATAACAGCACAAAAGAAATTGAAAAAAGGAACATGAAAGTTTACAATCGAGCCCGAGCCTTAAACAAGCTCGCGCATTTATTTGTTGATCGCCTCAAGAAGCTTGAGGCACCGGAAGAAATCTCCTATGACATGCTAAACAGGTATGCTCAGGAAATCCAAAAAATCTTCATTGTAATGGACATAGACATCAAAAATTGGTTCCCTAGAATTTCCCCCTTCTTCATAATGGACAGAAGAAGATTCTTAGCTGTGTACGAGAAAGCCAAACAAGCCCACACATTCCTCACCGACTTCCTCACAAAAGAATACGTGAAAACAAAAACTTTAGAGGAAACCTTCAACATGCTAAGAGAGCTCCAAGACGTGCAGAAGCAGCAGGGAACGATAGGGGAAGAAAAGGACCAAATCAAAAATGAACGTTTGCCCATCGAAAAAGAAATATCTGGTTTGGAGCAGAAAATTGACGAGCTAAAAACAAAGGGACCCGTCAACGATCTAAACACAGTGAACATTGAAATATGCAATTTAACCAACGAATTGAAAAACTTGCTACGGCATCTGCAGAAGCCATTCATAAAAATGCAGGCGCTAGCCACTAGCGGCGGTGGTGGAGGAGTAACTCCCGACGAGCTAACCCGAATCAACTTGTACTTAGAGAATCCTTTTGAAGGGTTACTAACTGAGCAGAGTGGGTACCCCGAGTTTAGAGGGATTTTGGAGAAGCTTCAACGGTTTTTAGAGGAGGACAAGTTAAAACTTAAAGATGAGAAGTCGCGGAAAGCCGAGCAGTCAATAAGCGAAATAGTAAAAAACAACGCACTCAGCCAGATTCAACTCAAATGCATAGAAATGGCAAAAACAAGAGAGCACCTGTTGGCTTCTCCATTGATGGATGAAACAAAACGCAACCTTACTTTGTGCCAACAGCAGCTTGACCAGCTTAAGACTCGGAAAACAAGCATTGAAACCCACGAGGCCGTCAAAGAAAACGCGTACCATGAAGCAATCGACAAAATCAACAACCTCAAACGCACGATAGAGAAGAACATTTTTAGTTCTATAAACATAAAAGTCCAAATCCAATGATTCTGACCTGTGGACCCCTTGGATTTATCTAAAATAGTCAGAGAAGCCCAAAGTATTCAAAGCAAATCATTCATGGAGACGCTTGACGAAGCCACGCTTCTGCTGCAGAGCGAAAACGGCAAAATCGGCAACCAAAAGATTGCAGATCGCCTTGTCACACTTGAGCCAACTGGGGAAGCTCTTGTCATAGGAGACTTGCACGGCGACCTCGAAAGCCTCTCCTTGATACTTCGAGAAAGCCAATTCGTGCAAAAAATGGAGAAAACGAAGTACGCAACCTTGATTTTTCTTGGGGACTACGGCGATAGAGGAGAAAAACCAGCCGAAGTCTACTACTTGATTCTTAGGTTGAAGCTTGCCTTTCCAAAACAAGTTATCTTAATTAGGGGGAACCATGAGGGCCCTGAGGATTTGAAGGCTTCCCCGCATGATTTGCCTGAGCGACTCAATTACAAGTTCGGCGAAGACTCGTTGCAGGTCTATAAAAAAACCCGCGCTTTGTGGGCTTGCCTATACAACGGTCTGTTCGTTGAGGAACGTTTTTTGATGGTTCACGGCGGCGTCTCCCCCGAAGTCAGAAACCTACAAGACATCGGTCAAGCTAAAGAAGGACATAACGAGGGGTTGCTGGAGGACTTGCTGTGGAGCGACCCTGCGGAAGGGATGCGCGGGGTTTCCCTTTCGCCAAGAGGCGCAGGAAGACTCTTCGGCGAAGACGTGACGGAGCAAGTGCTCGAAAGATTGAAAGCTCAAATTCTGATAAGAGGTCACGAGGCTAGCAGTACAGGCTTCAAAATCAGTCACGGCGGCAAGATTTTAACCCTTTTTTCAAGGAAAGGGGCACCTTACTTCAACCGGTACGGAGCGTACTTGAAGGTTCCTCTTTCGCAGAAATTCGAAAACGCAAACCAGCTTATACCGTTCATCCACAAATTTTAACGCGCTCTCATGGGGGGTCAAAATGCTTAATTGTTTCACCGATAACTTTACTAAAATACGACTAATCGCTTCTTATTTCAACACCGATTAGTTGCAGCAACCATACGAGCTTAGGTGACAACAAGAGGTTTAACGAGTGCAGACCGAAAACGCGATCGAAACGATCAACCTGATAAAGAAATTTAAGTCGACAGTTCCGAACGGAAACGGCTTTCTCAGGCGCAAGACAATTACTGTAAACGCCGTTGATGGAATCAACCTAACTGTCAAGAAAGGCGAGCTATTTGGGCTACTCGGCCCCAACGGCGCAGGAAAAACCACCCTTGTTAAAATGCTATGCACTCTTCTTCCTCCTGACGGGGGAACTGCTCTGATTAACGGCTTTGACATCGTGAAGCAGCAGATGCAGGTTAAACGTTCTTTGGGCACCCTTTTCAGCGTTGGGGAACGTGGGTTCTTTTGGCGGCTTAACGGGTACCGAAACCTGGAATTTTTCGCCGCAATCTATAATGTGCCGCGGCAGAAGCGGAATGAAAGGATTTTGGAAGTTCTCAAGCTGGTGGGTTTAGAAAACAACACGTACATGACCTTCCAGAAATACTCAGGCGGCATGAAACGCAAACTTGCCCTAGCAAGAACATTACTTCCCGACCCGCCCATAATCATGCTTGACGAACCCACAACAGGACTGGATGCGATTTCTTCAAGAACCATCCGCGATTTCGTACAAACAACCGTCCGGGAAACAGGCAAAACAGTACTTTACACTACCCATTACATTGAGGAAGCAGCACAAATCTGCACCAAAATCGGTATCCTCAAACAGGGGAAAATAGTAGCCTACGATAGTCCTGAGGCTTTGAAAGCTAAAATAAAGAAAGACGAGCAAATCGAACTCGTCGTCGAAGGAATCGAGCAGACTCAAATTGAAAGGATGCGAATGTTACCTGGCGTGATAGAAGTCACGGAAAAGAATGATCAGCCTCTGATGGCTGGTCAACGAGGAATTCACATTGAACTCCAAAGTGTCGATCAGTTACCGTTAATTTTCGATTTCCTCTTCGAGCAAAAAATCAAGCTTGTAAACTTTAAACGAGAAGAGCCAACGCTGGAAGATGCATTTATCGAACTAACCAGGAAGACGTGAACGTAGATGGCCGTGCTCAATGAACTCGAAAAAATCTGGTACTTCATGAAACGCGACATAGTGAGCTTCTCCACCTATAAAACAAACATCTTCGTTCTTCTACTCACAGCGGTCTTCGGAGCCCTTTCCTTTGCGTTTGTGGGGCAGAGCTCAATCAACCAATCCGTCACAAACGCGTACGGCACAAACTACACCACTTATTTGATTATCGGGTTAGCATTCAACACTTACCTTGGGCAGGCTCTGACGCTGGTACAGAAAACCATTAACCCTTGGGCTCTTGAAGAAGTCTTGGTTTCGCCTACTGGCCTTGCCACCTTCATTATTGGCAGCTCCATTTGGGGTTTTATATGGAGCACCGCGGTTGTGGCAATTTACCTTCTTCTTGGCGTGTACGCCTTCGGCATAATATTGACTGTCAACATTGCGGGAACCCTAATTGTGCTTGCTTTAGGCATAGGAACATTCATTGGCTTCAGCATGATCGGTTCAGGAATACTGATTCTGACCAAACAAGGCGACCCTATAACCGCGTTGATTACCATCGCTACAAGCCTTTTCGGCAACGTGCTTTTTCCACCCTCAGTTCTGCCGCCGCTGCTTCAAATAATCGCGTATGTGACGCCGCCTTACTACTTCTTCACTTGCATCCGCCATGTGTTGCTCGGCTGGACAATCCAAATGATTCTGCCGGACCTGCTTATCTTGACCCTAATGTGTGCAATCATTGTACCCGTCGGATATGTAGTCTACTCAGTGTGCCTGAAAATGGCGAGGAAAAACGGAACCCTCTCGTGGTTTTAAAATTTCCCAGCTTCTGACTTGAAAAACTCTTACTTGGTTTTTCCAAGAAGGATTTTCTGGAGGTTAACCTCGAAGGCGGCTATTGGGTTTTCCAGTTTCCATGCTTCAAGAACAAGCGGGTTGACTTCGCCGACAAAGCCTACGTCAACGTCTCCGACCCTTGCTTTTCCAACTCTTCCTTCAATGAAGCTTGGATGAGCGGTTTCCATTATTTGCAATTCAACCCCAAGATTTCTGAAGAAAGCATCCAAAGCTGACTTTGCCTCGGTAAAGTTGGCGTTCGCATGCGTGGTGGCTGCGCAGACCCATTCCTCATCCCTTGTCCTTGTTTCCGCTGATTCGTCTGGCAGAGTTACTTTCCCAAGTTCGAATATTTTTTGTGGGAACTCGACGGATTGGTTGTTGCTGAGGAACTCCATGAGGCTTGGCAAGAGCCAGCTGCGCAAGCAGGTCATGGTTGCTACTTTTGGGTTAGAGAGTTCAACGTGTGGGGACGGCTCGGCGTTCATTTTTGTAAACATATTTTCCTCGTTTGTTAAGGTGTAAGTTAAGATTTCCTGGTAGCCCAAGCCAACCATGAGTTCCCGCGCGATGTTGATGGATTGCTGTGCAGGCTTCGCTTTGCCCGTTGTTGGCATTTCACGCCATATGCAATCGATGTTGTTGTAACCGTACGCAACTGCGACATCCTCAATTAGGTCAACTTGATGCATAACGTCTATGCGGTAAAACGGAACCTCAACCTCAACGCAACAATTATCCACTTTGCAGATGCCTAAACCCGCTGTTAAAAGCAGTTTGCAGATTTCTTTGGCTGAAAGATTCAACCCGAGGATCCTGTTGGTATACTCAACGCTTAATGGCATGGTTCGGTTGCTGAAGTCGGGTGTGAGAACGTCCATTTTTATGTCTCCTGAGGCGTCTTGATAATTGATTGTGGCTGAGTAGGCTTTTCCGCCGCGATCAATCAACGCTGCAGTTACCAGATTCAACGTGTTGACGACGGTTCTGTTTTGTGTTCCTGTAACTTCGACAAGGAGATTGCGGGATTCCTCGGTGATTTTCCCTAGATCATTTGAGTTAATGATTGGGGGGAAAGACAGGATTTTTCCTTCTGAATCAAAAAGCATTGGATACAGAGGGTTCTTCTTGACAATGTGCCCGTACTCGATGCCTTTAGGATGGAGCTCCAAAATCTCGTCCAAACTCATTTTTTCGGAGAATCCCAACGGGATAAAGCTGACGTCACATGGGTTTACGGCGCAGTACTTTATGGGCGGTGTGATTAAGTGGAAGTTGTATATGCCGATAGAGGTTTTCTGGCGGTTTCTCCCAGAGGTCTTGTCCAGCTTATCCTGAAGATGCATCAGCCCTCGGATTACGGGGTCGGTTAGCTGAACGCCTTTTACGACAGCGCAGGCAATGAATGGGCGTATGTTAAAGAGTTTAGAGTCTACGTTCACTTCTACCGCAGTTTTCTCCGCAAAGTAGCGTCTGGGCCCTTTTTCTAAACCAAGATAGCAGCGCAGCCCCCTCGTTAATCCTTCCGCACTCCAGAGGTCAGGTCGGTTGGTGTCCTTCATTTCGATGCTGAGTATACCTTCCTGCTCGTTGAAAAGCTTAACTTCGCCTTTAACGTTCGCGAGAATCTCGTCAAGCTTCTCCATATTCGAATTCAGATTCAACCCAAGAAGACGCTCAAGTTCCCGATATTCAACATCGATTGTCGGCATCTAAGTTACCTCTTTGCGCCTTAGCCAATCAAGGTCTTGGCTGAAAATCATCCTAATATCCTCAAGCCCTGCTCTCATCATAAACAGACGGTCGACGCCTAAGCCCCAAGCGATGACAGGTTCCTTGACGCCGAGTGGCAATGTAACTTCTGGGCGGAAAATGCCGCTGCCACCGAATTCAACCCAGCCGTAACCTTCCCTATACGCACTGAGTTCAACGCTGGGTTCAGTAAAAGGGAAATAATCAGGTTTGAAGCGGACTTCGTCTGCTCCAGCGATTTCTATAGCGAACTTGCCCAAAACGCCAAGCAGGTCCTTTAGCGTTAGGTTTTCGTCTACTATTATACCTTCCACCTGGTTAAATTCGGACAAATGTGTTCTATCTATAAGTTCCGGGCGGTAGACTCGTGCTATACTGAAGTGTTTGCTGGGAACCTGAAACTTTTTTGCTTCAAGCGTTCGGGCACTAAGGCAAGTACCATGACCGCGAAGAATAAGTCTTTGTGCGTTTAGAAGCGAGTATTTGTATCCCCATCCTGTAGAACCCGTTGTCCACCCGTTCTCATGCGTCTCCCTCACATGCTCAACAGCTTCTGCGTGCTGGCTTATGTCACCGAAAGCTGGGTCTTTAGCGTAGTAAATGTCGCTTTCTTCTCTTGCCGGGTGATCTTGCGGTACAAAGAGTGCGTCGAAGTTGAAGAAGCTCGTTTCAATAGCCGTGCCCGTCATTTCCTGAAAGCCCAACTGCACAAGTTTAGTGCATACTTCGTCGAGAAATTGCAAGTATGGGTGCTTTTTGCCAAGCCAAGTTTTAGCTACCGGCGCGGCTATATTGTATTTTTGAAGCTTTGACGTATGCCATTTACCCGTGATTATGAGCTCAGGCGTCAACTGGGTGATTTCTTGGACTTTGGGTTTGGCTTCAGCGACTGCCGCTTTGCCCTCCGGCGTAATTTGCAGCGAGCGGCTCGTTTTAGGCTCTATTAAGAGTATTTTGCGTTTCTTAAGCTGCCCAGCAGCTTCCTTCAAATCATCATCTTTGAGCTGTTCAAACCCAATCTGGTTTTTTTCCGCCAAGAGGACGAAAAGCTTCTCATCTGCCCCGTCAGGAATAAACGCTTGATGAAGAAAGCTTTCAGCAATACGCAACGTGTTGTCGCTTGAAGTGTAAAGCGCCCATTTTTTCCTTATCGCCCAGCCCAATGCGATTTGGATAAACTGGGGCTCGATGCCCGCTCGCTCCGTCGCCTTTTTCAGGTCTGCTGAACCACCAAGATCTGCCACGGCACGGATTAGCTTGCGTTCGGGCAACCCGCTTTTAGCGTAAACTTCTCCTTCAGCGGTTAATTTGACCACGTTTTGATGTTTGGCGTGAATGGCGATTAGTGTTTTTTCCTGAAGAGTGAGCCCGATGCGCATGACTGCAGAGTCTTGCATTCCTGTTTTCTCTATTAGCTGCTCTACTGTGGCTGCTCCGCCAACTTCTTGCAGAGCGGATAGGAGTTGACTTTCTTGCGTTCTAAGTTCAACCATTTTGGAAATGCGCCTTCTAAGCTAATGTTTTAAGGGCTTGTTAAGGGATAGTTCTTTCGCCCCAAATAAAAGCATGCTGATAAACGTCAAGCTTACCGTTTATAGAAGGTTTGGTTAAGGGCAGTCTGGAACCTTCAGGAAGAGAGGGGACCAGAATCAATCCTTAACTATATTGACAGGCAAACTAGTTAACATAAAAAACCTTTCTTAATCTCCGCAGTCCATTATAGATTTTCCGAAAGATTAATCAAAAAACGAAAGTAAATTGGCTTTTTAGTGGCACTGGTAAAGCATAAGCTAAGGTTTATGCTGCAATTTTTCAAGGGATAAGCCGGGCTAAGCCATGGCTATTTTACGTATCTCAAGTCGCTCTAAGTCTAAGCATTCATCGCAGAGATCAGAAGATGGTCTGCCGAGGCGTTTCCGAAGGACGACACGAGGGTACTGCTTGCAATCTTTTTGCCAATGCCACCTGTCAGGCTCAGGACCCTTCACATACTCAACATTTTCCGCCAATCCGAAACCTCCACAAAGTTTCAATCAGCATAATACACTATGCAGCAACTGTTATTTTTAATTTGCCAACCCTTTAAATAAAGATGGAAAGAAGCGGTTGATCGAATGGTTGAATTACTTTGATTTTCCTGCTTTCTTTGCGCAGGCGTCGCTGCAATACTTGCTTTTAGCGTTAAATGTTGTGTAGGCTCGTTTGCAAACTGGGCATTTTTTATCCAAACTCAATAACCTCTTCAATCAAAGAGCACAGACTTAAGCTTAAAACCTTTTTGCGAAAAAACCAAAGAGCATAAAGCCGACGGCGTTCATAAGAGAGAACCTACCTCTAAACAGCTACTTGCGGAAGTAGTTTACAGACCTTAAAGCAAGAAGGCGTTCTTTCACATATTTCCGGAAGATATTTCATGCTCGCCTTTTTCCCGACTGGAATACCTTCTTCTAAACCTGACCAAAATCATGTAAGAAGCCACAACCAAAACCACGATGACGACGACGAATCCAATTATCTCAGCTGCTGCAAATGCACTTGCGGGCATCACGCCGGGGTTGTCGACGGTGGCGTTGTTCGGGTACCCCCTGCTTTCCCAGTATCCAAGGTAGCTTGAGTCATTTGAAACGTCGATTTGGGTTACCCATCTTATCCACTTGTATCCATATTGGTTTTGAGGTACAAGCATAAACGGCCATCCTGCGGCGGGAGGCAAGGTTACGTTGTTCATTTTGTAGGCTAAAGTCATGTTGCTTTGCAGGACGTAGGCCAAGGGAAACGATGTGGTGTATCCGTCGGACGCTACGAAGATCAAAGTTGTCGCATTTGGGCTAACCCCTGCCTCATTAATGAGGTCGCTCACTAGGACTCCTTGCCAAAGGCAAGTGGCACTCCAGCCTTCCACGCAAAGAAGAGTTGCAACATTCTGGTAAGAATTGAAGTCATTGACTACATCGTTGTACGTGTACTCAACAGGGCTGTTTACAAGCCCAGTGACCGTGAGGCGATAAGTTGATTCATCTAATTCCTGCGTTCCCATGATGGAAACATCGGGATGTTGAGCCAATTCGCCGAGAAAAGCCGAAACCGGCGTTAAGTTTTGACCCTCATAGTGGGTAACTTCTCCTGGATAAAGGTTGAACGTAGGCGATGAAGAAGTCGTAGCTATTTCTGACGGTGAAGGCGTAACAGATTGCGAAGGCGACGCTGCGACAGTGGGCGTTGGAGAACTTGCTGTTGGTGCCGGTGAAGGAGTGGTTGATGGAGAGGGCT
>Ga0074045_10005946_pt1 | contig 10563 bp, 9 predicted proteins | sample BogForMeECP23OM2_FD_94442 | JGI IMG/M metagenome (GOLD analysis project Ga0074045, IMG submission 94442) | Bog forest soil microbial communities from Calvert Island, British Columbia, Canada - Bog Forest MetaG ECP23OM2 | ecosystem: Environmental > Terrestrial > Soil > Wetlands ... | reverse complement strand
GGGCCCGGTCAACATGATGGCTCTCGAGGAGTACAAGGAAACGGCGGAGCGTCACCAGTTCCTCGAAACACAGAGAAAAGACCTGATTGAGGCGATCGAAAACACGGCGGCTACCATTCGCGAGATCGATCAAGTCTCGAAGCAGAAATTTGAAGAGGCATTACACAAGATTAACGAGAACTTCCAGGCCCAATTCCGCAAGCTGTTCGGCGGCGGGCACGGCTTCATGCGGCTGACCGACCTGGAAAACAGCGCGGAGAGCGGCATTGACGTGGTGGCGTCGCCTCCGGGAAAGAAACTGCAGAACGTGCTGCTGCTCTCCGGCGGAGAAAAGGCGCTCACGGCACTCGCGCTGCTGGTTGGAATTTTTCAGTACACACCCAGTCCGTTCTGCATTCTCGACGAAGTTGACGCTCCGCTGGATGAAGCTAACATCGCACGCTTCACCGAACTGGTGCGCGAGATGAGCGTGCAGACTCAGTTCATCCTGATCACGCACAGCAAGCGGACCATGAGCATCGCACCGGTACTCTACGGCGTGACGATGCAGGAGCCGGGCGTTTCGAAACTGGTGTCGGTGCGGTTCGGGGCGGCATAACGGGAAGTCAGTGATCGGCAGCGGATCGGTTTGATTTCCACAGCTTGCCGTACTGCCTTCGGTGAGTGCGCCAGAGGCAAATTGTGATCACAATCGCTGTGAAAGAATATGCTGCCCACACGTGGAAGAGGTGTTCCAAGTCTCTATATTCAGCATGGTTGATGACTTGAGCGAAGGGACCTACCAGAAATAGACCTGCCAGCACGTAAAGAAGTCCGGCGAGGGCAATTGCCGACACAATTCCCGAAAGAAGAATCGAGAGTCTAAGCGCTAGTTTCATCGATACAGATTTCTTTCCGATTGCTTTCAGGATAAGTCCCTTGTCAACTGATGTGTGATGTTTACAACTGATGTACAATGTATACATTATGCCCGAATCTTCCGTTCTCACTCTCCGCTTGGATGCCAAGCTCAAGAACCAGCTCGACCGTTTGTCGAAATCGATGAACCGGAGCCGCTCGTTCGTCGCCGCCCAGGCGATCCAGGAATTTGTCTCCGTGAATGAATGGCAAATCGGGGAGATCAAAAAGGCTCTTGTCGAGGCGGACCAAGGTGACTTTGCCAGCGACAAGGAAATGCAGCAGACGATCAGGCGTTTGACGCGACGTGCGCGTTAATTGGCTGCGAACGGCGCGCGCGAACCTGATCGCCGCGTCCGAGTACATAGCCCAGGACAATCCCGATGCCGCTACCAGGACCGTGGCGGCGATTACAAGGGCGGTCGAGAATCTGGAGCGATTTCCCGCTGCTGGCCGACCTGGGAGAGTACCCGGAACCCGGGAACTGGTCGTGTCCGGCACTCCATACATCGTTCCTTACCGCGTACGCGGCAACATTGTGGAGGTGCTGCGTGTGTTTCACGCCTCCCGTAAATGGCCGAGCCATTTCCGCCCAAGACGGCGAGCCAACGGTCACGACCGTCTGAACTGAGGATCGCGTTTTTTCTGAGCGCCAACAAACAATTTCAGTTCCCCGTTGACAACATTCGCTGCATTCTGCTTTCTAAGTTGAAAGCCCGCCTCCCTTTTTTTCCAGAGCCTTCCTCAGCTTTTCCACATCGTAGGCCGTCGAAAACCAGCCATGGATAAGGCTTTTCGCTTACACTGGAAGTGTCAACACTTTTCGTCTTGACGCTCGACGGCGCAAACCGCAGCGTGTGATCGAAATCGTTGACAAATCCTCCACGACAATTAGAATACGCAAAGTTTTCTTACCGGTGAATTTCGCATGAGCCCCGAAATTTTAGATTCCGTTCTGCTGCGGACGGACTACCCCGAACTGGAGTTGCACGCCAGCGGAAAAGTCCGCGACGTCTATAGCCTCGATAGTGACCATCTGCTGTTCGTGGCCACCGACCGCATCTCAGCCTTCGACTACGTGCTGGCGACCGGGATTCCGCACAAGGGCCGGGTCCTGACCCAGATCTCGCTGTTCTGGTTCGACTTCCTCAAGGACATCGTCCCCAACCATCTGGTCACGGCCGATGTGGACCGTTACCCGGCGGCGATTCGGCAGCACGCCGATGGATTGCGCTGCCGCTCCATGATGGTCATGCGCGCCGAGATGTTTCCGGTCGAGTGCGTCGCGCGCGGCTACCTTTCCGGCTCGGGATGGAAAGAGTACAAAGCGACGGGCTCGGTCTGCGGCGTCAAGCTTCCTCCCGGTTTGAAGGAATCCGACCAGTTGCCGGAACCCCTGTTCACTCCGGCCACCAAGGCCAGCACCGGACATGACATCAACATCTCCTTTGAGGAAATGTGCAAGCTGGTCGATCCCGAATTGAGCCGCCAGCTCCGGGACATCACGTTGCGTATCTACAACAAGGCAGCGGGTTACGCGCGGCAACGTGGCATCATCATTGCCGACACCAAGTTTGAATTTGGGCAAACCGCCCAGGGCATTACCCTGGCGGATGAAGTGCTTACACCGGATTCCTCGCGCTTCTGGCCGGCCGACACCTATCAACCGGGCAAGGCGCAGGATTCCTACGACAAGCAGTATGTACGGGATTACCTCGAAGAAATTCGCTGGAACAAACAACCGCCCGCCCCCGCCCTCCCCCAAGAAGTTGCGCGGCGGACAAGTGAAAAGTATATCGAGGCGTATCGTCAGTTGACGGGACGCAAGTTGGAGATTTAGCCGGCATGCGCTCGGATCATTGAACGTCGTTCTTGAATCATGAGCATTGCGGACTGGATCATCCTCGGATTTCTGGTATTTTCCGTGGCCGGGGCAGCTAGTGAAGGGTTCTTCCACGAAGCCTTCAAACTGGCTGGCCTGGTGATAGGGTACATACTGGCCGCCTGGCAGTATCATCGCCTGGCGGAATGGTTTGCGCCGCATATGAAATCGCCGTGGTTAGGCGAGATCGCTGGTTTCCTGATCGTGTTTTTCGCGGTCCTGATGGTTGCCGGCTTTGCCGGACGGATCGCACGCTGGGTGATGAAGAAAGCCGGTCTGAGCACGTTGGACCGGATTCTGGGCGCGGTTCTTGGTTTGTTGCGGGGCGTCCTGGTGGTGGCGATTGTGCTCACTGCCATGGCCGCTTTTGCGCCAGCTTCGAAGTGGCTGGCGGGATCTCAGTTGGCTCCGTATTTTCTGGTAGGGGGTAGGGCAGCGGTCTGGCTCGCACCGTCGGAACTGCGCCACCGCTTCTACCAGGGGCTGGATTACATGCGGCAAGGGCATATCGACAAGCTTCAGCCGCAATCGTCCGGGCCGGCGAAGTAGTTTGGTTGAACTGGCCTGAAGGCTTAGGGCGAAAAGAGCTCGGGCTCAGTCCCTGAACGATTTTTGGAATTGCAAAGGTGCGGAAACGAGGCAAGGTGAAAGATCAATTGGAAGCACTCATTCTTCAGATGTACAAAAGCAACATCCTTTATTCTGAAGCAGTCCGTGAATTCAAGAAGCGCTTTATCATAACCGTGCTGGAAGAGAACCGGGGCAACCAGTGCAAAGCAGCTCGGCAATTGGGCATGCACCGGAACACGTTGAGCCGGACCATGCAGGAACTCAAAATTGATGTGCGTCCGTTGCGCGCCGGCGCCAAGCGTCCGCCGCGCAGCGCGCGTCCCACGATCGCACTGGAGAGAAAACAGGCGCGGTAGTTCAGGTCTCAGGTCTTAGGTCTCAGGAAGAACCGGATCTGGAAAATCAAGTAAAGAATAAAAGGGCGGTCCGTTGAGGACCGCCCTTTATCTGACATAAATCGTGCACGCGTCTTAGGGTTTTCCTAAGACCGAAGACCTGACACCTGAGACCTTACCTCAGTGTGCCGCTGGCTTCTTGTGGACCGGAGGCTTGGGCAAGGATTTCACCAGCAAGGCCCCTTCGTTCATGGTCATCATAAACGGCTTGGCCACGTAGGAAACCGGGGTTCCTTCGAACTGGAAGTCGGTATCCTCTTTCGGCATCTGCTTCACGGGAATCGCAGCCGACATGGTCAGATCGATGTCGGCCGTCTTGGCGTCGATGTCGTCCGAACTGCCAGCCAGTTTCAGCTTGGTTGGGGATTTGCCTACGGCTTCGACGCTGATGACATGCGCGACCATCTGCAACGGCTTGCCTTTCAGTACGCTCCACACCGTGTCGGCGTCGGCAGGCGTGCCTTCGGAGAGGCACAACTGCCACTCCGCAAAGCTCATCTCTTGCGGTTTCTTCGTCTTCAACAGATCGGTACACTGCTCGGCGGGAGTGGGTGGGACGTACTTGGTGATGGCGAATGCGGCCGGAGGCAGAGCCGTGGTCTTGGTCAGAGCCAGCACATCGTTCCATCCATCTTCGCTGCCGTGGTACTTGTTGTATCTGCTTTTGCCGAACTTGGCGATCTGAGCCTGCCCCGCACCTTGCGCCAGATTGGAAGCGCGCGCGATGAAGAAAAGTCCATTCAGGTCATCCTCAGCCGGTCCCGCCGCCAGGTACGCGAGTGCCAGGTCATAGACGTCGACCAGGTTGGTGGGATCCGCTTCCACCGCTGCCCGCAGGAACTGCTCCGCCTTCGCGTAGTCCTTGGCCGCGTATGCTTTCAGTCCCGCAGCGCCGTCAAAGATTGCCGTGGTCTGCGATTTCAGCTTCTGAAAATCCGCATCCGACGTGCCATCCGGCCTGGTCGCTGTCTGCAGACACTGCAAACCCTTTTCCCCGTTCTGGCCGGCGTCGGCAAGATTCTGCTGCGCGTTCTGGCCTGCCGTCGCCATCGCCTGCTTGGTGTAGGCCAGCAGCGCCAGGGCCCGCAGGTTGCACGGATTCACTTGCAAAACCTTCTGCCCCGTCTCCAGCATCTTGGTCTGATTGAGCGTCTGCTGATCGGGCGTCTTCGCCTGACTGAGCACCTGCTGGTAGGCGCCCATCAAAATTTCCAGCGCGTCTTCCTTCATCACGCTGTTCGGATACTGCGTCAAGAACGCTTCCAGACCGCTGACCTTGGCCGCGGCGTCGGTTTGCTGCACGGCGCCTACATAGGCGTTATATTCGGCCGGGTCTTTGATCTCTTTTTTCTGGGGCGCTGCCGGAGCGGGTGTGGGATTCTGCGGCGACGCGGGTTGGGCTGGCGCGGGTGTGGTTTGGGCGAAGGCGGTAACCGCAGTTACCAGCAGCATCGCGAGAACAATCTTCTTCATTCCTGTGGCTCCTTAAATCTTATGGGGAAACTGGAGTTTGTCATCTTGCCCGATTCTACTCGAGCCTGGCGCCGGGCTTGCACCATGAACCAATCTTGCATTGACACTCACACTGACTGGTCCCGAAAGTCATGGGCCGCATTTCGACACACCGCAGCTTTACATTATTCCGGTGAGCGGATTATAAGGATGTAACCGCGCTAAGGCAAGCGCCTTGCTCGCATCCACCGTCCAGCCCGCTTGGGGCGCGATCAGTACCAACGAGTAAACAGCCGAAAAGAACCCAGCCAGGCACTCCGGAACAATGCTCTGTGACTGAGAGCGGAAACCGTCTTCAGTCCTTGAACAGATTGTCAAACGCAGCGCGCGCGTCATTCGGGCGCTGACTGGCTTTGCTGGAGGTTTCCTTCTCGACCATCACGCGGATGGAATAGAGCGAGCAGTCGTTGCGTTTGTCTTTGGGAGAGATTCTGTCGGGAATGGGCTGATTGCATTCGAAGCGGCTGGACGGGTCGAAGTGTTCGCACTGTTTACAGGCGTGCAGGTCGAACCCGCACTTCGGGCACTGTCCGACGGTCTCCGAGAGATTCTGCAGCAGGGCGCCGCATTCCGCGCAGCGGGAAACGGTCCGCGTTCCCGGCATGTTGATGGGCCGCGGCCCGAACGTATTCTCTTTTTTCGGAGCCGAGGGCCGCTCGAACTCTTTCTTCGGGCCACTACCAGCGCCGGAATCCTGGTATCCATGTTGCCTGTACTTGCGGTCGGACAAAAACGCCCCCTCGAAAACGCTTCATTCTCTGCCTTTGGCGCGTCCCGCACAAGGGTTTCTTTACTGCCAGCAGAGGAGCTTGTTGGTGTAGCGCCGGGCGGGGCGCCGGGCGCTACACCACAGGGGGCGGTGAATTGTCTTTCACATTTCGGGGTGCTACCATCCGATAGATAGAGAAACTGAGGAGGTAGTTATGGCGGATCGTGATGGCAACAGCTTCTTGTGGTTCCTGGCAGGGCTCGGCGTCGGAGCGGTAGTCGGCGTGTTATACGCGCCACGCTCCGGTGATGAAACCCGCGAAGTCATTCGCGCCAAGGCGCAGGAAGGCAGCGAACGGGCGCGTGCGCAAGCTCGCCGGGCACGCGAACAGGCGAATGACTGGATGGATCGCGGACGCGACATGCTCAACCAGCAGAAAGAGCAGTTCCGCTCCGCCTACGAGGCTGGCCGTCAGGCCTATAACGAGACGACCGCCGCCGGGGTGGAACCGCCGAAGTAATGTGCGCTGGCACAGCGAGATATCGATAATCCCACTCATCCGCAAAACCGCGAATGAGTGGGGCACCCGGCTGAAACGCAGCAGGAGCACCCATGGATGACACTCTCCTAAGAATTTTTATTGCGGTGACAACTTTCGCCGTCGTGTTGCAGACGCTAATTCTGGCGGGCCTCTACTTCGCCGTTCGCAAGAGCACGGCGAAGATGGAGGCTCTGGCCAGCGAAGTGACGAGCAAGGCTTTGCCCACGATGGAGACGGTACAGAGCATGCTGGTGGAAATTCGCCCCAAGCTCGACGTCATGACCGTCAACCTCTCGGAATCGAGCACGCTGGTGCGCAACCAACTCGCCCGCATCGACGCCACGCTCACCGATGCGCTCGACCGGACGCGGCTGCAAGTCATCCGCGCGGATGAACTGTTGAACCGGACGATGGATAAAGTGGAGGAAACGAGCGAAGTCGTCCACAAAACCGTGATCTCTCCGCTGCGCCAGGTCAACGGACTGATGAGTGCGATCAGCACCGGAGTCGAAGTCTTCCTCGGCCAGAAACGGCGCCAGCCGAAAAACGGCGCGGGCGTTCCGCAGGACGAGATGTTCATCTAGAACTTCCAGTGGGGGGACGGGGCTTCGCCCCGTCCAAGCGGGGCAGAGCCCCGCTTCCACACAATTCTTTATTCGTCGCCGCCGCCAGTCACCCGCTCACTTTTCACATCGGGCACGTAGATGGAGTGGACGTTTTGCTCCGCGGCCAGTTTCTGGAAGGTCACGATATCCGAATTCCGCACCTGCTCCCAGCCCGCCAGTAATTCATCGGTCTGCTTTTTCAGCTTATAGAATTCCTGGTACTGCGCTGCGGTTGGAGCGGAGTCCGCGAAACCAGCCACCTCCATAGCAAGAAACGCCAGCCTCGCGTCGATCCCGGGCACGTAGGCCAGGGAATCCTCGCTGGCGCTGATTCTAAAGTTAATCAACGGATCACGAACTGCAATCAGCTTGGCGTCCAACGCACTCGCGCCATCGAACAGGGCTTTCATGGAATCACCCGGCGCCAGGCGTTTCTTGAGCCCGTCCAACTGCTCCCGGAGGTCCTGGATCTGGTTCACCGCGGAATAGACGCGATTCAACTGTTCGCGCACGTCCATCTGCAGCTTGAACTGCTTCTCCAGATCGCTCTGCGAAGTGGTGACTCGCGGATCAATCTTCAGTTCGAAAGGAGCGGTCAAGCTCTTACCATTGGCGGTGAGCCGTACTTGATAGCTGCCGGGCAGCGCCAGTGGCCCTTTCGCGCCGTCATTGTATTCCCACAGGAAATAGCCGGGAACGCGGGTTGCCGGGTCGTAATGCAGATCCCACACGAAACGATTCAGCCCGTCTTCCAGCTTGATCTGCTTCTCCGGCTTCTTGTCCTCGGGATCGAGCGGTTCCTCAAGCGGCTCCACTTTACTGCTGGAGTGCTTACGGATGACTGTACCCGCTGCATCCAGGATTTCAATTTTCACTTCGTCTTTTTTCACTTCCGGCTTCGGCGCTTTCTTCAAGTAGAAATAAATCACCGCGCCGTTGGGCGGATTTTTCCCGGCAAAAACCAGGCGTGCTGGGGCGTCGCCGCTGTGCACGCGATATGCGGTCGCGGGCTGATAGAGATGGACGTCTTCCGCAGCCACCGAATCGGCGAATTGGCGCAGGGGCGAGACATCATCGAGGATCCAGAACGAACGCCCGTGCGTGGCCACTACCAGATCGTCATTCTTGATGACCAGATCGTGGACGGGAGTAATGGGCAGGTTGATCTGCAGCGAGCGCCAGTGCGCTCCGTCGTCGAAAGAGACAAAGACGCCGCGCTCGGTTCCGGCATAGAGCAATCCTTTTTTCTTTGGGTCTTCGCGGACGGCACGCACAAAAACTCCATCCGGAATTCCGTTGGTGATCCGGCTCCAGGTGGCTCCGTAATCGGCCGTCTTGTAGATGTAGGGTGCGAGATCGTCGTTCTGATGGCGATCAACCGCGACGTACGCTGTTCCGGCATCATGCGGGGACGCTTCAATCAAACTGATGCGGCTCCATTCCGCCAGATCCTTGGGCGTTACGTTGGTCCAATTCTTCCCTTCATCGCGTGTGATCTGGATCAAGCCGTCGTCGGTGCCCACCCAGATCAGGCCTTTCGCCAGAGGCGAGGGAGCAATGGAAAAAACGGTGTCGTAATACTCGGTGCCGGTATCGTCGACGGTGATCGGCCCGCCGGAGGGCTGCTGTTTCGATTTGTCGTTGCGCGTCAGGTCGCCGCTGATCGCTTCCCAATGCGTGCCGCCGTCGCTGGTTTTGAAAACGCGCTCACCCCCGTAGTAAATCGTGTTCGGATCCTGCGGAGAGGTCACGATCGGGGCGGTCCACTGAAAACGGTGATCGAGCGGGGCCGCGCCGCGCGCATCGCTGAGTTCCGGCCACACGGCAATACTCTGCACCTGGTTGGTGCGCCGGTCGAAGCGCGTGATGTTGCCCTGGTAGTCGCCGGCATACACGATGTTCGGGTCAGCCGGATTGGGCGCAATATAGCCTGCTTCCCCGCCCCCGACCGGATACCAATCGTCGCGGCCAATCGCGCCGTCATCGCTGCGGCTGGCAATCGCCACTGTGGAATTATCCTGTTGCGCGCCGTACACGTAGTACGGGGTCCGCGTGTCGGTAATGACGTGGTAGAACTGCGCGGTCGGCTGGTTGTCTTCGCGCGTCCACGACTTGCCGCCATCCAGGGTGACGGTAACGCCGCCATCGTCCGAGGCAATCATGCGCTTGGTGTTCTTCGGATCGATCCACAGACCATGATTGTCGCCGTGCGGAACTTTGATCTTGTTGAAGTTGCGCCCACCGTCGGTGGATTTGAAGAACTCTACATCCAACACGTACAGCGTATTGGCATCCTGCGGATCGGCGATGATGTGCATGTAGTACCACGCCCGCTGAAACAGGCTGTGGCTGCCGTTTACGAGATCCCATGTGTCGCCGCCATCGTCGGAACGGTAAAGGCCGCCGTCTTTAGCTTCGATCAACGCGTACACGCGTTCGGAGTTCGCCGCGACCGCCAGCCCAATGCGCCCGTAGGGACCCTTCGGAAGCCCGTGTTCATTCTCCTGCAGTCGTTTCCATGTCGTACCGCTGTCCGTCGAGCGATAGACGCCGCTGCCCGGCCCACCGCTGGACAGGGTCCACGGAGTCCGCCGCGCCTCCCACAGCGAGGCAAACAGAACGTTGGGATTCTGCGGATCGAAAACTACATCGATCGCCCCTGTGTTCTCGTCTTTGTAGAGAACCTTGTCCCAGGTCTTGCCGCCGTCGGTGGTTCTGAAAACCCCCCGTTCCGTGTTCGGACCAAAGGGATGACCCAGCGCCGCCACAAAAACTACATCGGGATTGCGCGGGTTCACGATCACTTTGCCGATGGCGCGCGAATCTTTCAGGCCAACGGTCTTCCAGGATTTTCCCGCATCCACCGACTTCCAGACGCCATCGCCTTGCGAAATATTTCCGCGAATGCAGGCTTCGCCAGTCCCTACATAAACGATGTTCGGGTCGGAGACGGAAACGGCAACACTGCCGATCGAAGGCGCTCCATCCTTGTCAAAAACCGGCGACCAGGTGTTGGCACCGTCGGTGGATTTCCACACGCCGCCACCAGTCGCACCGAAATAGTAGGTCGTCGGGTCGCCGGGAATTCCGGTTGCCGTCAGCGAGCGGCCACCACGAAAAGGACCGATCGAACGGTACTTCATTCCCTTGAACAGCGGATCGCCTTCGTTCTTGTCGTCTTTATCGTCTTTCGCCGATGGCGCGGTCGCGGCGGCAGCGCTCTTCTGCGCGGCATCCGGCTTGCGGTTCCGCTCTTTTTGCTGGGAGAAAGTCAGCGTGACCAACAGCAGGACGAACAACGCAAGCATGGCGACGCGCACATGCAGTCTTTGGAACATGAACTGGATCATGAATCGAATGGCCCCGAGAAAAAAATTTGTCTGACGCTAAATGTTACTGCCTGAAGCGGGAACGCACAATCCGATGGCCTTCCGGGTCTCGGTCCAAACTTT
>Ga0074045_10005945_pt1 | contig 10564 bp, 10 predicted proteins | sample BogForMeECP23OM2_FD_94442 | JGI IMG/M metagenome (GOLD analysis project Ga0074045, IMG submission 94442) | Bog forest soil microbial communities from Calvert Island, British Columbia, Canada - Bog Forest MetaG ECP23OM2 | ecosystem: Environmental > Terrestrial > Soil > Wetlands ... | reverse complement strand
TGAATGGAAGCTTATCGGATCGACCGGCTCCTACATTTGATTTTCATCGCTTCTCCTCTCTGGAGTATGAATCACCATTCCCGGCGTGCTGGCCCCGGACTCAAGCGACAGCGCAGAGTTCGGCGAGTTTCAAAGAGGACACCGAATGCAGCTAAGGAGGCCCTACACCGGTCGATGAGCCGAGGCGATTAAGTGAAGGAGTCAATCAAAGCCCTTTGGAGCTTCGGTTTCGGCCCTTGCCCGTCACGCCCTACGCGCCTATTGTCCCCCTCTGCAACCGTCCGAAGAACTACTACGTCCGAGTAGAGGGGGTTGCCCAGCGGAATGGTCAACCCTCGCAGGTTCAGCTTCCGCGGAACATCCGCCATCGTCATGAGCTCTTTTGGGGCTGTCTGCTGCTGACCAGTATCACCTATGCGTTGGCCCGGGAGCGAGGCGTAGCCCCTTTACCGGAAATAGCCAAGCACCTTTGGGGGGATTTTTTCGTCATCGTCACAAGCCGGCTTTTCGGCGCGTGGATTCGTGAACACGGATATTGACACGGCGTGGCGTGACCGGTTTCCACTAGAAGCGAAGCCGCCGTCCGAACTGGCTCCGCAACACTCAAGCGGTTCGCGAAATATATGGTGCTCGAGGGCGATCGCTATACGCGGACTCGGGCAAGGTGCGCGACTTTGCCTTGCCTCTCATTGTTCAGCTCGCCATGAAGGCGGGTTGCGACAGAGGCCGCGCGGGTGGAGCCATGTATTCCGGCCCGATCGGATCCTGCACATGGGTGTGCACGATTCGGTCGATTTCCCTCATCTCATCGTTGCTCAGCGCCCATCCCATTACTTGCTGCAAGGGTTCGAGTTGTGACGGATGGCGCGCACCCATCAGTGCGACCGTCACGCCCGGTTGATCGAGCACCCAGCGCAGCGCGAGGTGGATCACACGTTTGCCAAAGTTGTCGCGAGCAAAGCGATCCAACGCTGCGACCGCACGCAAATATTGCGCGTAGCGTGGCGGGCGAAACTTGGGATCCATATTGCGCTGATCGTCACCCGTGAAGCGCGTAGCACTCTCCATTCGCCCGCTTAGCAGGCCGCGGCAGATAGGCCCATAGCCTAAGGTGGCGACGCCGTGCCAGAAACAGTACGGCAACACTTCCTCCTCGGCCTCGCGCTCGAACAGGTTGTAAGGCGGCTGCACCGTGTGAATCCGCGCAATTGCGCGAAACTCGCGCATCTGCTAGCGTGAAAAATTGCTCACGCCGATCGCGCGGATCTTGCACTGTTGATAAAGCGCGAGCATCGCTTCGGCGCACTCCGCGATCGGCGTCAAAGGGTCGGGCCAATGGATCTGGTAGATGTCGATGCGGTCGGTGCGCAGCCGCCTGAGCGATGCTTCGACCTCGGTGAAAATCCGCTGGCGGCTCGCGTTGCGGGCCGGCGCTCCGGTGTGCCAGTCCAGGCCGGCTTTGGTGGCTAACACCACGCGATTCCGCAAGCCGTCGCGGGCCAACGCTCGCCCGACTATTTCTTCGGAACGGCCGAAACCGTAAACCGGGGCCGTATCGATGAGGGTGATCTCGTGTTCGAGCGCCGCGCGGATCGTACTGATCGACTCCGCTTCGTCGCTGCCACCCCACATCCATCCGCCAATCGCCCAGGTCCCCAGCCCGATGCGCGACACGGTAAGACCGGTGCCTGTAATTTTTGTGAAATCCATCATCGTTCCTGCTCCTTTCAGCTCCTGACGCGGATCCGTTTTTGGCGATTCCTGTCGATGACCGCGCTTCAAGGCGCTCCCGCGACAAGTCCCGTCACGACCTCGGCGACCTAGCGCGCACTTATCCTGGAATCGTCGTCGGGGCCTTAAGCCCCGGGTTTTTGGACAGGCTGCACGGTCTCGCCTTCGTGAGCGGCTTGCCCGACATTCATCGCGACCAGGTCGCCCCCCTGCACATCACCACTCACTTCGACTCGATAGCCATCGTCGCGGCCCAGCGAGACCTCGACGAGATGAAGATGCTTGCTGCGCACGAGGGGCAGATAGGTTTTGTTGTCGCGAAAGAGGACTGCGTCGTCAGGCACGACAATTCGACCGGACGTCCCATATGCAGTGATGCGGATATCCGCGTACATCCCGGGCAACAATGACTGGTCCCGGTTAGGCAGGTCGACCTCCACCAGCATCGTGCGCGTATTGGGGTCTAGCGCCTCCGGGTGGCGCGTGACGGTTCCCCGGAAACCGCGTCCCGGAAATTCGTTCGACGTCACGGTCGCCGAATCACCGTTATTGACGTACGGAGCGAGGCTCTGGGGAACGTTGGCGTAGACCCGCAACGGGGTCAGCGTTGTCATCGCGATAATCGGGTTACCCGCTGATGGTGTGGTAGATTGCGGAACCAAGGTGCCGGGATCGACATAACGTGCGCTGACTATCCCGTCGAACGGCGCTCTGACAATTTCGTATTGCTGCAACGCAAGTTCCTGTCCATAAGTGGCCTTTGCTTGTAGCATCAACGCCTGCTGGGTGTCTGCGTCCTGCTGTGCGATTACTTCGTTCTTGAGCAGGTACTGATAGCGGCGATCAGTGACCAGCTGAAGGCGATAGTTAGCGAGTGCGTCAGCCACCTGCTTGTCAGTTTCGGGCGACTGGATAATCGCGATTACCTCACCCTTACGCACGTGGTCGCCCTTGTCGACGGGTATGCTCCTCAGGTATCCGGCGACCTTGGCATATACCGGAGTCTCTACGTAACCATGGACACTGGCCGGCAGCTGGATCGAGCGAACGTCGCTGTCGTTCGACAGCGGCACGACGAGTACACGCGGCCCGCGCGCCATCGTCGCTTCGAGTTGGCCACTCTGTCGTGCAATAAGCGTCTGGTGCGCGAAGACGAATCCGTCCGACGCAATGAAGACGCCGGCGACCGCGATCGCCCAGCCAAGCGAAAGAAAGCGGCCTTGTTTATGGTGAGATTTGTTCGGTGGCTCCACGACTTAAGCTCCTTGAGTTCACGCTCCAGGCGTTGACAGAGCGTTGATACGCGCGTCACGCTGATGCTTGCCGATAAGTTTGCGGCTGAAAATCGAGTAGATCGCCGGCACCGTAAACAGCGTCATCAAGGTCGCCCCGAACAGTCCGCCAATTACCGCCCGCCCGAGTGGTGCGTTCTGCTCCGAGCCCGAGCCCAAAGCGAGCGCCATAGGCAGCATGCCGAGGATCATCGCCAGGGCGGTCATGATAATGGGACGGAAGCGGATCGCGCCCGCCTCGATCGCCGCCGTGACCGAATCCTTGCCTTCTTCACGCATCTCATTCGCAAAAGTTATGAGCAGATTGCCGTTAGCGACGCCGACACCAACCGCCATAATCGCGCCCATTAACGATTCCACGTTGATCGTGGTACCGGTAAAAATGAGCATCCAGAGCACGCCGGCCAAAGCGCCAGGAATCGCCATCATGATGATGAAGGGTTCGAGCCACGACTGGAAGTTCGCGACCATTAGGAGATAGACGAGGACGATCGCCAGCAGCAGCCCCAGGCCCATTGTGAGAAATGACTCCCGCATGGCTGCGCTCTGCCCGCGTACGACGACCTTCGTGCCGGGTGGCAACATACCCATCCGGTCGATGACGCGCTGCACCGCGGCGGTCGTGCTGCCAAGGTCGCGCCCGTGCGGCGCACAGTCAACATCGATGACGCGCTGCACCGTGTAATGATCGATAACTGCCGGGTCGGTGGCGTGACGAATGCTCGCGAGGTTGCCCAGATATTGCGCGGGCTGACCCACCGCACCGTTGGTCAAGGGGATATTCGCGATCTGCGCTACCGACTGAGTAGTCTCAACGGGCGCCTGCGTCACCACGTTGTAATTGACGCCGCTGACCGGATCGAGCCAGTAATTCGGAGAGATAAGGCTATTGCCGCTTAGCGACGAGAGCAGGCCCGACGCGACCTGCTGCTCGGAGATCCCCAGTTCGAGCGCTTTATCGCGGTTAACGTCGACCCTGAAAGAGGGATAGTCGAGCGGCTCCGCGATACGTATGTCAGTAACGCCTGGAATGAGCGACATCATTGATTGCACGCGCAACGCGATCGCGTAATCAGAGTTCAGGTCGTTGCCGGAAATCTGCACGTCGATCGCTGCCGGAAGTCCGAAGTTGAGCACCTCGTTAACAATATCGGCGGCCTGAAAATAGCTAACAACGTCTGGAAAGGTGGTGCGCAGCATGCTGCGGATGCGATCCTGATACATTGCGGTGGGCCGATGCTTGCTTCGCAACTGAATCAGGATTTCGGCATCCTGGGGCCCGATATTGTCAGTGGGATAAAAGGCCAGATCGTAGGAGATCGGCACGTCGAGGTTGTCGCTCATGCCTTCGAGCTGGCTTGGCGGAATTATCCGACGAATCGAACGCTCGATTTCGTCGACGATAAGCTCGGTGCGCTCGATACGGGTGCCAGTGGGTGCGCGCACATGCAACTTCAGCAGCCCCGCGTCAACAGTGGGGAAGAAATCCTCGCCGACAACCCAGATCAGCGGCAGCGTGCCCGTGATCAATAGCGCCACGCCCACCAACGAGAGGGTCCTGCGAGTAATGAAGGTTTCGAGCGCTGCGACGTAAGCACGGCGCACTCGTTCGAAGCCGGCTTCGAACCTGCGCAGAAACCATAGACACAAACCGTCGCGCGGAGCTTCCGCGTGTCGCTCCGGTAGCAGATAGGAGGCCATCGTCGGGACGAGCGTGCGCGAAAGCAGATATGAGGTTAGCATTGCGAACACCACCGCCAACGCGAGCGGTGTAAAAAGGAAGCGCTCGACTCCCGTTAACAGAACGACCGGGAAGAACACGATGCAGATTGACAAAGTACCAACGAAAGTCGGCGTGGCGATTTGCGCGGCACCGTCCAAAATCGCCGTCAGCAACGGTTTGTGCATCGCCTGATTGCGGTGGATGTTTTCGATCTCGACCGTGGCGTCGTCGACCAGCATTCCAACCGCAAGCGCGATTCCGCCCAAGGTCATGGTATTGACGGTCTCGCCGGCCAGCTTGAGCGCCACGATCGCGGTCAGAATTGATAGCGGGATCGATGTTATTACGATCAACATGCTGCGTGGCGAGCCGAGGAACACCAATACCATCAGCGCGACCAGAACAGCCGCCGTAATCGCCTCTCGCACCACCTCCCACAATGCCGCGCGAACAAAAGCCGACTGGTCGAACGTCAGCGCGATCTTCAATCCCTTCGGCGCGACCGCCAGGATATCCGGCAATCGCGCTCGCACGGCGTCGACCACGCTCAGCGTTGAGGCCGCGGCATGCTTGATTACCAGGAGAAAAGTGCCGGGGCGCTTATCGATTCGCACCACATTGGTCTGCGGTTGATGCGTATCGCTCACAGGGGCGACATCTCCCAGAAAGATCGGTGCGCCGTTCACAAACCGCACGGGCAAGCGGTTGAAGTCCGCCACCTTCGAGGGACTCATGTTCAGATCGACGTTGTACTCGTAGTTGCCCATCCGGGCGGTACCCGATGGAATCACGACGTTGGTGGTGGCCAACGCATTACCGACGTCAACGGGGGAAAGATTGTCGGCATACATCGCCTTGGGGTCGAGATTGACCACCACCGCACGCTGCACTCCACCGAGCGGCGCAGGCGAAGAAAAACCCGGAATCGTGAAAAGCTGCAAGCGAATGAAGTTGAGGCCATAATCAAACAACTGCTGCCCCGACAGCGTATCGCTGAAGATATTCAGCTGCGCGACCGGAACGTTGGCCGCGTTGTATGAGATTATCTGCGGCGGCGTCGTTCCCTGGGGAGCCTGACGCAGAATCGTTTCCGAAACGGCGTTTATCTGCGCTATCGCGCTTCCGATATCTACGCCCGGCTGAAAATAGATCCTTAGCAGCCCGATCCCGGTCAGTGACTCGGATTCCATATGTTCGATGCCATCAACCGTGGTGGAATAGGCGCGCTCGCTGATGATCACCATCCGGCGCTCCATGTCGATCGCGGAAAGGCCCGGATAGTTCCAGACCACCATCACCACCGGAATGTTGATCGCCGGAAAGATATCAACGTTCATGAGGCCGAAAGATAGAGTGCCAAGCACCAGCATCAGGAGGGCCATCACCGCCACCGACAGCGGTCGACGCAGTGCCAGTCGTACCAACCACATCATGACCGTTTACTCTCCCTGTTCGAAGCCAGCTGAGGGCCCGGTACATGGGTCGAACCCTCGGCGGGCCTCATATGGGACGTCTCGTCACGCATTATCCGTGCCGTCGTGCAGCTGTTTAATTCTCTTCGCATCGGCGCGCCGGGGGAGTTTGCATTTGGCAAAAAGCGAAGGCAGATTATCGATAATCATTGACTTGACATTGATAATCGATAATCGATAATCGAGTTGATAAGGAAACATTCAGAGCGTGAAGTGTTGAAAGCTGTCGATATCGCCAGGGAGTCAATCGCCGACCGGGTCCGTCAGGTTCTGATGGAGCGCATCATCGATGGAACCTACCCTCCCGGTTCGCGCCTGATTGAGATGCAGATCGCACGTGAGCTCAGCATCAGCCAGGCCCCGGTGCGCGAGGCGCTGTGTGCGCTCGAGGCTGCGCGCTTTGTCGAAACCGAGCCGTACCGCGGCACGCGCGTACGACGGGTCGGAGAGCGTGAGTGCACAGAGGCTTACCAGGTTCGAGCGGTGCTCGAGGAACTGGCCGTGCAGCTTGGCGCCATTCGCCTGCGCGAGCGGCATAGAGAGCTGCGTGCTGAAGCCGATGCGACCTTGGCGGCGGCCAAGCGGAGCGATGTAGTCCGCTATCATCGCCATAATATCCGGTTTCATCAGATTATCGTGGAGTCTGCTGACAACGCGGTGCTGCGGCAGACCTGGGAGTCCTTGGGCTTCACGGTTGGCGCTCGAGTCCGTGCGTCGCGCACCGCGGACGATATGGTCGCGGTCGCGAGGGAGCATCGACAAATCGTGGAAGCGCTGGCGCGGGGTGACGTGAAGGCAGCGGGGCGCTTATTGCGCAGTCATGCCGAAGTGCTCGTCGAAGGCTCGGTCGAGGCCGCAGATGAGCCGCGGGTCTCAAATCGAGGCGGTAGAAATACAGGTGCCGCCAGAGACGGGCGCGCTTAGATCTGGGCTGCTGAGGAAGCTCGGATCCAGTTGGCGGGTATTGCCAGGGACGAAACGCTCTTGCCGAGGACTCTCAGACGTGGATTTCGTGTCGGAAGCAAAGGCAACTCGAACTCTCGGGCGATCTTATAGATCGCCAGTAAAGCATCGTAAAGCGTCAATCTGACGACGTTTTCTTCACTGGAATAGGTTCGGCGTTGACACGGGAAGAACTCCGAAAACACAGACACCGGCAAGCTAAAAAAGATGATTACCCCTTCAAGAAGCAACAGTGCGTCGTTGCAATCCGAAATGTTCTGATGAATCGCTCCCGTCCACGTCCGTCAATTGCTGGGCAGATTAATGCGATGTGGTTGGCATGCGAAATGCCTTACTCCTGATAGGGAACCCCAAAGGGTTCCTCGGAGTAAAGCAGTGGGATTCAAATCCAATGTCGCGGTACCTCGCGTAAGCCTGGACAGCAGGGTTCCGTTTCGCGGCTTGGCGCCAGTAGGCTCCCGCAAGCCGAACGCCCCCGATACGAATGCTCCACCGTCAGGCCCTCTCTTTTCGACCGCCGAGACGCGACACAATTTTACGATCTGGGCTTTGGAGAAGTCCGGAACCTCACGAGGCCGCTTCCACCTGTACTATTGCGTTCGATGTAAGTGGGTTTTTCTGGTCGATGACTATAGCGTATCGGTAACACCCCTTGATCAGGACGGCAACCTGCTCCGGGCGCCCGAAGCCGGTAAGCGGTTGGCAACGTTTAGCGTCGGGCCGTGCCCTGTCTTCAGCGAGAGTGTCGCGAATGCCCGGCTCACCCAGCCGGTTACGCGCTCGGACGTCCGTCGCGGCCGGCTCGCCGCCGTCTTTGATGCTATGAGCCATATTTGGAAGAGATTTAAATCGAGGCGGGAAACGACCAGCCTCGCCTGGCAAGGGCAGCACCAAAAGCGGAGCACCCTCCAATGAAGGTAGAGAAACCGTGTTTGGTCGGGCGAGCTATGAGATTGATGCCGTGAACAGTCCAGCCTTCGGACTCGGTCGCTCACGCCTGAGCGTTACTTGACCAGTACCCGCCGCAACGATCGCATTGTTCTTGAACGCGGCCGCACGATTGTCGAAGTCGGGCGTGCCGTGGCAGGTCCGCTCAGTTATCGTGCGTATTTGCGTGCTCTCTGGCGCAGACCTTCGTCTGAACGCTATTACTAGCATCCATGTGGATGGTTGAGATTAGCGTAGTATTATTTCTCATCCTGTTGAACGGCTTTTTTGCAATGTCCGAGCTTGCCGTGGTCAATTCGCGACGCGGCCGACTCGAGCAACTTGCGGCACAGGGCCGAAGCGGTGCGCGCGCCGCATTGGCGCTTGCGGACGATCCGAAGCGCTTTCTGGCCCGCGTTCAGATCGGAATGACCTTCACCGCTATCGTCGCTGGTACCTTCAGCGGCGCTACGCTCGCCAAGAGGCTTCAGGACTTCCTGCTTGCCTATTCGGTGGTCGCTCCTTACGCCCAAACTTTGGCCATTGGCATTGTTGTGTTAATCGTCACCTATCTCACTCTGGTGATCGGCGAACTGGTCCCGAAACATGTCGCTCTGAAAGATCCGGAAGTAATCGCCTCACGCGTCGCGCGACCGCTGACCTTCCTGACCAAAGCGGCCGCACCGCTGGTCACCTTTCTCAGTGTCTCAACCGATTTCATTGTCAGCTTAATGGGATTGCGGCCGGGCTTTGAACGTCCGGTGACTGAGGAAGAGATACATGAGCTTATTGAGCAGGGGGAAAAGTCGGGAGCAATACATGCCGAAGAGCGAGACATGATCGAGGGGGTGCTCGATTTGGCGGATAGGGCGGTACGGACCATCATGACGCCTCGGCCCGACGTGCTATGGATCGACCTCGACGACGCCAAGGACGCGACCCTCCGTAAACTCGGCGAATGCCACCACGCGCAGCTCCTGGTGAGCCGGGGAGCAATAGACGAAATCGCCGGCGTAGTCAGCAAGCAGGATCTTTTCGACCAGTATATAGGGAACGGGTCTCTGGATCTCGAAAGCGCTCTTCACAAAGCCCTGATTGTCCACGAGGGCGCATCTATCCTAAGGACTCTCGATCTCTTTCGAAAGACGCCAGTTCATTTGGCTGTGATCGTTGATGAATATGGCAGTATTCAGGGCATCGTCACCCGCACGGATCTGCTGGAAGCAGTTGCCGGCGACCTCCCAAATATTAACGCCGACGCGGAGCCGAAAGTGGAACGGCGTGATGATGGCGGGTTTCTTATCGACGCTACGATGCCCATCTCTGAGGTAGCGGACCTCCTTGAGCTACCCACCATGCCGCACGGGGATTACCTTACCCTCGCGGGATTTGTGCTGTCGCAGCTCGAGCACGTGGCACATGCGGATGCTCATTTTACCTGGGGACGATGGCACTTTCAGATCCTGCAGATGGCCGGCCACCGGATCGAGAAAGTTCTGGTGCGACCGGTTCAAGGCCCACAGGAAAAAGTGGCATAAATTGGGGCTATTCGTTTTATCTGTTGGTCGTTGTAACTGGCCCGGAATGGAGCCCGCACGTGATCGAGTTCTGGAGGCACCGGGAACATCGCCTGCACGACCGTGAGATATATACCATCGGAGCCGTCGCGGATGGCGATGCGATTTGCTCCAGCCCTAACTCGGTCGCCACGATCGAACAAACGTCTCCTGAACCGCGCCAAACTGACCGCATCCTGATTACCACAGAATCCTCGTTATGCAGCCGGCGTTATCTCGACGGGCAGGCCATCGCCCCAGCCGTATTTGCGATGGGCGATGGCCTGGACCTGGTCCCATAACTGCCGGTCCTTTTGATAGTCCAGCACCTTGGCGACGGCCTTCAGTCTGCGCCCTCCGATTCGGACGCTTACGTTCGGGCTGCGCCGGATGTTTTTGACCCAGCCTGAGGCTTCGCGATGTTCAGAGAATAGGTAAAACTTCTCGCGACAGACGATGAACCAAATCTCTATTTCGCGCGGCTTCCCGGTCACCCGCCCGATAGTGGTCAGATGAAGCACCTGCCTACCTGCCAAGCCCTCGAGTGTTGCGGAACTCATACGGCGTCAGAAGGATCAAGCGTCGACGATCACCTGAATAGCATGGTTGATGTGCACTACTGCGATAATTACCGCGCAGACCGCGTGGACCTGGCAAAGGGGTCGGGAACACAGACCATCTTGCTGCGCTCTAAATGCCGATCATTCTGGAGCCGGCGCCGCATCAGGCGGCGCCGGCTCCTATCCTTGATTTTCGAGCTGTCCCTTTTGAATCAACTATTGAGCCCTGCATATCATAGTGACAGTTTGGCTTGATGCCAGAAGGATTGTACGAGGCGGGGACGGCGGCGCATGCGTAGGAGGGCGCGACGCGCCTGAGCGCTGAGCTGGCCGAAGTCGC
>Ga0074045_10005944_pt1 | contig 10564 bp, 8 predicted proteins | sample BogForMeECP23OM2_FD_94442 | JGI IMG/M metagenome (GOLD analysis project Ga0074045, IMG submission 94442) | Bog forest soil microbial communities from Calvert Island, British Columbia, Canada - Bog Forest MetaG ECP23OM2 | ecosystem: Environmental > Terrestrial > Soil > Wetlands ... | reverse complement strand
TCCTCCCACTATAAGATCGCCTTCCCGGGGTTATCAGAGTTCAATGTCACAGCAACTTTTTTCGTGAACACATCCAGCATTGGTACGGGTGAGTTCCTCGACTGGACCATGGCGGCCGAGATGGCCCGCGGCGGCATGCAGTTCGGATCTCATGCGCATAACCACGTCGTGCTCACCACCCTTAATTCGAAGCGAGTGAACGAAGAACTGCGCGTTTCCCGGCAAGTACTGGAGCAACGCCTCACATCGCCGGTTGAGGCGCTGGCCGTACCTTACGGGTTCTGCGATGAGCATGTGCTCGAGGCGGCCTGGGAATCAGGCTATCGGGTGGTTTGTACGTCGAAGCCCTGGCCCGCACAAAAGGGAGAGCGCGTTCTGTCGCGAGTAGGAATCTCGCGGCAAACCTCGTTGAACGATTTCCGCAAACTCGTGGAAAAAGACGCCGCCGTTTATCTGCGCCTGTGGGGCCGCGATCGTGCGCTGGCCATTCCGAGATATGTTTTCCTGCGGCTTAGACCCGAGCTCCTGGGTGTACGCACAGCGGAGGACAGACACTGAGCAACCGCCTCCAAGTCGTCGCGCTGATTGACGCGTTAGGGTGGGAGTACATCCGGGAGCGGCCGTTTCTCGATGATGTGCTGCCGTATCGGACTGCGTTGCAGACGGTGCTGGGCTTCAGTTCTGGCGCGATTCCTACTATCCTGACCGGCCTCATGCCAGAGCGCCATGGCCATTGGAACCTATTTTATTACGATCCCAGGCACGCTCCTTTCTGGTGGCTGAAGGCTTTCAACTGGCTGCCTAAGTCGGTGCTCGATAATCGTTATGGCCGCAAAATCATCAAGGAGCTGGGCCGTCGTGCGTTCAGCCTCGGACCTACCTTCGACTGTGCCGTGGCGCCACACTTGCTGCCCTATTTCAATTTTTCCGAGCGCCGCGATATCTACGCACCGAAAGGAATTGGGAACACCCCATCGCTGTTCGACGAATTGGAACGCGAGGGCCGGGGCTATCGCGTGTACACCTACCACCAGTGGTCCGATGCCGAGATCATGCGTCGCGCTGGGCGTGACATCGTCAAAACAAACGCGACGTTGTTCTTCCTCTACTTATGCGAGATGGACGCTTTCCTGCATATGCACTGCAAGGAACCGGACGCCATCGGTGCAAAACTGAACTGGTATGACGAGCAGTTGCGCGAGGTCTTCCACATCGCCCGCGAGCGCGACCCAGAGGCTTCACTCATGGTGTGCTCCGACCATGGCATGACCCCGGTGACGAAGCATGCCGACCTGGTCGGGGAGGTGACGAAGCTTGGGCTGCGAATGCCCCAGGATTATCTTGCAGTGTACGACTCCACGATGGCGCGGTTCTGGTTCTTCAACGAGACCGCAAGGCAGCGCGTGCACGAAATCATGCAGTCTCTTGACTGTGGGCGCGTCCTGACGAAAGCAGAATTGCAGGAGTTCGGGCTGAATTTCCCGGATGACCGCTACGGAGAGTTGATATTTCTCTTGAACGCCGGCTGGATGGTTGCCGAGAGCGACTTCAACGGCCGAGGGGGTTGGTCTCCTGAGGGCATGCACGGTTACCATCCCAGCGATTCTTATTCAGACGCGATATTCTTAAGTGACGAAAAACCAACACAGCCGATGCGCAGCATCGCGGATGTGTACTACTCAATCCGCGATGCAGGACGCGAGGAAAAGGAGAAAGTTGCTCTATGAAGAAAGCCTTGATTACAGGCATTTCCGGCCAGGACGGCAGCTACCTTGCTGAATATCTGCTTGAGCTCGGATATAGAGTCTACGGCCTGGTGCGCCGTGAATCTGGATCGATGCGCTGGCTCACTCCCATTCAGGACAAGATCGAAGTTCTTTATGCTGACATGCGTGACGCGGCGTCCCTGGAAGTAGCCTTTACCAAGGCTTCGCCGGACGAAGTATATAACCTCGCCGGACAAGTCTTCGTGCCCACAAGCTGGCAGATCCCCGCCGAGACTTTCGATATCAACGTGGGGGGACTGGCGCGGCTGCTGAACATCATCGAGCGCCACAAGTCCAGTGCCCGCATCTACCAGGCATCCAGCTCGGAGATGTACGGCAATCTTGATGGACTCCGCAACGAGCAAACTGCACTCGCTCCCACTTCACCCTATGGAGTCTCGAAGACGGCCGCGCATTATTTGTGCGGAGTCTATCGCGCGCGAGGAATTTTCGCTGTCGGGGGCATTTTGTTTAACCACGAGTCGCCGCGCCGTGGGCCCGAGATGGTGACTCGCAAGATCACGCTGGCTGCCGCCGATTGGGCGCAGGGCAAGAAGAACAAACTTAAGCTGGGCAACATGCAGGCGCGTCGTGACTGGGGATTCGCTGGTGATTACGTTCGTGCCATGCACTCCATGCTCCAACAGGAAAAGCCTAACGACTACGTCATCGCCACCGGCGAGTCACATAGTGTGTACGAGTTTGTGGTCGAGGTCCTGCACTATCTCGACCTGGTGCCGCCCGGTGTCCCCGTCGCCGAAGTGGTGAACGAGTACATCGAAGTGGACCCCAAACTCTTTCGTACTGGCGAAATTCACGACCTGCGTGGCGACGCCAGCGTCGCGCGTCGCGCGCTGAACTGGCAGCCCGAAGCAGATTTCAAAGCGCTCGTAAGAATGATGGTTGAGTCGGATGCCATCGTGAAAAACGGCGTCGTGCCCAGCCCTGAGCCCGCGAAGGCTGGAGCGGTATAAGGATCTCGCGCCGCCGCGCTTGTTGGCGAGGTAAGTGCCTGGTTGGGAGGGGACCCATGGTAGACCTGAAGACGTCGCGGGAGTTTTGGGAGGAGAAGGCGGCTGAGAATGCTGCGTGGTACATCTCGTCCTACGGTAGTTACCACAACCGGGACATGGACAACTTCTGGCAGTCCGGAAATACCATCTGGGCCGATCTGAAGCGCGAGACAGGTTACGTGCCCACGGCTACCGACGTCGCGGTCGATATAGGGTGTGGAATCGGGCGCCTTACGCGGGCGATGGCCCAGGAAGTCGGCCATGTTCATGGGTTCGACATTTCGCAGAACATGTTGGAGGAGGCTAGGAAGCTGGAATTGCCAAATGTCACGTTTCATGAGACTGAAGGCAACTCACTCCGGCCTCTGCCTGACAGGTCTTGCGATCTGGTATTGGCCTATAACGTTTTGCAACATATGCCCAGCACCAAGGTCCTGCGCCAGTACCTGTGCGAGATGACGAGAGTCTCGCGCGGCATGATCGCGTTTACCCTGAGTCCTCGTGACTGGCGGACGTACCTGCTCCCGATACTTCGCGTGCGTTCCTGGATGCGGGATGGTAAAGGGCCGCGCGGAATATACAAGCGTGAGTGGACAGGCATAAGGCCGGCAAAGAACACGGTTCTTGCACTGTCTCCGCTGCCCCTTCAGTTCACAGTGTTGCATGGGGACAAGTGGTTCTTTCGCGGGGACGTTCACTGATTCAAGGCGACACTGGCGCGTGATGGCGATTGTGCCGCTCGTAAACGTAGCCGATCAAAGTATGAATGAAGCTCCCATTCCGGTGATGCAGTTCTGCAATACTTCCGTCCGCGGCGGAGCGGAGGAGCACATTCTCACGCTGCTCCGAGGATTGGATCGCAAGGATTTTCGGCTGCACCTGGTCTGTAGCCCTGAAGTTGCTGATGCGCTTAGCTCGGACCTGCCGCCCGATGTAGAGCTGTTGCCCCTGTTCTACCCCGCGCCGTCCCATGTGGCGGGAGCAGCGCGGCTGCGCCGATGGATTCGTGATCGGCACATTCAGATATTGCATTCGCATCTATTCACCAGCAGCCTGTGTTCCTCGCCGATTGGATGGATGTGTCGCGTCCCGTTGATCCTGGAAACACCGCACGTGCGCGAGTCTTGGCGGAGGGGTTGGAAGGCCGACAACTTCACCGTTGACCGCATCGCGGGAAGCTTCGTGGACCGCTACATTGCGGTTTCTTACGCCAACGCGCGCTACCTGATCGAGGAGAAGGGCCTGCCTGAGAAGAAGGTGCGCGTCATCCAAAATGGCACCGACATGGGCCGCTTCAATCCCGCCCATGTTCCGCCGCCAGGCATGCGTGCAGAGTTGGGTATTGGTGCGGTCGATCCGGTGATGCTTGTCACCGCGCGCCTGGAGCCGCAGAAAGGCCACAGCGTTCTGCTCAACGCAATGCCCCCGGTGCTGCGCGAGTTTCCCAACGCCAAGGTGCTTTGCCTCGGAGATGGTGTCCTGCGCGAGGAACTGGAGCGCCAATCAGAGCAGCTTGGCTTGCAGGAGAATGTTCGCTTTCTGGGCTTCCGCAGCAACGTAACCGACTGGCTGGCCCTTTGCGACTTCACGGTACTGCCGTCGTTCTACGAAGGCTTGCCACTGGTGGCGGTCGAGTCGCTGGCGGCAGGCAGAGCCATGGTGGCCACGGCAGTTGACGGCACGCCAGAGGTTATCGTCAATGGGCGCACTGGCATTACGGTTCCTCCGGGAGATCCCAGAGCGTTGGCATCCGCAATTTGCAGCATGCTCCGGTCGCCCGCGTTGCAGCAGCGCATGGCCGAGCAAGGCCGCGCGTACGTTCTGGAACGCTTCAGCCAGGAGCGGCAGGTGCGCGAAACTGGCGAGTTCTATCTGGAGGCACTTGGCCGGGCGACATCCTCTGCGCGCAGCCACGAGGCGCGGCAGGCGGTGGCGAGTTGAACGAGGTAGCCAACTCGAATGGCCGGAAAGCAGACAGCGGCGCGGTTGTCCTTTCCTCTGCATCGCGCGGCGCCGAGGCGAAATTCCGTATCGGCGAAACCACGAAGCGATGCTGCGTCCAGAGCCTCGGCCCGCGGTTGCAGGCGGTTGTACTTACCGGCAGCCTGGCACGCAACGAAGCCACGTGGCGGCAGACGGAACGCGGTATGCAGTTTCTCAGCGACGCGGAGTTCATCGTCATCGTGGAGGACGGAGCGAAGATTCCTTCTCCCGAAGTAGTCACGCTCATCTGCCGCGGGGCGGAGGAGGAACTTCGCAACCAAGGTGTGCTCTGCAAGCTCTCTTTGGGCGCAGTGCATGAGGCGTTCTTGCTCAACCTGGGAGAGACGATTTTCGGTTATGAACTGCTGACTTGCGGTGAAGTGGTCTATGGCGATCCCGACATTCTTTCTAATAAGGCGCGCTGCGTAACTCGTATCAGCGAAGAGGATGCCTGGCGGATGCTGGCGAACCGGACCGTCGAGCTGCTGGAGATCGTGCCCGAGTTAGTGGATGGCGCGGCACCCCTGTCGGACGCGGCGCAGTACCGGCTAACCAAACTCTACTGCGACATGGCGACGTCCATTCTCGTGTTCAAACAGGAGTTCGTCGCCGGATACCAGGCTCGTGCCGATAAGCTTTCCCATCTGCACGAACGCGGCCTGCTTTCGGATTTACCGTTTGACGTGGATTGGTTTGTGAGTCTGGTCCGCCGCTGTAGCATCTACAAGACTGCGCACTTCTGGGATGGGTCTTCGCCCTTTACTACCAGCGAGTCAGCGCGACAAGCGGTTGCCGTCTTGCGCTCCCTGTGGACATGGGAGCTGGCGCAGATGCATGGGGTTACATTGTTTTCGCCCGACGCCATGCTGCGTCTGCACATGCGGAAGCAGAAACTGAAGAACCGCTTGCGCGGTTGGGCCTACGTGGTACGCCGTCGTGGAGTGGCTGACAGCCTGTGCCACTGCTGGCGATGGCTGCGCCTGTTGACGTACTCGTCACCACGCTATTGCGTTTACGCCGCCGGACTGAATGCAGCTTCGAGTTTCGAGTTTCCTGTTTCGGATAAAACCAAGCAGCAATCAACCTTAACTTCGTTGGGAATGGGTCAACTGATTACTGTCTTGCACTGGCTTCCGATTGCCAATCCCCTCACTCGCACCGCGCTGGATGTGAACGGCGTCGCAGAAGCAATTCTCTGGAACTATCATGAGTTCCTGGTGGAGACACGCTCATGAGCACGAGCGCGAAATCGGTCAGCCTGGAAGTGAGGGACACCAGTTCCGTGCAATATGAATTGGAGCCATTGACCAAAGAGGAACAGGAGACGTGGGATGCGCGCATCGCTGACTACGAGAGCGCGCATCTGTTCCACCGCCGGGCCTGGCTCGACTACCTCGCCGAAAGCCAGGGAGCCGAGATACGTTATTGGGCAATTCGGGAATCGGGACGAACGGTTGGCTATTTCTGCGCAGGCATATTTAATAAGGGCCCGTTCCGAATCCTGGGCAGCCCTCTCAAGAGTTGGGGCACCAATTTCATGGGGCCCGTGGTGAACTCAGACTTTTGCGCCACCGCTTTCCTGCAGGCCCTAGATGAGCTTGCCGCCAGCGAAGGTATCGCCATGCTGGAGATCGAGAACCCGACTCTGGGCACGGACCTGATGGCATCGCATGGCTACGACGTCAAAGTGGAGTCCACCTATATCATCGAACTCACGCCCCACGACGCAGACCTGGTCTGGGAGCGCATCGACAAGAAAGATCACTCGACGGTGAGAAAAGCGCGCCGTCTTGGGCTGGCCGTGATGGAATGCAGCGATGTCAGCATGACCGATGAGTATTACAGCCAATTCGTGGAGGTGATGACTCGTAAAGGTCTGTTTCCGCCCTATGATCGCGATCGCCCGCGTCTGCTATTTAAGCATTTGTATCCAAAGGACATGCTGCTGGCCCTGCGAATCCTTGACCCGGACGGACAGCCGATTGCGACTGGGCTTTTTCCGCACGACGACAAGACTATCTACTACTGGGGCGGGGCGAGCCGGTTGGCTGGACGACAGTATTCGCCCAATGATCTTATGCACTGGTCCGTGATGGAGTGGGCCCTAAAACGCGGGCTGACAGCCTACAACATGTGCGGCCCGGGCAAATTCAAGCAGAAGTTTGGAGGCGTGCTGGTACCCATTCGGCGCTGGCAGAAATACTATTCGAATATGGCACGCTGGGGACGCGCCGCTTATGCCCGCTATCACGGCATGCGAATCAGGGTCTTGGGGCGGTGGGGCCGGCTGACACAGGCCAGCGGAGAAGCACGCTGATGCGCATCCTGTACATGGCGACCATGTATCCATTCCCAGTGAACAACGGAGTGAAGATGCGTGTCTGGTCGCTTCTGTGCGCCATCGCCAACGCTGGTCATGAGATCACGCTGGCAACCTTCGCCGAGCCAAAGGAAGCAGACGGGACCGAGCAGGCGCTGAGGAAGGTGTGCAAGGATAGTGACATTGTCGTGCGGCGCCTCACCAGCCTGTCGGGGAGCACAGACTACGTGGCTCGGCTTTCCGCGGTCTTATCGCCATCGCCGTTTGCCATCGAGAGGTTCCGGTCGGATGAAATGCGCACTTGTCTCGAACGCAGGCTGCGCAGCGGTGCTTTCGATTTGGTCCTGTGCGACAACATTTATGCGACTGTCAATTTGCCTCCGACCTCGCTTCCAGTGATCATGAATAGCCACAACGTCGAGCACCTGATACTGGAGCGCTACGTCGAGCAGGAAAGCAATCTTTTCAAAGCGCTCTATGCCCGTTTGGAGGCTGGCAAGCTGCGTCGCTTCGAAGCTGCGGCTTACAAACGCGCAGTCCTGGTTATGGTCTGCTCCAGGCTGGATGCCGGGTTAATCGAGCAGCTCTGCCCGGGAATCAAGACTGTAGTCGCGGCAAATGTGGTAGATGTGCGCGACTACGAGATGGCGGAAGAGGAAGATCCGTTCACGATTGTGTATCAGGGAGGTTTGGACTGGTTTCCCAACCGCGATGCGATAGAGTACTTCGTACGCGCGATCTTTCCGTTAGTGCAAAGGGAAATTCCCGGCGCACGCCTGGTAGCCGCAGGGCGCAATCCCACGCCTGAGTTTCGCGCCCGGTTTTCGGACGTTCCCGCATTGCAATTCACCGGCACGCTGCCCGACCTTCGGCCGGTGATCGCAAAGGCGGCGGTGTGCGTTGTTCCTTTGCGAATCGGTAGCGGCACGCGCCTCAAGATACTGGAAAGCGGTGCAATGGGTAAGGCCATGGTTTCAACAACAGTCGGCGCCGAGGGGCTCGACTTTGTACCGGAGCAGGAAATCCTGATCGCCGACGATCCCGCGACATTTGCCAGGAACGTCGTCGAATTACTGCGCGACCCAGCACGCCGAAAGGCAATGGGCCGAGCCGCTCGGAAGAGAGTGTTGCGGGACTACGACGTTACGGCCTTGAAGCGCTCGGTCGCAGACTCATTTCGAAGCCTCGAGTAATCAATCAGTGCGGAAGCCCGCAAAACGCAAATGGCTTCCGTGGGCTAAGGAGAATTGGATTGTTAATCTACTTCCTCGTGATCATGTCGATGCCCTTCTTGCGGCATCAGTTTTGGGATGCGGAGTTTGGTCCCGGCCTTACGGTGACGAAACTGTTGGGCGCAATTTGCCTGCTCTACGCTTTGGTCTATCTGGCGCGCCGCCACGCTATTCCCCGCTATTTCGTAACGCCGCAATCGAAGTTGATGCTCCTGTTCTTCGGGATGGCAGCCTTCTCTTATCTCAGCCAGGGAGCACAAAAATCGAGCGAGCTCATAAACCCGATCTACATGTACGTCTCCACCATCGTGTTGTTCTTCATCACCATGACGGTGATTGATTCCATAAAGAGGCTGTACTGGTCTTTCATGGTGGCCATTGGCGCAATCGCCTTCGCATCAGTTTACGTGCTGCGCGAATGGCAGAAAGGGACTGCGCTATATGGAGAGGGGTATCGGCCCGGCTATGTAGTTGGCGACTCCAACTACTTCACGATTGCAGCGCTGGCCGTTTTGCCCATTGCTTTCGAGCTCGTGCTGATAGCCCCTAAGACATGGGAGAAAATCTACGCTGCGGGATGTGTGCTTCTCAGCTTCGCGGCCGTCACGCTCGGCGCATCGCGCGGGGGGTTTCTGGGTATCGTGCTTATGGTGTTCTACCTGATCGCGCGCTCGCGCCGTCCTGCCCGAAACCTCATCTTCGTTATGCTGGTGACCATACCGTTCTTGATTCTTGCCCCAAGCTCACCCATAAATCGCTTTTTTCATCCCGCAGGCGGAGACACCGAGTCGGTCAATAAACATCTGGTTGGATGGCAGGCTGGCCTCAACATGATTGCGAAGAATCCAATAACGGGTGTCGGATTCGGGAACTATAAAGCGGTCGTCACGCGCTACGACAAAACCGGAATTGTCAGGCAGGACCCGCACGTGGCCCACAATGCATATATGGAAATCGCGGCGGAAATGGGGCTCCCCGCGATCGCGGTGTATCTGCTGTTCCTGGGAACTGTCTTCGTCTCCGCTGGTAACACAAGGAAACGCGCTCTGGATAATGGCTCCGAGTTGCTGGCAGCGCTGGCAGTTGGCTGTCAAGCGGCAGTGCTTGGAGTCGGCGTGGGAATCTTTTTCGTCAGCGGCCAATATACCAGACTGTTCTGGTTCGTTTTGTGTATGACCATGGTCATGCCGCTGCTGGTCCCGGCGCGAGCCCCGTCGAAGCAGCGCCTCCCGGAGAGAGAGCAACGGCAGCCGGAACCGGAGATGGAACCGGTTTTTCAGGTCGGAGAGGCTCTGGTGGATCTACGCTGATTCCAAACGTTCCAGCGGGATTGAGGCTCGAAGCGATTGCCCGAGATTGAATGCCGAGATTTCCGCTTCACAGCCTGCAACGCCAATTGCGAAATTCAGGAGCGTCTCACTTACGACTCGACCTCTTTGCAGCCAGGAGTTCGGGATAGAAAACGAATATCCGAATGTTTCGAGGCTTCCTTTCAACTTGGGCCGGACTGATCGTCAACGGTGTGGTCGCGTTCCTGCTGACCCGCGTGCTGATTCACGGATTAGGCAACTTCTACTACGGCCTTTGGATCCTGGTTTCATCCGTTCTCGACTATTACGGCCTGCTCGACATGGGCGTCCGCTACAGCATGCAGCGCTTCGTAGCGCGCTACGGCGGAGCCCACGAGCGCCAGGCGCTGAATGAAACCTTCATGACGGGCGTCTCGATGGCTGTCTGCATCGCCGCCGCGGCCTGCATTCTGTGCGCCGTACTGCTCGTCGTTCTTCCCGGCTTCTTTGGCTTGACGGGCCCATCGCGGAACCTGTTCCGAGTCCTGCTGGTCATTCAAACCGTGACCCTCGTTCTTGATTTTCCATCGCGCATCATGGGCGCCTACTTGTGCGGCCTGCACCGCTTCGATCTCCACAACGGAGCAGGAATCACGTGGGGCATTTCGCGGGGAATCGTGTTCTGGTCCGTGATCCACATGGGCGGCAAAGTCACCGGAATCGCCATATCGCAGTTGATTATCGTCGCATGCCTCTTCGTGTTGTACGCGTTTTTCGTCAAGCTCGCCGACCCGCAACTGAGCATGGGATGGAAACACACCAGTTGGGCGCGCACCAAGGAATTGATGCAGTTCAGCTTCTTCGTGTTCGTAACCGACGTTGGCGATCGTCTGCGTTTCTATACCGACGTGATTGTCATCTCCAAGGTGCTGACTGTCGCCCTGGCTGCTCCATTCAACGT
>Ga0074045_10005943_pt1 | contig 10565 bp, 12 predicted proteins | sample BogForMeECP23OM2_FD_94442 | JGI IMG/M metagenome (GOLD analysis project Ga0074045, IMG submission 94442) | Bog forest soil microbial communities from Calvert Island, British Columbia, Canada - Bog Forest MetaG ECP23OM2 | ecosystem: Environmental > Terrestrial > Soil > Wetlands ... | reverse complement strand
GGCTTTGCCGCCTCCTTCCCCGTTCATAATTTCCTCTCTATCTATACATTCTACGATATTACTATTCTGTGATTTGCAACTAGTAGTGAAGTTTTTGTAATTCCTCAAAGATTTTCGGTAGGCTCTCAAAGGATACTATCGGCTGTATGTCTATTTTTGCAACGTCGTAAAAAGGAGCTAACCATGTCCAAAGTTCTTCGGCTGAATCCGATTCGATTATGAAGAACCCTTTTCGGTCATCAATGAGAAGTCCTGATTCTTTGACTTTTCCTGTTTTCAGTATTTTTTGTACCGTGTCTCCAACTCGGTTTTGCACACTGGCTATTTCAGACAACAGAATTGACTCTCTCACAGTAAATGTTACAAGAAACTCCATGATACTTACCTATAATTCCCTAAACTAATCATAGACTAATAACGATATGTGACTGCCAGAAGCTACAACATTTTTTCCCAAATTGAACTTTTTTTGGTTCGGGCCAACTCAAAAATAATAAAAAGCGGGGGAAGCAGAGTGAATGGGCAGTCAAGAAATCTTGACTTAAGAAAAGTTTTGTTTAGTCAAGAAACGTTGACGAATAATCTTTTATTCCTTTAGCAATCTAATAGCAAATTGGAAAGCCCATGAAAAAATCTGACCTATCAACGGTTTGTATTATTTTTCTTTCTAACGTAGTATTGATTCTTTTTGGCAAAGCTAACTGCAAGAAATGTTTCATACCCACTCGTCTTGCAAAAAGGGTTTGATTGGTGAGAAGAAAGATTGAAACCTAAGACGACAAAGACTTTGAGAGTTGTTTGTGCTCTTCTCGTTCTCTTCTCCCCGTTTTGCGCTTTCGCATTACTGTCTCAGCCAGTTCGAGCACAGGTTTTGACAGCGACGGTAACCAGTTTAAACGAGCCTTTTGAGGTGGCTGTAACCCCTAATGGCGATTATGCATATGTTACGAATGGCGGCGGTTGGGTTTCAGCGATAAACACGGCTACAAACAAAATTACGACGACAATATTCGATAGAAATGGTCCTTTTGGTGTCGCTGTGACGCCCAACGGCAACTATGCCTATGTGACAAATGGTGGCAGTGGTTCGGTTTCCGTCATAAGCACAGCTACCAACAAAGTGACGAAGACAATAAGTGTTGGAAATGGTCCTTTTGGTGTCGCTGTGACGCCCAACGGCGCATACGCCTATGTTACAAATTTTGGCAGCAATTCAGTGTCGGTGATAAGCGCATCTTCGAATACGGTGGTGGCGACGATAACCGTTGGAAGCAATCCTCAAAGTTTGGCTATAACGCCGGACAGCGAATATGTCTATGTTACAAATTTTGGCGCAGCTACGGTTTCGGTGATAAATACGGCTACAAACACAGTCACAACGACAGTAGATGTTGAGAGTGGTCCTTTTGGTGTGGCTGTAACTCCCAATGGCTGCTATGCATATGTAGCAAATTCTGGTAGCGGTTCAGTGTCGGTGATAAACACGACTACAAACGCGGTGACCGCGAGGATAGGTGGTTTAAGGGAGCCTTTAGGTGTGGCTGTAACGCCCAACGGAGGCTATGCATACGTTGCAAATGACGGCAGCGGTAATGTCTCTGTGATTAGCACAGCCACCAACAAGGAAACGAAGATACTGACTGTTGGCAGTGCTCCGTACGGTGTGGCTGTGGCGCCAAACGGCGCATATGTCTATGTTACAAATTTGAACAGCGCGTCGGTCTCGGTGATAAATGTGGATCCGCTTCTTAGAACGTCGCCGGCATCTCATCCGACGTCAACGCAGATTCTTACGTTAACGCCTACAGCAACTGCCACTGCATTTGTTGGTGCGGATGGAAACGGTGCGTCGAATTCAAACTTCCCCATCTACCAGCAACATTCAGTAGTGATCGTATTAACAACTGTGCTAACGGTAGTGGTAGTTGTTGCTGTCTTGGTTAAAATGAAAGGCAAAGAACAGCCGGCTGAAAGAGTTTAAACTTATTGCAAAGATCGAGCAAAAAATAAAGAATAGGAAGAAACACAAAGATGACTTGGGAACTCCCCAGTAACATCGCATTGCCCGTATTTGCCGCAATGTTACTGGTCGGAATCTACCTCATCCTTAAACTATCCAAAAGCCAAACCAACAAAGTTAGCTCGCTTCGACTTTTCATTCAAATAAATTCTGTCATTACAATATTTATGGGACTTATATTGGGTCCATTCGACACACCATTGTGGCGGCCGATCGGGCCTTCACCACGCAGTCTGTTATTCGGCGCCAGTTTTTTGAAGAACCAATTTCCAGATGGTTTCTCTGTTCCCGTTTTAGCATGTTATTACTCCAATGGGCGAACAGTTACATGCGCTCTCTGGCAACTTCAAGCTTACATTTTCCCATATTGGAACTTTTCGAACGGTTATGAGGCTATATACTCAACTTCAGGTTTGGAAAGGATAGGTATAGTCATAGTTTTGCTAGTAATCGCATCCATAATTTTGGGAAGGTTTTTCTGCGGTTGGCTATGCCCTTTCGGCCTTTACATGGATGTGTTAACTCGAATTCGCAAAACGGCGCGGTTGCGGCACTTGCACTTTTCCGAAAAAACGAATGGAGCAATTTCACAATCACGATATATCATTATCGCGGTTATTTTAATCCTCAGCGTTATCTTTGCTTCGTACGCCATTTTCGGTACCCAGCTTGTTCCAGGCACCACGCCCGCGGGACCCACCGGACAGGCAGGCAATGTCGGCAACCTCGAGCAGCCTTTTTGCTTAGTTTGTCCAATGAGGCCTCTTTGTATATTAGTTGAATGTGCGTTGGGCGAAATGAAGTTTTCATACATCTCGAAAATAGCCTCTGGACCCTTATGGACAACAGGCTTTTACGTTACATCCATAAATTTAGCTGTCTTAGGTGTCGTAACGATTCTAGCTTTAGCCTACAGGCGGTTCTGGTGCAGAATTTGCCCACTTGGTGGTTTAACTGCATTATTCAGCACTTTCACACCTTTCAAACAAATAGCAATGACGCGTCTGAACAAAAACCAGCAAAAATGTACTAGGTGTGGAGTTTGTAAACGTGTTTGTCCAACTCAAGCCACGGCTGTGTATGAGAAGAAAGGTGGCAATGTAACTGAATCGAGCTGTATACTTTGTGCACGATGCGTTGAAGCATGTCCCTATGAAGGAGCACTAACATTAAAGGTTGCGGGAAAAACAGTGATGAATTCAAGAAACTGGTTGGAACAACAATAAACTCTCATTCAGTTTTCTTTGATATCTCTTTCTTTCAACCATGCTTTCGTTTTTTCGTTGATTTTGTCTCGGATTTCGCGGAATTTAGCTAGTTTTTCTTCCTCTGTTCCTTGGAAAGCCGCTGGGTCTTCGAAAGGCCAATACATTCTTGTGCCAACTCCGGGTATAGTTGGGAACTGCTCTTCCGCTTTTACACACACCGTTATAACTATCCCAAAATGTACCTTCCCAAGATACTGCGCCAAATCCTTGGGGTGCTGACCACTTAAATCATACCCAAGTTCTCCCATCACCTGAATAGTGTAGGGGTGGATCGGTCGAGGCTCAAAGCCTGCGCTATATACCTCAAAATGGTTGCCAGCATATCTTCTTAGGAATGCTTCCGCCATTTGGCTTCGCGCCGAATTTCCTGTGCATAGAAAAATGACTTTGGTTTTTTCCAGAGCACGCTCGCTCAAGTAACCAAACTTCTCGATTATCCACTTTTTCATTTCTTCCCTTGTACGACGGAAAGCCGCAAGTTTTTCTTCTTCAGTTCCCTCTATTTCGGAAGGATCTTCGAAAGGATGATCCAAATAATCCTTGGCTTTAGGCAATCTTGAGCGAATCAACTCAGGTCTACCCATAACTATTGGGGAGGCACATATTGCACAATGCAAATTTGAGCCGCTACGACAGACTGAAACAACCACGTCGATGTCAACGTCTTTGAAAACATCCAGGTTTTTAGAATATTGCCCAGAAATATCTACACCTATCTCAGCCATCACTTTGATGGCCAATGGGTTTACTTGCGTGGGATTTGTACCAGCGCTAAAAACCTCATACTCATCGCCATAAAGGTGTCTAAGTAATCCTTCTGCAATCTGAGATCTTGCCGAATTATGAGTGCATAAAAACAAGACTTTAGTTTTAGCCATACGATTCATCCCAAACGATTCTTTTGAAGTATAAAAACATAGTCAATATATTCTTTATAGACATAGTTTTTTCACCTTTCATGTGGTCCAGAAAGAAAAAACCTCTATTTTCTCTTTCTCAAATTGTTTCTTCAAGATTTCTTTGACTTCGTCTTCATCCAAGTTTAAAATACCCTTTTTGTCTTTGTGGAGGGGAATTCCTGTTTCTCTGAGCACCTCGCCTTTGGGAAAGTCTAGGAATATGTAGTATCGTTTGTCATGGAGCATTATTATTCTTAGGCTGGTTAGTTCTTTGTTTGGCGACAAGGCGTTTTGTTCAAGAATATACACAATTGAGGTTGGCTTCTTTTCGCTTACTAAGCATTTGAATTCTTCCCAACTTCTAATTCTTACATGTCCATCGCTCATCAGGTTTCGTTCTCCTTATCTGCATAATACTTTTTTCTTATCCCGAGGGCTACGTTCACCAAGCTTATCATGACTGGGACTTCTATTAATGGTCCTATGACCGCTGCGAAGGCTTCCTGTGAAGCTAAACCGAAAACTGCGACGGCTACGGCAATGGCCAATTCAAAGTTGTTGCTGGCTGCAGTAAAGGAGAGTGACGTTGTTCTTTTGTATCCTAGTTTTGAGTAGTGCCCCATCACAAATGCTACTGAGAACATTATTACGAAATAAGCTAATAGTGGAATTGCGACTCTGACAACATCCAGAGGCAGATTCACAATATACTGTCCTTTGAGTGAGAACATAACTACGATGGCGAATAACAATGCGATTAGTGAGAGATGGCTTAGTCTGTGCATAAGTTTGTGTTCATACCATTCTTTTCCTTTGGTTTTTAGGAAGTAACATCGGGTTACGATTCCCGCGAAGAAGGGGATTCCCAAGTAAATCGCCACTGACTGGGCTACTTGTAATAGGGAAATGTTAACGACTTGCGCTGAGCCTGAGATCCAGGAGCTGGCTATAGTTATGTAGAAGTACGCAAGAACCGAGTACATTATTATCTGAAAAACTGAGTTTATTGCTACTAGTATGGCTGTCCATTCGTTGTCTCCTTCTGCAAGGTTATTCCACACAATAACCATTGCTATGCATCGTGCTATTCCGATCAGTATTATGCCGTTTCGCAGGTCAGGGTAAGCTCCTAGAAACACCCATGCTAAAACGAACATCAACAGCGGTCCTATTACCCAGTTTAGAGTCAGTGACTCTGTTAGCATGGTTTTTGAGCCTTTGGCTGTTACCACTTTCTTCAGATCTTCATAGCGTACCCTTGCAAGTGGGGGATACATCATCAAAATCAAGCCCACGGCAATCGGAATTGAGGTGGTTCCGATACTTAGAGAGCCTATGACGTTGGATACCTTCGGATAAACGTAGCCTATTGCAACCCCCGCCGCCATTGCTAAAAATATCCAGACTGTAAGAAATTTGCTCAGCAATGAAAGGTGAGGTTTAGATTTATTGAGTGAAGTAGGTACGCACATGCCATTCTACCTTGATGATTTTTCCCGCAGCTTTCTGGTTATCTGCCGAGTGTCTGCCTTGGACGGGTGTTTGATTGCGCCAGCTGGACATATTGTGTCGCAACCGTTGCATAGGACAACGCACTGGTTTGGGTTTTTCATTATTGGTCTCTTTTTTCCTTTTTTTTCAAGTTCGAATGTGCATAGTGGTCAGTATTTCTACGCATTTTCCACAGCTCATGCATTTTTGTAGTCTATGGCAGGGTACCAGAGGATTTTATCTCTGAGGATTCCATGCCAATTTTCTTGCAACATAAGTTGACCCTTCGTCTTGCTCTTTCTTTCACCCAAATTGCAAGAAATACGTATTTAAGCAGATTGGTAGGAAAAATCCCTTTTCATATTGGATTTATCGATTTTGTAATATTCTTATTTTTCTGATTTTTCAGAAAAGCTTAAGTATTTAGAAGTGCATTTCTTGGGTAGTGATTAAGCATGACAAGTTGTAATGGTGACGTCTGTCGAATTGATGCAGTCATAACTATGGATGTCAAAGGGCAAATCGTTCTTCCTAAAGATCTTAGAGAGAAGGCAAACTTCAAGCCTAATGATAAGATAGCTGTTGTGGCTTGCGAGAAAGAAGGTGTAGTATGCTGCATTATGATGATAAAAGCTGAAATGTTAGCTGGTGCCGTAAGCAAAACTCTTGGTCCATTGCTTAAAGGAGTAACTCAACAGGAGAGTTAATTATGAAAGAAGAAAAAGTTAAGAAACTTGTTAGAAATCGTTATGCAAAGGTCGCTAAAACCAATGGTGCTTGCTGTGCTTCAAATGTTAGCTGTTGTTCAGCTCCGACAAACGAGCAAGTAAGCAAAATGATAGGTTACAGCGAAGAAGAGATGAATGGTGTTCCAGAAGGTGCCAATCTCGGTTTAGGCTGCGGTAATCCTACTGCATTAGCGTCTTTGAAAGAGGGTGAACGAGTCCTGGACTTGGGGTCAGGTGCAGGATTTGACTGCTTTTTGGCGGCGAAAAAAGTTGGCAAGCAAGGCAAGGTGATAGGTGTAGACATGACCCCTGAAATGCTTGACAAAGCTAGAGCAAACGCTAAAAAAGGCAAATATACAAATGTCGAATTTAGGCTTGGAGAAATCGAGAACCTGCCTGTTGCAGACAACTCAGTCGATGTTATAATTTCAAACTGTGTTATCAATCTCGCCCCAAACAAGAAGCGTGTGTTTGAAGAAGCTTTTAGGGTCCTTGCTCCGAAAGGTCGATTGATGGTTTCGGACATTGTTCTCCTGAAAGAGTTGCCTGAATCCATTCAAAAGAATGTTGAAGCCTACGCAGGATGCATTTCGGGAGCAGAGCTTAAAGACAATTACCTTGAACTTATACGAAAAGCTGGGTTCCGAAACGTAAAAGTCATTGACGAAAAAACTTACCCGCTTGAATACATCATAAGTGAATCTACATTGAAGGAAGCAATCAAAATGGCAAGCATGACAGAGAAAGAGGTAAAAGAAGCAGCCAACATCGTGGTAAGCGTAAAAGTATCTGCAGTTAAAACAGAATAGCAACAAAAGACGAAATGTTAAGGAGGTTTCTTATGAAAAATTCTTTGGGAGCAAAAACTATCGTTCCAACAACGCCTGTTTGGGTTGTAGGAACTTATGACAAAGAGGGAAAACCAAATGTTATGACTGCCGCTTGGGGAGGAATTTGTTGTTCCCAACCGCCATGCATCTATGTATCTCTGAGAAAAGCAACGTATACCTACAGTAATATTTTGGAACGGAAAGCGTTTACAGTGAGTATTCCATCCGAAACCTATGCCAAGGAAGCTGATTATTTTGGTCTCACTTCGGGAAAAACGGTGGATAAGTTCAAAGCAACAGGGCTCACTGCTGTGAAAAGCGATCTTGTTGATGCACCTTATGTGAAAGAATTTCCTCTGATCATAGAGTGCAAAGTGCTAAAAATAGTTGAAATCGGGCTACATACAGAGTTCATCGGTGAAATCATGGATGTCAAAGCTGACTCTTTGGTCCTTAATGAAAAGAACCTCCCAGACATTGAAAAAGTGAAACCGATCATCTGGAATCCCGCGGCGATGGCATATCATAAAGTTGGGAAACCAGTGGGGCAGGCGTTCGCAATTGGAAAAGAGATATCAGCGGACACCTTCAAAAAATGATGCAGAAGTCTTTTTTGACCCATTCCTTGTGAAACCTTTTTTCGCTTCGTTTCCCGCTTAAGCGCTTGCTTCTTTCTTGCGTTCCACAATCTTACGAATTGTATGCGCTAATTCACAGTAAACCGTTTCAGGAGAACCACACTTGTTGAGGTAATGATCTGCGCCTAGGTTTAATGCTCTAATTGCAACTTCTTCTCTGCCTCTGCCTGTGAAGATTATAAAGGCGATGTTGTTTCTTTGTTCTCTGAGTTCTTTCAAAAAATCTAAACCGTTTTTTATGGGCATGTCGTAATCGCAGATAATGGCGTCATAAGTTAACGCTTTCAGTTTGCAAAAAGCTTCATCAACCGAAGTTGCACCGTCAACTTCAAACGTGTTTTCTAACTCCAAAATCATCTTTGAAACTTTCAGAAAAGAATCATCGTCATCAACATGTAAAATGCGTAATTGCCTTTGTTCAACAAAGTTGTTAGCGGGAGCCTTTTTCTTTTCTTGGTCGAAAATCATGGGTTCAGAAGATGGGTTATGTTTCCCCTGAGGATCTTTTCCTTTCGTTCAAAGCCCCCTTTCTCGAGGCACGTTAAACGTGAATGTACAATTAGTATTTACCGCGTGATACAAAATAATGTTTTTTAGGCGTTTTACAGAACACGCATCACGCAAAAGAACTATTTTTGCAGGTTTTTATTTCTTGTTCAATTGAAACAAAGTAAAGGGGAAAATGCAACATCTTTTAAGTAACTTATTCTAAACATAAATGGGTCCAGTGACCGCTTTGTCAGTTGTTTTGGATGAATTAGACAAGAAGATTCTTCACGAAATTTGTCAAGGGATTCATTCTTACGACGATTTGGCTAAAATTCTAAATGTAACAAGGGGAACGGTTTACAGAAGAATAGAGAAACTAGAAAAAAATAACGTCATTGAAAAGAAAATAATGGCAATACCAAACTATAAACTCCTAAATCTGTCAGCTATTTGCATAGGTATGGAGGTTTCTTATGATGATACAGAAAGAGTCATTGAAGCCGTCTGCCAACTGCCAAACATCAAGCTTGTTTGGAAATGCTATGGTGTTCATAACATTGTTGCGATTCTGATCTGCGAAAAAGGTAATGAAGGAGAAACGATTACTAATTTGAGGCAACTTCTCTCGAAATTCAGTACTAGTGCATACCATATATCTGTCGGTTTTGAATGGGATAAAATAGATATTTCACCATATTAAAAAACTTGTGAAGCGTTGTTCAGCGACAGTCTGATAAGCAAAATGAACCAATCAGTGGCTCTGAGAAAGTCGATTAGAAGAAAATGGAAGAGCGAATTGCCGCTTCTAGCCCGGGACCTAAAGAATTCAAGTTATGAATGTGGCGGGGTCGCTGGATCCAGAGCCTAAATCGGTTCAATACTTTCGTTCTTGCATATGGATTTTTTTCATATCAGCTTTATTAAGTAGGGCTGGACTGGACGTGATCGGAACCCCAATCTACTATTGTTAAAGACCTCAATTTTGGTTCAAACTCAAAAAGATCGAACCTGTTCACGCATGCTTTTTCTATGTGAATCAATAGTTACTAAAATGTTGACATGTACTCTTTCGGCCCAGGCCATGGACAATGGCTTTTAACTATAGATGTTTGAACTTTTGTGATCCCCGGTATGCTGCTAATTTCATCTTGAACCCATATCAATTGTTCAAGGTTTTTTATCAAAACCCATACTGAGAGATCATAGCTTCCACTAGTCCTCATTATTAAGGTCACATTTGGAATATTTGAAATAGTCTCAACTACAGAGCCCACGGTTTTTTGATACGCAAAAGCAATCAAGAAGATGGCATGACCAAGATACCCTATTTTCGCTGGGTCAATTTGAATTAGAACTTTGATTGCATTGTTGCGTCTGAGCTCTTTATATCGCCTGGCGACCGTGTCAGTGGAAATTCCCAATTCCTTAGCTATTTTTCTAAAAGACATAAGACCATCAAACGATAGCTTCTCGATGATTTTGTTATCGATTTCATCGATTTTGCATAGTGATCTAACAGAAGTTTGCACAGAGGTCTTGCTTTTCTCAACCAATTCTCCTGAATCACTCGAACTAGAGTTTATCTTCAAATTTTCCGGAATGTTCTTTATGCCTGTCCAGATTTCTGTTTGCAGCGCCATTACTCCCGGAATTCTCTTTATTGTTTCTTTGACTTTGTCAAGTTCATCAATCGTTCTTAGCGTCACTATTACGCTTGTAGTGGGGCTTTTTCCCAGTCGATAAGCACCATAAATGTTAGGAATTTTTCTTATTTCATTATTGATGTTGTCTACTTGAGACAGCTCGGCATTTATTTGGATACTTCCAACCGCGTTGAAACCGAAGTAAGCGTAATTCAAGTGAACTGTTGAACCAACAATCACTCTGTCCTTCTCCAGTTCTCTGTAATGATTCCATATCACTTTCTTAGATGTCTCACACTGTTTCGCAATTAGTGCAAATTCCTTTCGGCCGTCTTTTAGCAGACTCTTCAGAATTTCTTCATCTATTTTATCGATTTCTTTCGTGAGGCTTCCTCTTTTGTTAAAACAACTAATTTGCTGAAATGGCATTTAAGTTTTTTTGAATGGAAATTGCCTGCAGTACTTATAGCCATGCGTCATCTGAGGATTTTGGAGCAATTGCAGTACTATTTAGATGTTTTCTATTTTTGCCGTACAATATTCCCTAATTCACCTTTTT
>Ga0074045_10005942_pt1 | contig 10565 bp, 9 predicted proteins | sample BogForMeECP23OM2_FD_94442 | JGI IMG/M metagenome (GOLD analysis project Ga0074045, IMG submission 94442) | Bog forest soil microbial communities from Calvert Island, British Columbia, Canada - Bog Forest MetaG ECP23OM2 | ecosystem: Environmental > Terrestrial > Soil > Wetlands ... | reverse complement strand
GTTCGGCGCATTGGTCTTCGGCGTCCCGTTGCGCGGTTCGCTCGTGGATCTGGTTCTTATCTGCCTGCTGGGCTCGCTCGCATTCAGCGCCATCGGATTGCTGGTCGCGTCGCGCGCGCAGACCGTCGAGGCCGTGTCGGGATTGATGAACGTCGTGATGCTGCCGATGTGGATTCTCTCCGGCGTGTTCTTTTCGGCGCAGCGTTTCCCGGACGCGCTGCAGCCCTTGATCAAAGCGTTGCCGTTGACGGCTGCGATCGAAGCGCTGCGGGCGAACATGCTGCAGGGGGCGAGTCTGGCCCAGTTGAACGGACAAGTCGCAATCCTCGGCGGATGGCTCGTGGTTTGTTTCGGGTTGGCGTTGTGGCTGTTTCGTTGGAAGTAACGGTGTTTTATGATGGGGCGGGAGCCCGTCCGCCGAACTCATAATGCATTCTCTCGACCTTGCCGTGATCGTGGTGTACCTGATCGGCATCACGTGGTTCGGCGCTCGCTTTCGCAAGCAACAGAAAACTCTGAAAGATTATTTTCTCGGCGGGCACACCGCGCCGTGGTGGGCCATCGGATTATCGATCGTCTCCGCGGAAACCAGCACGCTGACGGTGATTGGAACGCCTGGTCTTTCGTTCGCGGGCAACTTCGAGTTTCTGCAAGTCGTCCTGGGATACCTGCTGGCTCGCATCGTAATTTCAACTTTGTTCCTGCCCCATTACTTTCGGGGCGAGTTGTTTACGGCCTACGAGCTGATGCAGCGCCGCTTCGGGGAGCGCATCCGAAAGTTGACCGCGGGCACCTTTCTGCTCCTTCGAGCTCTCGCCGAGGGCGTCAGAGTCTTTGCCATCTCCATTATCATTTCGATCGTTCTGGGCACGGGCGAAGTGGCGTCGATAGTCGTGATCGTTTGTCTGACCCTCTTTTACACTTTCGAGGGCGGTCTAACGGCCGTGATCTGGACCGACGTTATCCAGATGTTTCTCTATGTCGGCGGCGCGATACTCAGCTTCGTCATCATGCTCCACGCGATCCCGGGCGGTTGGAATCACGTGGCAGCTCTGGCAGGCGCGGCCCACAAATTCCAGATGTTCGATTTCCGTTTCGCCTGGACACCCGCATTCTTTTCGCGCAGCTATAGCTTCTGGGCGGGGATCATTGGCGGCTGCTTCCTCACCACCGCCAGCCATGGAACTGAACAATTAATGGTTCAGCGATTGCTCGCCGCCAAGACCGAGAGAGAAAGCCGGGCGGCACTGTTCGGAAGCTGGTTCGTAATATTTTTCCAATTCACCCTTTTTCTGGTGATCGGAGTACTACTATGGGTTCATTATTCCGACGCCCATCTGCCGTCGCCGAAAACGCGCGACCAGATCTATCCCCAATTCATCTGGAACAACCTGCCGCCTGGAGTCGCCGGTCTGGTGATCGCAGCGATTCTGGCGGCGGGCATGTCGAATCTCAGCGCCGCTTTGAATGCTCTGGCTTCAACCAGTATCATGGATTTCTATAAGCCGATCACGACTCGGCTTGGCCGCGTCCACTCGGAAAGACAATACCTCTCTTTGGCTCGCTGGGCCACGATCATGTGGGGAGTGGTTCTATTCTTGGTCGGGTTGTTCGCCAGGCACGTTCCGTCGGTGCTGGAAGCCGGGTTAACGATTGCGTCGATTCTCTACGGATCTTTGCTCGGAGTTTTTCTGTTAGGGTTGCTGACGGATGCGGTTCAAGAAAACGCGGCGATGGTGGGAATGGTAACCGGATTAATCACGATGATCTGCGTTTTCACCCTGACCCACATTGCATTCACCTGGTACGTCCTGATCGGTACCGCGGCGACATTCGGAGTCGGCTGGGCGGCCAGTTTCATATTGGGGGGAAATGGCACAACCACAAGAAGAGCGCTACACCCTTAAACGCGATCTCGGCATTTGGAGCGCGGCCTCGATTGTCGTCGGGACCGTAATCGGCAGCGGTATATTTCTGGTGCCGAAAACCATGATCCTCAACGTGGGAACGCCAACCATGGTGTTTGCCGTCTGGATCGCCGGAGGATTGCTTTCGTTATTCGGCGCGCTCAGCTATGCCGAGCTTGCCGCGGCCCTCCCCGAGGCCGGCGGAGAATACGTGTATTTACGCGAAGCTTATGGTCCATTCTGGGGTTTCATCTACGGCTGGACTCAGATGTGGGTCGCGAAAAGCGGCTCGATCGCAACGCTGGCGACGGGCTTTTTTCTGTATCTCGCCGACTTCAAACCGGCGCTTATGCACGTTTGGTTCGCCTGGGGCTCGTTTGAAGTCAGCTACGGCCAAGTGCTGGCGATGGGCGTGATTGCGATTCTGGCCATCGTCAATTATTTCGGGGTCAAGGTCGGTGGCGAGGTTCAGGTCGCCGTAACGGTTGTAAAGGTTGGCCTAATCGCCGCGATTATTGTCATCGGCCTAACGTCGGGACAAGGGAACGCCGCGAATTACCACGGCAGTATCGTCGCGCATCCCGGCGGAATTGCCGGTTTCTTCGCCGCTCTGGTGGCAGCGCTGTGGGCATACGATGGCTGGAATAACGTCAGCATGGTCTCTTCCGAGGTAAAGAATCCGCAGCGCAATCTCCCGCTGGCGTTGATTCTCGGGATTCTGGGAGTGATCGGGATTTACCTGCTGGCGAATATTGCCTACTTCTACGTTTTATCGCCCGCCGAGGTCGCGGGGAACGATCGCGTGGCGGCCACGATGATGGGGCGCATATTTGCCACTTGGGGGTCGAGAGCGGTCAGCGTCGCCGCGATGATCTCGATTTTTGCGGCGCTGAACGGCTCGATTTTATCTGGGGCGCGTGTGCCCTTCGCGATTGCGCGCGACGGGCTGTTCTTCCGGTCCGTTGCACATATCAACCCCAAGTACCGAACGCCCAGCGTTTCGATTCTGGCGCTCAGCGGTTGGGGCGCACTGCTGGTATTGAGCGGAAAATACGACCAGTTATACACTTATGTCATCTTCGCCAGTGTGATTCTTTACGGGATGGCGACGGCTTCCGTCATCGTACTCCGGTTTAAGCGGCCGGACATGCCGCGCCCCTATCACACTCTCGGATATCCGGTGGTTCCCATTCTTTTCGTGCTGGCAATCGCTTCGCTGGTAGTTTCGACGCTATTCAAGTCGCCGCGCGAGTCGCTAATGGGACTCGGAATCATCGCTCTGGGCGTGCCGTTCTACCTTTACTGGCGCGCGAAGCTGCGTACTGGTACGGAGTAGGATGTTAAAAACGCAAAAATTGCCGTGGCCGAGAGCGAGTTGTTCTGTTTTCCGAACGAGACTATTGAAATCGTGACCGAAATGCAGTACAACTACATTATCAGATCGCCTTACAATTCATCAGGCTGTTCGCTTTTCCGAACGTGAGGGGTCCGAGAATGACGTTTTTTGGGGAGATCGAGTGAATATGGACGTTACCAAAATGCTTGCCGAACTCCGCTCGGAGCGCGAGCACATTGAAGAAGCCATCTTGACGTTGGAACGGTTAGCTCGCGGGCGCGGCAAACGCCGCGGCCGGCCGCCAGCCTGGATGACGGAAATCAAACGCCGGGGAAGGCCGCCGGGAAGCAAGAATAAACCCAAGACGGACCAAAAGGCCAACAACGCTAAAGCTGCGGCCGTTACAGCCGCTTAATAGCGAGGGGTGGGCGTTCCACCCCTTAATCTATTTATAAAGAAGGTATTTGGACCGCCGTGTGCCAAATTCCTTCACGCTGTCATCCATGTTCTGGACGATTGAGCGAGGGTCCGTTCCATCCTTTTCTTCCTGCAGCACGGTCTTGTTGCCGATCAGAAACCGGTTCGCATCCCAGTCGATTTTTCCCGGATACAGCTTCTGTAGCGCATACCCGATTTCGAGCCCGAACCTCGTGCTATCGAACGCGTTCCGGTCCGTGATTACGAACCGCACCCCCTGGATGACCTGTCCTTTAAAGTACGAGTCGACGGGTTGAAAGCGCGTCGGGTAAACACGAACGCCTGGAATCATGCGGCTATTGAGAAACGCGGCCAGCTGCGATCCGTCGATCCAATCCGCCCCAATTTGCTCGAAGGGCGAATCCGTCCCGCGTCCAACCGAGAGATTTTTCGACGCCTCCAGCATCGCGACCCCGGGATAAAGAGTGGCGGCATTGAGGCTGCGCATGTTCGGCGACGGATTGATCCACGGGAGGTTTGTCGTATCGAACCAATCCCCGCGCTGCCAATCCTGCATCTGGATCACGTGCAAATCGGCGTTCCAGTTCCGCTCGCCGTTCGCCATTTGCGCCAATTCTCCGAAAGTGAGTCCATGGCGGAGGGGCAACTCGAAGCAGCCTACAAATGATTCGAGTCCGGGGTCCAGCATGGGGCCTTCAACGCGCACGCCGGTAATCGGATTCGGCCGGTCCAGCACGTAGAATGGCATGTGCCGGTGGGCGCTTTCTTCCAGGCTCGACAACATTGTGCAGGAATAGGTCCAGAATCTGGCGCCGACGTCCTGAATGTCGAATACCAGCGTGTCGACGCCGTCGAGCATTTCGGGCGTTATGCGCCGCGCGGCCCCGTGATAGAGACTGAATACAGGAAGCCCGGTGGCTTCGTCAGTGGTATTCGCGACGTTCGGCTGGTCCTCTTTCCCGCTGATGCCATGCTCCGGAGAAAAAATTTTAACGAGATGGATTCCCGCGGCCCGCATTAAATCTATATCGCGCTTGCCGTCGCCGCTGAGACCGGTTTGATTCGTAATCAAACCGATGCGCTTTTCTTTGAGTGGGGCGAAATTCTGTTGCGCCAGAACATCCAGGCCAGTCAGAGTGTGCGCATCTCTTTGGATTAACCGGTGCAGACCGGGTCCGCTAATCGTCTCGTTATAACCGGTGATCAGCGCGCCGGGAGCGTTGATGTTAAATGATGCGGCGGCGATGGTCGCGATTCGGCTGCGCAGAGAGGAAAGCGACTTGCCGCGATGCGGATGAACAACGTTGGTTAAAAAAATGACGTAGCCGCGAGAAAGAGGATCGATCCAGATGGAAGTGCCCGTGAACCCCGTATGGCCGTAAGATCCGATGGGAAACAACTCCCCGCGATTCGAAGAGAAAGGCGAATCGATGTCCCATCCGAGGCCGCGAAGGATGGGCTGGTCCGCGGGAGTCTGCGGGCTTGTGAAGAAGCGGACCACTTGCGGATCGAAGAAGCGTTTCCCCTTCACTTCGCCGAGGTCGAGCATCATTTGGCAGAATTTTGCGAGATCATCGGCGGTAGTGAACAAACCGGCATGTCCGGCGACGCCGCCCATGAATCGGGACGTCTCGTCATGAACGGCGCCGCGCAGGGGCTTACCGGTGTCGGGATCGATTTCGGTCGGGGCAATGCGGGGAATTTCGCTCGCCGGCGGCTTGAATCGCGTGTCCTTCATCTCGATAGGTTCGAAGACGTGTTCGCGCGCGTATTCATCCAGCGTTTTTCCACTAACGCGATGGACAATCTCTCCAACCAGAATGAAATTGATGTCGCTATAGACGAAGCGCACTCCCGGAGGGGCGGCCGGCTTGTCCGTGAGGGCCTTTTGAATTCCGGTTTCGTAGCCGCTCCATACCGGGCGCAGATCGAGATCGGGGCGGAAGCCGGAGAAGTGCGTCATCAGATTGCGCACGGTGATGTCGCTCTGGCCGCCCTGGAACTCGGGGAGATATTTCGTAACCGGATCGTTGATGCGGACCTTGCCCTCTTCAACCAGCTTCATCATTGACGAAGTCGTCGCGATGATTTTCGTGAGCGACGCGGCATCGAAGATGGTGTCGACCGTCATGGGTTCACGCGATGGAATCAGGGCGCGGGAGCCATAGGCTTTCCTATATACGATCTCGCTATTATGTCCGATCAGGAGCACGGCGCCGGGAATTAGTTGATCGGAAACGGCTTGATCGATTTGGGTATCGACAGCTGCGCCGCCCGAGAAAACTTCTTGCGCGTACAGGCTGGCGGCGCACGCGAACAGGGCAAGCAGTCTCATTGCAGTTTCTGGGCGGTCCTGTCGAGGATCGCGGCGAGTTCGATATCGCGCGTCGTGATTCCCTGCGCGTCGTGAGTGACGAGGTAAACGGCGACGCGATTGTAGACGTTGAACCACTCCGGATGGTGACCCATCTTTTCGATTGCGAGCGCCGACGTCGACATGAAGCCGAAGGCGTGGATGAAATCCGCGAATTTGTACTCGCGATGCAGCTTGCCCTTTTCGAATTTCCATCCGGGGAGTTCGGCGAGCGCCCCGTTGAGTTCCGCGTCAGAGAGTTTTTCCATGATCTAATGATAGGCGGACGGCGTACCAAGTTCTAAGTTTTTCACGTTCTACGTTTCGGCGTTCACGGAGTGGGGGAGCCCGGGTAATAGAGGTTCGAGCGCCGTAGGTTTTCTGTTAGGACTATCGCGGCGTTGAAGAGCAGTGTGAAATTTGCCTGGTTTCTGGGGATCACGCCGGGATTACCGGTCACGTCGAGGCGGCTTTCTTTGGCGGCCGTCTGGAAGTCCATTTTCTGACAGGCGCCTCGGAAGTTGGGGAACCTTCGAAAACCGTCGGCACCCATGGCCCAGGCCATGCTCAGCAAGGCTAACTGCGCATCGGCGGGCCAGTTGTCGAAAGCATGAAACGCTCCCTGGCTTTTCAAAAGCGTCTCGTCCGAGGTAAGGCGATGGCTTATTAAGTTGTCGATTGCGTCGCTGCTCAGTTCCAATTCAGTGAGCGCGGCGCAGGCACGATGTCCCCTCTTCGCCAGAGACGGATCGCATTTCAGTTTCTGCCATTCAGCCTCGATCTGATTTCTCGAAGCCTGAATGGCCGGCGCGCTTTTGAACCGAAACGGTAGGGCGGTCGCCAGCTCGGCCGGGTCGATCAAATTGCCAACGCCGACAGTGACCAGACCTTTGACGTCAAGATACATATAGGGCACGGCTCCTTCGAACGGCTCGTTGAAGGCGCGGAAATAGGATTGAACGGTCGGAAACATAGCGGAACCTCCTGATTGTTCCGCTTGATTGTCCGCTGGCGTGCGGGCGGGTCAGGTAGGCTCGCCTTGCGGCGCATTGACAGTTAAGGACTTATTCTTGGTGTTTTTTCGTGACCCGGGGAAAGGAGTGTGCAGAGGTGTCCAGTCGAGATTCGTCTCAAAAAACGGGTGGACCGCGCCATCGTTCTGAATGGCGCGATCCAGAATATTTCGGTAGATGACTTTACTTCACGGCTGTCTTACGACCCCCAAACAGCGCTGCCAGCCTTAACGTTCGTTTTCACCTTCATGTTAGCGTCTCCTTTCTTCGACTTAACTTCGCTCTCGGATACTCCTACTGAGGCAATCGGGTTACCACTCTAGCACCAATGCAGATCAGCGCGGTTCGTTTACCGTAAACTGTTGATTCAATTTGCGGAATCGACCTTAGGAGCCGCTAAGAGTGGCACAGGAGATGCGGGGAAACACTATCCGAATGGATAGGACCATTGAAAAAACCTATCCGAAAGGCCAGTTTCTCGAGTCGCTAAGAAGCGCAAAGGCCGCGAGCCCGCGGCGCCATACAAACCAGGAACTCGCGATTAGGCAGAGCGGGGCGCGGTCCGTTTTGCGCGACTTCCTTAGAAGATTTGAGGTCGGGTTCGGCGGAGTGTGGGGCGGGTGTGCGAGCAGTTGCTTAGAGAGGCAAAGGAGAAGCGGGAAACTGCTTGGACCGCCCCAGCGTTCGAATGGCGCTATTCATTCAATTTGCGGAATCGACCTTTGGGAGTCGCTAATTGTGGCCGGGGAGGCGCGGGGAACGCCATCCGAATGGATAGGACTCTTGGATAAACGATCCGAATGGATAACTCGCGGCGGGATGGCCTCGAAAAACGGGACGGACCGCGCCAACGTTCAGAATGGCTGCGGTCCAGAAGATTTCGTAATATGGCTTGTACTTCCCGGCCGTCCTTAAGATCCCCAAACCGCCGTGCCAGCCTTTACGTTCGTTTTCACTTTCATTTTGCCGTCTCCTTTCTTCGTATATTGCTTTCGGACACCCGTACTAGGGCAATCGCTTCACCACTTTCGTACTAAGGCGCAATCCGCAATTCCGTTTGCGGCAACTTGTTGATTGAATTGAGGAATCGACCTTAGAGAGTCAGTAAGTGCAATAAGGGACGCTACTGAAAAGGCTATCCGAATGGATACAGTATTGGATGGAGCTATCCGATCGGATAGCTTTCAGGCTCACGCGCGCGGCTCAGAATCGCGACTCCATGTTTGCGGCTGTTTACCGAGCCGCGACCGTGAGCGAGTGGGGTCCCAACGGCCTTTTTCGTCAGCCTGCTGGAAAGTGACAATTAGCTGTCATCGTGGGCCCTCCGAAGCGGCGCACGCGGGAAGGACGGCTCACCGCAGCCTCGCCAATTCGAAGCACGACTTCCTAGTTCATCAGGCTTCCACAGGCTGCACCGTGCGCCTGTCGATTATCTCTGAAACAATCTGGACGTTCGATGCGGCAATGCCAGAAAAATCAGTCTCAAGATCGGGTCCCGCGGCCGGCCGCACGGAACACAGAATGTTCCGGGCTTCCTGGATCTCGCCGTGCTCCACCAGGCAGTAAGCGAGCCCGCATTTGAGAACCTCGGCGGCCGAAGGCGAGGATGCGCGGATGGCTTGTTCCATCAGCCGTACTTTATCGCTGAGCGGCAAGGCTGCCAGGTTCGCATTTAGCTTTTCGGCCGGAATGGGTGATCGATTGAGAAAGCACACCGTTGCTCCAAATACTTCTTCACAGCGTTCGAAATATTCGCTGAGCCAAGCCATGGTTAGCGCTACCCAATACTGATTGAAATACACGTAGTCCTGGTGCACCACCATTGATTGTCCCGGTATCAGTGCGGGGTACCAGTTTCTTAATGTCCAGGCGTTCAAATCCCACGATTTCGCGACGTCGATAAACAGTACCTCAATCGGCTTTCCATCCCACCCCATATCGAGAAGATCGCCCGCCGAAATGGATATGCTGTCAAGATATTCTCGATTTATCTCCACGAACCGGTCGAGCACCGATCCGGTGCCGGAGTCAGACCCCTCGGCATGCCATCCCATGTCACGCGCAAGGAAAAGGTCAAAAGAATAAATTCGGCGGCGCGTTGAGACTGGCCTCTGATTCTCGGCGAGACCGCGTGCCATGGCATACGTCGAAAGCCCCAGAAGCGGCCCTCCATCGATCATCTCTCCCGCGCCCGTGTACCAGTCCTTGGCCAAGGCATACAGGAGAGCGAGTTCATATGCCGAGAGCATGGACCGCACAGTCATCGGGCCCCGCGATGTCGTCACGGCAAAGGACTGAAAGACACTGGTGGTTTTGGCCCCCACGCACGGATCGTCTGTATACTTGCGCCAATTGAGTAGAGCCATTATGGCTTGCGCTCCAAAATCGCGTAGTCCTGCGGCCCATACAGCAAACCTTTCAGCCGCTCCCCTATAATGCCTGAACTTGCCGGGTAATGCATTGTTTCAGGATAAGGGTGCAGGTTGCGAAGGTCCACCTCGACAAGCCCACGCGGTTCGACCGTAAATCGTAACAAGCCACGCGGTAAAGGACTCAGCTCCCCGGCGATAAATGCTAGTTAGCTGCGGAAACGGGAGATGTTCCCCCATACGAAAAGTACGAAAAGCCCTTCTCGCGTGTGGTTGCGAAAACGGCGAGGCTGTGGTCTCGCGGGAATAGTAGCGGCCAGTGCTAATATCCTGGTCGGTTCTATGGTCTCATCACAAGATGTAGAGATGGCCTACCGGCTGATTCTTGGCCGCGAGCCGGAATCCGCCAGCGCCGTCGCTTTTCATTGTTCCAGGTGGGAAAGTTTGCGCGCCCTTCGTGAAGCCTTCCTCGAGTCCGCTGAGTTCAGGAACCTCACATCGCGTGTCGTTCAAACGGACGCCGATTACAATCCGCCGCTGGCGGTCGAGACGGAGTTGACGCTCGCTGAGCTTCAGCAAATGTTGGAGCGGGTGGAGCAGTGCTGGAGCGCCCTTGGGAGGACAGAGCCGTACTGGTCGGTGGCGTCTTTCGACCGTTTCAAGTCGGGAACATTCGACGCACATGCTTCCCAATTCTACGCGTCCGGCGAGCGTGAGGTTAAGCGAATGCTGGCCTGGTTGAGGCGGAATCACATCGATCCGTCAACCATTGGTTCGTGTTGTGAATATGGATGCGGCGTGGGACGGGTTACGCCTTGGCTATGTTCCCAGTTTGCTCGCGTGTTTGCTTGCGATGTATCGGAGCCCCATTTGGAGCTCGCGCGTCGCCACCTTCTGGCGCAGGGACATTCCAATGTCGTCTTTCAGAAAATAGACTCGCTGGTGTCACCGGAGCAGTTCGGGCATGTCGACTTATTATTCAGTATTATCGTTCTGCAGCATAATCCTCCGCCTGTGATTGCACACATCGTCAGAACGCTTCTGAGAAGTCTTAACCCCGGCGGCCTGGCGTTCTTTCAAGTTCCGACTTATGCGGCGGGTTACGGTTTCAATGCCAAAGAATACCTGCGACGTCCCGTGAACGAGGCG
>Ga0074045_10005941_pt1 | contig 10567 bp, 6 predicted proteins | sample BogForMeECP23OM2_FD_94442 | JGI IMG/M metagenome (GOLD analysis project Ga0074045, IMG submission 94442) | Bog forest soil microbial communities from Calvert Island, British Columbia, Canada - Bog Forest MetaG ECP23OM2 | ecosystem: Environmental > Terrestrial > Soil > Wetlands ... | reverse complement strand
TGGACAGTAATAACTCCCGTCAGTCCGTCACTCGCCCTTGATCAGCGGCAAGGTGCCAGCCTTGATGGAGGATGTTTCCCTAGACACTGCCCGTTCGAGGAGCGCGCAGGATCTGGGCCGTCAAACGAGTACAGCTTGAACAGGACGGCGGGGGCTGGCGTAGGCCGACAGCTTCGGGTAGCCCATATAGACAAGAAAAGTCGGCTGCCACGTAGGATCTGCGGTGATTTCGTTGAGCTGCGTGGCGCGCGAGGCCGGCCTGCCCAGCGCCCGCTCATGGTCCACCATTTCCACGGCCTCGTTACAGGGGCGCGCAGCAAGTCCGTGGGCAGTCGCGAAAAGATGAGCGCGCTGCCAGATTCGGCCTGCCTGTAAGCACTGTTCTTGCGCATATCGGTCACGCACGGCGATGAATCCGATCAGCGGCGCGCTTAGCATCAGTTTCAAATAGCCATTCTCGTTGCTGCGGGACGCAGCCCAGCGGAGCATCCGCACAGGCATCATCTTTGCAATCGCAGTAGCTATGGGAGGCAACCCGAAGGCATCAATCGTGAGGCCATCGCGGTATTTCTGGACCGAATTCCATTTCGTGCGGATCCAACGCTCGCTGCCATGCTGAACATCGGGATCGGAATAGATTTCCGCATTTGCGACAGAACTAATCTCGGCAATCTTTTTTCGATCGGCTTCAGCCGTGAAAAGGAATAGCTTTACATCTGGGTAGTCACTCGTCAGATGGCTGAGTGCGTCTAGGAAATCTGGCGAAATCGCTTTGAGCGGATCGTAAGCGCCACGATTCGTGTGGCGCCGCGGGATGGCATTGTAAAGCTCGTTTTCTTCGCGTTTCCCTGGTGTGAGATTCACGCGGGTCAAGAGCTGTGTTTTGGGTTCCGGGGGAATCGGACCAAGATTTCCCGGAAGAAGCGTCGCCATGGCTGCGTATCCGTTGGCAGGTGCGGCCAACATTAGATTCTCCAGAGCGCAACCTATCCCGATATGTTCTTCTCGCAGATAAGGATCGAGCGCGCCGACGTTCCTCTGAGTGTCGATGTGCAGCTCGATTGAAGAATTGGCGATCTTGAAAAGCCAAGGTTGAGTGTTATGCGGGCTGGCGGCCAGAATCGCGGCGCGCACCAGCGCGAGCGAAGCATCGTTTCCGGTTGTGCGCCAGTCGTTCCACGGCTCGTAAGCAGGCCCCTCACCGACGCTGAAGACTCCTTGATCCCAGGCGCGCCAGACGCCTCCACCCACGACGGCGACAGTTACAATTCCTGCGCCTTTAAGGAAGAATCTCCGCTGCACGAAGCACCTCCACAGCCTTTTAGCCCGATGCCACGGTGCATTCAGAACTAATGTAATGTTCAGTTCCAACGGATCTATATTGGAGAGTTTACACCCTACAGTGCGGAAATCAGCAAACCTGAAGTTGTCTAGATACGGCGTTCCAGGAGATGAGAAGCGACCGACCTCCTGCGAGACGTCACTTCCCTGAACCGGGCTTTGAGGGCCGTGCCGAAATCTCCGAATTTCACAACGAAGTAGGGGCCTTTGAAAACTGCCATGTGGCCGATGACCACGCCATTCGCGTCAAAAGTTTCCTCCAAAGGTTCTTACTAACGAGAATCGCACCTGGAAGGGTTCGGTGGGGTGCATAACGTCTCCGAATGCCGCCGCGCCAGTTGGCGTTATACGGGAGATATAAGCGTAATCGATGTCGTGATCGTAGCGGTTTAACAAATTCAGCAGTTGGGCCGAAACACGCCATTTCTGGTTGAAGTGATAACCGACCTCCGCATTGACCAGAATCGTTGAACTGGATTGATAAATCGCATCGGAGGTGAGATTGCGCGGGCCAAAGGCGCGCAGGCGCACGCTTCCCCAAAAGCCTTTGTAGTTCGGTACGGTGACTCCTGCGGAGAGCACCACCCCAACTGCTTCGGGAACCCATTTGCCACCGGGGCCTTGCACTGGATATTGCCCACCACCCGGGTTGGTGTACGCCGCGTCGTCTGGGTCGACTTCGGTAAAACGGGCCCTAGAATCGGCAAAGTCCAAATCAAAAACCAAGTTTTTCATTGGTGTGTAGTAGTTCGCCCATTCGATGCCATAGCGATTGCTGGGCGATGCGGAAGGAACCGTGGCTCCGGTATCGCCGTCCTGCTGCAATTCGGAATTGCTGTGGAGATACCAGAGCGAAAGGGTACTTTGCAGATGTGGGATGGCCAGGGTGCGCACGCCGACTTCCGCGCCTTTGGTTTGCACCAGCGGTTTAATTGGGGTGGCGGGCGTTGGGAAGGGAAAGTCCGGCGAAATGGGTTCCATCCTCTGCGTTGCGCCGCGCACGTCGTTGCTGTGGAAACTAAAGCCACCCTGTACATAGAATTCCGTGTTAGCCCACGGGCCGAAAATCAAACTCGCTTTCGGGCTGGGCAGAAACTGGCTGACCGAGCCGGAATTGAGTTCCGCAAAGTTGATCACCGGGGAGCCAGGCAATTCTGTGGCGACATACGGTGGGGTCAAGTTGGTGTTGGAATAGATGGCTTCATCACCGCGAAAGGCCAGGACCGAGCGGAATTTCTCAGCCCACTGGATTTTATTTTCTACATAAAAACCCAGCATCGTGTCGGAAAATCTGCTCACATCGGTGGCCGCAGGCAGGACCGCGATCAGATTCGGATTGGTCGCGCACGCGGGGATGGGCTCGACATTGCAGGCGTTACTATCGTTTTTGTCGGTGCGCACACGATCTTCCGTCCGGTAAAGTCCGTTGTTAACCCAATCGTTGCGGAGCTGCAGGCCGAAGGTGTTTTCCATCTTGCGGCCCAGCCATTGGCTGAAAATCGTGTGGGCTGCCGCAAACCCAGCAACCCACCGCCTATCCTGCTGTTCGAACTGATCACCTTTGACGGGGTCATCCAGGTAATAAGTGAAATCGGAAAATAAATCGAGATCGTAATAAAAGCTGTAGCCCATGATGGTTGTCGCGGAATTTGCGGTCTGGCGATGCCATTCAGTCTGTATGCTGTAACGCTGGGAATTGCCACCGTCGGCTGGGTTCAGCGCGCCGAAGAAGCCAACGAGAGGTATGGCTGCTTCGGGGATTTGATCGCTCGAGTTCCATTTTCCATGGTAAGCGCGGCCTGTGATGCTGAAACCCTTGCTGGCGTCGCCCTGGCTGTAGGTGAGAAGGCCGTTGAATTTGGCATAGGCATCCGGATGTGTCCATGGGCCGTTATCGTAATACGCCTCTCCGCCGTAGAGCAGAGTACCCGAGCCGAGCTTTTGCGACGCACCGCAAACGGCCCGCCCGAAGTTATACATCCCGAGTTCTACTAAGCAGAAATCCTTGGGAAACTCTTTATAGAATTGGATGTTGGCCGATCCAGCTGAGCTATAGTTGCCGACCTCAGCGTAATAGGGACCTTTTTCGTAATTCAGTCGCTGCACAAATTCCGGGGTGACGGTGTTCATGTCCGAGTATCCCTCGCCGTGCGCGTGCGAGGGGAGGTTCAGCGGCATGCCGTCGAGGAATACGGCGAAGTCTGTGCCGTGGTCGAGATTAAAACCGCGAAGGAAATACTGGTTGGCCTTGCCGCCGCCGGCGTGTTGAGTAATGATTAGACCGGGGACCGCCTCCAACACTTCTCCCGAACGAAGAATCGGACGATCATCGAGTTGTTTTGCTCCTACGGTTCCCTGGGTGGCCGAGTCGGCAATTCCGATCAGGCTATCTTCCCGGCCCTGAACGTTTACGGTGGTGCTCACGGTGCTCACAACCAAAGAAATGCGAAACGGCGCCAACGACTCAGTGGTTCCTATCGTGACGGGGACTTGTTTCGTTTCAAACCCGGTACTCGACACAATCAGTAGATAATCCCCCGCCGGGAGTCCATAGATACTGAAGGAGCCGTTCGCGTCCGACTGTGTCGTTCTTTGAACAGCAGCGTCTGACTTCCGCATCTCGACGGTGGCACCGGCAATCACCGCGCCAGACGGGTCAACGACAATTCCTGATATCTGAGGCGTATCAGCCTTTTCCCTTGTGGCGGCCGGAGGGCCCTGCGGATCGAGCGCGTGCCCGCTGATCGCAGACTGCTGCGCGGAAAGCGACGTGACCAAGGTGCCCATAAAAAAGAGTCCGAAACGGACAAACAGGTGGGGTCGCGGAAAAGCGAATCGCAGAAAGGCCATCATTTTCCCAAGGGAGCGAAAGGAATGTGCTACTTCCCGTCCCAAGGTAGCATGATTTAAAACAAAGTAACACGACTTTAGAAGTTCACTGAATACCCTGCTTTGGCTTCCTCCGGTGAAGGATCAAAATGTGCGCTATATTTCGAATTGCGAGGATAAATGACCATGACGAAGCTAACACGATTTGGAGTGTCGCTGGAGGAAGACCTGCTCTCGCAGTTCGACCGCCTCATCACGAGTCGAGGGTACAAAAACCGTTCGGAAGCCATCCGAGACCTAATTCGGGAGAGTCTTGTGTCGGAGGCTGTGGACAAGAACAAGACTGTCGTCGCAACGCTCTCGATGATCTATGACCACCACAGCCCAAATCTTTCAGACAAGCTCAATGAGATTCAGCATCACGCGCACGGCAACGTCCTGGCCGCTACGCACGTTCACTTAGACGCTGATAACTGCCTGGAAGTAGTCATCATGAAAGGAAAGAGCGGTGAGATCAAACATCTTGCGGACCACATGATTGCAATGCGAGGCGTCAAGCATGGAAAATTGGTTTTAACCAGCACGGGGAAAAGTCTTCGCTGACCGAGCTGAAGGCTCAGTAAATTGGCCTCCCTGGCTGGAGGATGCGCGAAAGGAATCAGGCTCAGAGGAAGTCGACAATTAAGAAGCAACTGTGCATGAGTTTTGCGCTACAACCCGTTGCGGAAAACGCGAATGGAGCCAGATACGGCGTTCGCGGAGATGAGAACGCAATCGACCTTCAGCGAAACATCACTTCCCCGATCCGGACTTCTCACTCGCTTCGCGGAATTCACATTGACGAGGTGCGCGTTTTCCGGGGCCTGCGAACGTTCAAGCCCGATTTATTTCCAAACGAGTGGTTGCACCGGAAAAGCGCGAACGGCGATCGCTAAAACAAGAATTTTGTTCCAACCTGGACAAGTCGTGGCGGAGCCGCACTAATGACTTGCCCAAACGTTGCGCTGTCAATATTCCCATCCACAGACTGCGGTCCGAAAAACTGCGCATGGTTGAATGCATTAAACGCTTCGATCCTGAACTGCAGAGATTTACCTTCGGTCAGGCGCAGATTCTTGAGCAGCGCCAAATCAAAATTGTTCATTCCCGGCCCGTAGAAGAATCGTCTCCTTGCCGATCCTGGAGTTCCTAACGCGTTCTCGCTGAACACCATCGCATTGAAATAAGGTCGCCCATTGCGGGGATTATGATTCAACTGCAGCCCACCGCCATTGTAGTCTGGTTCATCGACGCCGTAATTATTGATGCCGTTTGGCTCCGACCCCAGCAAAGAATTATCACCATAATTGACAAGGGTGACGGGGAAGCCGGTGCTGAATCGCGTGATCCCAGAGATTTCCCAGCCTTGAGTCCACCGATTGGTTCGACGGAACAAATATTCCAGAGGCAATTGATAACTGTAGCTCACTACGAAATTATTCTTTATGTCGAACGCAGATAGCGCTTTGCTCAGGGCTGGATTGACTGGATTGACCTCTTCGCCGATATTCGAGGATTGATCCTGTGATTTGCTGAACGTGTAGCCGGCAAGTACGTTCAACCGTTTACTCGAGTGACGAAGCGTAATTTGCAAAGCGTTGTAATTGGAATTTCCGATGGTGGCCTGGTTTGCATTGCTTCCGAAATTGGATCCCAGCGGGCCGCGTGTCCCATTGTAGATCCGGCCCGTTGAAGTGAGATAACTTGAATCCTCCCCGAAAGGGCCGCAAGGAACCTGCCCAGGCGCAAGATTCGCGGGGTTGCTGAGAAATAAGCAGAGTGAGGGATCTCCTGGGTTCGCTTCCTCCAGCACCAACAGCCGATGCGCTTGCGTGCCCACATAATTCACGCTGAGCACGGTATCTGCCCCAAATCCGCGCTCTACCGACAACATATATTCCTCAGCGTACGGAATGCGATTGGTGGTCGGGTAATTCGGAAGTCCCGTAATCGGCGCGAACTGTGACCAATCTACGTTCGTATCGGGATGACTCGCCGAGCTATTTAACGGCGCGAGTGTCACTGGAAAATATTGCCCAAGATTTTGCCCCGTTGACGCGGTTACGAAAGGTGTGGCGAAGAGCGGTGGCGCAGGGCTCGTATAGGTAGTTCCGTAGGGAGCGTTCGCACTCATCACTCCGATCGTCAAGGCTTCGATCGCCGTATAAAACATGCCATAGCTTCCACGGATACTGGTCTTACCTGGCCCCCCAAAAATCGTGGTCAGCAATCCGTCCCCGGAGGTGCCTGGGGAGTAGGCGAGACCAATTCGTGGTGCAAAATCGAGATTACCCGGAGCTGCTAAAGTCCGAGGTACACCCGGATCAGTTGGGTAGAGGATTCCCGCTGGCGCTCCGGGAAAAACAACAGACTGCTTTCCCGGTTCAAACGTAGCGATCTGGTTATACTTCTCGTACCAAGGCTCGATCCGGTCCCATCGCAACCCGTAATTCAGCGTAAAACTGCGCGAGATCCGCCAACTATCCTGGGCGAACAGTCCCAGATATTTATTGCGTCCGTAAAACGCCTGCAACTGGCTTTGATTATATTGACTGGGAACACCCAATAAGAAATCCGCGAAGTCCGACCCGGTCTCCGTCCCGAAGAATAGAAAGCTGCCATTGAACTGCGCGGTTGCGTTGACGTTAACCTGATCATAGTGGAACTCAGCGCCGACTTTGACGGTATGGGAGCCGATTACTTTTGAGAAGTTATCGAGCCACTGATACGTGTTTCCCACCTGCTTCAACTCATTCGTGTTCGTTCCAATACTAAAGCTATTGAATGCGACGCTCTCAACTCCTTCTGTATTCGGCGAGAGGGGGACAATCCCCGGAGTTCCGGGTCCCACTTCAAATCCCTGCGACGCTAGGCTAACGCCAACTCCCCCAACCGGTTTTCCCAGCTCGTTTGCGTTGCGGAGATAGCTGAAGTGAAATTCATTCACGGCCGTCGGTCCAATAGTTTTCGTGTCCCCCAAAGTGAGCAGTTGTGCTCGCCCCAAATAGAGCGCGCTGAACCCGGGAACATTTGCGCCGCCTTGCGCCACGGGATATGGATTGTTCTGCTGCCAATCATCGAGAAAGTAGTACGCCGACAGCAATCCCCTTTGTGAGTTCGCATCCACACGGTATGCCCCCTTGTCGTCGCGCAAATTCAGGTTATGAGACGAACTGACAAATGTCCCATTCGCGTTATTAGAAGCAGGGATATATTGCAGTAGATTTCTTGCAGGAGCCGACCATGCGCTCTGCGGAATGAGAGCACCGGGAAATACGCAGGTTAGGCTGGTACATCCGGGCGTGTAATAAGGTTCACCCGCCGTAACATCATATCCCAATTTTTGCGAAAGCAGCTTCGCCCAATAAGGGCCGCTTACTGTTGTCGGCACTGTTTTTCCGGTGGCATCGGTGGTCACAAATGAGCTGGCTAAATCAGAAAGATTGCCGGTGCGATCCAGTTCAGAGGGAACGGGGATTCGCCCGGTATCTATACCCTGTGTCGAGCGAGTTCCTTGATAATCCGCAAAAAAGAACACTTTATTTCTGCGAATCGGCCCGCCCAGAGTTCCACCAAACTGATTCTGATCGAATGTACCGCGAGTTGGAGAAAAATAGTTTCGGGCGTCCAGATTGGTGTTGCGAACAAACTCAAAGGCGTCTCCGTGGAATGTATTGTTCCCTGATTTCGTCACCACGTTTATCTGTCCACCGCTGAACTCGCCATATTCCGCATCGAAATTATTGGTGAGTATCCGAAATTCAGAAATGGAATCCAGATTCGGAATAATCGCTGCGCCCATGTTCACGTCTTCTTCCACGTCGCTGCCATTGACGATGAAGCTGTTCGCAAACTCCCTCTGGCCATTGATTGAGATCGTTCCCGGGTTTAAATCTCCAGAAGGCGACAATACGCTTGCACCTACATCCTGCACGGTATCGGATGTAATGGAAGTCATGGGCGCAACGCCGGGTTGCAGCGCCAGAAGGTCCGTAAAACTGCGACCGTTCAAGGGGACCTCTGTCATCTGCGCGGAGGTAATTACTTCCCCCACCTGTGTACTTGTCGTTTCCACACCGAGTTGGTTCTCAACCACCGTGGTGACGTCCGAACCTTGGCCAAGCTCCAGCACCGCGTCTATCGACAGAACACTGTTAGCGTCGATGACGATTCCTGTGCGCCGGTAGGGTCGGAACCCTGACGCCGCGATCTCCAGGTCGTAGCGGCCAATCGCTAAACTGGGAAATGAGTAGAAGCCCTTGCTGTCTGTAACCACACTCTGTTCGAGACCGGTTTCGGTGCTTCTGACCGTGACCGTCGCTTTCGGCACCGACGCTCCGCTCGGATCCAGCACGGTTCCAGCGATGCTTCCCCCGATGCCCGCCCAGGACGCTGTGACAACAACGGTGAGGAGCAAGAGAGCACCAAAGAAAACGGACTTTGGTCGCATGCAGGGCAAAGATGAAAAACCCGCGGCCTGGTTTGCCGAATAATACCTTCTTCTCAACACCCAACATCCCCCAACGCGAATCGTTGTTGCAAACTATTTGCATCTATAAATATACGACAATTCTGGTCCGATTAAAACTTTGAAACAGTGAATGGACAAAATCCCCGCATCAATGTCCCGGAGAACAAACTCAACGGCAGGAACTGGAGTCTAGGATGGAAGCTCGAACGAATACCATTTGCTCATTCAGACAAGCTCGAATGACCGTCTTTAGGAGAAAGACGTGCCTCATTTCCGGCTAGTTCGCGTTCTCGCTCACTAGCAAGATACGGCGTTGTGTGAAGTCAGACCATATCTACCCCCTTCACATCAATTTCGACACGATTATCGGACACCTACCATCTATCACGTGGAGCGTCCCCCGTGTCCGGACTTCTCCCGCTCGCGTCTGTTGGGGTTTCGTAGCTCGGTTTGCAACCGCGCTTGATATTGTCCCAGCCATCCGCCCCACACGGGCTGGACCTCATGAACGCCTCTGCGAAGTAAGAGGTCTGCTTCTTTGTGGAAGTGCGGCGAATTCTCGAGGAGTGCGTTCGCGTCTCCTAGATCATCCACATGCAACGTGGGTTTCTTATTCGCGAACCGTTTCTCGATACGAATGAAACGGCCTACCGCAAGTTTCCCTTGGCTGCGAACTTTCTCGATCTCGCTGGTGTGATAGATCAAATGCACTTTTCCGTCCGTGCCTTCGACCAGCATGTAGCGTTTCCCCGTTTGTTCATCTTCGGTGTGGAGAAGGACTCGTCCAACCACTCTTTGTAACTGGCGCAGAGTCGTGACCTGAAGCGGAAGGCGCTTGTCGGAGAGCAGGGCACCATGCGCCGCGAACATCTTTTGCCGATCGCCGCTCTGTTGCAAAGTCCTCAGCACTTTCTCAAAGTCTGCCTGCACACTCCATTGGTGCGGCCCAACGAACTGCGCGAGGCCCAGAGTTTGGAGGTGCATGAGTCGTGCGGCAAGGTGTTTCTGGAGTTGGCGGGCAGATTCAGGCAGGGACCCGTCATCGGGATTGACAGTCACCACGAAGCGGGCGGAAGAGCCGTCGTTACTCCATTGGAGGATGCGGTCGAGCGTCGTGTAGCGGGTTTGAATCGTCGCGCGCCGGTGCGCCTCTTGGGCATCCGCAGGAGAGCGGTAGCCCAGAGCTTCGGTGGCAATTTCTTCGGCCCGCTCGCGCAGTCCGCCACGAATATATTCCCTTGGCAAGCGAACCGGGATTTCCTTCTTGTCCACTCCTCGAAGAGCAATGTGAACGTGGGCATGCTCGGTGTTGTGATGGACAGCGGCGACCCATTCGAATTGAGCGCTCAGGTCATGTTCCATCCGATGCATCAACTCGCGAGCAAACTGCTGGAGGTTTAGGCGGTCAGCAAATTCGGGAGATACGATGATCTTGAAGAGCCGCTCGTCGCCGGCTCCCTGCCAATTGTCGAGTGTCGTTGCGATGTTTAACCGTTGCGCAGTAGCGTTGAATCCAGCCTCGGCTGCTTTTCCACCCTGCGTTGCACTCTCGCGGGCTACATACCTTCCGTGAGCCTTCCACTGTCCTGGATTTTTGTTCGCGGAGTAACTGACGCGGACGGCTACGCGCTGATTAAAGGTACGGTGGGCCCGCGCACTCCCGCCAGCACTATGTGTGCCGCGGGTCTTATGTCCGCGCTTCGACATCTGGACGCATTCCGGCCGTTCTCGAGCAAGGGATCAATTCCGACCTGCCCGGCGAGGTAAAGGCGCTGGTCCGCACAAACGTCTACGACACGGCGACGGGAAAATATCTCCTGATTCCCCAAGGATCGAGGCTGGTGGGAGTCTACGACTCCCAGATCACCTATGGACAAAGCCGTTTGC
>Ga0074045_10005940_pt1 | contig 10568 bp, 9 predicted proteins | sample BogForMeECP23OM2_FD_94442 | JGI IMG/M metagenome (GOLD analysis project Ga0074045, IMG submission 94442) | Bog forest soil microbial communities from Calvert Island, British Columbia, Canada - Bog Forest MetaG ECP23OM2 | ecosystem: Environmental > Terrestrial > Soil > Wetlands ... | reverse complement strand
GGGGGCGGCCTCATTGCGGCCGAACGCGACGGGCTACACTTATCCCGAAACGGGTCTAACGCTGTATCCTGCCCATTGCGCGCCGGAACGGCGTGAGGATCCGGCGTGGGATAAAGAGGAACAAGGCGACGGCCGCCTCGCTGCCGGGGGTAAGAACGCGCGCTGACGCGAGGCGCCACAGTTGGTCGAGTTCCTTCGGACCAGGTCGTAACCGCGGGCTTTGCCTGGCAGGTCTTCGTGAGAAATCCGGGCCGCGGTCTACTGCACCACGATGCCCTTGTCGGCCAGCAGGGTGCCAAGGCGCTGCTGTAGATTCAGGACGTTGCGGCGGTATAGCACGATCTGATCGACCAGATTGGAACGCGCCGTGGTCAGGTCGGTCTGCGACGTGAGCAGAAAGAAGACCGTGATGACGCCCAGCTCGTAGCGCTGCTGGTCGGCATCGACGCGCTTGACGGCGTAATCCACGGCGATCTGGGCCAGCTTGACGCTGGCGCGGCTGCTCTCGAGTTGCGTGACGGCCGTGAGGACGTCCTGGCGGATCTGCTGCTCGGTGGTGCGCTGATTGAGCAGGTTGATGCGCTTGCCGGCAACGGAGTCGGCGAGGTTGGCCGCGCCAGCGCGGTCGCGCAGAGGCAAGTTGAGGGACAGGCTGAACTGCCAGGTGGGAAAACCAAAGCCGAACATCTGGCCGAAGGCATCGGTGATGCCGCCGGGCACCGCCGCGGCGCCGCCGCTGGTCGGATAGTAGGTCCCGCCGATGCCGCTGGTGGTATAGCCGCCGCTCAGATTCAACTGCGGCTTAAGATTCTCGACGGCATTGCGGATTTGCAGATCACTCACCTCGCCGGCGACGCGGATATTGGCCAGATCCGGGCGGGCCTGCAGGGCGAGGTCGACCAGCTTCTCGCGATCAATCGGCGTTTCGTCGATTTGCGGCGCGACAGATTCGGTCAGGACGATCGGCAGATTGCGGAAGTCGGGCATGAGATCCACGCCCATCTGGCGGCGCAGAACGTCTTCGGCCTGCCGGACCACGAATTCGGCTTGCGCCAGGTTCAGCTTGGCGGTGGCGTACTGCTGTTCGGACTGAAAGATCTCGAGCGGGGAAGTCGCGCCCAGCTCCACTTCGCGATGCATGCGCTTCAGCGTCTGGTCGGCCAGGTTGAGCGACTGCTGCTGAACGGTCACATGTTCGCGCGCGCTGACCAGATCCCAATAGGCGTTCTCGGCAGCGGAGAGCATGGCAATGAGCTGATTGCGGAAGGCGAAGTCCGCGGCGCGGCGCTGCGCCTTGGCGATCGTGATCGGCAGGCGCGTCACGGCGATGCCGCGGCCGCGCAGCAGAGGCTGGGTGAAGCCGAAACTCAGGCCGGTGGAGTAGGCCGGGTTGTAATAGTAAAAGCCGCTGTTGGTTGAGGTCTTGGAGGTCGACAAGGAGGCGCTGACCTGCGTGCCGGTGGGCAGCGTTTCGGAGACGCTGACGTCTAACGGCTGCATCAGGGTGGAGAGCACGCTGGCGCCTTGCAACTCGTTTGTCGTCGGCGATTTGGCGCGAGTAGCTGAGAACGAACTGGAAAGATAGGGGTCGAAAATCGCAGCCGCGCGCTGGATGGCGTCCTTGGGATACTCGAGCTGCAGCCGCTGGATCTCGACATCGGTGTTGTTGGCCATTACCAGGTCGAGGTAGTTCTTGAGGGACAGGTGCAGTTGGCCCTCGGCGACGAGGTCGTGCAGGCCGGCGGGCGCGCGCAGGGTGACGCGCACGTTGTCATAGAAAAAGGTCTTGCGAAACCAGGCTGTCGTGCCCAGCCAGGGGGCATGGGAATCGGCCTGCGGGCCGGCGGCGGTGGCCTGGGACTGCGCCAGCGCCAGGGCGGACCCGAGAAAAAGAAGTGCCAAAGATCGAGTCGGATGCATGAATCGGACCTGTGTGATTAAGGGATAAGCGGGAACAAAAAGGCCGGGCGCAGTCCCGCCCCGGCGCGGCTTACTCATAGCGCAGCGCCTCAATCGGATCGATCTGCGCGGCCTTGTAAGCCGGGTAGATTCCAAACAGCACGCCCACGGCCGCGGAGACGCCGAACGCGACCACGACCGAGCCGATGGTGACGATGGTCTTCCATTCGGCGGCCAGGGCGATGCACCACGAAAGGAAGAAACCGAAGGCGATGCCCAGCAATCCGCCCGACAAGGAGATGAGCACCGATTCGGTGAGGAACTGGCGGATGATGTCCGACTTGCGCGCGCCCATCGCTCGGCGGACGCCGATCTCGCGCGTGCGCTCCATGACGGTGGCCAGCACGATGTTCATGATGCCGATGCCGCCCACCAGCAGCGAGATGGCGGCAATGGCGACCATGACGTAGGTGAAGATGGTCTGGGTGCGCTGCTGTTGCTCGAGCAGCGCGGCCGGAATGGTGACCGTGAAGTCGTCGGCGTTGTGATGGGTGGAGTTGAGCACGGCAGTGACGATCTTGGCCGTGGTGACGCTGTCCTGGCCGGTTTTCAGGCGCAGATCGACGCCGTCGAGATCATCCTTCATGTCGCTGTTGGTATCCCAAAAGCGGTACTTGAAGGTGTTCAGCGGGATGAAGATCGTGCTGTTGAGATCGGTCGTGCGGCCGCCCTGGGCGGCGCCTTCGCTGAGTTGCTCGCCCAGCACGCCTACCACCTGCAGCCAGCAATCGTTCACTTTGACGAAATGGCCCAGGGCGCTGCCGTAGCCCAGCAGGTTGACCTTGGCCAGGGCGCCGAGCACGCACACCGGAGCGCTCGAATCGTCGTCGGCGGGGCTCAGGAATCGTCCTTCGTCGACTCTCAGGTTGTGGATCTTCTCGTAGGACGGGCGCACGCCGAATAGCTCCGGAATGGGGCCGGCAGGCTTGGGCAGCACGCGCGCCGGGTGCAGCGAGCGGCGCGGCGAGAGGACCTCCAGTCCATCGATATTCGATTCCAGGACGCGCACGTCGCGTTCGGTCAGGCCGGGCGATACCTTGCGCCGCTGCTGGCGCTCCTCGGCGCTGTTCATGGGAACGGATTCCACCAGGATGTTGCGCACGCCGAGGCGCTCGATGAACTCGAGCGACTGCTCGCGCGCACCGGCGCCGATGGCCAGCATGCCGATCACGGAACCGACTCCGAACACGATGCCCAGCGCGGTCAGGAACGTGCGGGTCTTTTGCGCCCGCAGATTGTTGAACGCCTCGGCCAGATCGCTGAACAGGCCGCGCCTGGCGCGGCCCGCGGAGGAGGGGGGCAGGGGATGGAGCCCGGTACTCACTTGGCGACTGCCTTGGCGGCGTTGCCGGCGCCGCTCTTCTTCGAGCCGGACTCCTGCTGGTCGGGACTGGCCAGGGAGACCTCGTCGCCTTCCTTGAGACCGGCGACGGCGACTTTGCTCTCACTGCGGCGCACCAGTTGGACGTCTTTCCTCGAGAAGCCCTGGCCGCCGCGCACGTAAACGTATGTGCGGCCATCGCTTTCAAACAGCGCCTGGGCCGGCAGCCACAGCGCGTCCTTGAGGGTTTCGGTGGTGATGAGGATGCGCACGCTCATGCCGGGGCGGAGTTCCGGGACCGGGTCCGCCAGGGCGAGGCGGCATTCGAAGTGGCGCTCCCAATAGTTGCCGGCAGTGCCACCCATATCCTTGACGTGGGCCTGAAAGGCGTGGTTGGGCAAGGCGATGACGTGGACCTCGGCGGGCTGCCCGATCGACAGGTGGCCGCGGTCGGTTTCGGCAACTTCCGCGGCCACTTCCCAATGGCTCATATCGGGGATCTGGGCCACGGCCATGCCGGGGCGCGTCTGGTCGCCGACCTGGTACAGGGGCAACGTCATGCCGCTGTACCACATGTTCTGATTCATGTTCTTTTCCACGTTGATGTAGCCGCTGGCGGCGGCTTTGACGCTCATCATGTCGATATTGCGCTGCGCCATCTCGACCTGTATTTTGGCTTTCTCGCGGGCCGCCTGCTGGATATTGATGCTGGCCTTGGCGGCGGCTTTGCGCTCGGGATAATCGTGCTCCAGCTTGGCCAGGCGGACGCGGGCGCCTTCGACCGCCAGCTCGTTCTGGCGGGCGGTGATGGCGGCCAGCAGGGGATTGCGGCGGGCCTCCAATTCGGCATCCCTCAGGTCGCCGCGGGCGGTGATCAGCTCGCTCGTCAACTCCTCTTCCTTGGCCGCGGCCTCGGCTTCGGCCTGAATCACCTGCTGCTCGGCCTCTTCCATGTCGGCCTGGGCCTCGCGCAGCTTGTAGGTCTCCTCGGTGGTGTCGAAACGGGCGACGACGTCGCCTTCATGCACCAGCTCGCCCGACTTGCCCAGCTCCGTGATGGTCAGCGAATTGCTGCCCGTCATCGGCGCCACCACCATTTTCGAATTGCCGCCCTGCAAAGTGCCGTTGGCATATACGGTGAAGACCACGTCGCCGCGCCGCACCCGCGTGGTGGGCGTAACGGCAGCCGAAGCTGGCGAGAGAAGCTTGTAGAACCGCGGCGCCACGAAGCCCAGCGCGCCCAGCACAAGCAGGGCGCAGGCCAGGGGCAGAACTTTCCCGAGAAGCCTCATCTGGCCTTCACCTCGAAGCCCTTGCCCGCGCTCTTCTTGTTTTCTTCGGCGGCCAGAACGTCCACCAGGGCGACCTGCGTGCCGGCTTCAACCCCGCGGATCGCAACCTCGTCCGGGTTGCGGGCCAGGATCTCGACCCGCACGCGCCGCAATCCCTGCTTGCCGGGCTCCAGGACCACGGGCCGGCCGTCGTGCGCGAAAACCGCCTTGGCCGGGACGCTGATCGCATCGGGGATGCGGTCCACGATGACGTCCATGCGCCCGTTCATGCCCGGGCGCAAGCGATCGTCAGCCGCCCCCAGCGAGGCCATCACGCGGAAGGTCCGCGCAGGGGGCCATTCGAACGTCGCCTCCGCCAGCGGAGAGATGGACTCGAGCTGCCCCAGAAAGGTCTTTTCGGGGAACGGGTCGAGAACGACGCGCGCGGCCTGGGCGACGACCATCCGGCCACGGTCGATCTCCTCCGCCTTGCCCTTCAGGCGCAGGCTGGCGAGGTCTGGAATCTCGGCGATGCCGACGCCCGGCCAGACGTTGTCACCGATCTTGAAAGGCTTGGCATTGAACCACCCCTGCGACTGGTTCATCAGCAGGTTGACAACGCCCGCGGCGCGCGTCTTGAGTTCCATCTTGGTCAGGCGGCTGCGGGTCAGCTCGACTTCGTCGCGGGCCTTGTTGCGCTGGCTCTCGAGCGATGCGATGTTGGAGCGGGTCGAGGCCAGGTTCAGCTCGACCGTGGCCTGCTGCACCCGCACTTTCTCCTCGGCCAGACCCAGATCGATCCGGTTCTCCTCGCCCTGAATGGCGCTGACGATCTCCTTTTTCGAGGCTTCGAGGCGCGCCTTTTCGGCGGCCTGTTGGAGCGACGCGAGTTCGAGCTTGTCCTGCTCGGCCTTGATGCGTCCCTCGGCGATGGCCTGATCGAGCGACGCCTGGGCCTGCTTGAGAGCGGCCTCCTGCTCCTTCAACTGGCGAGCGGCGGCACTGGCATCGAAGCGCACAATCATGTCGCCGGCCTTCACCGATGCGCCCTGTGCGGCGAGCCAGACAATCTGCAGGTTGGGGACATTGAAAGGCGCGTTGATCTGAACCGACCGGTCGGCGACCAGCTCGCCGCGGCAGGTGACGATCACCAGAAACTCGCCCTTGCGGGCCACAGCGGTCGGAACGGTTGAAACAGGCGTGGCGGCTGCGGGCCGCAGGAAGTGAATCGCCAGCACGCCCGCCAGCAGCAGGACAAATGCGCCGGCGAGCCACGAGGCCGTCCGGCGGCGCCGCGTTGCGGGGAAGGGAAGCGCGGTGGCGCTCATGTTCCTCCATGGGTCTTCGCGGCGCCCTCCGCCGCGTTCGGAGATGTCCCGATTTCCAGGGCGGCGGAGAGATCGGGCAGCAGCCTGGGGTCCTGTTGCCGGATCCGGAAGATCGCGGTGAAGGCGCGCACCGGCGTGTCGAATCCGCTGGTGGCCACGGGACTGGCCGATTCGAGATCCGCGTCGAAGACCGCACCGGGATAGGCGTCTAGGTACAGGCGCGTGTGCGCCGCCTTGCCCAGCCAGGCGACATCGGGTTCGTTCACGGTCGCCTCCACCACCATATGTTCGGGATTGAAGATCTTGATCAGCGGCATGCCCGGATAGAGATCGTCGCCCTCGCGCGCCGGGCCCATGGATCCGCTCCGCCAGGTATTTTCCAGCGCCACCATGCCATCCTGGGGCGCGCGGATCTGCAGTTTTTCGAGATTCGAACGGGTTCGTTCCAGGGTCACCTTCTGGCGATCGGCTTTCAGCTCCTGGATCCGAACCATGGCTGCTTCGGCGCGCTTGTGGAATTCGTCGGATTTGCGGAGACTGGCCAGGCGCTGCCGGGCGTAGTCGGCGCGTGCTTCATTTTTGAGACGATCGATTTCGCTCAGGATCGGACCCTTGCGGAGTTGTAGCTCAGCCTTTTCCAGATCCGCCTCGGCGGTTCGGATCTGGGAGACCCGGGTCGCGTCATCACTGGCCACCTGGGCCTTTTTCTGATCCAACTGATGGGTCAAGTCGTCGAGCTTGGCCTTGGCGTCGCGCTCGGCGTCCACCAGAGAAGTGGCGTCGAACTCGGCCAGGATTTCGTCTTTCGAGACCTTGACGCCATTGGAGATGATTCGGGTTACGGTGAGCCGGATGCCCGTCCCGGAGAGCTGCGGTACGCGAATCACTTGGGATTCGAGAGCCAGGATCAGACCGGTGGCGCGGATGGTCCGCGCCTGTTGGGCCACAGCGGGCGGCGCGGAGACGGGCTCTTCTGGGGAGGTGGCTATGCTCGGCGCCGGAACCCCGTGGACGGCGCGTGAGCAGCCGGGGAGGGAAATCAGCGACGCCAGTATCGCCAGGCCCGCGGCGAGACGCCCGCAGCGCGGCGCGGTTGCCAGTTCCAATGCGGACAAATGGAATCGATATCGGATATCGGGACGCATTCATCGGCTTCCCAGCCGTGAATCCTTATCGTATCGAGTAGACGCTGGGAATGGCTCTTTCGTTGGTGGAAACTTCAACTATTTGCAGTGTCGCCGCGAGGGGTTGGCGGAACCGGTGGCCCTGGGCGGCCGGAACTCGCAGCCTGGGTGTTAAGGATGGGGGCATCCGGACAAGAGGGTCGGAATCAGGGAAATGGGACTCACTGTCGAATTTGACCAATGGGAAGTTGACGATGTTCTGGACTGCAACCGCTGCGCTGGCGGTTCATCTCCCGGCTCCGATAGTTTACATAATATCGATTATCAGAAGTTACAACCTAGGGGATAGGCCCGGCCGATTCCCCGGGCTCCCCTTTACTGACAGTGCTCGGCTCTGACTAATTCCCCCCCTGGTTATTGACGTAGCAAGTGTTCGTCTTGTTGTTGCAAACGCAGGCCATGAACACGCCCTTTTGGCTGCAATCGTTATCCTGGGTGTAGCAGTTGATGGTGTGGTTGCAGGCGTAGACGAGAGGATCGATGCTATCGCTCGTGGCGGTCTGAGCGGAAGCAACCATCATGTAGGAAGATACCGCAAGCACTGCGGCCCCAAGAAAAAGTTTGAGAGTCTTCATCAATGATCTCCTCAGCGGACAATTCGTTGCGGCGGACCAGGTTCTCCGGATCCTCTGGACAGACCGGTCGCTCTAGAGCGCAGCGATTGTCAGGAAAGACTCCAGGCGCTCCATCGCCGGTTTATCAAGTAGTCCGGATACCTGGTATAGCAGTTGTCCTTTGCGGTCAATAATCTCACTAATTGGGGTCCGATCAAGCCGGTACATGAGAATATCATCGGAACTGACTGAATTGAGTACGTCCTGGCATGGAATCTGCACCTTGGCGCAGTAGCGGCTTGAGACCGGATCGGGCGTGACATTCACATAATAGACGCGAATCCCATGGGCAGCGGCCCGGGCGGCAATGGCCTTCCAATTCGGCCAGTTTTCCTGGCAGTACGGACATTCCGGGTAAAAGGCCAGCAGCAGGGCCGGCGATTGCGTACCCGCAAAATCGAACGAAACGGGCAGGCCCAGCCCAGTGGTTCCCCGCAGCGGCGGAAACGGCCGATGCAATGCCGGCAGTTCGCGCCGGGCATCCCGTAACCTGTTGTATAACCTATGATTAGTCACTGCCTGAAAAACCACCGTCAGGGCCAGGGTGACAATCAGCACAACTGAAAAAAGTCGTTTCATACAACCTACCTATTTCGGAGGGGTATATCCATAAGAGTAGGACTGTGGAGGAAAAATCTCCGCCACTTCCGCCCGCACGAGTTCCGGGACTGACGCCACGTCAACCACCTGAACCACCCGGCAGCCGGCCTCCCGGGCGCTCTGCATCCCCGCGGCCGAGTCCTCGAACACGACCGCCTCCCCAGGAGCGACTCCAAGGCGTTGCAATGCAATGCGATACGGCTCCGGATGAGGTTTGTAATGCTGTACGTTGTTGCCGTAAACAACTGCTGTCATGCAATCCAAGAGCCCGGCGTGCAATAAGATAGGTTGAATTTCTTCCTCATTACTTGAGGTAACAATACCTAACCTGATGAACAAAATAGACTTAAGCAAGTCAATCAAGCCTGGATCGATCAACTGCCGACGCTCTGCGAGAGCCCGAAACAGCTTTCGTTTGCGCGGATAATGGGCCCTCAATTCATCTGGAGTGACAGGCTTCGTGGCTAATCTGCACAATTCATTCAACATTTCCCAATCGGAAAGACCCACGCAGATTCTCTGGAAGATCTCCCAATTCAGCTCGATGCCGTACGGTCGCAGGATCTCACGCCACGCCTGCCAATGGAGTGGCTCGGTGTCGGCGAGCACTCCGTCAAAGTCGAAAATCAGAGCCTTAATCGGCGCGGCCGTGGAAGGCATCAAGCGCCGAACCTCACCGTCCGCATGAGGCCCTGCAGGGCATCTTCGAAGTGCATGAACAGCGCTGCCGGCGCGGCGCGAAGCACCGTCGCGGGGCGGTCGCAATACTCACGGGCGCCCTCGCTCAGCCGTGCGGTGGGCCCGACCAGGTGGCTGGCTGGAACCACCGGACCTCCCTGCCCCGAGTCCTGAGGACGGCGCGGACCGCTGCTCCCGGCAGTAGACAGTTGCTCGACGACCTGCCGAATGCGGCCCAGGTCGCCTTCCTCCGCGTCATACGGGCCGCGCGGCATGTACGGCAGTTGCTCATCGATCGCCTGGATGCGATTGCCAGGGCTGGGGTGGTCGGAGAGAAAGCGCGCGACGAGGCCATTCTGGTTGTTCCGTTGGGCCTCGAGTTTTTCAAAAAACCGGGCCAGCTCCAGCGGGTTGTAACCCGCCTTCGCCATGGTGTATTCGCCCAGCAGGTCGGCCTCGCTTTCCATGCTGCGTGAAAAGCCAAGCAGCACCGAGTTGGCGCCCAGCCCGATGCCGATCTGATTCAGAACGCCGGACAATCCCCCGCTCCGCCCGACGGCACTGCCCAGCAACAACGCCGGCAATTCGAGAGCCGCTGTCCGGCTGGCCTGGTGCGTGCCGTGGCGCAGCACGATATGCGACAGCTCGTGCGCCAGCACGCCCGCCAGTTGGGCCTCGTTTTCCGCCGCTCTGAGCAGCCCCGTATGGACGTACATCGGCCCTCCGGGCAACGCAAAGGCGTTGATACTGTCGTCCTGGACCACTTTGAAGTAGTAGGGATAGTCCTCCAACCCGCCCTGCCGCACCAGCCGCATGCCTACGCGCGTGACGTAGTCGTTCAACTCCCGGTTGGAGACGACAACCATCTGCCGTTCGACCTGTTGCGCGTACTCCCGCCCGAGCTGGATGTCCTGCTCCTTCTTGAACAGGTTCCAGCCCGGCTTGGGCATTTTCTTCTGCGCGGCGGCGAGCGCGGTCAGGGCGCAGAGCAAAATCAGCGCTAACCGCAGCTTCCACATTCCTGGTTCCTCCGCCGCTCCTCACGAGCCTGCTGTCATAATGGCAACATGACGCCCACAGAGAAAATATGGCACAACGGAGCCTTCATCGCCTGGGACGAGGCGCGCATCCACGTACTGTCGCATGTCGTCAGCTATGGCAGCTCCGTTTTTGAAGGCGTGCGTTGCTACGAGACGGTTTCCGGACCGGCCATTTTCCGACTGAAGGAACACACGCGCAGGCTGCTCGACTCGGCCAAGATTTACCGCATCGAGGTTCCCTACACGCTCGAGCAGCTGATCGACGCGCAGGTCGAGCTGGTGCGGATCAATAAGCTGCGCTCGTGCTACATCCGCCCGATCGTCCTGCGCGGCTACGGCGCCATGGGTGTGTTGCCCTTTGGCAACCCCATCGAGGTCTTCCTGGCCTGCTGGGATTGGGGCAAATACCTCGGCGACGAGGCCCTGGCCCAGGGCGTCGACGTGGCTGTCTCCTCGTGGACGCGGATCGCGCCGAATACTCTGCCCGCGCTGGCCAAGGCGGGCGGCAATTACATGAATTCCCAGCTGATCCGCATGCAGGCGCACCTGGACGGCTACGCCGAGGCCATCGCC
>Ga0074045_10005939_pt1 | contig 10570 bp, 13 predicted proteins | sample BogForMeECP23OM2_FD_94442 | JGI IMG/M metagenome (GOLD analysis project Ga0074045, IMG submission 94442) | Bog forest soil microbial communities from Calvert Island, British Columbia, Canada - Bog Forest MetaG ECP23OM2 | ecosystem: Environmental > Terrestrial > Soil > Wetlands ... | reverse complement strand
CGCGAAGCGCCGGGTGAGGCGCTCGAGCTCGCCCTTCGACATGTGCTTCGGGTCGCAGATGACGCCGCCCTTGGCGCCGCCGTACGGGATGTTGACCACGGCGCACTTCCAGGTCATCCACGCCGCGAGCGCCCGAACCTCGTCGAGCGAAACCTGCGGGTGGTAGCGGATCCCGCCCTTGCAGGGCCCGCGCGCCATGTTGTACTGGACCCGGTAACCGGTGTACACGTTGTACGTCCCGTTGTCCATACGGACCGGGAAGTTGACCGTGAGCTCCCGCTTCGGGTGCTTCAGGACCTCTCGCATGCCGTTGTCGAGACTCAGAAGGTCTGCGACAATGTCGACCTGTCTCTTCGCCGTCTCAAACGGATTTGTCGTTGAACTGCTGTTCACCATACCCGAAACCTCCGGGCAATCGAGGAGTTCGGTTCCTGATACTTGAGGGTAACGTGGACCGCGTGAGGGTGCCGCATGGTTTCGACACGAAACGAAACTCACGACACAGGATAGAGCGTGCCGATCAGGGACGCCGGCGGGTCAGTAGGACGAACGGCTGCCAGCCCGCGGGCGGCATCGGTCGCATCCGTCCGCCGTATTCGAGCCAGGCGCCGCGCCCCCGGACCACGCGGCCGATCGCGGTAAGCCGGCCCCCGGCGTCCCGTACGGCCCGCTGGGCGGTCGGGAACGCTCGCGGCGGAAGCGTGAGCAGGAGCTCATAGTCGCCCCCGTACAGGGTCCGCCTCCGGCGCTCGGCGGCGGAGAGGTTCGGGTCCCGAAGGGCCGGGGTCAGGGGAAGCCGGTCCTCATCGACCTCCACCCGGACCCGGCTCGCTTCCGCGAGCAGGCGGGACGCCTCCGCGAGGCCGTCGGATGTGTCGAGCATCGCATGGGCCCACCGGACGAGCGTGGCCCCTTCGACGACACGGGGGCGCACGTCGAGCATCCCGGAAAGGGCGCGCGAGTCGGGACGTTTCGTGCGTCCCAGTCGGGCCGCGGCGACTCCGCCTCGTCCCACCGAACCGGTCGTCGCGACGAGGTCCCCCGGTCGAGCCCCCGACCGTGGAGCGAGTGAGCCTTCCCGGGCCCAGCCGACCACGCTGCTGACCACGGTCCGGACCGGTCCGGGTTTCGTGTCCCCTCCGACGAGACGCATCCCGAACCGCTCGGCCGTCCGCTCCGCGCCTCGGATGACCTCCTCCGCCCAGGTCTGCGGGGTTCCGACCGGAACGACGATCGCGAGGAGGAGGGCGGCCGGTTCCGCTCCCTTGGCGGCGAGGTCCGAAAGGCTGACCCCCGCGGCAGCCGCCCCGACCCGACGAGGCGGGGCCCGGGGCCGGAAGTGGGTCCCTTCCACGAGCGAATCAATCGATAGGACCGCGACCTTGCCGGGAGGGACCCGGATGGCCGCCGCGTCGTCCCCGAGGGGCAGAAGACCCGTGCGACCCGCCGGGAGCTCCCTCGCGAGCCAGTCGTGGAACCGCCGTTCGTCAATCGCCTTCGACTGCGAGGCGGGACGTCGTGTCATCGAGCGCTACTTGTACGGCAGGAACTCCTTCCCAAGGAGCTCTCGTCCGAGAATGATCCGCATGATGTTGAGCCCACCCTCGGCCCCGACCATGTACGACATGATGCCCCGAAGCCCGCGCTCGAGGCCGACGTCCTTGGTGTAGCCGGACGCGCCGTGCCACATCATTACCCGCTTGACACACTCGAAGGCGATCTGCGGGGCGGCGAGCTTCACCGACGCGACCACGCGGTCGACCTCGGCGCGGTGGGTCGTGTCCCCCTTGAGGGTGTAGGTGTCGACCAACCAGGCGGCCCGCCGGACCTGCCACTTGACCGCTTCGAGCTGGGCCCACAGGTCCGCGAGCTCGAACTGGATCCCTTCGAACTTGCCGAGGGGCTGGCCGAAGACCGACCGCTCCCGAATATACGTCATCCCGGTCTCGAGCGCCCGCTCGGCCGCACCGATGCACGCCGCCGCGACGTACGTCCGGGCGACCGTAAATCCTCCCATGGCGAGACCGAATCCCTTGCCCTGGGTTCCGAGGAGGTAGCGCGCCGGGACCCGGGCATCCTGGTAGGTCAGACCTCCGGTCGAGATGCCCATGCGGCCCATGTTGTGGAACCGTTGGGTCGAGATTCCCGGTGTGTTGGTCGGGACGTAGAGGAAGTCGAATCCGCCCGCAGGATCCTTCGCGAGCGTGAGGTGACCGCCGCCGAACTCCTTCGCCTCCTCCGTGCCGGAGATGAACGACTTCTCCCCGTGCAGCACGAACGAGTCACCGTCCCGGCGGGCCGTTGTGTGCATGCCGGCGAGGTCGCTTCCCCCGGTCGGCTCCGTGCTGGCGATCCCCAAGAACGCCTTTCCGGCGCAGACAGGCGGCAGTACCTCGCGTTTTGCCTCCTCCGTTCCGTGAAGGGAGAAGGCCGTGGACCAGCCGGCCTCGAGGAGAAAGAAGACCGCGGTCGCCATGGAGGCATCTCCCCGTCCGATCTCCTCGGCCGCGAGCTCGGTGAGGACCGCGGAAGCGCCCATCCCGCCGTACTCCGCGGGCACCGGCATCGCGAGCAGGCCTAGGTCGGCCATCGCGGCGAGGACGTCCGCCGGGATCCGGCCCTCCGTGTCGATCTTCGTTTCGTTTGGGCGGAGGACCTTGTCACCGAAACGTCGAACCGCGGCCTGGAACGCCTGCTCCTCATCGGTCAGCTCGAAATTCATAGCAACCGTGTGCTGACGGACGCGCCGGGATTTAGCGTATCCGCGGGCGCGGCCCCTCGCGACAGTTCCTTTAACCTCGACCGCCCGGAGGAGTGGCGAGTGCGGGTCCGCGTGGGCATCAGCGGATTCGGGACGATCGGCAAGAGGGTCGCCGATGCCGTGGCGAAGCAGCCGGCCATGGAACTCGTGAGTGTCGCGAAGACGCGACCGAGTTACGGAGCCCGGCGGGCGATAGAGAAGGGATGCCCCCTCTACATCACCGGAGCCGATAACCTCCCGGAACTCCTTTAAGCCGCCCCCGCTGACCCGCGCTGAGGCCACCATGACGGTACGGGTCGGCATCAACGGATTCGGGCGCATTGGCCGGAACATCTTCCGCGCGGCGTTGGGCGACCCGGCGATCGAGGTGGTCGCGGTCAACGACATTACCGACGCAAGAACGCTCGCTCACTTACTGAAGTATGATTCGATTCTGGGCAATCTTCCGAACCAGATCACGCACACGGACGATACGATTTCTGTTGATGGCAAGAGCTTCAGGGTCTTCAAAGTCAAGGATCCGGCGGAGCTAGACTGGGCGTCGGTCGGGGCGTCCATCGTGGTGGAGTCCACCGGGCTGTTCACGAAGGGCTCTGAGGCGCGCAAGCACCTTCGGGGCCCCGTGAAGAAGGTCCTGATATCGGCGCCCGCAACGGATCCCGACACGACCCTTGTTCTCGGTGTGAACGACAGCACTTACGACCCGGCCAAGCATCACGTCGTTTCGAACGCGTCCTGCACGACGAATTGCCTCGCGCCGGTGGCCAAAGTGATTCTGGACGGCTTCGGGATCACCGCCGGGATGATGACCACAGTCCACTCCTACACGAACGATCAGAAGCTGCTCGACCTGCCGCACAAGGATCTGCGCCGCGCGCGCGCCGCAACGCTGTCCATGATCCCCACCACCACCGGCGCCGCCAAGGCACTCCACCTGGTCATTCCGGAACTGAAAGGCAAGCTCGACGGGTACTCCCTGCGAGTACCCACGCCGAACGTTAGCGTCGTGGATCTGACGGTCATCACGGGCCGGTCGGTCACTGTCGAAGAGGCCAATGCGGCGTTCAAGCGAGCGGCCGAGGGCCCCATGAAGGGGATTATGGGCTACACCGAGGAGGAGCTCGTTTCCGTGGACTTTCGGGGCGACTCGCGGTCCGCAATAGTCGACGCGTGCTCCACGCGGGTCGTGGGCTCGAACTGCCTCAAGGTCCTCGCGTGGTACGACAACGAGTGGGGCTACTCGTGTCGCTGCCGCGACCTGATCAAGCTTTTCGCCGCGCGGCTGTAGGTGAGGTCCTCCGATCCCGAGCTCTCGCTCGACCGCCGGGGCCTCTGTGTTCCCTCCCGCGTCTCTCGCTCTCTCCCGCGTCTCTCGCTCTCTCCACGAGGATCTCGGGAGAACCCGGGTGAGCCGAACAAAGCCCGACCGCGCTCTTGGGCTCACCCGACCCTAGGCGACATCCCGGGCCGGCCGGAGCCGGGTTATCTCCCCAGACACGATAGCGGGTCGTGCCGAGACGCGCGACGCGGGGTCTGCAACTCCGAGCGCGACCCGCAGCGGACGCGGCCGTGCGTCGCCGCCGGATCCGCGAGCGGTTCGATACGCTGGTAGACCGAGAGAGGCACCGGTACTCCGGTGAGGCCTGGCGCGTTCTCGTCCGAGAACTTCGCGAACGGTTCCTCGAACGCCATCTTCCGAAAGGCCGCGGTTGGGTACTGGAACTCGGGCCCGGACCGGGCCGCTTCACCCCCACCATCCTATCGTCGGGCGCCCGGGTGGTCGCGGTCGACCTGAGCCTTCCCATGCTCCGGGCGCTCCGCCGCCGGACGGCGGTCCAGGCCCGGTCCGGGCGGCTTCGCGGGGTCCGCGGCGCGGGAGAGCAGCTGCCGTTCGGTGAGGGAGTGTTCCGGAGCGCGGTGGTCTACGGAAACATCCTCGGATTCTCCGCCGGGGATGGGCCTCGGCTGCTCTCCGAGGTCGCACGCGTAGTGCAGCCCGGGGGAGTGCTGGTGATCGATGTCTCCTCCCCGGTCGCGGCGACGACCGAGTTCCTGTCGAGCGGAGCGCGGAGAAGGTTCCTCCTGCGGGTCCTCCGGGACCCGGAGTACTACTTCCTGGACTGGATCCTCCGGTCGACGGACCGGTCGCACCAGCCCTACGCCCCCGGGCGCATGTCCTTCTTCGAGTTCGACTTCTACACCGCCGCCGGGGCGGAAGCTGCCTTGAGCGCGGCGGGGTTCCGGACGACCGACCGGATGGCGCTCGGGTCCATCGGGGCCTTCCGAGACCGACTGACCACCATCGCGAGGCGGGACCGACGCGCCTGGCGGAACTTGGTCGAGCTCGAGGAGGGGGTCGGGCGGAGGCCCGGGGTCCTGGAGACGGGCCACGGGTTCGTGGTGGCGGCGGTCCGGGAACGCAATCGCCCTCGAACCCGCCGGCGAGGGTAACCCCAAGAATCTTATAGACCCCCCCGCTCGCGCGCGGCACATGTACTATCTCGACCATCGCCGGGATGTCGTCCGCATCCCGCCCCAGCGGCTGGGGCCTGACCTCGCGAACGTGCTGACCGAGCTCGCGCAGCAGCAGTTCGAGGGAAAGCTCGTGGACGGCCAGAGCGTCGCGGTGACGATTCGGGACGTGACCCCCGTCGGCGAGGGGCACATCATCCACGGCGACGGCGGCGTCTATCAGGAGGTCGAGTACGAGGCGCTCCTCTTCCGGCCCGAGATCCAGGAGGTCGTGGAGGGGATGGTCGTCGAGATCCGGAAGTTCGGCGCCTTCGTGCGGTTCGGCCCGCTCGACGGGCTGCTCCATGTCTCCCAGATCATGGACGACCGCGTCAACATCGACGAGCACAACCAGCGGCTCGTCGGCGTCGAGTCGAAGAAGGACCTGAAGGTCGGTTACAAGGTCCGGGCCCGCGTCGTTTCGCTCTCCCTCTCCGAGATCTCCCCCCGAGACAGCCGCATCGGGCTCACGATGCGCCAGCCGGCGCTCGGGCGGCTCGAATGGATCCAAGAGGCTCACAAGAAGGCCGAGGGCGCGGCCAAGAAGGCCGGACCGGCCCCCGCCAAGAAGACGTCCGCCAAGGCCGCCCCGAAGCCCCCTGCCCCGGCGCGTTGAGGGGAACGATGATCAATCTGAAGGCGTGCAAGAGTTGCAGTTCGATCACCGACCAGGTGAAATGCCCCCGGTGCGGCGGCGAGGTCTCCCGCGAGTGGCAGGGGTACCTCATCGTCATCGACCCGGAGAAGTCGGAGATCGCTCGCAAGATGGGGATCCATGCCGCGGGCCGGTACGCGCTCCGCGTCAAGTGACGATCGGGCGTGGGCTGTCCCGGAGTCGCTGCGCGCGACCCTGGGGGTGCGCTACGGTCCCGTCTACTCGGGGCCGGAGGCCGACCGTCACCTGCTCGCTCTCGAAACGTTCGGTGCGTGCGGCGACCTCGTGACCGCGCGGGCGATCGAGCTCGACCACCCTCCGCTCATCGGCATCGTCGACTTCAAGACGCGGCGGAACGAGCCCGTCGACCCGAAGCTCTTCCAACCGCTCGCGCGCCGGCGCCTCCTTCGGGTCAAGAACCCGCCCGGATTGCTGACCGAACGCCTCCGGGAGGCCGTCCGGGAGCTGGCCGGCTCGGGGGGCGGCCTCATCGAGGTCGATGGCGAGGAGGACCTCGGGTCGCTCGCGCTCGTCGAATCGCTCCCCGCCGGGGCCACCGTTATATACGGAATCCCGGGTGCGGGGGTCTCTTTCGTCCGCGTCGACGCGGTGTCGAAGGAGCACGTGCGGCAACTCATCGCCCAAATGGAGCTTCGGAGAATCGACCGTGGAGATTAGGATCCTCGAGGACCGGGCGAACCCGCTGATGAAGCGCCACGAGCTTCGGTTCGAGGTCGCGCACGCGACGGCCGCGACACCGAGCCGGGACGCCGTTCGAGGGGAGCTCTCGAAGCTCGTGAACGCCCCCAAGGATCGGGTCATCATCGAGCGGATGAACGCCCGCTACGGCACGGCGGTCACGCGCGGCGATGCGGTCGTGTACGAATCCGCGGACGCCGCGAAGGCGATCGTTCGAGGGCACATCCTGATCCGCAACGGCCTCAAGGAGAAACCGGCCAAGGCCGCGCCTCCCGCCGCCGCCGAACCGACGCCTCCCGCCGCTCCTGCGGCCGCCGAGCCGGCCGCCCCCGCGCCCGCCCCCGAGAAGAAGGAGTGAGCTCCCGTGCCGAAGGCGCGCGTCGGCCTCTACGAGGTCAAGGGAGACACGCTCGCCCGGACGCACAAGTCCTGCCCGAAGTGCGGTCCCGGTACCTTCCTCGCCGACCACAAGGACCGTCGCTCGTGCGGGAAGTGCGGCTACTCGGAATCGAAGGCCCCGCCACCGGCCGCCCGAGTGAAGGCCGGCAAGGGTTAGCGCTCCCGCGGTGGGCCTATCCAATCCACGCCGCGAGCGCCGCGGTACGGGACCCCGTCACGCGGGACGAGATCACGACTACGTGCGGAGGATCAGGACCTCTCCCGGCTTGGCGGGGGGGTGCTCCTTACCGTGGCTCGTCGCGTCGTTCCGGGGGCTCCAGCCGTGCCACCGCCGCAGCATCTTCACGTGGACCGGCAACCGCGCTCCCCGGAAGTGGTGACGGTAGAAGTCCATCGTGATGACGTGCTCCTCGAAGACCACGTGCTCGTTGTACCCGCCGACCGCCTCGAACGCCTTCCGGCGAACGGCCGCGAACCCGGACATGAACAGTTTGTAGCGGAACACCGCGATCAGCACGTCGAGCAACGTGCTCTCGGCGCGCATCATGAACCGGTTCACCACCGGCGCCGGCCAGTAGAGTTCGGCGATCGCGAAGTCCCAGTCCCATTTCACCCATTCGTCCCAATCCCAATCAGCGACCAGTTGCACGTCATCGTCCACGAACACGAGCACGTCGCCGGAGGCCGCGGCCGCCCCGATGTTACGGGCATGGGCCGCGCCGCCCGGGGCCGTGACGACGATGAACTCAGAATCCTTGGGGAGCATCCCACGGATCCGTTGGATGGTGTCAGGATCGGCGCGTCGCATCGGCGTGATGAACGAGATCACAAGCTCACCTGCCGGTCCTCAACACTCGGAGAACGGTCGTAGAACGATCCGGATCGAACGCCGCCTCTGCCCGGGCCCCCGAGACCCCTCCCTCTCCCCCATCATGAATACTTTGCGCGCCACCGGCGGATGGGCCGGTAGGTCTTCGCGAGGTCTCGCAGAGCGGGCTTCCGTCGTGTCTCGGCTCGCCGTGGGACCGTCCGGACGGCACGCTCGGGTCTTCGCTCGCGCCCGTGAGGGGGACAGCCCGTCGGCGATCGACGGTCGCGTCCTCGAGGTCCCCGCGCGCCGTTACGCCACCGAGTGCCCGCGCCGATCGTCGAGCTCCCGACCCTAGAGTGGGACGAATCCGTCCTGTGCGAAACCCATCCAAGAACTGACCGTCGTCCGCTGCCAGAGGAGGCGGAGGAGGGTGGAGGTCTTTAAATAGGTATTTAAAGGCTATATAAGCATCCGTGACGCGAATCCGAATCGAGAACGTGGTGGCCTCTACCAGCCTGGGCGACGAACTAGACCTGCACTCGGTCGCTGTCGCCCTCAATGGCGCGGAGTACGAGCCCGAACAGTTCCCCGGGGTAATCTACCGGCTCAAGGAGCCCAGGACCGCTGTCCTCCTGTTCCGCTCGGGGAAGGTCGTCTGCACCGGCGGGAAGAGCAAGAGGCAGGTGGACGAGTCGATCCGGGTCGTCTCGGAGATGATCCGCAAGGGAGGTCAGAAGGTCCTCCTCCACCCGAAGATCCAGGTTCAGAACATCGTCGCGACCTCGGACCTGGAGAGCGAGATCAACCTGACCACGGTCGCGGTCACGCTCGGCCTCGACCGCGTGGAATACGAACCGGAGCAGTTCCCCGGACTCGTCTGCCGCCTGACCGAACCGCGCGTGGTCGTCCTCCTCTTCGGCAGCGGCAAGTTGGTCTGCACCGGCGCTCGTCGACCCTCCGACGTCAGTCTCGCCGTCGAGAAGATCGCGGAGGAGCTCGAGGATTCGGGTCTCCTGCGCCGGGGGCGCAGCCGTGCGCATGCGGAGTCGGACAGGGTCCATCGGGGGTTCCAGCCGTCAGCTCCGGTTCGGGCGGCACCCCTATCGAACCTCACCACGCCGTCCGAAAGCGGCGCAACAGCACTCGCCGGGTGACCGACCCGCGGTCCCCCCTGACCGCATCGCAGCCTCGGTCGGTCCATGACCCCGGGACCCTTTCTGAGAGCCCCGCGGACCCCGTCGGCAAAAGCCCTCCTCGGGGGCATGCGGCGAGCCGCGGCTTCGCTCCGAGCAAGCACCTAAATACGGTCCCGCGTCGAATGCGACGCGCGGGCTCGTAGTATAGCTTGGACATCACGGAGGCCTCCGGAGCCTCAAACCCGGGTTCGAATCCCGGCGGGCCCGTAACTCCCGTCCTCGAGGCGTCGAGCGCCCTCGCGGGTTTCGCTAACAACGTTCAAGTAAGCGTGCTCGGGTCCGGGGTCGGTCCATGCCCGTGGAGAAGGAAGGGGTCCGCGCCCTCGAGCCGGAGATCCCCGAGGGAGAGGAGCCGGTCCACCTGGTCGAGCGCATCGAAGAGGAGCTCGACCTCCTCGCGCGCAACGTCGACATCTTGGAGAAGCTCGCGAAGAGTCCGCCGATCGGGATCATCCGCCTGAGCGAGGCGCTCCAGCTGCCCATCCACAAGACCCGGTACTCGCTCCACCTGCTCGAGCGCGAGGGCGTCATCCAGCCCTCCGCGGACGGTGCCGTGATCACCGACAAATCGAAGGAGTTCTGGGCGGACCTCAACCGGTCGCTCGAACGGATGACCGCGATCATCCAGCACCTCAAGAGCCGAGCCGTCGAGCACGAGAACCGGCCGCCTTCGAGCCGGAAAGGCTATTAGCGCGATGCCGGCTCGGCACCCCCGGTGCCGCCGTAGCTCAGCGGCAGAGCGATCGGCTGTTAACCGAAAGGTCAGCGGTTCGAAAGGGCAGCGGTGTTCCGCCGTCGCCCCCAAACTCCGCTCGGCGGCGCCTCCCCTTCCTCGCCGGTGGGCCCGTAGCTTAGTCCGGCTCAGAGCGACCGGCTCATAACCGGTCGGTCGACGGTTCAAATCCGTCCGGGCCCATACGGCCTCGCGAGGGCCTTCCGTGCGACCGTGAACCGGTCTCTACCGACGGCCCGCCGTGAAGGCTATTACGCACGCGACGGCAGCGGGTCGACGGATGGCGACATCGCGACTCCCTCGGCGTGCTCGAGTGACGTATCGAAAGGTGACGATCACCGACCTACCCCTCCTCGTCGACCACCGACACCGGATGTGGTCGGACATCGCCACCCGCTCGGAGAAAGAGATCACCGAGCACGACGCCCGGTTCCGTCGATGGGCCCGGTCGCTCCTAGCATCCGGCAAGCTCATCGGCTGGGTGGCCGAGTCCCCAACCGGTTCCGCGATCGGAAGCGGGTGTGTGTGGTTCCACCCGGATCAACCTCGTCCCGGCATTCCCTCGTTGGTCAGCCCGTACATCCTGTCCATGTACACTGAGCCTGCCTGGCGAGGGCGGGGGATCGCGACCCGGATTGTCCGCGAGCTCGTCCGGGATTGCCGGCGAGCCGGGTACCCCAACGTGGAGCTCCACGGCTCACGGTTCGGTCGGAGGATCTACGGTCGTCTTGGGTTCGAGCGGACGTGGGAAATGCGCTACTGGATCGACCGACGCGTTCCTCGACAGCAGGCTCTCGCCTTGGCG
>Ga0074045_10005937_pt1 | contig 10571 bp, 11 predicted proteins | sample BogForMeECP23OM2_FD_94442 | JGI IMG/M metagenome (GOLD analysis project Ga0074045, IMG submission 94442) | Bog forest soil microbial communities from Calvert Island, British Columbia, Canada - Bog Forest MetaG ECP23OM2 | ecosystem: Environmental > Terrestrial > Soil > Wetlands ... | reverse complement strand
TCCTCGCGCTCGGACTGGCGGCCGGCTTCACGCCGGAGCAGCTCGTCGCCTTATATCTGGACAATGCCTCCCGCATCTTCAACGGCAACCTCGCGGCGCCGATCGAAGAGCTGGTAAGGGCCAAATATGGACACGACGGGTTGATGGCGGTGCTGACCGAAAAGTTTGGGAACAAGAAGCTTCGCGACCTCGCCCACCCTGTGTTAGTGACCACCTATAGCTGCAAATTGCGGGAGCCGATCGATCTGACCCAATGGCACGATCCTGACTTGCCGGTCGTCGACGCGGCGCTGATGACCTCCGCCGCGCCCGTCTATTTTCCGCCCTTCGGCCAGGATTTCATTGACGGCGGGATGACGGCGAATAATCCCAGTGACGCAGCCGTAGCGTGGGCGGTAAACCGCGGCGCCAAGGACGTCAAGGAGGTGAAGGTGCTCAGCATCGGCACTGGGAACGCCAACCGTCCACCCCTGACGCCGGGTAATTGGGGGGCTATCGACTGGTTGAAGAACGGGCTGATCGATCTGGCCTTCGAGGGGCCGAGCGAGCGCGCCACGTTGAACTCGCAGCGGTTGCTGGGTGAACGCTTCTGCCGCCTCGACGGCTCAGTTGACTGTGCGTTGGACGAAACGCAAAACCTTCAAGCGAAGCTGCTCCAGCCGGCGGACCGACTGAGCCTGACGGCAGCGTTGGACTTTGTCCGCGGCGCCGACTTTTGAACTTGAGCAACCGGGCTCCAGCGGTCGCTCAGCCGAGATAGTCGTCGACCACGATCGCGGCGATCGCCAGATCCTGGATCTGATTGTTGCGCATGATTTTGAGCTGGATACGCTCGCCCGGCCGATGGCGGTTGATCGCTTCGTACAGGGCCTTGCGCTCGTGAATCTCGAGCCCGTCGGCGCTCAGCACGAGGTCGCCTTGCCGGATCCCGGCCTTTTCGCCGGGGCTGCCCGGCATCACGCCCGCAATCACGACGTGATCACGCAGCGTGTAGGACAGCAGCCCGAGCCATAGGCGCGGCGGCGTGCTGACGCGATGGCCGTGGCGGACCAGTTCGTCGCGGCCCGAAAGAAAACATTCGCCGGGAATGCCCAGGACCGGGCGGACCAGTTCGCCAAAATTCAAGTAGGAGACTGCCAGCAACTGGCCCTTGGAATTGACGATCGGCCCGCCGCTCAGACCGATGTTCAAGGCCGAAGCGGTCACACACACGCAGCGTTCAAGGACGAACTCCCAGGCCGCGTCGAACGGGCCGAGATAGGTGATGATCCCGGTGTCGGCACAGCGCTTCTCCGCGCCCAGGCTCGAGATCATGAAAATGTCCTGGCCGAGGGAAGCGGTCTGCGAGGAGACCACGTCGAGATGGGGCAGCCGCGAACCGTCGATTTTGACCAGGCCGAGGCTGGTTGTGAAGTCGCGCGCGATAACGCGGCCGGGGACCTGCTCGCCGCCCACGAACGTTACGATCACGTCCTGGGCGCCCATGATCATATAGTTGACTGTGACAATCAGCCCGTCCGCGCTGACCAACGCCCCCGTCCCGCGCCGATCGGTACCCAGCCCAATCGCGACCGACGGATGGGTCGGCGGCACTTGGACATGGATCCCCACGGTTGCGCGCGAGACGTGCTCGAGCAAGCGTAGCGAGGCGTTCAAATTGGTACTCCGCGCGGCATCTTTCTCACAGTCAGAGCTTAATCATTCCGGCCCCCGCGTCAAAGCGCGCGAGCGCTTGTGCGCGGCTGAAATATTCATCAACGATCATCAGTGGCGAGCGCCCGGCGCTTGACTTTTTCCATATCGACCACGTACGCAAGGAAGAGTTATTACTGAAACGCCCCGGCACGGGCCGGCTACGGCTACGGAGTTCAAGCAGATGGCAAATCTTCGCGTAATTTCGGCGGATTCGCATATGACGGAGCCGGGGGACCTCTGGGTCGAACGGCTCGATAAGAAGTATCGCGATAACGCTCCGCGCGTGGTGAAGAGTGACAAACCGGGCGGTGCCCCATACATCTTTATTGGTCCCGGAATTCATCCGCTGGCCGTCGCCGGCGTCTTTGCCGCGGGCCGCAGCGGCAACGAACTGCGCGAACACCTGAAGCACGGCTACGAGGCGGCGCGTCCCAGCGGGTGGGATCCCGTGGAACGGCTGAAAGATCAGGACCTCGATGGGGTCGTCGCGGAAGTGCTCTACTCGAGTCTGGGGATCGTACTGTTCAATCTGCCCGACCTCGAGCTGCAACGCGCCTGCCTCCGCGTCTACAACGACTGGCTCGCCGAGTTCTGCGCCCACGATCCGCGGCGCCTGATCGGTATCGGCCTCTATGCGCTCAATGCGCTGCCGGACGTCAGTGAGATCGAGCGCTGCGCGAAAAAAGGGCTGAAAGGAATTCTCATCCTCGCGACCGATACCAACGATCTGCCCTACAGCGACGAGCGCTTCGACCCCTTGTGGCGCGTCTGTTCCGAAACCGGGATGCCGATCTCCTTGCACAAGCCGCTGGTCTCCGGCATGCCGCTTACGCCGGCGATGCCGACCATGGCGGATCTGCAGATTCACGTGGTCCACGTCGTCGAAGGATGCATCACGCGGCTAGTCTACGGCGGGGTCTTCGAGCGGTTTCCGCAGCTGAAAATTGTTTCCGCGGAGAATGACGTCGGCTGGATTCCCAACTGGGTGCATCGGCTCGACCACGTGCATTCGAAGATGTCTTTCTCGCGCCAGCTTGCGCAAAAGCCCAGCGATTATGTCCGGCGCAACGTTTGGGCGACCTTTCAGGATGATCCGCTGGGGCCCGCGACCTGGAAGTTTTTCGGTGAAAGCAACTATATGTGGGCGTCGGACTTCCCGCATGCGGATTCGACTTTTCCCCACTCGTTCAAGGTGATCGACGAAAACTTCGCCGGCGTGCCCGCCGAAGTCACGCGCCGTATCGTCTTCGCGAATGCCAATCGTCTGTATGACATGGGCCTTGCTTGAGCACCGGGCTCATCCACTGACGGAGGATCGGCGTATGCCCAGCACGAAGATCAACGGAATCGATCTCTACTACGAAGTTCACGGCACGGGACCGGCGCTGCTCTTCGCGCACGGTGGTGGCGGTAATCACCTGAGCTGGTGGCAGCAGGTGCCCGAGCTTTCCCGCGATTTTCGCTGCGTCACCTTTGATCACCGGGGTTTCGGCGCGTCGCGCGACCATGCCGACGGGCCCGGGCCGCGCGCCTTTGTCGAAGACCTGCGTCAGCTGCTCGATCATCTGGGGATCGCGAAGGCCGCGCTGGTGGGACAATCGATGGGCGGATGGACGGTGCTCGGCTTTGCCGCGGCGTATCCGGATCGGGTCAGCGCGCTGGTGCTGTGCGATACCAGCGCCGGCCTGGACGATCCGGAGGTCGTCCGTGAGCAGGCGGCCGCGCTCCGCGACGCGCCGCGCGGCGGACTCGCGCAGGTGCTGACCCGCGCTTACGCGGCGGACTTCCCCGCCAAAGATCCGGTCCGCTGTTTCCTCTATCAGCAGATTTCAGGACTCAACCAGCATGTGCCCGCCAACCTGATTTCGACGTTGTTCGGCGTCAAGCATCGCGCCGACGCGCTAATCGAGCATCGCGTTCCCACGATGTTAATCGTTGGCGAGGAGGACGCGCTGGCGCCGCCGAAGGTCATGGAGCTGATGGCGCGCGACATCCCGCACGCGCGCTTCATCCAGGTTCCCGGCGCCGGCCATTCGGTCTATTTCGAACGGCCCGCGGAATTCAACCGGCTCCTGCTCGGCTTCTTGCGGGAAAATCGGATCGGAAGCTCCGCGTGAGTGATTTTTGTCATTCTGAACCCTTCGTCGCTACGCTCCTCGAGGGCGGGCTCCGTCTGCGCAGTGAAAGCCTGCCCTGAGTCCCTCGAAGGGAATCCCGGGATTCTTCGCTGCGCTCAGAATGACAAAAAGGGGGCCTATAGTTACCAGCAGTAGCAGTGCCATTTTTCAGCGAGGCTCTAAGCGGGCGCGCGCGGCTGGCAGCACAGCTTTTCGATAACTTCAAGAATAAGCGCGGTACCGTGCTGGAATGCGGCCCGCCCGATCGACTCGTTAGGCTGGTGGGCTTCGGCGTATTCGCCGGGACCACAAATCAGCGAGTCGATTCCGGCGAGCGCGAACCATCCACCGTCGGTGCAGAAGGGCGCGCCCGTCACCGCGCTTGTCTGGGTGGTTTGCAGCAGCGCGCGCTCGAGCGCGGTGCCACGCCGCGCCGCCATCGGGGGCATCACCCTGGCCGGCCCGACCTCGATCGTGGCGCGGCTATTGTGCGAGGCGTAGTCGTGCGTATCGATCGCCGCGCACCGCCGCGCGATCTCATCGCGCAAGGCGGTCGGCTCGGTGCCGGGCAACGAGCGATAACTAACTCGCAGCCGGCATTGCTCGGCGATCACGTTCTCCGCGATACCGCCGCTGATCGTGCCGATATTCATGACGTCGAAAGGCGAGCCGGGAAACATCGCGGCCAGCTCAGGGTTGGGCAGTTGGCGGCGCTCTTCCTGCAAGCGGCCGATCGTTTCGATCACTTTGCCCGCCACCGCGATAGCGTTGACGCCTTGATCGGGCGCGCCGCTATGGCCGCCCTTGCCGCGGACCATGATTTCCACTATTACGGCGCTCTTGTGCGCCGCGTGGATCGCCCAGGAGGTCGGCTCGCCGATCCAGGCCAACGACGGACAGGGCACGTCGCCCAGGAGATCCGGTAGTTCAGGCGCGACGCGCTGTGCGCCCAGCCCCCCGATCTCCTCACTGGCGGTAAAAATGAAGACCACCGGACGGCGCAGACGCTGCTGATCGATCATGCGCGCGGCGTCGACGCATTGTGCGAGAAAGCCCTTCATGTCGGTCGTACCGCGGCCGAATACGCGATCATCGGTAACTTCCATGCGCAGTGGTTCGCGTTCCCATCCAGGCTGACCGGCAAACGGCACGGTGTCGAGATGACCCGAGATGATCAGGCCGTCGGTGGTTGGCGGACCCGCCCACGCGACCAGATTGGCCTGCGCCGCGCGCGCAATCTCGCTTTTGTGCAGTACGGTCGTGAATCCGCGCTGGTCGATGTGATCGGCCAGATATTCCATCGCGGGGATATCGCTGTTGGTGCTGACCGTGTCGAAAGCGATCAGATGGTCGAGGACTTCGTACAAGTAGGTATTCATGGCGGGCTCTTGGTGACCACGATACCGCTGCCGCGCAGCATCGGCGAGCCGTCGATCGCGCAGGCGACCTCGGCGCCTTTGATCTGACGTTGCTCGGCGCGGCCCGTCACCTGACGCACCGCCTCGGCAATATGTCCCATGCCGTGCATCCGGCCCTCGCTCAGGCTGCCGCCAAAAGTATTAACCGGCAATTCACCTTCGAGCGCGATCCGGCCGTTCTGCACGAATGAACCACCTTCGCCGCGCGCGCAGAAGCCTGCCGCTTCGAGCCAGTAAAGCGTGGACGGATTGAAACCGTCGTAGAGTTGCGCGGCGTCCATTTCGCCCGGGCCGACGCCCGCGGAGGACCACAACTTACGTGCAAGCGAACCACCGCATTCCATGTAGTCGTCAAGCGCGTAGTGTAACAATGCGCGGCGCGGCGCGGTGTTCTGGCCATAGCCCGCGATAAAGGCCGGTGGATTCTTGAGGTCGCGCGCCCGTTCGGCGCTGGTCACGATTATTGCGACACAGCCGTCCACCGGCACGTCGCAGTCGTATAGGCAGAGCGGCTCGGCGATCCAGCGCGCGCCCAGATAGTCATCGTTCGACATCGGATCCTTGAAGAAGAAAGCGCGTGGATTCAGATTCGCGTTGCGGCGGCTGTTGAGCGCGAGCGCCGCGAGCGCGTCGCGCGTGGCGCCGTAGCGATGCATATAACGCTGCCAGGCGAGCGCGTGCCACTGCACGATCGAACTGCACCCATACGTGGCCAGATACTGGGCGTCGCCGGCCGCGCGCGGAGGGCCAGCGGGACGGCTGCCAGAGCTGCGCGCCACCGGACGATGGAGAGCGCGCCAGACCAGTACGGTGTTGCACGCGCCCGCGAGGATCGCGTTGACCGCCTCGATAATCGGGCTGGCGATCATGCCCGTCTCGATCTGCGCGTACCATTGAATATCGGATGCGGGCGCGAGATGGTTGACGATGTACATCACGCTGACCACGTCTTCGCCGTCGCGATTACCGGCGCCGGCAAAGGGCGATTCCGGATAGGTCGCGAGCCCGTCGATTTCGTCGGCACGCAGACCGGCGTCGGCGATCGCCGCGCGGCAGGCGTCCACCGCGAGTAATCCGAGCGGCTTCTCCGGCCGGCGCGTAATTGCAGAGTAGCCAATGCCGGCGATGGCGGTTTTTCCTCGGCCGAGCCACATACGGTTGGTAGTCACCCTCCGCCCGCGAGCCGGAACTGCGGCACGACCACACCGGCGGCCCGATCCTCGAACCACACCTCCACCGCGGCGCCGGCGCGGAGGCGGTCGCGTTCGCCGTTCGGGAGATTCGCGACCATCAGCAGGAGCGGCTGCTCGATCAGTTCAACGACGATGTTGATGAATGGCGCCTCACCCTCGAAACCGGCAACGTCCCGCTGATGCATGATGGTGAAGGTATAGACGTGGCCGCGGCCACTGACCGGTTCGAACTTCAGATCCTGGCCGAGGCAGGCGTCGCAGAACGGCCGCGGCGGATGGTTGTAGTAGTTGCAGGATTGGCAGCGCTGCACGACGAGTTGCCGCGCGCGCGCCGCCTCCCAGAAAGGCGCCGAGAGCGCATCCGGAATCGGTACCGGTCTTGTCACAGACTCGCTCACTGCCCTGATCCAAGCCTACTTTTTGAGACCGAGGTCACCGGAAATATCAAAGTGAATCTTGCGGACCTTGAAGCGCCACTTGCCGTCCTCCTTGACGATCTGATCCTCGTAGCGTCCCGCGAGTGACGCGATAATGCCGACGTCCGCCTCGCGCAGCACGACGATATAACTGTCGGCGTGCGCTTCGTTGCCATTGACGCGAATCATATGGTTCATCGTGCAATGCTTGCGGGCCGGGCCCTCGCCGGCGCGTGGCACATGCGCCGCGATGAAATCGTGAATCGCCTTGCGGCCCTGCAGTTTCCCCAGCGGACCCGACTCGAAGATGCCGTCGGTGGTGAAGAGCCCCGCGAATTTCTCAAACTCGCCGTTATCCACGTGGAAGCAGTAGGCGGACATCAAATCCCGGATGGCTTCTTTTTCCTCGAGTTCTGTAGTCATCGGCCAGGCCTCCATCGGTTGTATTTGAAAGTAACTACGGGCCTCACAAGGACGACCATCCGCTGTCGACCGGATAGATGGCGCCGGTGATGATGCGGGCTTCATCGGAAGCGAGGAACAGCGCCATGTTCGCGATATCGTTCGGCTCGCCCATCCCGAGCAGATGGCGATCCATCATGTTCGAAACCCGCGGATCGTCGGCGATAAACTTGCGCACCCGCTCGGTCAGGATCGCGCCGGGCGCGATCGCGTTGACGCGGATTTTATCCTTGGCGTAGGTCGCCGCCAGCGAGCGGGTGAGCGCCAGCACGCCCCCTTTCGCCGCGGTGTACGCGTCGCGTCCGGGGACCCCTGCGAGCGCCACGACCGAAGTCGTATTGATCACGGCGCCGCCGCCCGCCTTGATCAACTCGGGAATCCCGTATTTGCAGCCGAGGAAGGTGCCGAACAAATCAAGCTTGATTGTGCGCCAGAATTCCTCGATCGAGACCTTGGTGACGGGGCCGTCCTGCGCGGTCGAGCCGCCGGCGTCGTTATAGAGGATGTTGAGTTTGCCATAAGCGGCGACGGTTTCCGCGATCGCGCGCTCGACGCTCGGCGGTTCGGTGACGTCGGTGTGAACGAAGATGGCGTCGCCGCCGAGGTCGCGCACCATCGCGACCGTACGTTCGCCGCCCTCGCGCGAGATGTCGGCCACCACGACTTGCGCGCCTTCGCGCGCGAAGAGGACCGCGCCGGCGCGGCCAATTCCAGAACCGCTGCCGGTGATGAAAGCGACCTTGCCGTCAAGTCTGCCCATAGTGATGTACTCCGGGAACGTACTTATCGCTTGTAGCAAGATGCGGTGCGGAAGCTCAAACGCGCCAAATTGACAGCCTTGACATTGAATGGCACCGGCCTGACGCTAGCGGGAACTCTCACACAGGGGGGGCGAACAGTTATGAAAGCGGTTTCACATATCGCGTTGGGCGTGCGCGACATGGATCGTTCACTGCACTTCTATCGTGACTTGCTCGGGCTCAAGGTCTGCCTCGACACGATGGAAAACATCGGTGGCGCCAAAAAGCTCTTCACCAATCCGCAAAAGGGCAAGCGGCGCGCGGTCTATTTACGTTTCGAGGACGGGCCGCACGCCAGTTTCCTTGTGCTCTCGCAGAACCCTGGCGAGACGCCCGGCGAGGCGATCAAGCTCGATCAGGTGGGCGTGCATCATTTCGCCTTTTGGGTCGACGACCTGCGCGCGCGGATGGAAAAACTCGAAGCGGCGGGCGTCCCGATTCTGCTGCCGCCGACCGAGTCGGATACGGTCGCTTACGGCGAGCCGCCCGGCGGCAAAGTCCTGACCTGCCTGTTTCAGGATCCCGACGGTATCATTGTGCAGTTCGATCAGCGGCTGACCTGACGATATCTAGATCGCGGGCGGCGCGAGCGCACCCCGCGCCGCTTCGTAAGCGGCGGCGACCTGCAAGACCGTCGGCTCGTCGAAGGGCCGGCCGATAATCTGCATCGAGAGCGGCAAGCCGTCGGGCGCCAATCCGGTCGGTAGCGCCAGCGCTGGCTGGCCGGTGACGTTGAACGGCGCGGTGAAGCGCAGAATCGCCGCCACCATGTCGACCGGATCGCCATTCGGCATCAGCGCGTTGGCGCCGATATAAATCCGCGGGGCGGGGATCGCCGCCGTCGGCGCGACCAGTACGGAACATCGCTCGAGCGCGGACTGCGCCTGCGCGAGCATCACGGCACGCGCCCGCTGCGCACGGATATAGTGCACCGCCGGCATCAGCATCCCGGCCTCCAGCGCGCGGCGGACGTCTCTGCCGTAGTCGTCGGCGCGCGTACGGATCCACGGCTGATGATATTCCGCCGCCTCGGCAAAGGTGATCGTCGTGACGACCGCGGGGACATGGTCGATAGCCGGAAGCGAAACTTCACTGAGGTCCGCGCCCAGTTCGCGCAGCTTCGCGAGTGCCGCGTCGAATGACGCCGCAACCGCGTCGCTGAGATCGGTCCGCAGTTCCCGGATGACGCCGACCCGCATCCCTTTGATTTCCCGTCCACACGCGGCCACATAGTCGGGCACCGGCTCGTGGCTCGAAGTCGCGTCGTCAGGATCGTGGCCGGCGATCACCTGCAGCATCAGCGCGGCGTCGATAACACTGCGCGTGATCGGACCCGCGTGATCGAGCGAGTCGGCCAGCGGCAGGACGCCGTAGCGGCTGACGCGGCTCCAGGTCTGCTTCATCCCGACGCAGCCGCAGAACGCGGCGGGAATCCGGATCGATCCGCCGGTATCCGTGCCGATCGTTGCCGCCGCCAGCCGCGCGACGATCGCCACAGCGGAACCGCCGCTCGAACCACCGGGAATCCGCTCGAGGTTGTAGGGATTGCGGCAGACGCCCCAATGGGGATTGCTGTTGGTGACGCCGGCGGCGAACTCGTGCAGGTTCAGCTTGCCGAGCAGAATCGCCCCGGCGGCGGCGAGCCGCGCCCATACCGTCGAATCGAAATCAGGTACGTGCTCCGCGAGAATCTTCGAGCCCCCGGTCGTGCGGATACCCTTGGTACTGCACAGATCCTTGAGCGCGATCGGTATACCGTGGAATGGTCCGCGCCAATTGCCGGCCAGGATTTCCCGTTCGGCACGTTGCGCGGCGGCCCGCGCGTCATCAGCCGTGACGGTGATATAGCAACGGAGCTTCGCGTCGAGCCGCTCGGTCCGTTCGAGATACGCCGCGGTCAACTCGACCGGCGAGATCTCCTTGTGGCGAAGTTTGCCGGCCAGCGTGGCGACGTCGAACGCGAGAAGTTCAGCTTGATTAGTCATTGCGATGCCCGCTGGCGGAGGCGACGGGCTTCGGCCTCGAGCGTGGGATAGCCGAACGGCGGCTGCGATCCGCCCGCAACCTCAAGCTGGCGGAGACCGTTGGTCATCGCACCCAAAATCCGCGCGACCGAGGCCGCCGCGTCGTCGGTGAGTTCGTACTCGAAGACCTCGCGCGCCAATGCTTTCACGCTCTCCGGGTTGATTCGCATCGTCGGCTCCTTCCGCTTATTGGTTCAGCTTCGCGAAAGCCTTGAGGATGCGGCGCACGCCGGGCGTGTACTCCTCGTTCACCGGGTTGGGCGCCAGCACCGGGACCTCGCAGCCCTGTTTGCGATACTCTTGCAAACGCTCGATACAGCGGGACGCCGGGCCGACCAGCGCTACAGCGTCGCTTAACTGATCGGTCACGGCCTCGGCCATCGCCTTGGCGTCGCGCCGTTTCGCGGCCTCCATGATTTGCGCGGCGGGCGCGGCGAAACCGCTCT
>Ga0074045_10005934_pt1 | contig 10575 bp, 10 predicted proteins | sample BogForMeECP23OM2_FD_94442 | JGI IMG/M metagenome (GOLD analysis project Ga0074045, IMG submission 94442) | Bog forest soil microbial communities from Calvert Island, British Columbia, Canada - Bog Forest MetaG ECP23OM2 | ecosystem: Environmental > Terrestrial > Soil > Wetlands ... | reverse complement strand
GGGCGGCTCGACTTGCGGCCGCCTGCGACCTACGTCGACCTGCCACCACCTCCCTGGCGGCCGCAAGTCGAGCCGCCACCCTATCTCACAATCCTGACGTGCGCCCCCCTTGAGTTGCACCGCGACGCGCGGACTGCCCTAATCGACCGGTCAGAGAATCTGGGCGATCTTGGCGAAAAGTGCTGTCCTATAGCGAAGTTCGCGGTCGCCTTTTGTAACTTTCCCAAGAAAACATGGTTGCGGGATTACGCAAATCTCTTGACGTGCACAGGAGCAGGGGCGGGTCACCGGACGTAGAAAAGGCCAAAGGCTCCGTCCCCACTTACTTCGCGACAATAAACGAAGATTGTCCCGATCCGACGCTACTGTCGGCCGAATTCCGTGCGGACCAGAAAACAGACGGGATGTTGTGCTCGTGCCGGAACTGGCCACGGCGGCCGCGATTGGCAAGCGGGCGCCCACCGTTGTGGGCGGCAAGGTGATTGTCCTTGGCCCGCAAGACCATCCAGCGTCACTTCCTTCCGGCGCTGGACATGCCCGTGGCCCAGGTCGATACTCCGGCCGGTGCGAATCGCGTTCGTCTCCGATCTCGAAACCACGCTTGGCGCGTCCATAGCAGCGTCCCGACTGGCGTGCGCTCTCGCCGCCGAGGGGCACCGTGTTCGAAGATTCCACCTGCAGCGGCAAAAGACCTTCTACGGCCACGCACGCGATTGGGACGCCCAATATGTGGGCCTGTCGGCGCTGGGGGCGTCAGCCTGGTATCGAACCAAACGCATCGCTCCGGCCCGAAGGCTGTCATCGTACGTCGCCGGTGCCCATCTTGCGTCTGCTCTGGCTGAGCACCCGTGCGATGTGTTGCACGTTCACGCCCTGCACACCTCGCCGCTCGACCACAGGGCGCTCGGTCGACTCGATCCTCGCCTGCCTGTGGTGTGGACCTTTCACGACTACTGGGGCTTCGCCGCCGAAGCCTATTTAGTGCCCGGCCAGGGGGGCCGGTCTGAGAGGATCTGGCCTGACGGCCGCGATCGCGAGGCGGCACTGAGGGTTCGGCGTGAGTACTTCGACTCGCGGCAAAGGCTGGCTTTGATTTCCCCGAGCCGCATGGTGGCGCGCCTGGCAGAGGAGTATCTCGGCCGCCCGGTCGAGGTGGTTCCGCACGGCCTCGACCTTTCGGTTTTTGCCCCGGTGGATCAATCTGTAGCTCGAGCCGTATTCAGGATTCCCGAGGGTGCCGTCTGCTTCGCGATGGTGGCCGACAGCTTTCGCAACCAGTACAAAGGCTGGCCTGTGCTGGAAAAGGCGCTGGCCAGGACCGAGCGATCCTTTGTCCTGCTGATCGCCGGCGAGGAGGACGAAGCCGCGGAATTCGCGCTAGGTTCTGGGCGAGTCCGTGTGCTGGGACGTATCGCCCAGCCGCAACTTCTGTGCGCGCTGCTCTCAGCCGCGGACGCGCTGGTCATGCCGTCGTTGGCGGAGTCCTTCGGCCAGGCCGCACTCGAAGCACTCGCCTGTGGGACGCCGGTGGTCTGTTCGAATGCGGGCGGGCTTCCCGAGATCGTTCGCCACGGCGAGACCGGTGTGGTCGTCCCAGCCGGCGATTCGGATTCACTACGCGCCGCGCTCGATAGCGTGGCAGAGGACCGCGCCAGGTGGGCGATGATGCGTCCCAACTGTCGGGCCTACGCGGAACGCGAGGGCGGCGCGCACCTGTGGGCTCAACGCCACCTGAGAATCTACCAGAGCCTTCTGGCTAGCACCCCAATGGCTGCCCGAGGCTGATCCTGAAGGAGGAGATCGCAAGTGAACATCCTCACTCACGCGCATCCGCGATGGCATACTGACCGTTCAGAAGTGGCGCCGCGACCGAGTTCCCGGCGCTCTTGGTGACTTTTATCGGGCGGGTGAGACTGAACTCCTGTACCGAGGGCTCCCGGTGTCGAGCGGCTCGCTAGTCATCGACGCTGGCGGCTATCGCGGTTCGTGGACTGCAGAGATGCTTGTGCGCTACGGCTGCGCGGTAAGGGTGTTCGAGCCGATGCCGGAATTCGCCACCAACCTCCGAGAGCGGTTTGGCCAGAATGATCGAGTGATCGTGAGCGAAGAGGCGCTGGGCGGGCAAAACGGTGTGGAGGATTTCACCGTGGCGGGTGACGGTTCGGGTGCCAGCGTTCCGCATGCCGGCTGCCGCATTCGTGTCCGCAAGATGGATGTCGCCGACGTAGTGCGCGCTGGGCCAGCGCAGATCGGATGCATGAAGCTGAATATCGAGGGCGCGGAGTACGAAGTGCTCGACCGCCTAATTGAAACCGAGCTCCACGATAGAGTCGATTGCTTTCTCATCCAGTTCCACAACTTCGAGGTCATGGCGCGCGAGCATCGCGAGAGGATCCGTTCCGCTCTCGCCAGGACGCACAGGCTGGCCTGGGACTTTCCGCTGGTTTGGGAACGATGGGACATCAACTCGCAGGTGGGAAAGCCTGGGTGACCGTACGGGAGTTCGTGCGAGGGTACGGGGTCAGCGAGCAGAGCTACTATCTGTCCAACCAACGGGGCTCTGCGGTGAGGTGGCAGGATGGACTGACCAGGTTCTTCAGGTGGTGGTAGGCGAGCCGTCGGCCTGACAAGAAGAGCTCGTTGAGTTCCTCGGCCGAGCCGCCAGCGTGGGGGTAAACTGAATGGGGGTCGACTTGGTTGAGCGCCAGATTCACCACCCGGGCCTGCGGGTAGCAGACGACGCGATTTCCCGGGAGCGGTTGTGTGAGCATGATCGATTCCAGCCGAGTGACAAAGGGAATCTCAGGCAGCCCCGCGAAGTACCCGATGAACTGAGCGTGCCGATAGACAGAGCCGTCAAGAAACATCGAACCCGCCCAGTCGCCCTTCGCGTGACGTCTACGCGTCAGCCTTGCCAGCAAGCGCGCAGGCCGCGTTTTCGGAAACCTCCAGTCCCAGGTGAGGTCGGCATCGAGTCTCGGCGGCGGCGTATCCAGACTGAGCGGCTGGGCGTAGATCACGCCGGGATAAAGACGCAATGACAAGGATGCCACGTCGGGCCGCCGTCGCAGCACGGTGCACTCGCGATCGTCCGTCCCGAAAGGCCGAATGGCCACCATGTCGTCCAGGAGAAAGGCAAAGAACTCTCGCCGTTCGGCTTCGACCAATGCCTGGATCTGTGCCTTGATAGGTTGATTGGCGTTCTGCGGATGCAGGCTGACCTCGGGGAACAGCTCACGGACGCTATCGTAGCCACGCCGGAAGGCGTCGGTTTCTGCCACGAAGAGAACCGAAGCCGAAAGGTCTCGAAGCGTGCTCACCTGTTCGCGTAGGCTGCGCAGAAGCAACTCGAGCTGGCAGGCTCGATTCTTCGAAAAGATGACGATTCGCGTGGCTGCTCAGCCGACCTCGTGGCGCAAGTCCGGCTGCCCCCCTTCACACTTGATACCAAATCTTGCTGGTTGGTCGCAACGGTTTGTTTCAGACACACTTGCAAGCGTCGCAAAGAACAGCCTCCCACATCAGGCCGCGTTTGTCCAACTCCAGAACCATTTGGTGGACGGTCGGTGGCGTGACCTGGAAGTGGACCTGCACGTGGGAGCGCGGGCGCGGCGTTGCGGGCCAGAGGGTAGTCCAGCAGCAAACGCCGACCTGAAACCGCCAGAGGAGGTCATCCCAGTGATTTCAGTGACGAAAACACAACGCTTTTCAACATCCTGCTAGGGCGACGGCGGTGTCCAAGGGGCGCCGGAATGGATGCGAATGATGTCGTCCTGAACCGTGACCGCCCAATCAGTTCGGTGTTGCGCCACGATCGAACGGATCTCATCGATGCTCGGATAGTCGGGGAAATCGGCCGCTCCGAAGCATCGTGCGTCGTCGATGAGAACCACATGCTCCCATGGCGCCGTAAGGACGAGTTCAAGCTCGCTACGGATCGGGGTGTCCGTGTCCCCTCGTGCCGTGATTCCCGCGGAGTAGTGTGCGTCGAGCCAGAACAGGCACCGCCCGTTCGAAGCCGCCAGCACATCCTTCAGATGCTCGCCGCTGTCGCCCTGGAGAATGGTGACGTTCTTGGCGTTGGCGAAGCGATCGCGAGCGGTGCTCGCCAGCCCCTTGTCGAGCTCGATCGACCAGACTCGATCGAACCGCCCCCGTTGCGCCTCCACCATCTGCCCGAGATAGGTTCCCGTCTCGACCAGGGTGCGCATGCCGAAGCGTTCGCCGTAGGCCGCCACGACGGCCTGCTTCACCGACGGCGGTGGGGGAACCGGCCGCCCGGCCTCCTGCCACGCTGCGATCTCGTGGCGCTGCTCTTCAGCTGACGGCGTCGGTGGGACCAGTCGACCTGCACCTCGCCAGGCTGCGAACTCTCTGCCGTGTTGGAAACGCATCAGCACGGGGCGAACCAGAGTCCTGTATACGCCTCCTGCAAACCGATATGCCGGGGGGAATCTGCGGAGCATCTTCTTGATCTGATTCAGCATGGTTTCCTCAGCCATTCGGTTTGCCGTCAACGCCGGGAGCAGTATACGGGCGGAACGGGCGTCGATTCCGGGCCCCGCCTCGTCCGCGCTGTGCGTAAGCGGTTTGAACGTGGTTTTTCTGACCATAGGTCGAACAAGAGCGTATCTCTGCGTGCGTCACTGGGCGTCAAAATGTCTGATAACCGTCAACTAGTACCCCGTCGCAGTGAATCTGACGAGTTCATCTGGCCCCAGCTACCCAATCGCGTGGCCGGGGCTGGCTGAGCCGAGATCCCGACGCTGAAATGGCAACCATTCAAAATCATTGCGATGGGGTACTAGAGCACCGAACGGTTTGAACCCTCAATAATCCCGATGAGTCGCGCGATCGCTTCCCCATTTGTTTCCAGCGCAGACGTCTCGCCGACGCCTTTTCGTGAGAATACCGTCGCTGAAGTGGCTGAAATCATGTCGCTTTCAAACCGTTCGGTGCTCAAGGAACAGGCTTCGCATCGAGGATTCCCAGGTGCGCAAGCACGCAGCGATACCGGTGGATCCACTGGTGCTCGGCGAGACAACGGAGCCGGGCCTGTCGGGCTATCTCACGTGCCTCGTCGCGATTTTGCAGGTAGTGCCAGAGCAGCTCGATCAATTCGTCGGTGCCTCGGTAGCACTGGATCTCGCGCCCGATGGCGAAGTAGTTGCTGAGATCGGCGTTGTAGGCGGTCAGGTACAGCCCGCGCCCGGTCGACGGCACCTCGAAGTCGCGCCCCTTGAGATTGGTCATCCAGCGCGAGAAGTGCATGTCGCCCAAACCCAGATTGATGCGACAGCGGCTGAAGAACCGGCGCATGTCTTCGTCGCTGAGCATGCCCCCTGGCCAGTTGTTGCCGTGCACTTGCACCGAGATGCCGGCCTTGCGAAGGGCAGCCAGGATCTGCGGACGGTAGCCGAAGCGGTTTCCCACGAAGCCGACATCGACGTCCTGTTCGACATCGACCGGGGCGAACCAGTCCGAGTTGACCCCGGCGGGCAGAAACAGCGCCTGGCCACCCAGCGCCCAGTACCACGGCAGCACGGCGCTGGCCGAGGTCCAGCCCAGGTCATAGCTGGGCACGAAGTCTTTCATGGCGCTGGCCGGATCGCGCCGCTCGATGACGTCCCACCAGTTCTTGTCGTCGAGCGAGATGTTGACCGTGGGGATCCCGAACTCTTCCTGAATCCGACGCACAAGCTCGGCGGTCATGTCCCACCCCACCGCGTAGCTGAAGAACCAGTCCAGTGGTCGCTCGCGGTGCGCGCGGCGTATTTCTTCCAGAAGATCCTTGAACAGGCGCTGGCGCAGCTCGCGGTGGTTGGGGCCGGAGGTGCGCAGCGAGGCCAGCTCGATGCCGCGCGACTCGTAGTCGAATCGTGTGACTGGGCCCAGGTGGCGAAGGGCGGCCGCGATCTGGTTCTGATGGGACCAGTGCGATGGCACATAGGCGAAGGTGTGGATCTCGCCCTCGCGCCGCCGCACGGGCGTGTAGCCCCGGCCGGCGATCTTGGCGCGCGCCCGCGCGATGTGCGCCTCGGGCCGGTGAGCGTCGGGGGCGGATGCCACCAACTGTCGGTAAAGCTCGCGCCGTCGGCGATAGGTCAGCTCGAACCAGCGCTCCTGCACGCTGGTGTAGCAGCGATCACCGATGCTGGTCTTCAGCAGGGCGGTCTTTATCAGCGAGCGGAGCAATGCCTTCCTTTCGCAGAGAAGCTATCGCAGCCACCCATGTTCGTCCACAGAAGGGCCGAGATAATGGCGAGGCCGCAGAACCAGCGTGGCCTTTAGGCTCCAACACTGATTGACGCGCGCACTGCGTCCCTTGCGCCTGCGCCCGCCCAAGGTGCTACGGCCGGCACCTCCGAGGGATCGAGATTCATCACGTCGATCAAATGCTTCGCAGCCAATGCCGGATCAATCCATGGCCGATACGCGTTGGCCGCCAGTTTTGCAGACAGAAGCAAGCGCGGATCTGTAGAGAGATCATAGATGGACTGTGCAAGCTCTCCCACATCTCCGCTACGAAATACGAGGCCGCCACCGCTGAAGCTAACCAGGTCCGCAGCGCCCACGCGGTCGCTAACCACCACAGCGAGACCCGCCTGGATGCCTTCGTTCACCCTGATCCCCCAAGGTTCATTCCGGCCCGGCACAACCAACACATCGGCGTTTGCAACAAGCTCGTCTAGCCGTTCGTCAGAGACGATGCCATGGAACCTAACCGCAGCCCCGAGACCCAAATCGCTATGTAGCTGACGGAGACTGGCCATTTCCGATCCCTCACCAGTGATGTCACAATCGAGATGGATTCTGACCGCCGCAAGTCTCGCAACTGCCCTTAGCAGAAGATCGACCCCCTTGTGTGCGTGAAGGAATCCGATGCATACGAGGCGCATCGATCCATCCGTGCGCAACGCACAGGCCGAACGGCGCCCCCTATCTGCGGGGAAGTAGCCAAACGGAACGATTTTGCGATGTGGCCAGCCGATCTTCTCAAGAGGCGAGAACCTTCGCCCAGACAGGCAGAAGATTCGCTCGCTTGCAGCGACAATGGGCGCCACCCGACGGACAAGGATAGCACGCAGATATGCTTCCTTGAACTTGCGACGAATCCCCGTTTCCGCGTTCAGCGGCGCTTCGCTCAGGACAGCCATCCGATGTCCGCGAGCCATCGCCCGAAATGCCACGTGCCGTATGTATGGATCCCGCTGATAGCCAGTAATCAGGTTCAACGCGCCGGGGGCCTCGTCAAGGATCGCGTTGCTAGCCAGCTTCCAGTCGTGGTTCGTCTGCACTGTCACTCTTGCATCTCCGCCATCGTCCGGTGCCCAGCCAAGCTGCATCCGATCCATGGTCAACGGTCGTCGGACAACCAAGTGAACAGGGACGCCGGAACACCCAGCCAACTCACGGCACAGCGGCATCATGGACCGGCACGCACTGTTCAGCCATACCGTTATCGAACGCGCTTTGGGCATATGGACTCCAGGCGACGCCTCTCGGTGGGATGATAGCACTGTTGTCCAGCGTCGCCTGCCCGAGCGAAAGTCCACCCGCAGGCGGATGCGGACACAGGCTAGCCGCGTATCGGAAGATCCTGCCTGGTGAGACCACCGGATACATGACGCTCCCGATCGAGGGCCGCCATTTCCGCAAGAAACTCGCGCGCCCGTCCGGCAGCATCGTAGCCATCCCGGAGGCATCGGCTCCGGCCGCCCGCTGCAATGCGCGCTCGCTCCGCATCGTTCTTGGCGTACCAAACCGCCTTCTCGACGAGCTCTTGTGCGTCGGAGAAGCAGGCGACCTCCGCTCCCTCGTCAAACAGACTGAGTATCTCATCGGTCCGCGGCGCGAGCATCATGGTTCCGATGGCTGGAATCTCGAAGCACCTCCGCGTGTACTGATCTCGGTTTCGCGTCGAAAGGAAGACGACAGCGATCTTTGCGCCAGCAATGGCGCGGACGTAGCCTTCGCCGTAGAGCAAATTGATGGGCAGCATGCGCTCCCAGCGGCGGCCCGACGCATATGTATCCCAATCCGAGCCGAAGATGCGAACGTGAAGACCACTCGCCAGCAGCGCATCCATCAAGTCCAGCCGACGGTCAGGTTCACAGTGGCCGACAAAAACGACGTCACAGGAGAAACGCTCCAAGAGTTCGTGGTCCAGTTCAAGGGGTCTATGCAGAGGGCTGACGAAGAATGACCGCAACAGCCGGACGCGGCGCGCGCCCGCCCTTGAGTATTCGTCGATGTTGATCTTCCGGTAGGCGAAACAGATGTCGGCAAAAGGGATTCCCCTGCGAAAGTTCTGCCAGATCCTGAAGTCCCTATCGGGGCCGAACGGGTCGTCATTGTTGTAGAGCGCGATCCGCGCGTTGCAGGCACGACGGACCAGCCGAATTGTGGACGGAAACAGCCACGGCGCCCGCCAGGCGAGGACGTAGTCCGGCGCGAACTGCCGACATTTGGCCAGTAGCATCGCATTGGCCAGCACTACGCCGGGACCAATACAGTACTTCGTCTGGGCGCGCTGGAGGAGCTCGCCCGGTCCGAAGAGAGGACGGACTCGTAGCTCAACGACCTTGGCCCCGCATTGTCTCAAGCCATCGCAAAACGCCGGTTCATAGAAACTATGGGCGAAGTCCCCAGCAACCAGGACTGTCGGCGTCTTGTTGAGAATGAGTTGCGGGGAAGACATCGTGGCAGGGACGGAGTCAGACTAGCCACGATAGCGGTGCGAAGCCGAAGCGCAAGCCGTTATCATCTCCTCTTCCCCGGAGAGCAGGCCGAACGCGTGATAGATGGGCGCGGCGGCAAGGCCGGCGGCCACCACCATTCTCGTCGGCTCCGTCGCCACTCAGCAGACTTGTTTGCATTCGCTTCAAAAAATTCTCCAGATGCGTCCGAAAACACGCCGATGCCAGTTCCGAATCACCTGTCTTCACCGCGCTGACTGGTCCCGGGCAAGTAGAGGGCTACCTTTTCATCGTGCCAAGCCAAGAAGAAATTGCCGTAACGTGTTCCCTCAAGCTTGAGCGGAAGATCGGCAACCAAGGACACGATGGCGCAAGCTTTCGGTGTGGTGCGCGCATACGCCGCAGTCGGATTCTCGACAAGCTCGGACTGGAGGGTCACCTTCGCGCCCATGTCCCGCAACATGATGTGGAGCGGGTACGCAAAAACATCCTCGGCGCTTATGACTCCAACCCGGGTGCAGCCGGTGCTGCGAAGACGTCGGGTTAACTCCAGAGACGGACGATACTCGTCTGGACGATTGGCAAAGTACTGCTCGAGCCGGGGTTTCGACCAGATGTCAGACCCTCGAAGTTTCTGCGGAAGCAAGCTGGACGGAATGAGCGAGCGAGTCGAGTTTGCCAGCAGCCATGGGGCTGCGAGCAGCATAAGCAGAGCCAGCGCCACCTTGTCGAGCTTGGCAGGGACAATGTTTGCAAGCATTAGCGCAACCGGAACAGCCGCCAACACAAAGAAAGGCGTATGTAACCGGGTAACCCAAGGCTGCCACTTGAAGATAGCACCGAACAGAACGAAAGCCAGGCAGGCGAGGAGCAGGAACAAACGCTGGCCGCGCGTTCCGCGGCGGACGAGAAACGGCAAGGAAAGCAGGAGGAGCAACAGTTGCACCGTGTTGGCCGCCTTGTCCTCGTGGGTGGTGGCATAGGCCGGCGAGAACTCTGGGTACGCAGTCGTGCGCGGATCGTTCAGATCCAGGCCCACAAGCCGGTGGGCGATCTTGACCGCCGCGAGGACCCGGGCACGCGCACCGGCGGTGGGCGGGCCAACATGGGATGCGAAGTTCCGCACGAGGTTAGAGTAGGTTGGCGCCAGGCCAAGCTTGTCGTTTCCCACGATTGCAGCCAGCCAGCGGGGACCGACTGGGCTTCCATATGTTCCGGTGTTTCGCAGCCATTGCGGGGCGTTTATGGCCAACGCGATGACCACGATCAGACCCACGATCGCCAACGCCCGAGCCGGTCTGCGCAGCCCAGCCAAACGAGCTAGCGCCAGAACGCCGAATGGCAGTATGAAGACCGGCGCTGTCCCCTTGGTGGCTAAGGCCAGGCCCGCCGCCACGCCGAGTGCGAGAGCATTGCGCCAGGGGGTTGCGTTTATTCGAAGGCAGTGCAGTGCGGTGACTGCGACGAAGAAGGAACAAACAAGATCGTTCTGCGTCGAAGTGGCTTGCAGAATCACCTCCGGTGTGGTGACCACCAGCACTGATGCCAACTTCTGCGCCCGCGCCTGCCCGCCCAACTCTTGCACCAGTAAGGAGGCCGCCACTGCGCAGAGAACGAACGCGCCCCATTGCACGAGATTCGCAAACCGGTCTCCCCCAGAGAGGGCCTGCAGATTAGTTATGACAATCTCGGCGAATGGGCTAAGGGCGACCTGACGCTCTACATGGGTCGGGAAGTGGTCCAGCGACCGTCGCGCGAGCCACTCCACAACGCGCGCCATGTGATAGGTCATGGAATCGGCGTTGTTCGGCGGCGCGATCAGGGCAATGGTAAGCGTGATGCTGAGGGCGAAGGCCAAGCACACCGACGCCCCGTC
>Ga0074045_10005933_pt1 | contig 10576 bp, 10 predicted proteins | sample BogForMeECP23OM2_FD_94442 | JGI IMG/M metagenome (GOLD analysis project Ga0074045, IMG submission 94442) | Bog forest soil microbial communities from Calvert Island, British Columbia, Canada - Bog Forest MetaG ECP23OM2 | ecosystem: Environmental > Terrestrial > Soil > Wetlands ... | reverse complement strand
GGAGAGACATACTTCAGAAGATCACTATCCAGGAGGACCGGTTTGGCTTCGAACCTGAAATAGTCGCAAAATTAGCTCACATGCGTCTTCGCATTTACGAAGCCGGGATTTCCTACTACGGGCGAACGTATGAGGAAGGCAAAAAAATCGGCCCCGGGGACGCCTTGAGAGCGATCTACTGCATTATGCGGTATAACCTGCATCAAGCGCCGCTTCCGGTCCAGTTCATAGCGTATCTCTTCATAGGGGGTTTTTCAGCTCTTATCAACCTCGCTGTTTTCCTTGGGGCCTTCGCATCTGGATACTCCGCCGCCGTCTCTGCGCTGTCCGCTTTTTTCCTGGCGGCCGCCCTGAATTATGTGCTGTGTATCCTGCTGCTGTTCCGGCACAAGGCGAAATGGACCGCACCGAAGGAAATAGCGATTTATTTATTCGTGGTATGCGCGCTGGGAATCTTTGACGTTGAACTCACCAAATTTTTGCTGGGAGCCGGACTCGCTCCATGGATGGCAAAATCGACGGCAAGTCTGGTTGGACTGGTATTGAATTTTGCCGGGCGCCGCCTGCTTGTATTCCCGGAACCCGCAAGCGGACCGTGGCAACCGCAGCATGAGGAGAGCGGCAATCAAGAGGCGGTTCGGACCAAGGACATTGACAGGTGCATTTGATCGAGGTCCTTAAGGACTGGATCGAGGGCCGGTGACGAAAAATTCGCCCTGCTAATTTTCGAGAAACCATGAGCAGGGCTGTGAATTGTTGAACATGGTGTTAAAGGGGTGAACGGCAAAGGATCGGCGCGGGACTCCAGGTCTTCAAGCGAAAAGACCACGTCCGTAGTCTCCACCACCGGCTGCAAGCGGCAGGCGGGACCGAAACCGAGTACCGAGTACCAGTTCTGGTATCGGCAGCAGAAGGCCGGTGTTTTCTTTTCCATCCATGTCCCTGTCATGGCGCAGCGGAAGGCCACGGGAGAGGCCAGGGTGAGCACCATCCTGCATCCAGACACGAGCAGGCGGCTATCCTTCCCGAGCCTGGGGGACCCGCTACGACCGGAACTGAAGCACGAAGATTTCCAGGAGAAAACCGGTTTAAGTTTTCCGAGCATGAAACCGGATGGCAAAGCCGAGAAGCGCTTTCAGGCCGCACACAAAGCCTGGGAACTGGAACAGGGGCGAGAGAACGAGGTTATGGAAGAAAGAATTGCGCGCAAAGGGCTTGATGTAAACATGAGAGACGGGTAGGCGTACCGACCGCGAACCGCAGCCTGCCCTTATTTTTTCCGCTGGAAGACGGACGACCACAAAAAATGACACAGGCCTGGGGTAGGTCGTCGATTGCAGGGCATTCTGGAAGGGTCCTGTGTGCCGTTCCGAGTGCCGATAAGGGGGAAAAAACACAATAGCCCCCTCAGGCGGCCTCCCCCGTAAACCTGATCGGTCCACAAAAAATGACCGTCTGGCGCAAGAGCCGAAGACGGTCATCGTAAGGGCTATATCACAAAAGGTGGCGGACTGATGTGGCGCAAATTTAGAACTTGTAGTTCACACCGATCTGGAAGATGCTGGCCGTTGTCTGCCAGTCGTATCTAATCTGGTACTTAGGTGAATCCTCCGGGAACGGTATAGTCGGATTGGCAGTAACGGACTCGGATCCGAGGTTCATATACATAAACTCCGCCTTGATGGTCCAATTCTTATAAAGGGCATATTCGATGCCTCCGCCTAAGGCCCAGCCCACCGCTGTAGTGCTGAGGGATGCGGGGTACTGTTCAGTCCCCACATGCCCTGGTATAAAGTTAGTATTCGCCATGTAGGATACATTGCCGTAGGCAAGACCGCCCGTCGCATAGATGAGCACGGTGGGCTTCACGGTGTAGCCCAACCTCGGACGCAGTGTTCCGTACCAGTTGATATTCTCTTGCGCTGTAAGAACCCCCCCCGGAATGCCAGGGATGGGGGAGACGTTTTGGGACCCGCTGATTCCAGACCCCGAAAAGTCCGCCTCGATTCCAACTACAAAGGATCCCGTTTGATAGTTGTAGCCGACCTGCGCACCACCAACGAGCCCGCCCGTATTGAAAATCACTTGCGCCGGCGCCATGTCAAAGATAGCGGGGGTGGGCAGCGGCGAAACGTTCGTAACATCATCTCTGCCAAACCCGTAGCCGAAGTGGAGCCCGGCGTAAGGCCCGGTCCAATTAAAGGTCGGTGCACTCTCATCCGCCAGGGCGGTTTGACTGAAGACCAGCACGCAGGCCAGTGACAGCAGACACGTCAAACGCGATAATTTCATGGCTTTCCTCCTTTTTCCATTGAACGAAATTGAGCTCGAATCTGTTTGCGGATCGGATTCTTGCCCAAAAACTTCTGAAGCAGCCCCATAGCACGCAAAACTATAAGGTTTGCGAATCGACTATGCAAGCGATAAATCAATGAGGCCGGTTTTGCGATTTCGGTACACACCTACTTCCGCGCAGTTGACAGCTTCGTTTCGCTATTGGATCGACTACATCGTGCCGGGTACGGGAAAGGCGAAGCGTGAGCCGGTAGCGGGCGCCGATGATCCTAAAGCCTACTGGATTGAGGAAGCCAGGGCCGCCGAGGGCAAGCGAAAAGCTCAGAAAGTAGAGGCTCCGCGAGTCCTGCAGCGGGCGCCGGAAGAGAAAATGACATTCAAGGGGCTTGCAAAGTGGTATCTTGGTCAAGAAAAGGTCAAGGCGCTCCGCTATTTTCCGACTCTCACAATCAATCTTACCAGCTTTAATCAGGAGCTCGGTGATATCATTGTCGGGCAGATCAAATCCGTTGACCTTGAGAATTACCAGGCGAAGCGCAAGAGGGAAGGTACTCGGACGCTTATGTGGATCGGCAGATTGAGGCCGCACGCGCCATGATAAACAAGGCTTTCGATAACGACATGGTTACGGGCGAAACGGTGAAGGTCTTCAGGCGCGTCAAGAAGATGCTCAAGCGCAATGCAAACGCCAGTGACCGGATACTTACCCCGGAAGAATTCAAAACCCTTCTGGATAAATTACCCCGGCACACAAAGGCGATCCTCGCGGCCGAATTTTATACGGGCATGAGGCGCGGCGAGGTTCTTTCCCTTACCTGGGATAAGGTTGATATGGAAAGGCGCATGATCTGCCTGGAGGCCGCAGACACCAAAGATAAAGAGCCCCGGGTGATTCCGATCCTTCCCGAGCTGCATGAAATCCTCAAGGCAACTCCGCGAGCACTGCGTGACCCTCATGTTTTTCTGTATCGAGGCAAGCCGGTGGACTCGATCAAGACCGGGCTTATCAAAGCCTGTAAAGACGCGGGAATCACTTACGGCCGCTTTGCAAAAGATGGATTTGTCTTTCATGACCTTCGGCACAGCTTCAACACCTACATGCGGAAGGCCGGCGTTGCTCAGTCGGTGATTATGAAGATCACAGGCCACAGCACAGATCAAATGTTCAGACGTTACAACACGATTGACGCTGACGATGCGCACCAAGCCATTGACCAGTATGGGTCTTTTCTGAGAAATCTTGACCAAACCCTTGACCAAGAGGGCAAAACGGAATGAAAAAGCCGACCTGCACTTTCTGCAAATCGGCTACCCATCTTACTTTCCCGGAGGGTGAGTGACCGGACTTGAACCGGCAGCCTCTGGGGCCACAACCCAGTGCTCTAACCAATTGAGCTACACCCACCAGAAACATTGAATCTAGATAAATACCACCGGGACGGAAAGAAATCAAGCGTTCGAACACCTGATCGATGGGCCTTCATCTGAAGAAGCTCGCCTCCATTTGATCTATTGCTTCGGTTTGCACCTTGCTATAGACTGAAAGCCTCTGCGCATTTCAACTCAAGCACGAAGGGATATGTATGGAAGGAAAAGAAGACATTATGGCGGTAGCCAGGGCCTTTATGCGGAGCAGGATTATCCTGACCGCCGCTGAACTGGATCTTTTTACAATTATCCAGGACACCTTCACGAGCGCAGAAAAGATGGCCGAAAGATTAGGTCTCGACCGGAGAGCGCTCGAACGGGTCCTGGATTGCCTAGTGACATTCGGACTGCTCAATAAAGGCGGCGGGGCCTATTCGCTCACCGAGGAGGGCGCTTCATATTCATCGAAACACCCCGCGTCCGGGCTTCCAATGTTGCTGCACATGAGCCGTCTGTGGGTCAGTTGGAGCGATTTGACCGAAGTCGTCCAAAAAGGTCCCGGCTCTGAGGAAAAACCGCCAAGGCCGATGGACATGGACAGCAGGCGTGCTTTTATCGGGGCGATGCACGTTATCGGCAGAGTTCTGTCGGAGGAGATAGCCGGTTCTCTGGACTTGCGCGGCTACCGGAAGCTGCTGGATATTGGCGGAGGATCAGGTACTTACACTATCGCATTTCTAAGACACAACCCTCAGTTGAAGGCAATCCTGTTTGACTTGAAAGATGTAATTCCAATAGCGAGTGAGCGGCTTTCCTCGGAAGGTTTACTGGACCGCGTCGAACTGATCGCCGGGGACTTCTATTCCGATGATCTGCCCGGAGGATGCGATCTGGCCCTGCTTTCTGCGATAATTCACCAGAACAGCCGCCAGCAGAACCTGGAACTCTACAGGAAGGCTTATCGGTCCCTGAACCCCGGCGGCATGCTCCTGATTCGAGACCACATAATGGATGAACAACGAACCCGGCCTCCGGAAGGGGCGATGTTCGCAATAAATATGCTGGTAAATACGCAGGGTGGGGACACCTACACCTTTCGTGAAGTGGAACGAGGGCTGAAAGAAGCAGGCTTCACGGATTCCAGGCTCCTTCGCTCCGGGGAGAGAATGGACTGCATCGTCGGCGCAGTAAAACACCAATAAATCCAACCAGTCACTACGGTGCTCCATGTCCGGGGACACACTAAAATCATGGCAAGGGCAGGTTTGCGTTTTTTGTCTAACAAACCGGAACTTTTTATAGCATACGCAAAAAGCGTCCAGATGACAGCTAATGTGTACAAGTATCGGTGTATATGAAAAAACTCGTTTGCCTTTCTCTATGCTGCGCGATGCATCGATTTTTGGCGCTCAACCGTTACCAGACCCAAAGCTTCACCCCCCTTTCCGGTTGTCTCAAAGAAACTTTATCTTACATACATTGCAGAAGGAAAAACCGGCTGCAAGAAGAGGCCGCCCAACCCCGCTGGGGGATGAGGGAGGAAGGAAACGAAATACCGGCGTCTTGACCCCGAAATGAAACCAAACATTGAACTGCTTATTTTCCCGCGATTTCAGCCGCCGCCCTGCCGAAATGAAAAAATTATCGTTGACAGAAAGGAACATTTGTGACAACAATCACGTGCGTTGATTCACAAACAAAAAAAGTGAAAGCAGCTAAGTGGCAGCAATTATTACAATCGTGTACGTTTTCCTGCTAAAGCGACTTTAACTGACTAATCGAATTCGAATGGTGTTATCGCTACGGTTCCGTCCTGCCGACGTGCTGCCTTTTTTATTTCCGGCCCTTCTTGCCGTTTTTGGCATTCAACCTACGGAATGGCGACTGCCTACGCATGCGCACCGCCGCATGATTTCCTGATAAGCTGTGGGGGACGAATTGTCAAACACATGTGATGAGTGTGGGCGACCCGAGGAGGAGTTTGAATTCTGCGAATCCCGCTGCATGCTGCAGAGTTGCGAAACATGCGCTTTCCTTCTTCAACTGTATGGAACCGGGTGCGGAAACGTTCAAGTATATTATTTATGCCGCGACTGCTACAACGAACGGATCAAGAGGGGATATGTAGAACCCTAGCAAGGAGGTGATCGCTTCAGGGACTCTCTTTGGAGCTGAACTCTCAATTCCCAATCAATAAGACACGGAGGATAAAAATGGCTGTCAACAAGTTGATGACTCTCAAGGAAGCGGTATCCAGACACATTAAAGATGGCGACACTATCTACTATGGCGGCTTTCAGATCATGGTTCCCATGGCCATCACCCACGAAATCATCCGGCAGAAAAAGAAAGACCTGACCACCGTTGAATCCTCGACCGACGTTGGGGGGCTGGACATCATGGTTGGCGCGGGATGCGTCAAGGAGATTCATTCCGCCTGGATCATGAACTGGTATGTGAAAGCGCCCTATGCAGTTCGCCGGGCCTTCCAGTCGAAGATGACTAAAAGGTATGACCTTTCCAATTTTGCCGCCACCAGCGCACTGATCGCCGGCTTCATGGGTGTGCCCTTCATTCCGGTACGCGGCAATATCGGCACCGACATGCTCAAGCACAATCCCGTTGACCTTACGGTTGTAAAAGACCCCTTCACTGGTGAGGAGATCACTGCTGTGCGTGCGTGGAACGCCGATGTGGCTATTATTCACGCTCAGGTTGCCGACACGCTGGGAAATGTCATGAGCTGGGGTACCCGTGGAGTTACTGATGAATTCGGGGCCATGGGCGCCAAGCGCGGGGTCATAGTCACGGCCGAAGAGATAGTTGAACCCGAGGTAATCAGGGCCGATCCGGACCGAACGGTTGTTCCATATTTCAAGACGCTGGCCGTTGTACATTGCCCATGGGGCGCTCATCCCTCAGCATGCCGCGGCTACTACGGCCTGGATATCCGGTTCAGTCAGTATCAGGGCAAATATGAAAGAAATGCGGACCTTCTCCCCAAGTTTCTGGACGAGTGGGTATATGGTTGTGAAGACCATAGCGCCTACATAAAGAAATATATCCAGAAATTCGGACAGGAAGGCCTGGATCGGCTTAAACCCACTCTGGGGTTCAAGCCGAAATACCAGGTCGATTACGGCTATCATGATCCGGGTGTCTGGAAGGGTGTGCCGCAGTACACAGACGAATATATCAATGCTTAGGCTTGGCCATAAGATCGCAAAGGAGAAGACACAATGCATGCCACTAATTACAAGTTGACCGAACTTATGGTCGTAAGATGCGCAAAAGAGATCAAGGATAACGAGGTAGTGTTCGCCGGCGTCGGCCTGCCACTGGTTGTGGTAAGCTTTGCAATGTTAACTCACGCGCCCAATATGATTCTTTTCACCGAGGGCGGGTCCATCCGTGCGACCGCGCCTCCGGGACTTGCTATCACCGTAGACGATCCGGCTCTTTTCTGTAATGGTGACGCAACTTTTGGGATGCTTTCCACCATGGCTGCGCTTCAGAGAGGTGAAGTTGATGTCGCCTTCATTGGAGGCGCACAGATCGACAAATATGGCAATATCAATTCAACGGGTGTGGGTGACTGGACAAGGCCCGAGTCCTTCACCTATTTCGCGGGAAGCGGGGGCGCAAACGACATGGCGACTTCCGGCAAGCGCGTGCTTGCCATTATGCCTCAGGACCCAAAGAAATTTGTTGAAACGGTCGACTATCTGACCACACCCGGGTTTCTCGATGGACCAGGCGCACGGGAGCGCGCCGGGATGATCGGCGGAGGTCCGGATGTCGTTGTCAGCACGATGGGTGTCTACAAGTTCGACGCAAAGACATGCGAAATGTACCTTGCTGAATACTTCCCCGGGCAGTCGGTCGAGAAGGTAAAGGCCAACTGCTCCTTCGCCCTGAATGTTTCGCCCGATGTTAGGGAAACCACTCCGCCGACCGAAAAGGAGATAGCTGTTCTTCGCAATATCGACCCGACAGGGTTCTACCTGGGATAGCGCGAGTTTTTCTTTATTTAGATTTACCTTTGCGGCGGGACCGGCCTGGTCCCGCCTTTTTTGTCGGTGGTGTGCCCGGCAAAGCGCACCTGCTCAATTCCGCAGCCCTCGCCAGCGCCGATCAGGGCGTTCAATTCCCAAATCACGTCTAACACGTCCAATAAATTGAGGCGAGCGATCCAGACAAAAAACACAAGTGAGAAAGGCGCTGTAATGTGTGATTTTGGGTGGGGCGCAAATCCGGGGTGGAGCCTATCATTTGCGGTGGGCTGCTGCGGGGCGCCTTTTCTCAAAAACAGTTTTTTTCTTTATGACGGATCGTAAAACAACCGATTTTCCTTGTGATGTTACTGGATGGAGGAGCGGATTGTGTCAAATCTGGTGGCATAGTCGAGAATCAGTTTAGATTTCAGGCGCTTGGAGGTTCTTCTCAGAATGGATGGTTTTCAAGAGTTAGACGAGGATAAGTTGTATCGCTCGCTGAGAGAATACGCTCGAGTGAGCGCATTTCTGCCCATCAGGATTCGCCAGGTTTCGGAAGAAGAACGGCAGGGCCTCAGGTCGCGCATTGTGGTCGAATCCGCTTTGACAGAACATCCGGAGATGCCCGAAGTCGAAGACGAGGTCCTTTCGGCTTGTTTGCAGATACTTAACTCCAAGCTCGACTCAATCATCAGGTTGCTTGCATTCCCATCGAACAGCCATAGAGAACTCGATTTTGCCAGGGTCAACATCAGCGCCGGAGGACTGAGCACATCTTCCAGCGAGAGCTATGCCCCGGATGATCTTGTCGAAATAAGGCTGATGCTTCCGACCGTTTCCTTTATGATCTTTTACGTATATGGGAAAGTAGTTAACTGCGATACCGCAAACGAAAAGTTTGGACTTTGTATCGAGTTTACCGAGATTGACGATGATATCCGCGACCATATCGAAAAATATGTTTTCCACAAGCAACGCGAAATTCTGCGGAAGAAAAGGAGCCGTACACCTTAAATGTTCGTCTTCATTGGAATGGCATTAGTGCTGGGTTCGGTCCTTGGCGGATACCTGATGGAGCAGGGGAATATCAGTCTTCTGATTCAGCCGGCGGAACTACTTATTATTTTCGGCGCCGCCATAGGCGGTTTTGTCATTTCTTCGCCAATGAAGGTGATCAAAGCTGTTCAGGGCGGTTTGCTGCGCATGTTCAAGAGCAGGATCTACTCCAGCAGCGACTACGTGGATGCGCTTGTCCTGCTGAGCGAGATATTTTACAAGATCAGGAAAGAAGGGCTCGTTTCGATCGAAAGCGATCTGGACGAACCTGAAAAAAGCGCAATTTTTCAAAAGTACCCCAAGTTTCTCAAGAATCATCACGCTCTGGCCTTCCTTGCCGACACCCTGCGCACTCTCACCATAACGGATATAGAAGCGCACGAAATGGGTTCTCTTCTCGACTACGAAATCGAGGCGCATTACGAGGAGGCCCTCATACCGGCCAGGAGCATCGCAAACGTAGCTGACGCACTTCCGGGGCTTGGTATTGTGGCCGCCGTGCTGGGTGTAGTACTCACGATGAAAAAAATCAGCGAGCCTCCCGAAGTGCTCGGCCACAGTATAGGTGCGGCCCTGGTTGGTACTTTCCTGGGGGTTCTCCTGTGCTATGGTTTCGTTGGACCGATGTCGCGCAACCTCGAGCATATCGCCAATGAGGACCGGGAATTTCTAACGGTCATCAAAGAGGCTTTGCTTGCGTTCATAAATACTCCTTCTCCGCAGGTAGCAATCGAGTTTGCGAGAAGGGTTGTTCCGGGCGATCTGAGGCCCTCGTTTCTGGAGCTCGAGTCCGTGGTGAAGAAGGCGAAGAAAAAATAGGCATGGAAGAAGACAAGCCCAAAAAGATCATCATAAAAAGAGTAAAAAAGGGCCACGCCGAACAGCACGGCGGAAGCTGGAAAGTGGCTTACGCGGACTTCGTTACCGCCATGATGGCCTTCTTTCTGCTGATGTGGCTCCTCAACATGACGTCTCAGGAAAAAAGGGCCGTTCTGGCTATGTATTTCAAACATTTCAGCCTCTTTGAAAAGAGTGGAAAATCTTTCATGCAGGAGGGTGGGGTGAGGCCCACCGGCCAGAACTTGGGGAGCCAGGATATAGTCGATGCGGGCGAGCACCAGAGCGGTATTACCAATGACGAGCTTGCCACAAAGCTGATGACGGGGATTGACCAGAATGTGGGGGCAGGGAAGGAACAGTTTTTTATAGCTATCACCGAGGAGGGTATCCGGATTCAGATCGTGGATTCACAGGCAAATCCCGTCTTTCCCACTGGAAGCGCTGAACTCACGGACCTGGGCAGGCAAATGGTTCGAACGGTTGCGTCCATTCTTAAGAATTTTCCCAACGAAATTGCGGTAGAAGGGCATACCGATTCTTCACCGACGCGGAGCGAACAGATATCAAACTGGGAACTATCCGTCGCGAGGGCCTCATCGGCCAGGCGCGAACTGGAACAGGCCGAGATCGAACCGGGCCGGATTTGCAGAGTCGTGGGATTTGCAGACAGAGTGCCTCTTTTCACTGACTCGCCCGATGACCCCAGGAATCGCCGGATCAGCATTGTTTTTGTCAAGAACAAAAAACTAAAACCGCCCGACCGGCTTCAATGGCTTATGAGGCCACCCGAATAACCTCGCGGAGCGTAGAGTTTTTCAATTTATCCCGCCATTTCATGGAAAAGGGCGGCTGCCGAGCGGATTCCCCGATAAAAATCTTTGATGTAAAATCGTTCGTTGGGAGAATGAGCGCCGTCGTCGGGGCTTCCCCACCCCAGGAGCAGGATGTTTTCCTGTCCGAGATGTTTCCTGATCAGGTTGACCACGGGAATTGAACCACCCTCCCTTATAAATACCGGCTTT
>Ga0074045_10005932_pt1 | contig 10578 bp, 5 predicted proteins | sample BogForMeECP23OM2_FD_94442 | JGI IMG/M metagenome (GOLD analysis project Ga0074045, IMG submission 94442) | Bog forest soil microbial communities from Calvert Island, British Columbia, Canada - Bog Forest MetaG ECP23OM2 | ecosystem: Environmental > Terrestrial > Soil > Wetlands ... | reverse complement strand
GCTCAGCGCGCCGAAGCGGCCGCTGGTGGCCATTGTCGCGGGCAGCAAGGTCAGCACCAAGCTCACGATCCTGCGAAGCCTGTCGGCCAAGGTCGATGGCCTGATCGTGGGGGGCGGCATCGCCAACACCTTCATGCTGGCCGTGGGCCTGCCGATCGGCAAGAGCCTGGCGGAGCGTGATCTGATCAATGACGCCAAGGCCGTGATCGAGGCGATGCGAGCGCGGGGCGCCGAGGTGCCTATTCCCATCGACGTGGTCACCGCCAAGGCTTTTGCCGCCGATGCGCCGGCCACCGTCAAGGATGCCACCGAGGTGGCCGACGACGACCTGATCCTCGACATCGGGCCGAAGACGGCCGCGCAGCTGGCCGCTAAGCTCAAAGCTGCCGGAACGATCGTCTGGAACGGCCCGGTGGGCGTGTTCGAATTCGACTCGTTCGCGCACGGCACCGAGACACTGGCGAGGGCCATCGCCGCCAGCAGCGCGTTCAGCATCGCCGGCGGCGGCGACACGCTGGCGGCGATTGCGAAGTACGGCATTGAAAAGGATGTGGGCTACATCTCCACCGGCGGCGGTGCCTTCCTCGAGATACTCGAGGGCAAGACCTTGCCCGCATTGCAGATCCTCGCGCAGCGCGCCAGCCTCTAACTGCTTCGGCGCGCCGCCCGCCAGCTGCGAAGAAGTCAAAAATATGTATTTTCCGGTGGAGCGGACAAGCAATGCGTATCGATGAAATCGCCGTAGGCAAGAACCCGCCGCATGACGTCAACGTCATCGTCGAGGTGCCGATCGGCGGCGAGCCCATCAAATACGAGATGGACAAGGCGGCCGGCACTCTGGTGGTCGACCGCTTTCTTTACACGTCAATGCGCTATCCCGGCAACTACGGCTTCATCCCTCACACGCTTTCGGGCGACGGTGATCCGTGCGACGTGCTGATCTGCAACACGCGCGCCATCGTCCCCGGCGCCATCATCAGCGTGCGACCCGTGGGGGTGCTGCTCATGGAAGATAACATGGGCATGGACGAGAAGATCATCGCCGTGCCGTCATCGCACCTCACGCAGCGCTACGACAGATGCCTCAACTACAGCGATTTGCCAAGCATCACGCTTCAGCAGATCGAGCACTTTTTCCAGCACTACAAGGATCTCGAGCCCAACAAGTGGGCCAAGATCATCGGCTGGGGCGACGCGGCGAAGGCGAAGCAGATGATTCTGGACGGGATTCAGCAGCATAGCGACGCCAGGATCGCGCAGGTCCGCGGCGAGGGCGACCCCAAAACGCGCATGTGAGCCGCACTACTCGAACTTGATCACCGATATTTTGCCGTCCGACATCGTGCCGAGACGAGTGGGTCTTGGCGGGCCATCCGGTGGAACTGGCAATACCCCTGTGTTAACGTGAGTTCGGCTTTAATGTCACAGCCGGCAACGCGCGATTGAATATGAGCCCAGGATGTGGAGCCTCTTAGAATTCTTTCCCGAAGTCTTTCAGATCAACATTCTGGATATCGGGGCTGCATTCGCAGGAAAGCCGCCCTATCAATCACTGGTGGATGCTGGTCGCGGGCGGATCTTCGGCTTCGAACCAGATCAGCAAGAATGCGATCGATTGAACCGCGAATACGGGAAGCCGCACCGTTTTTTCCCGTACTTTGTCGGCGACGGTGGGCCGGCAACATTCCACGAGACCAATTGGGCGCTCACCGGCTCGCTCTACCAGCCGAATTCCCGACTCCTTGAAAAATTTCAGAATCTCGCGGAAGTCGTGACACCGGTCGCGACTCATCATGTGAATACAACGCGGCTTGACGATATTGCCGAGGTGGGCGATATCGATTTCATCAAGATCGATGTTCAGGGGAGCGAGCTCTCCGTCTTCAAGAATGCATCACGCCTGCTCTCGAGTGCTCTGCTGATTCAAACCGAGGTTGAATTCGTCGAGCTCTACCGGGGTCAACCGCTGTTCGCGGACGTCGATATTTGTCTAAGGGCCAGCGGATTTCAATTCCACGCCTTCGACGGCTTTGGCGCTCGCGCCTTCAAGCCATTGCTTGTGAACGGCGATGTCAACGCGGGGCTTCGCCAGACGCTCTGGTCGGATGCACTCTACGTGCGCGATTGGATGGACCTTGAGGCCCTCTCTGAGGCAAAACTTCGAAATTACGCGATACTCGCTCATGATGTACTGCGTTCGTATGATCTCGCACATCTGGTGCTGTCGGCGCTCGATGACAGGACAGGTGGGGACCTGGCGGCTCGCTACCTGAGCCGGTTGGTGGAGACCGAGCCGCGGATTTCTATAGGGCACAAAAAGATGGACGATGCCATGGTGCTGACCCAGGCTGACGGCGTGCAGGTAGTCGTTCCGGATTCGCCGGATGTGATCACTTCTTATGTGCTGCGGGAGCAACTCGATTTCTTTGAGGATGAGTTGCGATTCGTGCGGCGGCTTCTTCGGCCAGGCCAAAAAGTCATCGACATTGGGGCCAATTATGGCGTCTACACGCTGTCGATGGCCAAGAAGGTGGAGGCGGCTGGTCATGTGTGGGCATTCGAGCCGGCGTCCAGCACGGCGCGGTTCCTGGAGCAGAGCATCGCTGCGAACGGATTTGCACAAGTGACGCTGGAGCGGGCGGCGGTGTCGAGCGCGTCGGGCACCGCGCGACTGTACCTGCAGCGCTCTCCGGAGCTCAATTCGATCATGCATGGTGAATCCTCCACGGTCGGCAGCGAGACGGTCTCGCTGGTGACACTCGACGGATGCATGGATCGGTATCGATGGACGGAAATCGAGCTGATCAAAATCGATGCGGAAGGCGAGGAGTGCAACATCGTCAAGGGCGGCCGCCGCTTCTTTGCGGACCTTGCACCCCTCGTGCAGTATGAGTTGAGAAAAACCGCCGAGGATATCAATTATCAGCTGATCCGCGACTTCGCCGATCTCGCGTACCGGTCTTACCGCCTGGTGCCGGGACTGAACCTGCTGGTTCCTGTGCACGCGGATTCGCCGCTCGACCCGTATCTCCTGAACTTGTTTTGTTGCAAGTCCGGCCGCGCCGACGCTCTTGCCGCCCGGGGTGTCTTGTTGCGGTCGTCCGATCTCGCCAGTGCCGGCGTTGCTCTTGAATTGCCTGCGGGCTATCACTGGAGGCGCACGCTCGCGCACCTACCGTATGCGGCGCCCTTCGCGTCCGCATGGGAAGAGGCGAAGGCGACCGGAAACAGCGCCGAGGTGATTCGAGCCCTGTCGCTGTATGCGTGCAGCCGCGACCACGCCCGGTCGCCGGTGGACCGCTTTCGTGCCCTCGAGGCGAGTTATTCGACTCTCAAAGAGCTGTGCGCACGCGAGCCCACGCGCTTGAGGCTCGCGAGTCTGGCCCGCGTGGCGCACGATTTCGGCGAGCGGGCCGTGTCGGTCAACGCCCTCACGCTGCTGCTTGCAAACGTCCGCCAGAGCGGGGTAGACCCCGGCGAGCCGTTTTTGGCCCCGCTGGAACGATTTGATTCAATCGCCCCGGAGCCGGAACCGGCGCACTGGCTGGTCGCGGCCGTTCTCGAGGCGCTGGAACACCGGGAGCGGTTTTCATCCTTCTATGCCGGCCCGAAGGCGCTCGAGCGGCTCGAGGACATCCATGCACTGGGCCTTGGCAGCCCGGAAATGACTCGTCGCCTGAACTTGGTTCGCCTGCGCATTTACCGCGAACGTCCCGCGGGGAACGCGACCTAGGGGCTACCCGTTTGAGTCAACGCCAATAGGTTGACCAGTGCCAGATGGTACAGCCCCGGGTGATCAATACGACTCCACTGTTCTTGCAGCAGATGGTGCGCCGGCGCAATTTGACCCATTTGAATGTACGCCGCCGCGGTGACGGTTGCGAGGTATGTAAGGTCGGCCGGGGAATTCTGTCGTCCTAAAAGATCTGTGCCCAATATTGCAACTTCCGGCGCATTCCGGCGAGAAACCGCCCAAAGCAGGTCCACCCACCTCCTCTGTTCAGCAGCGGCGGCGCTGCGGTAGCAGGGACTGGAAGTGATCCTTTTCCAGATTTCTTCGAGCTCGGCCGGATTCAGATACGCCGCGGTCAAGTCGCTTATGTTCTGTACCGCAATTCTCCAGGTATTCTGCACCCCGGGGTCATTACATCCGTCCCGACCGGCGTCGATCAGCATGAGGGAACGCGCGCTTGCTGCATCCAGATTGCCGAAGCTTCCGTCTAGTGCGGAATTACGAATCGCAAGAGCCTTCCGCACCATGCCATCCCGAATCAGCCTGCTGTTCGCGGAGGGCTCGATTGTTGGATCCCGGGGTGCCCCGCCGTCGAAGAGTTCCACGAATGGTATCGGCAGGGACGTCAGGCCGGTAAGCTCAAGCGCGTGCGCTGACATGAAGCGCAGGCGAGGCGCGTTGAGATCGACGAATGGGAAAAAATCTGAATTTGGCGGAGTCTTTATTTGCTGCAGAAGCGGCCCGATCGTCCGATTATCGCCGATCTTGCGCAAGCGAATGTCGGCGATCCCTTGTATGCCGATCCGATCGAGTTCTGCCCGAAGTTGAGGCGATTGAAATATGCGATCATCCGGGATCGGAAGGGCCGGAGCGCGAGTCGCAACAATCAGGATGTCTGAATCGTTCGTGTTGTAAAAAGCATAGGCGCCGAAGTGCGGAGCCAACGCCTTTATGATGGATGCGATGACTCCCAGGTCCGTCTCGTATATTTGTATCCACTGCACGAGGTAACCATCGGATCGCAGGTATTGCGCGACGCGGCCATAGAACTCCTCGGAAAAAAGGGTTGCAACTCCGCTGACCCACGGATTTGAGGGCTCCGAAACTATCAAATCGTACGGCTCACGCGCGCTTGCAAAGAAGGTCTTTGCGTCCTCGAAAACGATGTGGCTGCGCGGATCCTGGAATACGTTGCTGATGCGCGGACCAAAGCCCTTGCGGGCAGCTTGCACGATGAACGGCTCGATCTCGATGGTATCCAGCCGTTCTACCTGTCCGCTGGCGAGGAGCGTGTGGGCCGTGAGCCCAGAGCCGAATCCGATGTTCGCGACGCGCTTGGGGTTCGGGTGCATGCTCAGAGGAATCGCGGCAAGCAGCATCATGGTGCTTTCGTCTACCGTTGGTTTCCCCGGCCCCATCTGCACAGCGGCGTCAGGCTTGCCGTTGGTGGCTATTACAACCCCCTCTTTCCCCTCGACCAAGCTGATTGTGGCGGTCTTTCCGTCCCTGAGATAAGTAACGGTGCTGTCGAGCGGAACTCTTGCCGATCCGGTGCGGTATACGCCCGACGCCATTCGAAGAGGATCCAGGTTGACGGCAAATATGACGAGCGCGAGCACCGAGATGCTCGCCGCCGCTGCCACGGCCGCGGTCCGCGGCCGCTCGCGCCGGACGGCCAGGAGGCGCGAGAGCCCTAGAGCCATGTGAATACCCGCGCCCGCCAGGATGACGCCCTTGACCCCGATGAGCGGCATGAGTATGTGGACCGTCAGGAGGACTCCAACGATTGCGCCGAGCGTGTTGACCGAATAGATCGCGCCGATGGCCCGTTCACCGGTTCCGCGACGCATGAGTTCCTGCGTGAGCAACGGGAGAGTCATGCCCGCGCAAAATGTCGTCGGAATCATGGTCAACGCAGCGATGGACTGGCTGATGACGTTAAATGCGACATAGCCGCTTGCGGTGCGCGTAAAGGTTCCCAAACACCACGCCATGAAATCAAAAGCAACGTTGTAGGCCGGCAGGGTCAGCGCAGCCAAAACACCCATGACGACCATGACTTTGCCGATGTATGCCGCCGGGTCGCTGATTTGCGCTATGCGCTTGCGCACATACAGTCCACCGAATGCCAAACCGAAAATGAACGCGCTCAGCATGAGCTCAAACGAATGCGTTGAGCTGCCGAGCACCAGGCTGAGCATGCGGATCCAGCCCACCTCGTACATGAACGACGCTGCACCGGTCAGAAATGCTGCGATCACGAACCATCTTGCCAAGGCGTCGGCAGCCGTAAACGGTGCGGGTGCGGGTGCAATCTGCGGCGTCGGCGCGGGCTCCGTCTGTCGCCGGACGACCGACCAGACCAACAGGGCCAGCGCGACATTCAAGAGTCCGGCGGTCAGTATGGTGCCGGGTAGGCCAACCGCGCCAATCAATATGAAACCGCTGACCAGAACTCCGAGCGCGGCTCCCAGGCTGTTGGTGAAATAGAGCGTGGCCAGCGTCTCGCCCGGTCGATCGGGCCAACGCCGAATCAGGCCGCCGCTGATCAGCGGAAAGGTCATGCCCAGAAGCACGGACTGCGGGAGGATCATGAGGGCGGCCAAGGTCCATTTGTAGACATGAATCCAAAAGCCTGACGGAAGCGCAGGCATGACCGAGGCAAATGAAAAATCGGTGGCGAGGACGAATGCTCGATGGAAGAAGACGCCCATCATTCCAATCAGACCCTCGACCAGTACGTAACCCCATAATAGGTGCCGAATGCGGGCAGAGTAGCGCGCGACCCCCCACGATCCGAGAGCCATCCCGCCCATGAAGATGGCGAGTACGAGAGTTTGCGCATAGGCAGCATGGCCGAGGAAGAGCTTGAGGTAGTGCGACCAGATGGACTCGTAGATCAGTCCGGTAAAGCCGGATACGACAAATACCGCGAGTAGAAACCGCCGCCGCACGAGATCCTGCGTCCGCATCGTTGATAATTCCCTACCTGCCGTTAGAACCGCACAGTACAGTATCAAGGAAGCGCTGAGCAGAGTTTGCTCAAGAATGTTGACACAGCGCACGTCGCCGTCATCCTGATGAGCAACCGCCGGAGTGCAGCGACGGCGCAAGGTGCGGACTTCTATCCAGGGAGTTCGAGGCGCTGTTGCCACGCGGTGCGCAGGAGTTGCTCAAAGTTGCCGGCGAAGCGCTTCTCGGCGCGCAGCGGCGATTGCTCAAATCGGGATCGCAGCCCTGCGCGCAAATGTTCCAGGCGGGGAAGATCCCTTGCGAGTGCCAGCGCGAGCTCGACGTACCGCTCAGGCGTGGAGGCGACCAGCTCGCCCAGCCCTAGAGTGCTCAAGAGACTAAGACCGCTGCGCGAGACACCATGGCGGCCGTGCAGCGAGATGACGGGCACCCCGACGTAGAGCGACTCACAGGTCGTGGTGACGCCGTTATACGGATAGTGATCCAGTGCAATATCGACGCCGGCAAACTGCGCACCATGCGGAGCATCGGATCTATACGGCACACACTCGATCCGCTCTGCGGCAATACCGGATTGTTCGAACAGAGCGACGATCTCTCCCGCGCGCCGCAGACTGCGAATGCGTGTCAGGCGCAATCGGCAGGTCGGTGAATTGAGCAGAATTTGCGTCCAACAGCGAAGCAGGGTATCGCTTGCCTTGGTCAAGTTGTTGAAGCTGCCGAAGGTGACGAAGCCCGCCTTGCGGGCAGGCAACGGGTCCGGCGCAGAGGGCGAGCCGAACGGGCGGAAACACCACTGCGAATCCGGCAGGCGCAACAAGGTCTCGGCGTGCCAGCCGTCGGCAAGCGGATAGACATCCGTGGCATCGTCCACGATTCGGTAGTCCATCGTCGCCAGGCCGGTGGAGTTCGGGAACCCCAAGTACGTCACCTGCACGGGGGCCGCGCGCCGTGCGAAGATGGACAGCCGGTTGAATTCGGTGTGTCCCGAGAGATCCACCAGGATGTCCACTTGATCGGCGCGGATCAGTTCGATCAGCGAATCGTCGGTCAGCTTCCACACATCGCGCCAAACATCCGCGCATTCCTGCAACCGGTCGGTCACCGCATCCCGGTGGCTCGAATTGCTGTAGAGCAAATATTTAAATGCGTCACGGTCTCTGGCGCTCGCGATGGGCTCGAAGAAGTGGGCTACGGAGTGCGTGCGAAAATCGCCGGAGACGAACCCCACGCGCAGCCTTCGAGGGAAGGCACGGTCAGCCGGCGCGGGCCGGGCGGCAGCCGGGTGTTGCAGCGAGAATCGCGCCGCCCATCCGCGGATGACGTGGGCAATTTCCTCGGGACTGATCAGGTCCGAATTGTGGAGCGCCATGATAAAGGCAGTTTGCGCAGGCTCGTACGCTGGATTCAGTCGGCAGGCGGTCCGCAACTCCTCGATGGCCAATCGTATATATCCGCGCCAGAGATGGTTCAGCCCCAGGTTATAGCGGATCACGTGATCGTCCGGCCGCAGATCCCGCGCGCGCTCGTAATACATCGCCGCACGATCGAGTTCGTCCATCTCGCTTGCCGCGTTTCCGAGCATGAAAAAGGGCAGGTGGGAATTTGGATCGAGTTGCGCGGCCCGCTCAAACAATGGCAGCGCCGCCGCCGCGCCGGATTGCTGGCGCAGCAGAAGACCTTCGTTGATCAGTTCATTCGCGCTCGGCGGCTTTGCGGCGGCCTCATCGGCCGGCATCGCGGGCTGCTGTACCGGGCCGCCGCTCTCGCCCGCACCTCGGCCGGATCGCAGACTACGTGCCAAGCGTCCGAATATCCCATCGCGCTTGCGTCCGTCGTTCATTGGGTGCGTAGCTTAGCGGATCGCGCGCGTGCCGGGTACGGCGCCACGGGTCGGGCGGAAAGGGGCCGGAAACGAAACGCGTCAATTCCCCCAGCAGGTTGCGGTCGATCCCGCCGGGGTGGACGATTGCGCACCCAGTTGATTCACGCTCAGCGACGTGCAAGCCGTGTCACTCGTTTGGGAGCCGATGGGTGTCGCGGTGATCGTATAGGAGGTGGGCGTCGGAATCGCAACGGTGACCGAGTAGTAGCCGCTGCCCACCGTTATTGGGAAATTCGAGCCGACGGGCCCATATCCTAAGTCGGACGGTGTGGCGCTGTACGCGTTGGTGGTGCTGAAGAGATTTTCCTCTCTCCCGGCCAAATCGAGAAGGGCGCTGCGCGCGTCCGTGCGCCGCGACTTCTGAATCTGGCTCGAATAGCTCGCTATCGCGATGGTTGCGAGGATGGACACTATCGCCACCGTCACCATGAGCTCGATCAGGGTGAAGCCTCTCAAGGCCATCCTCAGCGGCGTGCTGTGCCTCCTTATCAGGGGCTGCTCCGGTGTCTTCATCGGCGTTCGATCCAGGTCAGGCGCTTGGCCTTGGTGTTGGATGGAATGTGCGGCTGCTGGCTGCCGGGAGTGCCGGAAACGGTCTGGTAAATGAGGTTGGCCTGGCCTTGGGCGGTGTTGACGACATACACGCTACCCGTGGCGTTCGTCTGGACGCCCGCCTCTATCGAGTCGGTAATCACGGTACCGTTCTTGGTGTAGGTCGGGAATGTATTGGTAAAGACGCCGCCGTTGGCTACCGCGAGCACATAGGTGTAGCCGGTATCCAGGTTGCTCGTACAGGAAGTCGCCACGTTGTTCGCGGGTACGGTTGAATTGACAATGAAAGCGCCCTGATAGAACACCGGATTGAAAATGATCTGCTCATCGGTGTTGGGAAGATTCGCGAACCAGCCGAATTGATCATTGGTGGTGCACGTCGTGCTGCCCTGCCAGCAGACCTGAACGTTGGTCCCGTCCACCGTCACCCCGTTCACATTGGGAGTCAGGGTCTGCTGCTGCAGGCCGGCGGAGCTCAGCGTGAACGGCGAGGCGAGACCTGTCGCGGCGGTGGTTGCCGCGAGACTCGCGTAGGCCGAGCCCGGCGACAAGGCGTTCCAGGCGGACATGTTCCAGTCCCATATGCCGTAGAGCGACTGGACGCCGCTGGCGTACTGCACCGGAGCCAGGTTCGTGAGCTGCGTACGCTGGCCGGTTCCGAACTCGATGAGCACGCGCGGCGGGCCGCCCGTTGCGGTGCTGGAGATGACCAACAGCTCGCTGGTGATCGGTTGTCCGGAGGGCGTCGTGAATAGCGGCGTGCTCGCCGCAGCCCAGTTCGCCGGGTTGTTGCTGGTCAAATCGAATCGCCATACGTTGCCCAGCAGGTCGCCGGCATAGACGTAGTCGGTGATGTGATCGCGGTCCAGGTCGGCCGTCGACACATAAGCAATGCCGTTCCCGCCCGCGGTATTGGTGCTCAGGTAGTAGATCGTCTGGGCTCCCGACGTGCTGTCGATGGACATGATGTAGATGCCGGCGTCGCCCGAGTTGCTGCCGAAGCCGTTGCCGAAGATGACCGCCCAGTTGCCGTTGTGCAGGCGGCGGATTTGCGGCGTTCCGAAGGTGTTTCCCATGTTGTTGCCGCAATTGGTGACGTTGGCGCAGTTGATCGTGCCGCTGTTCCACTCGCCGATGACGATGCTCGAGGCGTTGCCTTCGGAGTAGCTGCTGTCGGGGCTCGTGATGTCGAGCGCAAAGATGGCGGCGCCGCCGACACCGAGCCCGCCGACCAGCCAGGTGTGCCATTGCCCGCCGAAAAACAGGTCGCCCGAGCCCGGCGTCGCGTCGACGAAGAAATTGTGGCCGTACTGCGAGTTCGCATAATCGAGGACGGGTTCGGTGCATTCTGGATTCGCGCCGACGGCCGGTGTCACGCCGTGGATGCCTTGCACCATGGTTTGGGTGTTCGCATCGTTGGTGCAGCCGCCGACGG
>Ga0074045_10005931_pt1 | contig 10579 bp, 11 predicted proteins | sample BogForMeECP23OM2_FD_94442 | JGI IMG/M metagenome (GOLD analysis project Ga0074045, IMG submission 94442) | Bog forest soil microbial communities from Calvert Island, British Columbia, Canada - Bog Forest MetaG ECP23OM2 | ecosystem: Environmental > Terrestrial > Soil > Wetlands ... | reverse complement strand
GCGGCCATGCGGTCGACCGCCTGGCCCCGCTTCTTGATCGAAAGATCGGTTTCGCGGAGCAGTCGGTTGGCTTCCGTCGAGGTCCAACGCTCGTCCCATAGATGGACGGTCAAGCCGAAGTGAGCGCGCAGGTCGTCGGCGAAACGGCGCATCTTTTCCGATTGCGTTCCTTCCGCCCCGCTTAAACGCAGGGGCAGCCCGACCACAATTTCCCGGACTTCGTATTTCGCCAGCACTTCTCCCAGGGCTTCCAGATCACGGCGTTTGTTCTGCCGCTGGATCGTATCCAACCCCTGAGCGGTGATGCCGAGCGGGTCAGAGACGGCGACTCCGATCCTTTTCGAGCCGACATCGAGGGCCATGATGCGGCTATGGCCAGGCGTCCCAGGTGCGTCCATCCGCTAATTGTAGATGGCAATGGTTCCAGAAGCACTTTGGCTGATCCATGGTTCGCCTGCGAAGGTTCGCCTGTGAACTTCAGTGGTTCCCCTGTGAACCTCAGTGTCCACTGTGGTTCTCAGCTTTTTCTCAATCGACCGCAGGGGACACAGGGCCTCACAGGGAAAATCAACGGGGAAAACCTCTCCAGTCTGTAATTCCAGTCGTGCAATTCTCGCGGCGGTGAGGCAGAATTGTGGGCTAGTCGCGATGCGGAGGTTAGCAACCGCACAGTTATGGAGACTACCGAAACACGAAACGGGCATCACTGGTCGCTGACGCTGCTGGGCATGGCCCTTATTGTTATGTTCGCGTATTACGGCGAATCGGTGCTAGCGGTGTTGTTCTTTGCCATTCTGCTGAGCTTCATGCTCTCTCCGGTGGTGCAGGCGCTTGAGTATTTGCACCTTCCCAGAGCCACGGCGGCGCTGATCAGCATGGTCGTGCTGCTGGCGCTGCTTTATGGCGTCACCGTCGGTTCGTACAACCAAGCCATCATTTTCGCCGACAGCGTTCCGAAGTATTCGCAGAAGATCCGCTCCGTGCTGCAGCCCTTCCAGCAGGACGCGGAACGCATCGAGAAGACCGGCGAGGTGGTTGGCGAGCCCGAGCCCTCGAATGTAGTGCCGGTGCGGCAGGTGACGAGTTGGTCCGAGGTGCTTACGCATGGAGCCGGTACTTTGACCGACATCCTGCTGGCGGCGTCGTTCGTCCCGTTTTTGGCCTATTTTCTGCTGACTTGGCAGAGTCACGCGCGATCAGCCACGGTGATGCTGTTTCCTTTACATCACAGGAACACGGCGTTCGTGACGCTGGGGCTGATTGGAAAAATGCTGCAGAGCTTTATTGTGGGAAACCTGCTGATCGGGCTGCTGATTTCAGCCGTGAGCGTGGCGATCTTCGGGTTGCTGCACGTTCCATTTTTCTACTTCGTCGGCTTTCTCAGCGGCTTTCTGAGCCTGGTTCCGTACCTCGGAATTGTGCTGGCGATGGTGCCGCCAATCCTGGTTGGCCTGGGACAACTGGAGGCTGGGAGCCTGGTGGTGGTGGTGTTTTGCGTGATCGGGCTGCATCTGTTCGCTCTGAATGTTCTCTATCCGAAGTTGCTGGGGAGCCGGCTGAGGATCAATCCGCTGGCGGTTACCATCGCGCTGCTGTTCTGGGGAGCAGTCTGGGGCGCGGTCGGGTTGGTGCTCGCCATTCCAATCACGGGCGCAATCAAGATTGTGTTTGATCACGTCGAGTCTATGAAGCCGTACGCGGATTGGTTGGGCGAATGATGGGGAGAGCGTCTTCCGTCTGAGGGCGAGGAAGCCTCGATGAATCGTAGAACGTTTGATTCCACCTTAAGGAGGCGAATGCATGAAAGACCTGCATAGTTCAAGAAGTCGGCAATTCAGCCCCGTGGCAATGATAGCCACTGCGATCGGCGCGGTGGCAGTTGGCGCGTTCGCAATCGGCGCATTAGCCGTTGGGCGATCCGCCGCGTCCTGGTCGGGGACGCCGAATTCAAATCACTTGAGATTCAGGACCTCACCGTGACCCGACTCCGCGCCGCCGAGGTCGTGGTGACCGATTCGCTAAAGCTGCCTGGAAGCAATGTCGATGGCAAGATTGCGTCATGAAAGGTTCCACTAGGATTGAGTCGTCCAGCAACTTTTGACGGAGGAAATCATGTCACGAGAATCGCGAAAGTCGGCAGGAATCCTTCTCGTAGTTCTCCCCTCAGTGATGTATGGAGGCCTAACTCTTCTCGGTTTGCTAACGGAAATGTGCCTGGGTATGCCGACAATCCGCTCCGACAAAATCTATGGCGCGCTGGGCACGCGCACGCCGGCGTCTACCTCGTCCTATCGCTGATCATGCTTCGGTATGTTGACGAGGCGGGGCTTTCGCCCTTTTGGAAGTGGATCGCCCGAGCCGGCGCGCCGATCGCCGCAATTCTAATCCCCGGCGCGTTCTTCCTGTCCGTTGGTTCTCCAACGGCGAAGCAGCCGAATGCCTTGATGAACCTCGCGTACATCGGAGCACTGTTTCTCGCGGCCGCCGTCCTAAGCCTCGGAGTGGGACTGATTCGCGCCGCACGGCGCATGGAACGATGACGTGCGCACCCGTTTCTTTAGGCCTTGTACTCCAGCCACTTTGTAGCAGTCTGGAAAGCCCTCTACACTAAAACCTTGCGCCTGCTAATCATTCTTTTTTTGGTTGTCGCACTCGCCGCTGGCGGTTGGGGGGCTTGGCAGACCCATGCCCCGATTACTCCTCCAGCGAATACCTCTTTGCTGCTGCATTCCGGGTATTCGACGCGGAGGATTGCGGTGGAGTTGAAGAAGGCAGGAGTGATCCGCAGCGTACTCGCTTTCCGGCTCTGGCACTGGTTGCACCCCAAGCCATCCTTAAAGGCGGGCGAGTATCGCTTCGAGCGGGAGGCGACGCTTCCCCAGGTGTACGACCGGATCGCGCGCGGCGACATCTACTTCCACGCGGTCACCATTCCCGAGGGCTACACGATGTTCGACATCGCTCTGGCGATGGAGAATGCGGGGCTCGGGTCGGCGGCCGATTTTCTGCACATTGCCGAAACCCAGACCCAGCTGATCTCGGACCTGGCGCCAGACGCTAAGTCGCTCGAGGGCTATCTGTTCCCCGACACTTACCAGTTCACACGCACGCAGAGCCTGGAGGAGATGGCGGCGACGATGGTCCACCAGTTCCGGCAGACGGCGCAACAGATCGGGTTGAACTCGGACATCCCCAGGATCGTCACCATGGCGTCGATCGTGGAAAAGGAGACAGCCGCGCCGGAGGAGCGACCGCGCGTGGCCAGCGTGTACTACAACCGTCTGGCGCAAAGGATGGCCCTCGACGCCGATCCGAGCGTGATCTACGCGGAGTTGCGGACGGGTACCTATTCGGGAAGCCTCCATCACGCTGACTTGGCGGTGAATTCGCCCTACAATACTTATCGTTTTCCGGGGTTGCCACCGGGGCCAATCGCCAATCCGGGAAAAAGTGCGCTGGAGGCGGCTTTGCACCCCGACAGTACGAAATTCTTTTATTTTGTTAGCGATGCCAATGGGCACCACCGCTTCGCCAGCAGCCTCGAGGAACACAATCGGAACGTGACGGCCTATCGTCGTTCCCTCGGCTTGCGGTAAGCACTGAACCCTCCGCTGCCTTATACTAATCTCATACGCATTTTCGCAAAGGTCTCCCGGATAGTGGCATAGGAATGTATCGTTCTCATTTGCGCCTTTTGTTTCTTTTACTTCTGTCGGCGGCTACCTTTCCGCTGGGCGGATGTCTGTTCCGTACGCGCACTGTCGACCGTCAGTTCTCCGACCGCCCGCTGAAGACCGCGACCCAGCAGGAACTGATCGATTACATCAACACGCAGGCCGCCAGGATTCAGTCGATGCAGGCGACCGTGGATATTGACGCTTAGGCTGTAGACCTGAGAAGCCACACCGCAACCGACTACAAGGAGATTCGCGGCTACGTGCTGGTGCGCAAGCCGGCCATGCTCCGCATGAAGGGCTTGCTTCCACTGGTGCGGAATACGGCCTTTGACATGGTGAGCGACGGGCAGGAATTCAAGTTATGGATCCCTCCGCAGAATAAGTTCGTCCTGGGCTCGAACAACGCCGAAAATTACCGGCCGGACAAGCGCTTGGAGAACATGCGTCCACAGTACATTTACGACGCGCTGCTACTGCCGGAACTCGGCCACGATGATGCCGTGCTGGAAAACGAATATGAAACGGTCCTGGACTCGAAGCGGCATCGCGTCGAACAGCCGAATTACAGCGTGCTGGTTATCCGCAGAGGTCGTCAGGGCGCGTACCTGTCCCGCAAAATCGATTTCAGCCGGATCGACCTGCTGCCGTACCGGCAAAGAATCTATGACCAGGAGGGAAACGTCGCGACCGACGTGCACTACTTGGATTACAAGGACTTCGGCGGGACTACCTTCCCGAACACGATAAAGATCGAACGGCCGCGGGAGAATTACGACATCATGCTGAGCATAGTCAAACTGGAAATCAATAAAACGCTGACTGACGACCAGTTCGTGCTGGAGCAACCGCCCGGGGCTGACCTGGTGCGCCTCGATCAGCCCAGCACCAGCGAAGCAAGGACCGCAGATAGCCCAAGCAAGTAGGTCCCCGGAAAAAACATGATGAATCGCATGATCGTCGGGAATCTGGTGCATCGGCCGGTGCGCTCGCTCATCAGTGTGGTCGCGATAGCGCTCGAAGTAACGATGATCCTGCTGATCGTGGGGCTCTGCCTGGGGATGCTGCAGGATAATCGCACCCGAACCGCCGGCATTGGGGCCGACGTGCTGGTGCGTCCGCCGGGTTCATCGTTCATCGCTGGATTTTCGGGTGCACCCATTTCAGTCAAGGTCGGAGACGTGCTGGCTAAACTACCCCATGTAAAGAGCGTGGCCCCGGTGATCCAGCAAATCACCTCGGCGGGCACGCTCGAAATCATCACGGGCATCGACTTGCCCAGCTATGAAAGTATGTCGTCTGGCTTCCGCTATTTGGAGGGCGGTCCATTTCAGGGGCCGTACGATGTGCTTGTCGACGATCTTTTTGCCCAGTCACAGCACGCCAAGGTGGGAGACACGATCGAAATTCTGAACAACAAATTTCGCATCTCCGGGATCGTGGAACGAGGCAAGGGCGGTCGCAAGTTCGTTCGTCTGAACACCCTGCAGGACTTGGTGGGCGCCAAGGGCATGGCCACCATCTTCTATCTCAAACTCGACGATCCGGCGAACGCGGACGCGGTCGTTGATGAAATCAAGCATGTTCCTGGCATGGAGCATTACATGGCGACCTCGATGGCGTCCTACCTGGCCATGGTGACCACCAGCAATTATCCCTTGCTTTCGACCTTTATCGATGTCGTCGTCGGTATCTCCGTAGTCATAGGATTCATCGTAATCTTTCAGGCCATGTACACGGCGGTGATGGAGCGGACGCGGGAAATCGGCATTTTGAAGTCCATGGGGGCGTCGAAACTGTACATCGTGAATGTGGTGCTGCGGGAGACCGCGCTGCTGGCGCTGGGTGGCATCGTGCTGGGGATCGTAGTGAGTCTGGCGGCCCGAACGGCACTGGCCCACAAATTCCCCCTGCTTCAGGTGGTGGTTGACGGTGGTTGGATCGTGCGTTCAACCCTCATAGCCGTTGCCGGTGCGATTGCCGGCGCGCTCTATCCGGCGTATAAGGCGGCACAGAAGGATCCCATCGACGCGTTGGCGTACGAATAGCCATACGCCATTCCACGGCTTCGCTTTTAATTCGCCCGGCACTTGCCGGCGCTGTTCTGCCTAATAATTTTCCTCGCAAATCGCAACAGAATGCACGATACTGCCGGTGAAACTGCGCCGTGCTATAATCACCCGCCGTTACGCAAAGCAACGCAGTTCTGTAGCCAGTTGTCCTAATTCCTTGGCCCTGTGCGCGGAATGCGCGCCGGTGACCACAAATAAGCAGGAGGAGATATGCGCTTCGATGATCCGACTCTCTACGGTCGGGACGATGAGACGGACGAGTACAGCGATAGCGGCGCTTATGGCGAATCGCTGGAAGAAGATTTGGATGAGGAAGAAGAAGAGGAAGAGGAGCCTGCCCTCTTAGAGGAGGGCGACGAACTTCCCGTGCCTCTAGCGGAACCTGTGCGAGCACCTGCACCCGTAACTCCATCGGGTGGCGGCGGGAGCCAGAGCGGACCTCCGAAGAAGAAGGCCCCGGCCAAGAAAGCTCCGGCGAAGAAGGCGCCTGCCAAGAAAAAAGCGGCTAAGAAAAAGAAAGCGGCAAAGAAGCCGAAGAAAGCCGCCAAGAAACCGGCCCAGAAAAAAGCAGCTGCGAAGAAGAAAGCGCCGAAAAAGGCGCGAAAAAAGGCTGCGCGCAAAAAAGGCAGTCGCCGCCGTTAGCGTTCCACGCCAGCAGTTCGAATTGAGGATGGCGGAAGCCCGGCTCTCGTCCGGCTTCCGCCATCGCACTTACTTTCCGTCAGGCACGATTGCTTCCGCTTCGATCTCCACCAGCATCTCCGGAGAAACCAGGGCGGTGATCGCCATCATGCTGCTCGCCGGACGAATGTCGTGGAAAAATTCTCCGTGAGCCCTTCCTGCTTTTTCCCAGTCCGCAATGTTGGTAAGAAACACGCGCGTGCGAACTACGTCTTTCAGTGATGCTCCGGCCCGCTCCAGCGCGCGTTCAATGTTCTTGAGGGTTTGAACCGCCTGCGCATAGGCATCACCCGTGCCCACGATTTTGCCGTCGGCTCCAGTCGCGGTTGTGCCCGCAACGTGGACATACGCGCCTACACGAACCGCACGGGAGTAACCGACAACCGGCTCCCACGGTGTTCCGCTTGAAATGTTGGTACGCTCCACTCCACCCTCCTTTTTTGTGCCTCACGACTTTAATGACCCGGTGACCCATGTAGATAGGTCTAGTCAATCATGTAAATAGATTCAGTGAATCATGTATTTCGATGCATGATTGCAGAATTAGCAGTTACCTCCACTGGCTGCCAATAAACCCTTTCAAACCCCGCGACCGGCGCGGGCTTCTAACTACAGTAGTGGCTCAATGGTCACTTGCGTTGGAGCAGGATTCAGGGTATCTAATCCACACAACGCTTTGTTCCGATAGGAGCAAAGAGGGGGACGGTTGGGAGGGAAGTGGGGCCATGGAGATTCCAGAGACGCATCCGCTGCAGCAACTGTTTGTTGAACTCGTCGGCCGTCATTATGCCGAGGAGATTGGAATTCGCGATCCGCAAGTCGTGAGCTACGTCGCGCATCTGCTCTCCGAGTTTTGCGATGCTGAGCAGCTTTTGAAAATCCGCAACGCAGCGGGGAAGCCGTTGAACGATGTAGGCGAGATGCTGATCGAATCGGACCCGATCTACGGCCCGGCGCCCTCGTTCGATCGCGAGCGCCAGGTTCGTAAGCACATTGGTGACTTCACGCTCTTCTATGCCGGCATGTTCCCGGAGAGCATCAATCACTATCGCCTGCGCCGCCAGCGCGTCGAGAACTTCGTGGATTGGGTGAAAGCCGGGAAAGAAAGCTATTACATCGTCTCGAAGTTCGAGCACTTCGAATACGCCAAGGTGGCGCCCCTGTTTGCGCAACTCTCGCAAAGGTTTGAACAGTGCGTTTACGGACTAAACCTGGTGAAGAACGAACTCGAAGTGATGCAGCACCCGATCGCGAGGATGAGCAACGAACTGATTATGTAGGAGAAGTCAGAGGTCAGAAGTTAAATTGAAGAAGTAAGCCCCTTTGCCTTTCGGACGGACGCGACAAAGATAGCAACGAGTTCTTTGACCTCCTGAACTATCGCACCCAACTTTTCCTCGGGAAAGATTCCGGCATCCTGCATCAACTCCAGCCAGAAGGCTGGTTTCGTCGGCTTCTTCCAGCACAATACCGAGTTTGGCGACGAATTCTGCACGCGAGCGGGCACGGCAAGCGGCATGGTAGTTGGCCCCAATTGAAGTACCCGAGCGTAGGAGTTGCTTACCTAACATTCGAGCGTCGTCAGTCTTGGGAAGCGATCGAAATAGCTTGACGATGCTTAGCGCAAACCTTCGTGTCCGCTCCTGCAGTTTCTCAAACTGTTCCACTCCTAAAACCTAACCGCCTGCCTGCTCGATTGGCGACTCTTCTCACACTCAGATTGGTCGGTTTTACTTCTTCAATTCAACTTCTGACTTTTGAGTTTTCACCATCCGCCTGCCTCTGATCTCAAATTTTCCTTCCAGCACAATCTTGATCGCTTCGGAGTATGCGATGTGTTCCTGATCGAGAATGCGCACGGCGAGCGTGTGCTCGTCATCGGAGTCCAGCACCGGTACAGTTTTTTGCACGATGATAGCGCCATGATCGAGCTCCTCATCCACGAAGTGCACCGTGCACCCGGACACTTTTACGCCGTAAGCAAACGCCTGTTGCTGCGCTTCGAGTCCGGGAAAGGACGGTAGCAGCGATGGATGAATGTTGAGAATCTTCGCCGGAAACTGTTGCACGAACCAGGGCGAGAGCAGGCGCATGTAACCGGCGAGACAGATCAGGTCGACCTTATTGTCGAGAAGTGCAGCCACAACTTCGCGGTCGTGCGCCTCGCGTGGTTTACCTTTCGATGGAATGATCAGCGCGTTGAGGCCGCGATGGCGGACGGTTTCGAGGCCGGGAGCATCGGCACGATTCGAAATCACGACCGCAATCCGGGCATCGGGTATCCGGCCCGCCGCAATGCTGTTGGCAATCGCCACAAAATTGGAGCCCCGTCCGGATAGAAGGATGCCAAGATTTTTCATAGAACAACATTATTCACCACGGAGGCAGGGAGACACGGAGAAATCAGGAAGAAACCAATTCATAAGGGGCGTCGAATGAGAACCACTCCGGATCACCGTCGTCTAGCTGAACATCACCTTGCGATCACCCTTGACGACGCGGCCGACGCTGTAAAACTTTTCTCCGGCGCGCTCCAGCAGCGTCTGCGCCTTCTTGAATTTCTTGGCGGGAACCACGACTAGCATGCCAAGGCCCATGTTGAAGGTACGCAGCATTTCTTCCTCAGCAACGTTGCCGAGTTTCTGGAGATGTTCGAAGATGGGCAGAATAGGCCAAGTACCAAGTTCGATCACCGCCGATGTGCCTTTGGGCAGCACTCGCGGCAGGTTTTCGGTGATTCCGCCGCCGGTGATGTGCGCCAGGGCCGCGACACATTCGCCCGCAATCATTTTCCGGATGATCGACCAGTAACTGCGATGGGTCCGCATAAGTTCGTTGCCGACCTTGTTCTTGATCTCGCTGACAAAAGTCTCGGGAGAATAGCCTGCGATCTCAAACAGCAACTTGCGAGCCAGCGAGTATCCGTTGGTGTGCAAGCCGTTGGAGGGCAAGCCGAGGACGCAATCTCCCACCTGCACGTCTTTGCCGCTGATGATGCGTTCGCGTTCGACTACTCCCACAATGAACCCGGCAAGATCGTACTCGCCTTCGGGATAGAACCCCGGCATTTCCGCGGTTTCGCCGCCGATCAGGGCGCAGCCGTTATGCTTGCAGGCATCGGCGAGGCCGCCAACAATTTTTTCCGCGACTTCCGGATCCAGTTTGCCAGTGGCCAGGTAGTCCATAAAAAACAACGGCGCGGCGCCCTGCACCGCGATGTCGTTCACGCAATGATTCACCAAATCGGCGCCGACGGTGTGGTGCAATTTCATTTCGAAGGCCACTTTTAATTTAGTGCCCACGCCATCCACGCTCGAAACCAGCACCGGATCCAGATACTTCTTATCAACCGAGAACAACCCGCCGAATCCACCAATCTCGCTGAGTACTCCCTTGGTAAAGGTTTTGTGGGCAAGATACTTGATGCGCTGCTTGGTGCGGTTCCCGCGATCAATGCTGACACCCGCGTCAGCGTAGGTAATAGAATCGTTTTGAGCGTTGGGGTTCTTGGCCACGTTCTTCAGTCCGTCATTGTCAGGGTGGAGAGATCTGGCGCGCCACCGAGCCGGTGGAAGCGTTTCAGGCGCAACAAATTCTAGCACGTCTGGAGTTCATTCCGGCTTTTCCTAAGGCGATCCGCGAAGGCGCTATAATGCTCGTCCAATTCATTTCTCCGGGAGACAAGCATGAGAATTCTGATAGTTCTCTTTTTCGCCGTGTTGACGATTCCGTTTGCGGCGGCACAGCAAAACGAACCACAGGATGCAACCGCCGAGAGCGCGAAGCAAGCTGCGTCCAAGAAAGATAAGAAACCAGCATCGACGAATGCCGCAACTCCGGATAAGTCGGCGGAAAGCGGCAAGCCCGCAGAGGCTCCCAAAGCCGACTCCGGCGAGGCGACCGATAAGGAAGAACATTACGATGTGGCGGAAGTCCCGCCCGTGATCACGCATCACCAGATCGCATTGAATGGCAAGACTCTCAGTTACACAGCGACAACCGGGAGGCTCCCGCTCAAGCGTGGCGATGGCAAGACCGAAGGCGAGATGTTCTTCGTCGCCTACACGCTCGACGGACAAGACGCTGGAAAGCGCCCGCTGACATTCGCGTTCAACGGCGGCCCTGGCTCAGCCTCGGTGTGGCTGCACATGG
>Ga0074045_10005930_pt1 | contig 10579 bp, 17 predicted proteins | sample BogForMeECP23OM2_FD_94442 | JGI IMG/M metagenome (GOLD analysis project Ga0074045, IMG submission 94442) | Bog forest soil microbial communities from Calvert Island, British Columbia, Canada - Bog Forest MetaG ECP23OM2 | ecosystem: Environmental > Terrestrial > Soil > Wetlands ... | reverse complement strand
TCAGCTCCAAAAATGATGGTTGACTGAAATGAGAATCGCGAGGTACGATGAAAACCGGAGCGAAAAAATGCTTATGGTTGGAGGTTCGATCAATCTGGAATGTTATTCCCGTCAGCCCAGGCGATTCGGCGCTTTCGTGATGACCCAGAGACCCTCGACAGAGCGCTGAGGGACGACCGAACCCCGACAATGAGCCTTTTCTCTAATAATAGCGGCTTGCAAACGCTCTTGAAACCTTCTGAATTCCCGAATAATTCGAGAGGAATTGAGCTGCTTAGTACCCGGAACTAAGCCCTAGTGCAAGCAATACGGCTCTCCTGGAACTAGTCCAAGGAAAGCCGAGATTCGACTCTACTGTGCTATTATCCTTACAACTCAAGGAGTGAACCATGCCGAACTACACCATTCGCCCGCTTACGGTGGGCTTCAATGAGACCGATCAGGGGATCATGACGTATCAGCGTCAGTACGGCAAACGGATCATCTTGCCGATCTATACTTTCGCCATCATGGGAGGTGATGTAAAGATCCTCGTGGACACGGGGATCGAGGATTTCATGGCGCCGCCGGATCTGGAGGAGCGTATCGGGTTCCCGGTGCAACATTTCGAAGATGCCCTGGAATCCATCGGCTGAACGCCAGAGGACGTGAACATAATCATTCACACGCATCTCCACAACGACCACTGCGAAAACGACGGGCTGTGCACCAACGCGAAGGGGTACGTGCAGAAAGCCGAACTGGATTTTTTCCACAATCCTCACCCCATCGACCACCGATACTATCCTGATGTCCTCGAGGGCGTGAATCTTGTCACTGTCGAGGGCGATGCGACAATTATTGACGGTATAAAAGTGCTGCTCACTCCGGGTCATACGCCCGGTGGTCAGTCTGTGGTGGTGGAGACATCACGCGGCAAGGCCATTATCACCGGCCTGTGTTGCAACTCGGAAAACTTCCCAGCAGGCGGGGGAGTTGTAGCGCCGGGAGTGCACCTCGACGCCATTCAAGCTTATGAAAGCATGAAGCGCATCCTGGCCGCTGCCGACATTATCGTCCCCATTCACGACCTGGAAGTAGGCAAGAAAAAGGTGATCCCAGAGTAAAGTGGTGATTCAGGAAGAAAGTGAAGCAAAAAATGACAAATAGTGCAGACCATAAAATTCCCGAGGAGCTGGCCGCTGTAGTTCTGAGTAAATCTGGCGGAGACGACCTGAAATACTGTCTCACATGCGAGGAGTGCGTTTCGCACTGTTTCATCAGCGAATATTTTCAGGGAATGAGCGCTCGCGAGATCCCTTTGAAGATCCTCAAAGGCGACATTAAGCAGCTAGTGGATTCGGAGTTCATTTGGGCTTGCACGCTCTGCAACAGATGTGTCGCCGACTGTCCAAAACACCTGAAGTTGGACCACATGGTCCGGGCTCTTCGAGGTGTTGCCCGCGAGCAGGGCCAAGTGCCCACACGGTTGGAAGAAGGGCTTGCAAGAATAAAGGAAATCGGAAACAGCGTCGGTATCGATGAAGAAGAATTCGTCGAAACCTTGCAATGGCTGGGAGAAGAAGCCGCGGGCGAACTGGAAGGCGTCGACGAAGAAGACTTTTCCATTCCGATCGATAAGGGAGGGGCAGAGTTCCTGTACATTCCGAATCCCAGAGAATACACGTCGGCTCCGCACATGTTCTCGGTGTATTTGAAATTCTTTATGGCCATCAAGGCGGACTGGACCTATGCGTCGAATCTCCGCGACATTTCAAACTGGGCATACTACATGGGAGACGACGAAACGAACCTGTGGCTGGTCCGCAATGTGGTGGACACGGCCAGACGACTGGGGGTCAAGACGGTCCTGTCCACTGAATGCGGTCATGGCTTCAAAATCCTCAAGAAGGATGCAGAAGAGATGATCGGCGAGCCGTTGGGGTTCGAGGTGCTGTCGGTCGTGGACTTGGCCTACCGCTCCTTCCAGCAAGGCGGCTTGCGGCTTCGACAAGGTGCAATCAAGGAGAGCGTCACCTTTCACGATCCTTGCAATGTTGGCCGAAAGCTCGGAAACTACGAGGCTCCTCGGGAACTGCTGAAGTTCATTGCTCGAGAATTCATCGAGATGGAACCCTACGGCCAATACGGCCTTTGCTGCGGAGGTGGGGGGAGCGTCGCTCAGAATACGGACATGGGACAAAAGCGGCTGGACTTTGGCCGAGCCAAACGAGACCAGATTGTGGCGTCAGGTGCGCAAATTGTCAGCACCTCTTGCCAGATGTGCCTGGCACAGCTCAGCGACCTACAGGCCCATTACCAGTTGCCGGTTAAGACAAAATCAGTTATAGAGCTGGTGGTGGAATCGCTGGCTGAATAATAATCGTAAATGTAATCAGAGAGACAGGCTGAGCCCGTCTCGGTCGCATGTCTTATTGTGGAGATGCCTGTTCACTCTGAAACTGCTCCTCCCAATCTGCCAGATTCTCTGCCATAGCCCGGCGCAGGTCTTCAATCCCAGGCACGTAAGTGAAAACGAGTTTACCGCCCATAAGAATCGCAGGAACCGACCGATGTTGCCCGTTCATTCGGCATAGATCCAAGTAACGTTCAACGTTCTTTTTGCTGCCTCTCCTTACTACGGGTTTGACTTTGACCCGACCCTTGAACTCATCGGCGACAAAGTTAACCGTGACGATGGCATACTCGTAGATTACGCAATGCGCCCGCTCACAGATTATCTCTACAGGCATCGGAGGTGAGGGTTCCGCCACCGGATTCCCCTCAATACTAGGGGTCGGCGCAGCCTCAATAACCTCACGGCAGAGCTGCAATGCTTTTCGCACCATCTCCTCGGGAGGCATGCCCGATACCCCGTAACGGCGTCAAGTAAGACCAACGCTGTCACGGGCTGACGGCTCAATGTCCAACCCATCAATTTGGACTGTGGGACTACCCAAGAAACGCAATTCCCGTGCTTGTTCCTGCGTGCCGACCATGACCATCTCTATATTGACGGGGATATTGAGGTCTTGAGCAACATTTTTCACCAACTCGACCGTCGGAGCGGTATTGGCACATCCTTCCGAACAGAGTATTCTGATCTGAACATTCTTGCCTTTGCCCACTGTTGCCATATCGATTTCTCCTGTCTTACTTCGCGGTCGAGACACTTGCTTTTCATTGTCTCGTCCTTTCAGGATTCCGCCTCCTGTCGGGAAGACACTTGTGAGTCCGTGTTCCGTCCGCTCATCCAGAGCGGGTTTGTGTAGCTCAAGTGCCGCAGGTTTGCTCCTCAGGAGGTGCTTCTGCCGGAGACGCCTCTTCTTCCTGGGACTTCCTCTCTCCCGTAGAAGCCAAACAGTTCTGCTGCAAAATCTGGATCTTGGTGGCTCCTACCGTCATGGCGATAGCCATTGTTTCCTGAAGTTCCTCATCCGTTGCGCCCAATTGCCTTGCAACTGCAAGGCAGTAGCGGGTTCACGGATCACATCCGGCGGATAATGAGGCCCCCAAGGCGATGAGGTGCTTTGTCTTGCGATCAAGTGCGCCCTCGGTGTACGCCGCCTCGAAGAATTCCCGATACTTACTGAGCGAATCCATTGCATCAGCCCTTTGCTGGGGAATTGATACCGCAGGTTTCGAGGCTCTGAACAAGGCTCCTTTTGTAACCGGAGAACTGTTAAGGCCCGTTTCCGAGACCATCTCGGCTTCAACAAAGCCTACCTGTTTCATCATCGCCAGGAAATCCTTTCCCGGTATAGCTCCGCCCATTCATCCAGCCCAGTTGTCCACCCGTGCCTTGACGTCCTCCGACAGATGCCCGGTAAGCACTTGGTCAGCCATCATAATGCGACCACCGGGTTTCATTACCCGAAAGACTTCTTTCAGCGCTTTTACTTTATCAGACACGAGGTTGAAGACCCCGCTCGAAATAACGACATCGAAGCTTTGGTCCGGCAAGGGTAAATCTTCAGCGGAGGATTCCTGGTAGGAAACGTTGTTGAAATGGGTCAGGCTAAGATTTTGCCTTGCTCTCTCCACCATCTCGGAGCTCATATCTGTACCCACAACCCTACCCGCGGGCCCCACCATTGTGGCGGCAATCATCGTATCTACGCCGCCGCCGCAACCAATATCCAGAACATCCTCTCCTTCCTTTATTTCTCCCAAGGAGAAAGGATTTCCCACACCACAGAACGATTCCAAGACGGCTTCCGGTAGAGATTGAAGAATATCCGGGTCATATTTTAAGGTCTCAAGACCGGCACGCCCTATTGGATACTTAAAGAGTCGTTCCGGGTTGACGGCAACCTTGGCATATTTTCCTCGAATGCCCTCTTCGATCTTCTTCATCTTCAGTTGTAAATTCGATTTTCATGGTCAGATGCCCTTTATCCGAGATCTCCATTTTCATCTGCTATAATTCTTCTTGGTAAGTTCGACCTTCGCTCTCTTTCTGCGGAATAATCAAGGCGTTTTTCGAACCTTTGAGGTCTTCGCTAAGTATGCCCTGGAGTCCAGGTGTCAGTCTGAACATCCCAAAACCTCGGGCGGACCAAAATCAATTAGAAATGGCAGGTCATAATCTGAACGGACACAGGGAGCTGCATTCCGTGCATCCAACAATCTCAAAGGTTGCCTAATCTCGATGGATGCGAACCACACGTGGGGCCGGCCAACGGCTAAATTAAGGACACAGCTCTTCCCAATACTTGGGACATTCATGCGTTTCGCCGGTACTACTGCCATAAATTCGGACCGCTAATCCTCATTTGTTATTTTTTGTTCGCTTAGAGCCATGTAGACCGCTTTGCAAGTAGGTGAGACGCCTCCTTTGTGCCCACCGGGGTTTCGGGCCCCGTCGGTGTCATTCAGGGCAGCCGCATAACCGGCCGCATCACTGAGTTCGCCTATTTTGTGCTTTTCCGGTATTATATAGAACAGTATCGTGTCATAAGGATCCCGTGCTATCTTTTCTGGCAGAGAACCAACATCCATGGGGCAAATCAATTGGCCCGAAACTGGGGTAGCTATGTATTTTAATTTGCTAGTCAGAGCCAAGACCACTGTGTCGCCAGCATTCACATGACCACCATTTTCAATCAGCATCTCAACTTCTCGTACGGTTCCCGCCATAAGCACTGTCGGCTCGGTTATCCCGACCGCCAGTCTTCCGTCATCCAATTTTTTGATCCATAATCCTTCGGCAGGATCGTATGAACGATCATCAGGTATGACGAGTTCGCGTCCGAGGAAGTTTTCGAATCTAACCTCCATGTTTCTCTCTCCCGTTGGGTGAAATAAGCTCTCAGATCTGCTCAAGACTGATGATATTCTTCTGAGGCTATTGTTCGTCCGAATGTTCCGCTCTCCTGGTCTTTTCCCCTTTTTCAAGCCTTTGTCTTGCCAGGCCAGTTACAAAGTCAGCAACATTAGAGTCGCGGCTAACCCTAGCCGAAAAAGGCCTGACCAGCCGTACTTCCTTCAACCTTGTCGGCTGCAACATCGCCGAGCGATCTGGAGGAATACATCCCGGCAGTGAGGCCCGCTGATCCTCGCCCCAAGATGGCAACATCAGTGTCCTTATCGCAGGACCTCTCCCAAAAACTTCCATCAGTCCGTATCTCGGTGTAGATTCTGCTACTTTTCTCGCCTTCTTTCTGGGACAGAACCTCCCAATGGCTTCACTTGAACAAGCGTCCCAGAACTCCTTTCTTCTCCGGTTCAAGTGGGGGCATTCCCAGTTGTTTTCTGATCTCAGCAACGACCTTCTCATCGGTAACATCCGAGCCTTCTGCCACAACCTCTTCGCCGATCATGATTGCCGGGGCGCAAGGTAGATCCGTCTCCGCCCATTCATCGGTCCGGTATTCAGCTTGGGGCTTTGATTTAGCTTCGATGTCAATGGGATACTCTGCGCCCAACCTGGACGCCATCTCCTTGAAGTGTCTTCAAGGTTTGCCGTTAGGCTCATTCAGAAAGAAACGGACTTTCAACATGAATCTTTCCTCCTTGTGTTACAGCTTTTTCATGAACCTGAGTCCGATGATTGAGTCATTCTGCTCAGGAATTGATCCGCCGGGATGAAGTCAACCAGCCGCAGCTCCCTGCGCTCCCGGCCCTGACTGTCAAAGAAAACGACTGTCGGAACCCCTTTGACCGAGTACTGTGTCACCAGTTTTTCGTAGAGGGGGTTCCCTTTTGTTGTCAGGTCAACCTTGACCATGACAAAATTGCTTTCAGCCTTTTCCACAACCGCCGGGTCACGAAACGTAATGTCGTCAAGCTCACGGCAGGGCGTGCACCATGCAGCGGAGAAATCTACGATCACCGGCTTGTTTGATTTTCGGGCTTGTTCCATCACCTCATCGGAATACGGGTGCCATGAAACTCCAGGTCCTACCATCAGCCAGGAACCAAGCATAAAGGCCCCAACAACTACACCTGTTACCCCGACGACGTTTCTCACCACGCCGAATGCCTTGAAACCGCCTTGAGTATTATCAACCCATCCCAAGGACAGCCCTGCGGTGAGAGCCACTCCTGCCAATACAAAAACACTCACGGAGGACGGCAACAGCGGTTTGACAAAATAGGCTGCCATGCCGACCAAGACCCATCCCATCAGTTTTCTCACCCAAAGCATCCACTCGCCCGAACCGGGGAGCTTTTCCAGGCTTCCTGAGAACATCGCCAGGAAAAAGAGCGGTACGCCCAAGCCCAGGCTGAGTGTGAAGAAGATCAGGAAGCCCAACCAGGGGCTGCCCATGCTTGCCACCCAGGTGAGCAAGCCCAGCACGAAAGGTCCCAAACACGGGGCAGCTACGGCACCGAGGGTCAAGCCCATGAACAGAGTACCAAAGTATCCTGCATAAGACTTGGATGCTGCGCTTGTAAGTTTCTGAGGAAGTTGCAGCTCCCAGAATCCGAAGAGACTTGTGGCGAACAACACGAGAACACCGGCAACAACCACCAACACGATGGGGTTCTGAAGTGCCGCTCCCACTAGGCTTCCCGTAAGAGCCGCCACTACCCCCAACACGGAGTTCGTCACCGATAGACCGCCGAGGTATAACAAACCGTGAAATGCCAGTTTTCCTCGACCCTGACCGGCTCTGCCGCCGAAATATGAGACGGTTATAGGAATCAACGGATACACACATGGAGTCAGATTGAGAGCCAATCCACCAGCGAAAACCCCCACTAAAGTCCAGAGCATAGCCCAGCCGTACAGTGGACCGGCACTTTTTGGTTCCGAGACAGATCTTGACTGCTCCGCGGGGATGCTTTGAACAGGAAGACCCGCAGCCTTCCACTCTGGGAACCCCTGTGCATCACGATATACGTTCCTGTAACCAAGTTGCGTCGCTACACGAGCGGCTGAGTCGCTGCGGACTCAGGTAAAACCCGCTCAGTAGAAGACGATGATACGATTTTTATCGGTTCCGAGCGCGGCTGCCAGTGCGCCTTCTTTCCACCATCTAGACCATGCAGTAGGCTCCATTGGAAAATTCATCGCACCAGCGATGTGGCCCAAAGCAAATTCCCACTCTTGACGGGTATCCACAAGCAAGATCTTCTGAGGATCCGTTTCGTATCGCTGCCGGAGTTCCTGGGTGTTTATGAGCCGGTAGCCACCATCCTTGGCTTCAACTACCACATCGTCCCACGTGTGTGCCCGCGGCGTCACCGCTCTATTTGTGAACCAGAGGACTCCCATGGTAATCGCTATCGCCAGGAGCGGGAGCCAAAGTTTCTTCCAGTTCACCTCGAATGCCATGTCAGCCTCCAGTTTAGAAATCTGGGCATGGTAAAAACCTATATCTTGCCTTCTCTCTTGAGCTTCGTCAGAAGGAACATCGAGCCGGATTCTGATAAACCCAACTCATTCGAAAGTTCTTTGGGCGTAACTGAACCTTTCCGCTTGATCACCGTCACTGCTTCGTTTTCTAGTTCTTCCAGCCAGTCCTCAAACAGAATAAGGATCTCCGGGTCCGTCACTGAACGCAGTTGCTCGGACTGACTGATTTTTTCTACCAAACTCCGACACATCACTGTTGGATCGACACCTTCGTCCATGCATGTAGCCAGTCATAAGTGGACGAGACCGGTAATCTTATCCTGGCCCCCGTTTCCGATCAGATCGGTGAGAAAGTCGCGAAGGGCTTCTTCACCTAAAAGAGAAAAGAGTTTGTTCGCTGCATCAGCCATTTCCTTCGACGCGTCAATCGGATCCATTGACTCGACAAGTTCCTGAATTCTTCCCTTACTCATGTGATTCTTCTCCAAAAGCTAAAAGGTATCTCTCTGCGACAGCAGATCCGTTGCCAGATGTGCCAGGCGCCGAACTATGTCGATGATTCTCTCGTCGGCGATCTCGTAGTACACGAACAAGCCCTTGCGCTCTACTTTCACCAGGAGACAACGCCTCAACTCCTTCAGGTGATGGGACACAAGGGGTTGCGAAAGTTTCAGGTCCTCTACTATGTTGGACACCGTTTTCTTGCCGTGGCCCAATGTCAAGAGGATCCGGAGACGGTTTTCATCTGAAAGGCTCTTCCCGACAAAGGCCACGACGCCGAGGCTTCCATCGAAGTCCTGTGGTTTAGACTGTTCTTTGGCAGGCAAAATTTCCTCTCCGAACTTCTTGGAACCATTAATGCATCAACACATAAATGATGATTTATCTATTTATTGGTTTTTTTTGATTGTCTGTCAAGGCAATTTTGTTGAGGCTATTCAAAAAATGGTTGTACACTCAGGAACGGTGGTTGTGACACCAGCAAGAGGTGCTATTCTCTCAAGAGCTGCGGCCGTACCTCAAAGGTTTTCCTTTTGCTTTCATGTCTCATCAAACGCTTGGTTGATGAGACATGATTGAATATGTTCCCGGGGTCTGAAACGAGACCGAAAGCAACCTGCCAAGACGGGCTGACTGACCAGAATCCAGCGCCGCCGGCGTGATGGGCGCCAGGCGTGGTTAATGATATCACCGAGTTAAATGTATTTTGGGCGCGAATTCGGTCTCAATGTAACCTGAAAAGTGATCTGGCTGAACGCAAAAGGGGGCCTTTGGGGGCCGTGAGACTTATGGCGGGTATCTCTTCCCTCAGTCTCTCCAGCACAATCTCAATCTTGCCCTCAGACCTGAACTTTCTCGGGGTTGCCCCGCGGACCTCCGCCACCACGTCTCGTGCCATATCAGCTCATTTCTCTTTTTGTCCCAAGCCCACTATCCGGAGCCAACAGGCACTTCAAGATCATGAACGGTGCAATCTCAACATCACCAACTCTCCACTAAAAAATCCCATCTCGATTCCCATTTTCGCTGACGGTGAACACTCTTATCCTTTGTGGCGGTCGGCCCGGTTAGATCGATTTATCAGACCAGGTGCCGCCGAATCACCGTCACGGTATTGTGAAAACCTCACAAGCGATATCAGATCAAGATATTTCCGGGACGCAATGCTCGCTGCCCAAGAGCTTCTTCACTGTCTGAGAGACACGGTGACAGTCGTCTGAATTTAGGGGGAAAGACGGATTGAGGTTCTCCTGAACTTGGCCGTTGATCACGATCTCAATCTTCACCACGGGCACGTAGTTCGGGTCCCACAATTCCGATGCTTCCAATCCCACGGAGACCTTATAGAACGTATCAGGTGGATAAGGCGGACTGGCATGGACGAGTTCATAAGTCGATGGGAAGAACCTCTGAGGCTTTTCGGCTTTTTCGTGGATGCACGATACTCCCGCTCCTTTGCTGGCGGAATCGAAACAGTGGGTGCATGACGTGCAAGCGGATTTTCGCAAATCGCCTCCGTGCCATCGATTTATGAGATCCGGCTCGCGGATGAAGGGGCGGCACATGGAGATATAATCAGCGATGCCATTCTCGACCAATCGGCTTGATGCCTCGTAGGAACGTATGCCGCCGACGAGTATTATCGGCACCTGAACTTGACGTTTGAATACCTGCGCTTCCCGCTCAAAATAGGCATCGCTCTCCGGCGTGATCCCGTCTTTCGACTGCTCCCTTTGAGAAAGATGGCTCATGAAGCCGCCACTTACTTCTATAGCGTCAACTCCCGCCTCTTCAAGCATCATCCCTACCTTCACTGAATCTTCAAGCGTAAGCCCACCATCTACAAAATCGCTGCAATTTAGCTTGAAGAGCACAGGATAGGAGCTACTAACCGTATCTCGGATGGCCCGCATCGCACTAATCACGGGCCGTGCCCGATTTCCAATAGACCCTCCGTGGTCATCAGTTCGCGGATTGTACCTAGGAGAAAGGAACTGGCTCAGCAGGAACCCATGTGCCGCAAGGACTTGTACACCGTCGAACTCGGCTCGTTCGGCGCGCCCGGCAGCCTGAGCAAACGCCGTGACGATGCCCTGGATATCGTCTGCACTCAGCCCCATCAACCTCGTTGTGGAGAGATACATTCCACCAAAACCGAGTTGCAACACGACCTTTCCACCGGATTCATGAATGGGCTGGGTCATGTCAAGCATGGTGGGAATCAGGCTGTCAGAATGTGCGCCGAGCTGAAATAGTGATGATTTGCCGTCTCTGCGCACATATGCGTGCCCGGTG